>ENA-UOOR01001230-UOOR01001230.1-fermentation-metagenome-genome-assembly--contig:-NODE-1230-length-31420-cov-9.620054_pt1 | contig 31420 bp, 32 predicted proteins | sample MGYA00245780_ERZ724029 | MGnify/ENA primary metagenome ERZ724029 (study PRJEB28704, sample SAMN03018315) | fermentation metagenome | biome: anthropogenic terrestrial biome; feature: soil; material... | reverse complement strand
ACTGGTATTCCTCCTAATATCTACGCATTTCACCGCTACACTAGGAATTCCACTCCCCTCTCCTTAACTCAAGCTGAACAGTTTCATATGCTTATTAAAGTTAAGCCTTAACCTTTCACATCTGACTTGTTCAGCCGCCTACGCACCCTTTACGCCCAATAATTCCGGACAACGCTCGCCCCCTACGTATTACCGCGGCTGCTGGCACGTAGTTAGCCGGGGCTTCCTCCTCGGGTACCGTCATTATCTTCCCCTAGGACAGAGCTTTACGATCCTAAAACCTTCTTCGCTCACGCGGCGTTGCTGCATCAGAGTTCCCTCCATTGTGCAATATTCCCCACTGCTGCCTCCCGTAGGAGTCTGGACCGTGTCTCAGTTCCAATGTGGCCGTTCACCCTCTCAGGCCGGCTACCCATCGTCGCCTTGGTAGGCTTTTACCCTGCCAACCAGCTAATGGGACGCGAGGTCATCTCACACCGATATTCTTTAACTTACTCTGCATGCGCAGTGTAAGTATCATAGGGTATTAATCCCGGTTTCCCGAGGCTATCCCCTTGTGCGAGGCAGATTCCTCACGCGTTACTCACCCGTCCGCCGCTAAGGAATACGTATTCTTCCCGAAGGCTTCCTAAGTATTCCTTCGCTCGACTTGCATGTGTTAAGCACGCCGCCAGCGTTCGTCCTGAGCCAGGATCAAACTCTCAATTTAAAGTTTGCCTTTGCTCTTATCAAACACTAACTTCTTTTTTATAACTTATTTTTTACTCAAATTTATTCCCACTGTTTAATTTTCTTGGTTCAGCGTTGACTTACCGTCAACTCTTAATACTATAACAGCTTTTCTTTTCTGTGTCAAGTCTTTTTTTTCGTTTTTTATTCTAATGTTTTTTGAAACTCTTTCTTTAATTTTCCCATTATTTTTTTTTCTACTCTTGATACCGTCATTTGGGAAATTCCAAGACTTTCTGCTATTGCTACTTGAGTTTTTTTGTTAAAATACCTATCAAAAAATATCTTCTTTTCAACTTTATTGAACTTATCTACAATTCTCATCAAAAAATCATTATTTTCAATCTTACGAAAATAAAAATCTTCTTCTCCTATGAGTTCGGATAAATTAACATCTTTATCGTCGCTATTGGAATCATAAGTTATATCTAAAGATTGAGGGGTATATACCTTACTTGCCTCCATGGCTTCCAATACTTCTTCCTTACTAATATTTAAATAATCTGCAATATCTTCTACAGTAGGGGATCTCTGGAGTTTTTGGCTGAGTACAACTTTGGAATTGTTTATCTTTTTAGAAAGCTCTTGAATTCTTCTCGGAACTCTAATAGCCCATCCCTTATCTCTGAAATATTTTTTTATTTCACCAATAATTGTCGGAGTAGCAAAACTTGAAAATTCAAAACCTTTATCTAAGTCATACCTATCTATAGCATATATCAATCCAATACAAGCTACTTGATAAATATCATCATATTCTATTCCTCTGTTAACATATTTTTTTGAAAGTATCTGTGCAATATAAAGATGCCTTTCTATTAGTTCATTTCTTATTTCCAAATCTTTAGTTTGTTTAAATTTATTAAATAAAGTTTTTGTATCTATTTCTTTCAAGTTCTCAAGTTTTTTTTGTTCACAGCAGCCATCATTAATCATTTAATACCATCCTCTATATTTTTAATTAATTTTACTCCATCTCCTGTAAACTCGACTTCATCCATTAAAGATTTAATAATAAGTATTCCAAGTTCCCTTTCTTTCTTATCCGAAATATCCTCCGAAATTTTTTCTGAAACATTTTTAACAAATATAATTAATTTGTCCTGTAATATTTCATATTTAATATATATTTCTTCAGATTTATCTAAGGCATTTATACATGCTTCTGCTATCGCCACCTTTATATCATCTATATCATCTATATTTAAATCAGCATTACTTGCTATTGCTGAGGTTGTTAACCTTATAACACTGACATAATCAGGTTTACTTGGAACTCTAAGTTCTACCGTTTCCTTATCCATACTTTTCACTCCTCAATTATAAATACCTTGTCCAATCCTGTAATATCAAATAGTTTTCTGATATTTGGCTTAATATTTTTGATATAAACATCATATCCTTTTTCTCTCGCTCTTTTCAATATACCTATTAACACTCCTAATCCAGTACTATCTACATACTCTAATTTTTCACCATCTATCAGTATATTTGCTTCCTGCTTATTAAAAGAATCAATTAAAACCTCTTTTAATTTTGGAGATGTATAAATATCCACATCTCCTACAGGACTGACAATCCACATTTTTTTTCCTTCATCATACTTGATATATAGGTTTAATTCCACAAAGTATCCCTCCCTCTTTAGAATTAATGTAGTTTAATTTTATCTTAAAAAAATCATAATGTAAAGTATAATTATTCTTCTACATATTTGGCTACTGCTACAACTCTATCTTCATTCTCAATTTTCATTAATGTTACTCCCTGGGTGTTTCTTCCCATTTCCGATATTCCGTTTACATTCAATCTTATAATAATTCCCGAAAGAGAAATCATCATTATCTCATCACTTTTATCTACTACTTTAGCTGAAACAACTTTTCCAGTTTTAGTCTTTATATTATATGTCTTAATTCCCTTTCCTGCCCTTGATTGAGTCCTATATTCACTTAAAGGTGTTATCTTTCCAAATCCAAATTCACTTACAATTAAAAGAAACTTGTCATTTTCCACCATATCCATAGAGACAACATGATCATTTTCTGACAGTCTGACTCCTATCACTCCCATGGAGTTTCTTCCCATTTCCCTCACATCAGATTCAGGAAACCTAATCGACATTCCTTCAGAAGTAATGGCTATTAATTCATCATTTCCGTTAGTCTTCCTTACATTTATCAACTCATCACCGTCTCTAAGGTTTATAGCTATTAATCCGTTTTTCCTTATATTTTCAAATTGATAAAATTTAGTCCTTTTTACTATTCCTTTCTTTGTCATAAATACTAAATAACTTGAGGGTTCATATTTCTTTATTGGTATTATTGCATTAACCTTTTCTTTTCCGTTCAAATTCAAAAGGTTAATAATTGCGGCACCCTTGCCTTGTCTTTTACCTTCTGGAATTTCATAAGCCTTTAAAGAATATACCCTTCCTTCATTAGTAAAAAATAATATTGTATCATGAGTAGAAGTAATAAAAAGATGTTCAACAAAGTCCTCCTCTTTTGTCGTAATGCCGGTAATCCCTCTTCCTCCTCTCTTTTGAGCCTTATAAGTATCCTGTGGAATTCTCTTTATATATCCATTATGGGTAAGAGTTATTACTACATCTTCATCTTCTATCATATCCTCAATATCTATTTCATCCGATGACGGCATTATCTTTGTTCTTCTCGGATCACCATATTTAGCTTTAATTTCAAGAAGTTCATTCTTGATGATTTCATATACAAGTCTTTCGTTAGCAATAATTTCTTTAAACTTATTTATTTCTTTTATCAGTTCTTCATATTCTTCATCAATTTTTTCTCTCTCCAAACCGGTAAGCCTTTTTAATCTCATATCCAAAATAGACTGAGACTGAATTTGAGAAAGTCCAAAACTTTTCATAAGTCTTTCTTTTGCAATATTATCATCCTTAGAACTTCTGATAATAGATATAACTTCGTCTATGTGGTCAAGGGCTATTTTCAATCCTTCAAGTATATGAGCTCTTTCCTCTGCCTTTTTCAAGTCATATTGAGTCCTTTTGACTATTATCTCCTTCTGATAATTCAAATAATACCCGAGTATCTCTTTCAAATTTAAAATTTTAGGTTCATTATTTACCAATGCAAGCATTATTATAGAAAATGTATTTTGTAATTGAGTATGTTTAAAAAGATTATTTAACACTATATTAGGATTTGCGTCCCTCTTTAGCTCGATAACCATTCTCATTCCTTCTCTGTCGCTTTCATCCCTTAAATCAGATATTCCCTCGATTTTTTTCTCTCTTACATACTCAGCTATTTTTTCAATCAAATTTGCTTTATTTACTTGATATGGAAGCTCTGTAACTACTATTTTGTTCCTTCCCTTTCCGAATTCTTCTATTTCTGTTTTAGCACGAACAGTTACTCTTCCTCTTCCCGTTCTGTAAGCAGACTTTATTCCTTCCTTTCCCATTATCATAGCACCTGTCGGAAAATCAGGGCCTTTTATAACCTTAATCAAAGTCTCAATATCCAAATCAGGATTTTCAATAGTCATAATTATAGCATCTATCACTTCTCCCAGATTATGAGGAGGTATACTTGTAGCCATGCCTACAGCTATTCCTGAAGAACCATTTACCAATAAGTTTGGGAATCTACTTGGAAGAACTGTCGGTTCCTTAAGCGTTTCATCAAAATTAAAAGTAAAATCAACCGTTTCCTTATTTATATCCCTAAGCATTTCCATAGCAAGCTTTGTCATTTTAACTTCTGTATAACGCATAGCTGCAGGACTGTCACCATCAACAGAACCAAAATTTCCATGACCGTCAACTAAAGGGTACCTTGTATTAAAATCTTGAGCAAGTCTTACCATAGCGTCATATACAGCCGTATCTGAATGAGGATGATATTTACCTAAAACATCTCCTACTACTCTCGCTGATTTTCTATATTGCTTTTCAGGAGACAATCCTAATTCGTTCATAGCATATAATATTCTTCTATGAACAGGTTTCAGCCCATCTCTTACATCAGGAAGTGCTCTTGAAACTATAACACTCATAGCGTAATCTAAATATGATTTTTTCATTTCTTCTTCAATTTTTACTGTTATAACTTTACTGTTTTCCTTATCCATTTTATCCTCCTTAAAACTATATATCTAAATTCTTTACGTTCTTAGCATTTCTTTGTATAAAATCATATCTTGGCTTAACCTTATCTCCCATTAATGTTGTAAATATTTTATCTGCTTCTTCCGCATCTTCAATAGAAGCCTTAAGTATTATTCTTGTATCAGGATTCATGGTTGTATCCCAAAGCTGCTCGGGGTTCATTTCTCCCAAACCTTTGTATCTCTGAATAGGATAATTTTTATCCCTTCCGATTTCATTCATTATATTGCTTAATTCAATATCACTATAAGCATAGTGATCCGTTTTTCCTTTAGAAACTTTATATAGAGGAGGCTGTGCAATATATACATGCCCAAAGTCTATTAAAGGTCTCATATACCTGAAAAAAAATGTCAAAAGCAATGTTCTTATATGAGCTCCGTCCACGTCGGCATCTGTCATAATTATAACTTTTCCATATCTTAGCTTTTCCATATTAAACTCATTACCTATTCCACAGCCAAATGCAGTAATCATTGCTTTAATTTCTTCATACCCTAATATCTTATCAAGTCTTGACTTCTCTACATTCATTATCTTTCCTCTTAAAGGAAGAATGGCCTGATATTTTCTGTCTCTTCCCTGCTTAGCACTTCCACCTGCAGAGTCTCCCTCAACTATGAATATCTCCGTAACATTTAAATCACTTTCTTGACAATCCGCCAATTTTCCTGGGAGAGTTGTATTGTCCAATATACTTTTTTTACGAGTAAGTTCCCTTGCCTTTCTTGCAGCTTCTCTTGCTCGAGATGCTCTTAAAGATTTTTCTATTATTACCTTCCCTTCTTTGGGGTTTTCTTCAAGAAACCTTTCTAAATGTTCTGACACAACACTATCGACTATGCTTCTGGTCTCACTGTTACCAAGTTTTGTCTTAGTCTGCCCTTCAAACTGAGGATTCATTAGTTTTACCGAAAGGACTGCTGTTAATCCTTCTCTTACATCTTCTCCGGTCAAATTATCCTCTTTTTCTTTTATATATCCATATTTTCTGGCATAATCATTTACTACTCTTGTAATAGCGGTCTTAAATCCTACTAAATGGCTTCCTCCTTCTTGTGTATTTATGTTATTTGCAAATGTAAATATATTTTCTGAATATCCTTCAGTATACTGCATTGCTAATTCTACTATCGTACTTTCTTTTTTATCTTCAAAATATATTATATTGTCATGTATGGGAGTTTTTTTCTCGTTTATATATTCTACAAAGGACTTAAGTCCTCCTTCATAATGAAATTTTACTTCCTTTTGATTTCTCTTATCATTTAATGTTATTTTTACTCCCTTATTCAGAAAAGATACTTCTCTTAATCTAAATTCCAAAGTATTAAAATCAAAATTAATATCTTCGAATATTTCTTTATCGGGTTTGAATATAATGGTAGTTCCTGTCCCTTCACATTCGCCTATTACTTCAAGTTCCGTAGTAGGAATTCCTCTGCTGAATTTTTGTCTGTAAATTTTATTATTCCTTTTAATTCTTGCCTCAAGATATTCCGAAAGTGCATTTACAACAGAAACACCAACTCCATGAAGTCCGCCCGAAACCTTATAAGCACTGTTGTTAAATTTACCTCCTGCATGAAGAATTGTAAGAACCGTCTCCACAGTAGATTTTCCTGTTTGAGGATGTGTTTCTACAGGTATGCCGCCTCCATTATCTTCAACGATTACAGAATTATCCTCATTTATGGTTACCAAAATAGTATCGCAAGCTCCTGCTAAAGCTTCATCTATACTATTATCAACTACTTCATATATCAATTGATGGAGTCCTCTAAGCCCTGTGGAACCAATATACATTCCCGGTCTTTTTCTAACAGGCTCTAATCCAGTAAGGACTTGTATATCCTTTGCAGTATATTTTCTTTCGTTATTTTCCATATTCTTCATTTCCCTCCTGATTCTAATATGTTAAATTCTTGATATAAGACTATTTCTTTTTAATAAAGTAGAAGAAGAAATCTCTGATGTATAAATTAGGTTTTTGATCACTTTCCCTTTTTTATTATTTTTTTCTATTCGCGATGTCAAAATAATGGTCTTTATATTTCTTTCATCAGAGTTTGTAATAAAGAGCAATCCTTTCTCCTTCATTTTTTTTAAATAAGATTTTGAATCCTTAGAATTTAACAATGAATTAACATCCATTATTGCTACAATATCGTCTATTGGTATCGAATAGCTTTTTCCTATATGAAGAAACATAACATCTACTCCTTTTACATAACCTTTCCCTTTTCTATATAAAATGTCTTTTTATCTAAATTATCAATTTCTTTAAGCCTTATTACATCTGCGGAAGTAATTATTGTCTGCAAACCGGAAAATGATTTTATCAAATATCTTCTTCTATCTTCGTCTAATTCAGATAATACGTCATCCAAAAGAAGAACTGGTTTATATCTTTTTTCATTTTCAATTAATTCCACCTCTGCAAGTTTTATAGATAATATGGCTGTCCTTTGCTGTCCCTGAGATGCAAATTGCTTAGAATTAAAATCATTAATAATTATTTCTATATCATCTCGGTGAGGACCTATTTCTGTAGAACCTTTTAATATATCATTATCAATATTTTTATTTAATTTATCAAAAAAATCCCTTTCCAGGTCTCTCAAATCATTTACATCTTCGGTTACATTTGTAACATAATTGAAATCCAATTTTTCTTCATTAAAAGTTAAATTACCATGGATTCTTTTAGATATAGAAGATAGACTATCAATAAACTTTTTTCTTTCCAATATAATTTGAGATCCTGTTTTTATTAATTGAATATTAAATGTTTCAAGAACTTCTCTGTTCTTCTCCTTATATTTCATAAATCGGAGCAGGTTATTTCTTTGAAACAATATTTTATTATATCTATTCAAGTTATATCTATATAAAGGCTTTAACTGAGAAATTTCCAAATCCAAAAAATTTCTTCTTTCCTGAGGCCCTTCTTTTATTATTTTTAAATCATCCGGAGAAAAAACCACTACATTTAATCCACTGTTCAATTCTTTATTTTTTCCCAATTCTATTCCATTAATTCTCATCTTTTTAGGAGCATTTCTTTCTAACTTTATTTCTATCAGCTTATCTATATTTCTTTCCTTAATATTGATTCCTATATAAGATTTGTCACTGTTAAAATTTATCATATCTTTATCTTTATTTGTCCTGAATGACTTTCCCACAGCACAGAAATATATGGATTCTAAAAGATTGGTTTTTCCTTGGGCATTTTTACCCACAAATATATTTATATTCTTTGATAATTTGATATTTAAATTTTCATAATTTCTAAAATTTATAATTCTAATACTTTCTACATACAAATAGAGCCACTCCTTAGATAAACCTTTATAATTATACCACAACAAATTCATCTATACCTTCTATTTTAATTTTATCTCCCTTTCTTATCTTCTTGCCTCTTTCTTTTACAGTCTCTCCATTTACTTCAATTTTACCGGAACTAATCAATATTTTACTTTGCCCTCCTGTTTGTACTATTCCAGCAAGTTTTAAAATTTGACTCAACTTTATATATTCAGTATCTATTGTTACTTCTTTCATCTTCTATATTCCTCCAATTAATAATCTTCTTTTGCAAGTCTTACAGGAAGAACTAAATAAGTATATTCCGAATCATCTATTGGATTTATGATACAGGGATTTAGACTCCCCATAAAATTCAGTTGAATTTTATCAGCATCTATTGCCTTAATTCCATCTATAATATATTTTGAATTAAAAGCGATATTTAAATCTTCCCCTTTATTTTCAATAGGAACTTCTTCATAAACACTTCCTATTTCTGAATTTGATTTAATTACCATTTTACCATCCAATATGTTTATTTTAATAAGATTTGTTTTTTCCTCCTTTGCTAAAAGGGAAGCTCTCTCCAATCCGTCTTGGAATAATTTTCTGTTTACAATTACTTGAGTTTTATGTTCTTTTCTTATTATATCTTTATAATTTAAATATTGACCCTCTAATAGCCTCGAATATACTAATGTTTCTCCCAGATTGAATACTATATGACTTGAAGTTAATGTTATCGTTAAATTGGATTCTTCATCTTCAAGTATTTTACTGAGCTCATTTAAAGTTTTTGATGGTACTACAATTTTTACGTCCTGAGGAGATTTTACTAAAATATTTCTCAATGCAAGCCTATATCCGTCTAACGCTACAAATGAAGCCTTATCCTTTGTAACTTCAAATAATATTCCTGTAAGTATAGGCCTTGTTTCATCTTGAGCCGTAGCAAATATGGTTTGTCTTATAGCAGATTTAAATAAATCCGCAGAAATTTTTATCGAAAAATTATCTGTTATCGTAGGTAATTCCGGATATTCTAAAGATGAATTTCCTATAATATTAAATTCTGCACTTCCACATTTGATACATATTTTATTTTCTATTGTTGATATATATATTTTATCGTTAGGAAGTTTTCTTATTATATCTCCAAATATTCTTGAATTTATAACTATTGATCCTTCTTCTTCAACGCTACATTTTATAAATGTCTCAATTCCTATCTCTAAATCCGTACTTGTAAGTTTTAATTTTCCATTTTTTGCCTCTAAAAGTATTCCTTCAAGTATGGGTAGACTTGTTCTAAGAGAAGTACCCCTTTGAACAATATTTACATATTTATTCAAAATTGATTGTTCTATATTGATTTTCAATTGAAAATGACCTCCTTTTATTTTTTAAGATAGATTGAAGGATATATTATTAGTAGTAATAGTAGTAGGGGCTGTTAGTATGTTGATAAGTGGATATATCGTTATATTTAGATAAATTGAATATTTAATAACATGTGAATAAAAGATGAATGAATTCTAAAATTATCAACAAAAATTTTTGAAGAAATTAATTATATTATATCAACAGTTTATCAACAGGATTTTGTTAATTATCCCCTTGTATCTCTTTAATAACATTTTCTATCTTTTTATTGAATGTACTATTTGATTTTAAATTTGAAGATATTTTTTCATAAGCATGTATAACGGTAGTATGATCTCTTCCGCCAAATTCATCTCCTATTTTCGGAAGGGAGAGATCCGTTAATTCTCTGCATAAATACATTGCGACTTGTCTTGGATAAGCAATTGCTCTGGTTCTTTTTTTGGAATTAAAATCTTCTGACTTGATATTAAAGTTTTTGGCGACAACTTCTTTAATTAAATTTACAGTTATTTCTTTTGGCTTAGAAGATGAAATAATATCTTTTAAGGCTTCTTCTGCTAAATCTACGGTTATTTCTTTTTTTGTTAAGGATGAATAAGCTACTATTTTAATAAGTGCTCCTTCTAATTCTCTTATATTAGATTGAATTTTTGTAGCAATATAAAGAAGAACATCATTTTCTATACTTAAATTTTCGACTTTTGCCTTCTTTTTAAGTATAGCAATTCTTGTTTCCAAGTCAGGTGGTTGGATATCTGCAATAAGGCCCCATTCGAATCTTGATCTTAATCTGTCTTCAAGAGTAGGTATTTCCTTTGGAGGTCTATCGCTGGATATTATTATCTGTTTATTTGCGTCATGAAGAGCATTAAAAGTATGGAAAAATTCCTCTTGAGTTCTTTCCTTTCCAGCTATAAATTGTATATCGTCAATGAGTAATACATCAACGTTTCTGTATCTATTTCTAAATGCATCATTTTTATCATCTCTTATGGAGTTTATAAGTTCGTTTGTGAATTTTTCTGATGATACATATACTACCTTTGTTTTAGAATTTTGATTAAGTATGTAGTGGCCAATTGCATGCATAAGATGAGTTTTTCCAAGACCTACTCCTCCATATATAAACAGTGGATTGTAAGCTTGAGCAGGTGCTTCCGCTACAGCTAAGGATGCTGCATGAGCAAAACGGTTACTATTTCCTATAACAAAGCTATCAAAGGTGTATTTGGGGTTTAGCTGAGATCTGGAAATGTTTTCACCGTTTTCCACGGCCTTAGTTTGTCCTACATTTAATTTAATTTCATCTTCAGGAATAGTAATAATTATATGATAATTTTGTTTTGTTATTTGGGATATAGCGTTTTTAATTAAATTAAGATATCTTCCGTCAAGTATTCCCTTTGTAAACTCGTTTGGAGCGGCAAGTATTATATTATTATCATCCATCGATATAGGTTCTATTGTTTTAAACCATGTATTATAGCTTACCTCCGATAGTTCTATTTTTATTAGGTCCATTGCTTCGTTCCAAATAGTTTCTAAATTAGAGTCCATTTTACTTCCTCCTAAATGGTATTTATTAAAGATTATAGACAAAAAAATAAATAATTATAACAAAAATGTAAAGTTATCAACAACTTTATCCACAGTTTTTTTGAAAATCGAATATAATATATATTTTGTTATAGATGTGGATAAAATAATAACAGATTGTAAATAAAAAAAATTGTAATAATAAAATAAAAATATCCACAGAAAAATATAATATTCATATGTGGATAAAAACTGTTGATTTAAAAGGTTTAAACAAATTTTTTAGTAATAAAATCAAAAATTATGCACAACTTATACACAGTCTGTGTATAAGTCTAAATAAATATATTATGAAAAAACTTATCCACTTTTATTATATAATATCAAAAAAAAAAAACATTATCAATAAAATTATCCACAAGTTTTATAAATAATTGTATTATTACTTGTGGATATAAGTATTTTAAAAATCTTGACATTAATTATTCATACAACTATAATCAATAGTAGTATTTGTGTTTTTTAATATGAAAATTAGCTATTTTTATATAGTGAATTGTTATTGAAGGGGGTGTATTTTGTGAAAAGAACATATCAGCCTAAAAAAAGACAGAGAAGCAGAGAACATGGATTTATAAAAAGAATGAGTACAAGACAAGGTAGAGAAGTTTTAAGAAGGAGAAGAAGAAAGGGCAGGAAAGTATTGTCAGCATAGGCCGCAATTTTAAGTGGCCTTTTTATTAAATGTAAGTTTTAAGGAGCATTGTAATGGATAAAGTTTGTACTTTAAGGAGCAAAATTCAGTTTAAAAATGTATATGAAAATGGAAAAAGCTATGGAAATAGATTGCTGGTAATGTATATATCTAAGAATAATTTGGATTATAATAGAGTAGGATTTGCTGTTACGAAAAAGATTGGAAATAGTGTAATTAGGAATAAAGTGAGAAGAAGAATGAAGGAAAGCTATAGGGTTAATCGATTAAAAATAAAGGAAGGGTATGATTTAATTTTTATACCCAAAATAAATTCCAGAAATTCAAATTACCAGCAAATTGAAAGTGCAATGCTTCATCTTTTCAAAATTACTCATTTATTATGAAGAATAGGTGAAAAAAATGAAAAAGTTGGCAATAATATTGATAAGGTTTTATCAAAAATTTATTTCCAGATATATATTAGTTGGACGTCATTGTAGATTTTATCCTACTTGTTCTCAATATTCCATTGAAGCCTATGAAAAATATGGTTTTTTTAAAGGAACTATATTGAGTGTTTATAGAATACTAAGATGCAATCCTTTTAATCCAGGTGGCTATGATCCACTTAAATGATAGGGGGTTAATTAATGTCAAAGATTTTTGCAGCACCATTGGGTGCTCTTATGAGGTTCGTATTTGAAATGGTAGAGAAAATTGGAAATGAACCTAAATCCATGTCTTTCTATGCATTGACAATAATAATTACTACCATTATATTTAAATTTTTATTGCTTCCAATCGCTATTAGTATGAATAGATCAATGAAGAAAATGAATGACTTGAATCCGAAAATGAAAGAAATTCAAAATAAATATAAAAATGATCCACAGACTCAATCTGCTAAATTAGCGCAGTTGTATAAGGAAAACAAAGTAAATCCTGCATCTTCTTGCTTACCGCTTATAGTCCAAATGGTAATATTGTTTGCTTTTTTTGCTGTTATGAGGGATCCCGTTCAGTATGTTTTTAAGGATAAGGCTTTCTACGATGCTTTAAGCAAGAATTTTTTATGGATTAAAAATTTGGAACAGCCGGATCCCTTCTTGTGGGGAACGCCTTTAATAGTTGGTTTAACGACTTATTTTCAATCTGTTACTACGCCTAATCAAGCTGCTGCTGATCCTCAAACTAAATCTACTCAACGGACAATGAATATTTTTCTTCCCCTTATGTTGTTTTGGTTTGCAAGATCCTTTTCAGCAGGCCTTGGGTTATATTGGGTAGTAAGTAATATATTCCAGATAATTCAGCAGTTAATATCTAAACGGTCTTTGGATAAAGCTAAGGGGGAATTAAAATAATATGAGATCCGTATTGAAAGTTTCAAAAACTGTAGATGATGCAGTTAAGGATGCTCTTGAAGAATTGGATTCCGATAAGGAGGACGTTCAAATTGAAATATTAACAGAGCCGAGTAAAGGATTTTTAGGTTTTATTGGAAACAAGGACGCCAAAGTAAAAGTGACTGTAACTAATGATCCCGTAGAAAGTATTGAAAATTTTATGAATATGCTTTTTAATAAAATGAATATTAAAGCAAAATGTATAGCTGAAAGAAAAGGACGAAATATAAATGTTAATATAACAGATATTAGCAGTACGGATATGGGAATAATAATTGGCAAAAGAGGGAATACGCTGGATGCAATTCAATATTTGCTGAGTTTGTTTATTAACCGTAAAAGAGAAAATTATATAAAGGTGCTGGTTGATACTAAGGGCTACAGGAAGAAAAGAGAAGAGACTTTAATAAGATTGGCTAACAAAATGGCACAAAAAGTTCAATATACTAAAGATTCTATAAGATTGGAGCCTATGAACCCTTATGAAAGAAGAATTATTCATTCTGCTCTTCAAAATGTGGAAGGGGTCAGTACCCATTCTGAGGGGGAGGAACCTTACAGGAGAGTTATAATAGAAGCTAAATAAACCCAGTATATACTGGGTTTTATTGATTTATTTAAAGGTAGGTGTTTTTATGGAGAGTACTATAGCTGCCATTTCTACAACTGTCGGAGAATCCGGGATAGGCATAGTAAGGATGAGCGGAAAAGATTCTCTGTCTATTGCAGGTAAAATATTTGAAGGTAAAAAAACAAAGAATTTAAAAGATGCGGAAAACAGAAAAATTACTTATGGACATATATTTGATCCTACTGACGGAAGCCTTGTAGATGAAGTTCTGATAGTATTTATGAAAGCCCCCTTTACTTATACAAGAGAAGATATAGTTGAAATATATTGTCATGGCGGAATAATTTCTGTAAGAAAGATATTGGAACTTCTTTTGGCTAATGGAGCAGTAATGGCGGAGAGGGGAGAATTCACGAAAAGAGCATTTTTAAACGGAAGATTGGACCTTTCTCAAGCGGAAGCAGTAATAGATATCATAAAATCGAAAACCGAATTGAGCTGTAAGCTTTCCTTAAATCAGTTAGAAGGAGGATTATCCTCTGAAATTAAAAGAATAATGGACGAATTAACAGAGATGGTTGCTCATGTAGAAGTTTCTATTGATTTCCCGGAAGAAGATTTTGAAGAAATTACTTACGATGAGCTTGAATTAAAATCTAAGAAGATACTTGATGAAATAGATAATCTGTTGAACACTTCCGAAAGAGGAAGAATATTAAGAGAGGGATTAAATGTTGTAATACTTGGAAAACCTAATGTAGGGAAATCTTCTTTATTAAATTCTATGCTTAGAGAAAACAGAGCTATTGTAACAGATATCCCAGGTACTACCAGGGATACAATTGAGGAATATATGAACATAGATGGAATCCCCTTAAAAATAGTTGATACTGCGGGAATCAGAAATACAGAAAATATCATAGAGAAAATCGGAGTAGATAAGGCAAAAAATTTATTAGAAACGGCAGACTTGACCATAGCTGTTTTTGATTCTTCTAAGGAATTGGAAGAAGATGATTATGAAATAATCAATATGATTAAGGATAAGAAGGGAATTGCTCTGTTAAATAAAATGGATTTGGATAGTAAACTTACTATGGAAGATTTAAAGAAACTGATTCCTGAAATGAAAATAATACCTACTATTATTTCACAAAAAATAGGAATTCAAGATATAGAGAATAACATCAAGGATATGTTCTATGGTGGAAAAGTTAAAATTAAAAATGACATTATGGTAACCAATATAAGACATAAGAAAAAACTTATAGATGCGAAAAAAAATATATCTGATGCATATACAGGTATTATTTCTAAAGTTCCTTTAGATTGTCTGGAAGTTGATTTAAAAAATTGTTGGACTAATTTAGGGGAAATTTCAGGAGATACAGTTACGGAGGATATTCTTGATAAGATATTTAGTGAATTTTGCGTAGGAAAATAGTTACGATGGGAGGAAAATTTTCTTGAAATGAAGGATATTAAAAGATTCGAGGCCGGAAAATATGATGTAATTGTAATCGGAGCAGGCCATGCAGGCTGTGAAGCTGCACTGAGTTCTGCCAGAATGGGTATGAAAACTTTAATCTTAACTATGAGTCTTGACGCCGTGGCAGCTATGCCATGTAATCCAAACATCGGAGGAACAGGAAAGGGACATTTGGTACGAGAAATTGATGCTTTAGGGGGAGAGATGGCTTTAAATATAGATAAGACCTTTATACAAAGTAGAATGCTCAATATTTCCAAAGGACCTGCAGTACATTCTTTAAGAGTTCAGGCAGACAAAAATAAATACCATATTGAAATGAAAAAAACTTTGGAGAATGAAGATAATTTGGACTTAAAACAAGGAGAAGTAGTAGATATTCTTGCAGAAGATAATTGTATTAAGGGAATAGTTACAAGAACAGGAGCTGTGTATAGATGCAGTGCGGTTATAATATGTACAGGGACATATTTAAAAGGAAGAATTTATATAGGAGAAGTAAATTATGAGGGAGGGCCTATGGGATGGTTTCCTTCAAATTTATTGTCAGATGCTTTAAATAGAATCGGAATTAAGTTAAGAAGATTTAAAACCGGTACACCGGCCAGAGTTCATGGAGATAGTATTGATTATTCCGTAATGGAAGTACAACCCGGGGATAAAGAAATAATTCCCTTTTCTTTTTTAAATATGGATAAAAAATTTGATAAAAAGCAGGTACCCTGTTATTTAACTTATACTGTAGAGAAAACCCATGATATAATCAGAAAAAATTTAGATCGTTCTCCTATGTATGCAGGAGAAATAAAAGGAGTCGGACCACGATACTGTCCCTCTATTGAAGATAAGGTAGTGAGATTTGCAGATAAAAATAAGCATCAGATATTTATTGAACCGGAGGGATTGGATACCAAGGAAGTTTATGTTCAGGGAATGAGCACGACATTACCTGAAGAAGTACAAATTCAAATGTACAAAACAGTCATAGGCCTTAAAAATGTTAAATTCATGAGAACGGCTTATGCCATAGAATACGATTGTATTGATCCTACAATATTGAAAAGAACTTTGGAACACAAAAAAATAAAAAATTTATTTTTTGCAGGTCAAATAAATGGCTCTTCCGGGTATGAAGAGGCTGCTGCCCAAGGAATTATGGCCGGAATAAATGCAGCACTCAATATTCAGGGAAAGGAACCCTTTATATTAGATAGATCCGAAGCTTATATCGGAGTATTAATTGATGATCTGGTTACCAAGGGAACAAATGAGCCTTATAGAATGATGACATCCAGAGCTGAGTATAGATTAACTTTAAGGCAGGATAATGCAGATTTGAGACTTACGGAAAAAGGGTATAAATTAGGGCTTGCAAGTAAAGAGAGATATGAAAAGACCTTATATAAAAAGGAAGAAACAAATAACGAAATATTGAGGCTTAAGCATGTTATCATAACTCCCACAGAAAAAACAAATAAATTTTTGGAAGGCCTAAACAGTGCTCCTTTGAGGACTCCAACAAGTATATATGATTTAATTAAAAGGCCGGAACTTAATTATGAGATTCTGAAGGACATCGACCCTGAAAGGCCTGAACTTTTAAGAGAAATACGAATTGAAGTGGAAATTCAAATTAAATATGAGGGATATATTGCAAAGCAAATGGCTCAAATTGCTCAATTTAAAAAGCTTGAAGGCAAAAAACTCCCTGAAGATTTAGACTACAATAATATAAGATCCTTAAGCAATGAGGCAAAACAAAAATTAAACAATATAAGACCGGAATCCGTAGGGCAGGCCAGCAGAATATCAGGAGTATCTCCATCGGATATTAATGTACTTCTTATTTATTTGGAACAACTTAGAAGAGCTTTCAGGAGTGAGAAAAATGACTGATGTTAGTACAATGGTTGATATAGGAAAACAACTTAACATTAATTTTAAGGAAGATGAAATTAAAAAGTTTTTGGTTTATAAAGAACTGTTAAAAGAATGGAATCAGAGAATAAATATAACTTCTATTAAGAACGATAGGGAAATTGATATTAAGCATTTTTTAGACAGTCTTACTCTTTTAAATACAGGATTATTTGATACTAAAGTTAAAGTGATTGATGTAGGTACGGGAGGAGGGTTCCCCGGGGTACCTTTAAAAATTATAAAAGAACAATTAGATATGATTCTTTTGGATAGTTTAAATAAAAGAATAATTTTTTTAAAAGAAATTATAGATAAGCTTGGGTTAGGCGGGATAGAAGCAATTCACGGGAGAGCTGAAGAATTCGGAAGAAATGAACTGTATAGAGAAAAATTTGATATAGTTGTTTCCAGGGCCGTAGCGCCATTAAATATATTAAGTGAATATTGCTTGCCTTTTGTTAAAAAGAGTGGGTATTTTATTGCTATGAAGGGTTCGAACATAGATGAAGAATTGAATAACTCGTTGAATGCTATTAAAATTTTAGGAGGAAGAGTTAAAGAAAAAAGATTTGTTGTTTTGCCCGAAATAGATATTTGCCATAGTTTGATAATTATCGAGAAAATTAAGGACACATCGACAAAATATCCTAGACCCGCAGGCAAACCTAAAAAAAATCCGTTATAAAAAAGAATAATTTGATGAACGAAATTTTTATAAAAAAGGAGGAAGAAATACTCTTCTATAGAATATTTAATTGATATTAAAGTCCAATGGGAAGAGGGATATACAATGGAAAATATGCAAAGCGAAATTATGTTTATACCTATTAAGTTTATAAAACCAAATCCATATCAACCCAGAAAAAATTTTAATAAAAGAGCTTTAGAAGAACTGAGTCAATCAATAAAAACTTATGGACTTATTCAACCAATCAGTGTAAGAAAACTTTGTAATGAAAGCTATGAATTAATAGCCGGAGAAAGAAGACTTAGGGCTTCTGAAATGGCTGAATTGGAAAAGATACCTGCTATTATTGTTAACTATAAAGACAAGGATTCGGCTATGGTGGCTTTAATAGAAAATTTGCAGAGGGAAGATTTAAATTTCATTGAAGAGGCGGAAGGATATAATAACTTAATTAAAGACCATAACTTTACTCAGCAGGAACTTGCTGAAAAGTTGGGAAGAAACCAGTCTACAATTGCTAACAAGTTAAGAATACTTAAACTTCCTGATGACATAAAAAAGGAACTTTTGGAAAATAATTTGACTGAAAGACATGCCAGAGCACTCTTAAGACTTCCCGATGACGAATATAGAAGGAAGACTCTTGAAAAAATAATTAAAAGTGACTTTACCGTTAAGAAAACTGAAAAATTAATAGACGATATATTAAATGATCTGACAAAGGTTGAATCTGAAAAAAAACAAAATATTAAAAGTCTTATAAATGTAAGAATATATTTAAATACCATTAAAAATGCTTATAACGCAATTAAGAATAGTGGAGTAAATGCTAAATACACAGAGAAAGATATGGGCGAATATTTGGAAGTAACGGTTAGAATACCCAAAAAATAAATTCAAAGTTTTTTTACTTAGCGAAGTAATAGTTTGCTAAGTTTTTTTTTTATTATATAATATATATTGAAAATATAAAGTAATTCAAATTGGAGTTGAAAGTATGTCTAAGATAGTCTCTGTGTTTAATCAAAAAGGTGGAGTGGGAAAAACAACTACGGTCATTAATTTGTGTGCGGCCTTAGGAAAATTAAATAAAAAAATTTTATTGATAGATGTTGATCCTCAAGGTAATTCTACCAGTGGATTAGGAGTAAATAAAAAAGATTTAAAGTATTCCATTTATGATGTTTTTATTAATGGAGTTCCTATGGCGGACATAATTGTTGATACGAGTGCTCAAGGAGTATCATTAGCACCAGCAAATGTAGAATTAGCCGGAGCGGAAATTGAAATGATAAAAATTGAAGAAAGAGAGCTGATTCTTAAAAAAACTATTCTTCAATTTAATAATACTTATGATTTTATGTTTATTGACTGCCCGCCTTCTTTGGGCTTGTTAAGCATAAATGCTTTGACTGCTTCCAATAGTGTTATTATTCCCATTCAATGTGAGTATTACGCCTTAGAGGGGGTAAGTCAATTAGTTGATACAATTAAACTTGTTAAAAAGAGTTTAAATCCTGAATTGGAAATACAAGGTGTAATTTTAAGTATGTTTGATGGTAGGACAAACCTTTCTATACAGGTCGTGGATGAGGTGAAAAAGTATTTTAGAGGAAAAGTCTATTCCACGGTTATTCCGAGAAATGTTCGACTGGCTGAAGCGCCCAGTTATGGGATTTCAGTTTTAGATTATGATTTAAAATCTAAGGGAGCAGAAGCTTACCAAGAGTTAGCTGAAGAGTTCTTATCTTGGATTGAGGAGGAGTTTTAATATGAGTACTAAAAAAAGAGGACTTGGGAAAGGGCTATCGGCTTTAATTCCTGATGAACCCTTTGAAGATGTTTTAGAGGAAGATAAAAATAATATAGTGGATTTAGATATTGATTTGATTAAACCAAATAAAGAACAACCAAGGAAGAATTTCGACAAAGATGCTTTGGAGGAATTGAAAGAATCGATACAAAATTATGGAGTTATTCAGCCTATCATAGTTAGAAAAATTGATAAGGGATATGAAATAATTGCCGGAGAAAGAAGATGGAAAGCGGCAAAGATGGCTTCCATTAAAAAAATTCCCTGCATTGTTAAAAATGTAGAAGAATTTGAAGGAATGAAGTTATCTTTAATAGAGAATTTACAGAGAGAAAATCTTAATCCTGTAGAAGAAGCCATTGCTTTCAAAGGACTTATTGATAATTATAATATCACTCAAGAAGAGTTATCAGTTGCAGTAGGGAAAAGCAGACCATATATCACTAATTCTTTGAGACTTTTAAATTTAGATAGCGATATATTATTATCGATTTCTGATGGCAAAATTTCTTCCGGCCATGGAAGGGCACTTCTTTCTATTGAAGATAAAAAAATTCAAAATGAGATAGCTAAAAATATTATAGAAAAGAAATTGAATGTCAGAGAAACGGAGAATATTGTTAATACTGTTAAAAACAAAAAAAATAGTGTAAAAAAATCAAATAAAGAAGATCCTTTTATTTCAGAAGCCAGAGATAAATTTATGAAAAAATTAGGTACAAAAGTAGTTATTAAGCATGGAAAGAATAAAGGAAAGATCGAGATAGAATATTATAGCCCAGAAGACTTTGAAAGAATAATGGATATTATTATTAAAAATTAATGTTTCACGTGAAACATTTTGCTGGATACATAAATATTATATTGAGGAGAGATCTAAATGGAAATAAACATATATCAGGTAGATGCCTTTACAAAAGATACTTTTGGCGGTAATCCAGCAGGTGTTGTCCCGGATGCAAAAGATTTAACAGAAGAGAACATGGAAAAAATTGCAAGAGAAATGAATCTTTCAGAAACTGCTTTCATAATTCCAATAGACGAAAATAATTTTGAAGTCAGGTTTTTTACTCCTTTATGTGAAGTTGATTTGTGTGGACATGCTACGATTGGTTCTTTTTTTACCCTTGCAGAAAAAGGATATATAAGGCCTATTACAAATGGCAAATTGAGGATATTTCAAAAAACCAAAGCGGGAATTTTACCTGTAGAAATATATTATAATCAAGGAAAAGTAGAAAGAGTTATGATGACCCAGTCAATGCCGACAACTATAGGAACGATCACAGATATAGAAGAATTAATAGATGCTTTAAATATTACAGAAGACGATATCGGAATAGAAGATAAGTTTGTGAGTCCGGAAATAATATCTACAGGTCTTCCGGATATCATGCTTCCAATTAAAAGAAAAGACATATTAGATAATTTGGATGTAGATATGAAAAGATTATCTGATTTGTCCCGAAAATTAAAAATTACGGGAGTACATGCTTTTTTTCTTCCAGATAAAGATTTAGAAATAGTATATACGAGAAATTTTGCTCCCTATGTGGGAATAGATGAAGAAGCTGCAACAGGAACTTCTAACGGCGCTCTTATTTACTTTTTAAAGAAAAACGGATATTTGAAGGGAAATGAAATGATTTCCTATCAAGGAGAAATATTGAACAGACCAAGCTATATAAATTGTACAATTGATGAAACTGATGAAGGTTATATAGTAAAAGTCGGAGGGAGAGCAAGGATAGTATTAGAAGGAATATTTTGCATGTAAAATTTATTTTTTTGTTTTCTAATTTAGACAGAATCTTAACAAACTTATATATACAAAAACAAATAAATCTGTTAAAATAATAATTGGCTATTATATATGGATACTATATTATAATTTTCATTATAATTTTTTTGAGGACATTTAAAAGTATAATAATTCCATCATATGAATAAACGATGGTGTATGATCAATAAAGTTAAAAAAATAACAAGGGAGGACATAAAATGGGATTTAAATTTGATTGGGAAGCTAACAAGGAGAAAGTAGAAGAATTTTCTGCATTTTTGGAGAAACTTAAAGATACTAAAGGAGCCGTAATGCCTGCTCTTCAAAAAGCAGAAGGTCTTTTTGATTATCTTCCCATTGAAATTCAGAATATGATTTCTGAAAAACTAAATGTGCCACTATCTGAAGTATATGGAGTAGCTACATTTTATTCTCAATTTTCGTTAATACCCAAAGGAGAAAATAAAATTGGGGTTTGTTTGGGTACTGCCTGTTATGTAAAAGGGTCTCAGAACATTTTGGACAAGGTAAAAGGAATTCTTCATATAGACGTTGGGCAGACCACTGAAGACAGAAAATTTTCTCTCCAGGCAACAAGATGTTTAGGCGCGTGTGGGTTAGCGCCTGTAATGACCATTAATGGAGAAGTTTATGGAAAACTAACTCCAAATGATGTTGAAGGTATAATTAATAAGTATAGATAATGTGGAGGTAGATTAGATGAAGACTATTGAAGAATTAAACAAGATTAGAGAAGATGCCTTGGGAAAAATGAATTTGAGGAAAGAAAGTCAAGGTATAAGAGTTGTTGTTGGAATGGCAACCTGTGGAATTTCAGCTGGAGCAAGGCCGGTCCTTACAGCCTTATTGGAAGAAGTAAATAAAAGAAAATTGGAACATGTTACAGTTAGTCAAACGGGATGTATAGGGCTTTGCAGATTAGAGCCTATAGTAGAAGTATATGAACCGGGGAAGGAAAAGGTAACTTATGTTGATATGACTGCAACTAAGGCTAGAAGAGTTGTATTGGAGCATATAGTCAATGGAAACGTTGTAAATGAGTATACTATAGGTGCTTATCAAAAATAAATATTCTATGGAATAGCTTATTGAAAAGGAGGAAAGAAAGGACATGAATTTATATAGAGCTCATGTGTTAGTTTGTGGAGGTACAGGGTGTCATTCATCTAATTCGGATAAGATTATAGAAAGAATGGAAGAAAAAATTAAAGAAAAAGAGTTAGATAAGGAAATTAAGGTTATAAAAACCGGTTGTTTTGGTCTTTGTGAGTCAGGACCTAATATGGTGGTATATCCGGAAGGAATATTTTACAATCATGTAAAAGTAAGCGATGTTGATGAAATTGTTGAAGAACATTTTTTTAAGGGCAGACCGGTAAAAAGACTGTTGTATAAAGAAGTTCAGGAAGAAAATAATATTAAGTCAGTTAATGACGTTAATTTTTATAAAAAACAAACGAGGGTAGCTTTAAGAAACTGCGGAGTAATAGATCCAGAGAATATTGAGGAATATATTGCTTATAACGGATATCAGGCTCTTGCTAAAGCGGTTACGGAAATGACTCCATTGGAAGTAATTCAGGTCGTAAAGGATTCAGGCTTAAGAGGAAGAGGTGGGGCCGGATTTCCTACAGGCCGCAAATGGGAAGAAGCTTATAAGTATAAATCAGATAAAAAATATATAGTATGTAATGCTGATGAAGGAGATCCGGGAGCATTTATGGACAGAAGCATTCTTGAAGGAGATCCTCATTCGGTATTGGAAGCTATGGCATTGGCAGGATATGCTGTGGGATCGGATCAAGGGTTTATTTATGTAAGGGCAGAATACCCTATAGCAGTTCAGAGACTTCAAACCGCTATTGATCAAGCAAAAGAGTATGGAGTTCTTGGGAAAAACATCTTTGGGACAGATTTTAGCTTTGACATTGAATTAAGACTGGGAGCGGGAGCATTTGTTTGCGGAGAAGCCAGCGCTTTAATGGAATCCATTGAAGGAAGAAGAGGAATGCCGAGAAATAAGCCCCCAAGAACTGCTCATAAGGGATTATGGCAACAACCAACGGTTTTAAATAATGTTGAAACTTTTGCTAATATTCCTATTATATTTCAGAAAGGCCCAGAATGGTTCAGGAGTATTGGAACGGAAAAATCTCCTGGCACAAAGGTATTTGCTTTAGGAGGAAAAATTGTTAATACAGGGCTTGTTGAGATACCTATGGGAACAACTTTAAGGGAAATAATATTTGATATAGGCGGAGGAATTCCTAATGGAAAGGAATTTAAAGCGGTTCAAACGGGAGGTCCTTCTGGAGGATGTATACCTAAGGAATATTTGGATACACCGGTAGATTTTGAATCCCTATCAAGATTAGGATCTATAATGGGTTCCGGCGGAATGATAGTAATGGATGAAGATAATTGTATGGTTGATATTGCTAAATTTTTCTTGGATTTTACTGTTGAAGAATCCTGCGGAAAATGTACCCCCTGCAGAATAGGAACTAAAAGGATGTCAGAAATACTTGACAGAATAACGTCAGGGAAGGGAGAACCTGGTGATATTGAAAAGTTGGAAGAACTTTCAAAGGTAATTACTGATTCGGCTTTATGCGGATTAGGGCAAACGGCATCAAATCCGATTATTTCCACTTTAAAATATTTTAGGAATGAATATGAAAGCCATATATTTGAAAAAACTTGTCCTGCAGGAAATTGCAGAAAGTTATTGAGCTTTGTTATAGTTGAAGAAAAATGTAAGGGATGTGGACTATGTGCCAGAAATTGTCCTGCAAGTGCTATTTCAGGCGCAAAGGCTAAACCTCATCATATTGATAAGGAAAAATGCATTAAATGTGGTGCTTGTATTGAAAGATGTCCATTTAACGCTATTATCAAAAAATAAGTAGAAAAGAGGTGCAAATAAAAATGGAAATGATAAATGTTACTATAGATGGTAAAAGTTATAAAGTACCAGAAAATTATACAGTTTTAAAAGCCTGTAGAGAGGCTGGAGTATATGTTCCTACCCTTTGTTATCTGGAAGGAATCAACCAAGTGGGATCATGCAGACTATGTCTTGTAGAAGTTGAAAGGCAAAAGAATTTAAAGGCATCTTGTGTTTTGCCTGTTGCAGAGGGTATGGTAATTAAGACAAATACAAAGAGAGTTAGAGAGGCAAGAAAGGTAAATTTGGAACTTCTTTTATCAAATCATAATAGAGAATGTACTTCCTGTGAAAGAAGCGGAAACTGTGAATTACAAAGGCTGTCTGATGAAATTGGTATAAGAAATATAGAATTTATAGGTGAAAAAACAGTAAAACCTGTAGATACCAGTTCTCCATCTATTGTAAGGGACCCTTCCAAATGTATTCTTTGCGGAAGGTGTATAAGTGTTTGCAGTAAAGTTCAGGGAGTTAGTGCTATAGGATTTAGAAATAGAGGATTTAAAACAACAGTAGGACCTATCTTTGATAAAGGCCTGGGAGAAGTTGATTGTATTAATTGCGGACAGTGTATAATTAATTGTCCTGTAGGAGCATTGAAGGAAAAAGAATCCATTGATTATGTCTGGGACGCGATAGAAGATTCATCAAAATATGTAATTGTACAGACTGCGCCGGCAGTTAGAGCAGCTTTGGGAGAAGAATTCGGTCTTCCTATAGGTACAAGAGTAACAGGAAAGATGGCAGCAGCTTTAAGAAGAATGGGTTTTGATAAGGTGTTTGATACGGATTTTGGTGCTGATTTAACTATAATGGAAGAAGGCTTTGAACTCTTAGATAGGTTACAAAACGGAGGAAAGCTTCCCATGGTGACTTCATGTTCTCCTGGATGGATTAAGTACTGCGAACATTTCCACCCGGATATGTTGGAAAATTTGTCTACATGCAAATCACCTCATGAGATGTTGGGAGCAGTAATGAAGACATATTTTGCACAAAAACACGGCTTAGATCCTAAGGATATATTTGTCGTATCTGTGATGCCTTGTACGGCAAAGAAATTTGAAGCAAAAAGAGAAGAGCTGAGAGAATCAGGATTTCCAGATGTAGATGCTGTTATTACAACAAGAGAACTGGCAAAGATGATTAAACAGGCAAGTATTGATTTTAATAAGCTACCTGATGAAGATTTTGATGAAGTATTCGGGGAATCTACAGGGGCATCGGTAATATTTGGAGTTACAGGAGGAGTAATGGAAGCGGCATTAAGAACTGTATCTGAAGTAGTAACAAATAAACCATTAGAAAAGATAGAATTTAATGAAGTAAGAGGCTTGGAAGGAATAAAGGAAGCCGAAATTACTCTTGGAGATAAAAATATTAAGATTGCTGTAGCAAATAGTACGGGATATGCCAATAAATTATTGGAAAAAGTAAAATCAGGAGAAAAGGAATATCATTTTATTGAGATAATGGGTTGTCCGGGAGGATGTATCAACGGAGGAGGCCAGCCTTTCGTAAGTGATAAGACAAAAACGGAAGAAGATGTTTTAGGCAAAAGAGCTAATGCATTATATGAAGAAGATGAGTCGAAAACTATAAGAAAATCTCATGAAAATCCAATGATTAAGATGATCTATGATGAATTCTTTGAAAAACCAAATAGCCATAAAGCTCATGAAATTCTCCATACCCATTATGTAAAAAGGCCTAAATATACCGAATAAGATATAAAGATTAAGGAAATAGAAAGTATCGCAAAACTATTTAAATTAGCTTGCGATACTTTTTTGTCTATTAACATGAAAAAGGGGATGAATTATGAGTATTATAAAGGTGAAAGATCTGAGAAAGACTTATAAAGTCAATATTAAAAAGGAAGGTTTTAAAGAATCAATTAAAAATCTTATAAGACCACAATACAAAGAAGTCGAAGCTATAAAAAACATAAGCTTTCAGATTGACGATGCTGAATTAATTGGCATAGTAGGATTAAACGGAGCAGGAAAGACCACTCTCTTAAAGATACTATCCGGCCTAATATATCCAACTGGAGGAGAGGTTAATGTTTTGGATTATAATCCTTGGGATAAGAAAAAGGAATTTTTGAAACAAATCGGCATGGCAGCAGGGCAAAAGAGTCAACTATGGTGGGACCTACCGGCTATTGAATCGTATAAGGTCGAAAAAGCAATTTATCAAATAGAAGAAGTTTCTTATAATGAGATGTTAAAGGAATTATCTGAAATGCTTGATGTTGAGAAACTGTTTACTATCTGTTAAATTAATTCTGTGTATTTTAGGTCTTGCCATAGATATCACCGCCATTTCTTTTGCTTTTTTATTGTGCCATTTAACAGCAAAAAAGATACTCTTATTTAATTAAGCATCATCATGTCAGTACAATAGTCTTTATGTTAACATCAACAATCTTGATAAAATTAAGGATTTTTATATCACCATTTATCATATTTTGTACAGTATTTAATAACTATAGATAAACAACTTAAAAACTAAAAATATTATTTGTAAAAAGACCTTGCCCACGCATGGCTCTTTACTTCTTGGGGATGCGAGTTGGCGTGACTAAAGAATTCATCGGTTCGGCGCTGTAATTCCTTTTCATTCTTGTACGTATTACTTTGGGCACACTCATCTTTGAACCACTTCCATATGTTCTCCTGCGGGTTTAATTGGGGAGAATATGGCGGCTGAAAAATAAGATGCAGTTTGTCTTCATGCAAAGCAGCAAAATCTTGTACAATTTGTGCAGTATGGGTGCGAGCGTTATCCAAAATTACCATTAAAGTTTTATTTGGATATGCCTCAATAAGGCCTTGAAGAAAATATACAATTTCTTGGGCAGTAATACTGTTTACAGAGGAATAAGCTTTAGTAAACATGCTGAAATCTTTAGAGATTTCAGTTGCCCCTATAATGTTGAGTCCTTTTTTACAGCCGTTTTGTTCAATTATCGTAGGTTTTCCCTTAGGACTCCAAGAATAGTGATTTTTAGATTCAAGCCGTATGCCTGTTTCGTCCATAGCGAAAAGGCAGATATCCTCTGTATTCTCAACAATATCCAAGAGGTCGGCTATTTTTTTTAAACAGTGCCTGTAGTTCAGGGTCTACCTTTGTTGGTTGATATAATCCTCTTTTATAGGAAAAGCCTAATCTAATAAGCAATTGTCGTATCCATTCGGAAGAATACTCTAAGCCATATTTTTCAGCAATATATTCTTTGAGCATATGGGTATTCCATGTGGCTGCGGTAAACCCTAATTCTCTTGGATTTTTGTTAACAACAGTATCTTTTAGGTCATTGAGCATTTCGTTGGTAAAAGTACTTACACTGCCACCACGAAGATCGGCAACGGCATTTATACCTGATTCATTCCATCTATTAATATATATAGTAACTGACGGTACAGATTTGCCAATTGTTTTTGCGACAACAGATGTATGAATGCCTTGATGTCTCATGATAACTGCCCTCATTAATGATTTTGAGTAGTCACTCTTAAGTTTTTTTTCAATCTCATTAAGATTTTCAATTGTATATCCATGTAAAGTTTTGACCTCAACACATTTTCTTGCCATATTACATTCCCCTTTCTGATATTAATTGTATCAGATGAGGTAGACATAAATATACAAGTAAATTTTAACATTCAAGTTGTTTATCTATATATATCATTAAATTATAAAAGCATATTACCGTCTGAACATAGGCTATAATATTTCTCAACAAAACATAACTATAAATAGTAAAAATTTGATAGAAAAAATTTTTTGATAACCAGTCTGTAGCAATAGCTACCGGGATCTTACCATTTTTAGGTATTGTTAAAAATGCATGGAAAATAGAGAAAAACAAAGATATAATGGGTATTATTGTGCTCAAGGTGCCTACAAAGCCAAGGAAATATTAAAAAATTTACTATTTGTCACTAAACTAGGATTGATATTTATGTACTTAAGTGATACCATACATAATTAATAAAATACGAAATATAATCTTTTATTCTATATTTGAAATAGTACTATGAAATTTGTTGGCTTAGCATTTTGGAACAATTAAACTATAAAAAGTAAGAATTGCTGTTTAGTAAGGATAATTATCTAATTGTGATCTAAGAAGCATATCGAGGAATTGGTTTTAAAGTAAATATATAAAGCAAGTAATTTTTAGTATTGGATATTATATGAATGATATGAATATTAGTATGTGATAAGTTAATGATTTTAATATAGAAACTATATTTGGGGTGGTATATATGCGGGCAATAGAAGTAAATTCTCTTACAAAATGTTTTAAAACACTTCAAAAAGATATAGGTATAAAGAACTCACTAAAGAGTTTATTTAAAAGAGAATATAGAAATATTTTAGCATTAGATGATATATCTTTTAGCATCGAAGAGGGGGAGGTGATAGGATTAATAGGGCTCAATGGTGCAGGGAAAACAACATTACTTAAATGTTTAGCTGGATTAATATATCCTACAAAAGGAGAAATAAAAGTTTTAAATACTAATCCATGGAACAAGGAAAACGATTTTCTAAAAAACATCGGTTTTATTATGGGTCAAAGAGGACAACTTTCTCTAGATTTATCAGCTATTGATGCACTAAAAATCGAAAAAGAAATTTATGAAATTGACGATGAATGGTTTAAAGAGGAGTTAGATGAATTGTGTCAGTTAATGAGAGTTGATCATCTTCTTAAAACACAATTAAGAAAAGTTTCATTAGGAGAACGAATGAAACTTGAAATTATATCAGTTTTGCTTCATAAACCAGAATTAATTTTATTAGATGAACCCACTATAGGTCTTGATTTTATAGCACAAGATAATATTAGAAAATTTTTAATTCAATATAATAATGAACATAATAGCACAATGATAGTTACAAGTCATAACCTTGTTGATATTGAGAAATTATGCTCGAAAATTTTATTGTTAAATAATGGAAAACTAATATATGACGGAAGTTTAGAGAATTTTAAAAGACTGTATGCATTGAAAAAGAAAACAATTATAGTAAATCATAAAGAAAGTACTAATTTTGATACTATTTTGAAATTTATTAAAAAACAAGATAAGTTTAAAACAATATTGGAAGTTCCTCAGGAGAATCTTAAAGAGGTAAAAACTATACTGGGAAGTCAAGAAAGTGTGACACAAATTACCATTGAAGAAGATAAGTTGGAAGATATACTATCTAATATGCTATTAAATTAGGGGTGGATAATGAGAGTTGTAAAAGCAATAATTTCCGCAAGTTGGAAAGAAGAATGGATGTATAGAGTTAACATAATAAGTCAAATTATATTTGGAATTGTACCACTATTAATTAATATCTTTTTATGGAAATCAATATTTTTATATAGAAATGGATATTCAATTGGTGATTATGATTATAATAATATTGTTAGCTATTTTATTTTAGTTTATTTTGTTCAGCAAATGACTGAAAGCCGTTCTTTATCAGTTGAATTGGGAGATGATATTCAAAATGGTAAATTGAACAGTCAATTATTGAAGCCTATTTCTTTTGTTAAAATTAAGTTTTTATCTTTTTTTTCAAAAAAAGTTAGTTTCTCTTTACTAAGATTAATACCTATAATATTATTTTTTATAATAAGTAAATTAAAGGTGGAAGTTAATTCAAGAAATCTATGGTTATTTATATTAGCATTTATTATGGCAATTACTATTCAATTTATTATTGGATTTATATTAGGAATAATAAATTTTTGGTTTGAAGAAAATACAGCAATATTAGATTTTTATAGAAATATAGCATTACTACTTAGTGGAGCAGTATTTCCATTGAGTTTTCTTCCAGATACATTTTTTATGATAGTAAGTTTATTGCCATTTCAATTAACTTTATATTTTCCTATTGAAATTTTATTAAACAATTTGTATCCAATGGAAATTAGAAAGGGTTTATTATTGCAGGTATTTTGGGTATTAATATTAGGAATATTTACTATTTTTTTGTGGAAAAAAGGAAGAAAGAAATACTCAGGATACAATATGTAAGTGGAGTGATAACAAATGAAATATATTAATATTCTTAAAAGATATATTAGTATTTTTAAATTATTCACTAAGATTAATTTTATAAAAGATATGCAATTTAGGGTACATTTTATAACTCAAATAGCTTTAATGTTTGTAAATAGCATTATCTCGCTTATAAATATTTTAATTCTAATGAAGTTTACACCAAGCATTGGTGGATGGAATAAAACACAAATTTTGTTATTACAAGGTATAATTTGGATTGTAGATTCTATTTTTGGAGGGCTATTCTTTTTTAGCTTAATTCGAATTCCTAATAGTGTACGAAACTATGATATAGATTTTATACTTTTAAAACCAATTAATAACATATTTTATGTATCTATGAGATATATGAATTTTGGAATTCTTTTTAGCTCGGTGTGGGGAATAATTTTAATTATATTTGTTACTATAAATTATTCGATACCTATTGTTAATTTATTATGGTTTATTTTTCAATTAGTTCCTTCCATATTAATAATTTATTCTATATTCTTTTTCATTGTAACGATGTCTTTAAGATTTATTAGAGTTAATGGTTTAATTCAAATGTTCTGGTCCATTATGGATTTGGGTAAAAATCCAGGGGGAATATATAATTCATGGTTAAGACATATTTTAGTATTAGTAATTCCTGTTTTGGTAATTTACAATTATCCTGTTAGTATTTTATGGAATGGATTCAATTTAGGTTACACAGGGATTGCAATGATACTTGCTATTGTTTTAATAACAGCAAGCACCTACTTTTGGCAGAAATCTCTTGCGAGTATTTATCAATAGGAGAATCATATACATTTATTTAATAAGGTGGAAATATTGATTAAGTAGTCCAGCTAAGAATTGTCAATAAGAAATTTTAAAATATTTGATTTACCTTTTG
>ENA-UOOR01001229-UOOR01001229.1-fermentation-metagenome-genome-assembly--contig:-NODE-1229-length-31427-cov-8.282035_pt1 | contig 31427 bp, 27 predicted proteins | sample MGYA00245780_ERZ724029 | MGnify/ENA primary metagenome ERZ724029 (study PRJEB28704, sample SAMN03018315) | fermentation metagenome | biome: anthropogenic terrestrial biome; feature: soil; material... | reverse complement strand
TACCACAAAATGGCTTGAAAGGGTTATTTTTTTTTAGAACTTTTGACTGTGCAGATTATTTAAATAATAAAAAATATCTTGGTTATGATATACAACTTTGCCCTCTAGAGGACAAAGCGTCTGTTCGCCATTAAATATATTATTTCGTAGTACTGCCAAAACCACCATTTCGTTTTTCCATTACTTCATCATCAAAAGTAATACCATACTCCACAAAGATTCCCTGCATAAACCCTGTTCCAGCCTCTACTACAACAGTTTTACCTTCATTTGAATCATTGGTGATTTTGGAAAACATATGACCTTCATTATCAGAATGGAAGTAGTCACTATCTATAATACCAACTGTATTGTTCAATTGCAGACGATATTTAAACCCTAGCCCGCTTCTTGGGTAACATTTTAGTACCCAACCGTCTTCTATTTCAACACGAATACCCGTAGGAATTTTAATCGTTTCTCCCGGTGCTAAAGTAAACGTTATTGGACTGTAGAAGTCATATCCTGCAGAACCTTCCGTAGCTCTTTGAGGAAGTTTAATCTGCTCATATATGTCCTTGGCTTTTTGTTCATCAGAATCAGAAAAAGTATCTAGCCAGTCCTTGGTAAATTGTTCTAAACTTACTTTGTGAAATTTTGCAATCCGTTTCATGTAATTAGCCCCCTGCCGTATATTTTCGTTTATCGTTCGCTCTTATTTAAATATTCATATAATATTTTAACGTGACTATTTTTCTTTCCTAATTTTCTTTCCTATTGTATTTTCTTATTGTATTTTTTTATTATATTCTCCAACTGTATATTTCTATTGGGTAATTTATATTATATCCTTTTATTGTAAGTTTTCTGTTTATCCTTCCTATTGCAGTTGAATCTTTCCCATTTCGGTTATACTCTTCTTATTGTTGTTGCAGACTTTCTGTTGCTGTTATATCCTTCTTATTATTGTTACAGCCTTTCTGTTGCCGTTATATCCTTCTTATTACTTTGCAGCCTTTCTGTTGCCCGTTATATCCTTCTTATTACTTTGCAGCCTTTCTGTTGCTGTTATATCCTTCTTATTACTGCTGCAGCCTTTCTGTTGCCCGTTATATCCTTCTTATTACTTTGCAGCCTTTCTGTTGCCCGTTATATCCTTCTTATTACTTCGCAGACTTTCTGTTGCTGTTATATCCTTCTTTTATTACCATTATTACCCTTTCTATTGCAGTTTTACAGTCTTACCATTGCAGTGGAATCCTTCCTATTGTTGTACCCTTGCCATTGCTGTTGTCCCTTCCTTATTGCAGCCATACCCTTACATTATCTAAATAAGCATACCTAATAATTCTTTTGCTGCAGTGGATATAGGATTTTTATCACTTGTTACAATGCAAAAATTCCTATGTGGAATCTCTTTCTTAAATTTTAATTCAAATAATTCTCCACTGCCGATATATTTTTCAGCAAAGTTTCTTACAACAGAACCAATTCCAAGGTTCCTTAAAGTAAACTGGACTATAATATCACTGGTTGCCAATTCAAATTCTGGTTCCAGTACTACTCCATTTTCCTTTAGATATTCATCCATATATGCTCTGGTACTCGTGTTCTTTTCTAAACAAATAATAGGCAACTGCTCTAAATCCTTATATTCAAGTTCCTTATCCTGTAAAGCTTTAAAACCCTTTCCTCCAACGAATACATCCTTAATTGACTGAACTTCTTTTATATGCACTTCCGGTTTTGCTTGAAAGGGTGCACTTACAACACCAAAATCAATCTTACCCTCATATAAATATTCCAAGGTCTCGGGAGTTGGTCCATTGGTTACGGTTACTTTAATGTTAGGATATTTCATATGAAACTCTTCCAGAAATTTAAGCAAATAAAATTGAAGTGTCATATCACTTGCCCCAATTCTGATTTCACCAGTCTCCAAATCTATCATTTTTTTAAACTTTGTTTCGCCTAACATCATAGTATCATAACCACGTGAGATATAGGAAAATAATACTTCACCCTCCGGAGTAAGTTTGACACCTTTTTGGGTACGAATGTATAGACTGCTGCCTAAGTTATTCTCTAACAATTTAATTGCCTGGCTAACTGCAGGTTGAGAGATACACAGTTCTTCTGCTGCTGCGGTAAAGCTGCCGCATTTGGTTACATAATAGAATATCTTATAATATTCCAAATTCACATTCATGTCTCTCTCCCCCTTACATCATTAATTCCATGTCTTCCATACTTCCGGTCGATAACCTATGGTTACTTGTTTTCCATTTCTCACAATAGGAGTTTTAAACATCTTTTGATGTTCTAACAGTTTTTCTTCCTTATCTGCATCATCTGATAAATATTTTATAAAATTATCTTCATATTCTTTTGAATTTTCATCTATTAACAAATGAAAATCCCCTGCTGCAGATTTTATACTTTTGTATTCACCAGGGCTCATACCGTATTTACCCAAATCGACATATTGGTACTTAATATTTCTTTCTTTAAAATATCTTTCAGCTTTTTTAGTATCAAAACATTTTTGTTTTCCAAATATTTGTATATTCATTGCTATTCCTTTATTAACTATTCCTTTATTAACTATTTCTCTTCTAAAATATCATCATATTCTTTATTCTTGCTAAACCAGCTAACTGCATAGGGACAAGTAAGGATAGCCTTTTTCCCTTCTTTTCTTAGTTGTTGGGCTGCTTCTATCATCAGTTTGCCGGCAACACCTTGTCCCCTTAGAGAGTCGTCAACATAGGTATGATTAATATCTACAATCTTATCTTTTACATTAGGGAAAGTAACTTCTGCAATAGTAACCCCCTGATCATTATTCATATAGATTCGATTACTTTCATATTTAAATTCCATAGAAATCCTCCATACTTCCAAAGCCTGCGAATTTAAGCGCAAGTACAAATTTGCCATGTAAAAACCTTAACTTTCACACTTCCCGACATAATGCCTCTTTGTGGCATCACTGTTTTTTAAAACCTTATATCCTTTTGGTAATACTTGTGTCTTTATATAATGAAAAGTAGCATCTTCACCCTGCTCCTTTAACATCTTAAGTAATTGATAAAGCAGATTTTTTGTATCTTCATGAATTAAATAGTGTTCCTTCGATGATTCAAAATATGCCAGAGGGTCTCCGTCACTGTATTTTTCTTTATTATAATTCTTACAGGCTGCAAGACGGTCACAAAACATTTCAACCACATATTTAACAGGCATTCTGGTACCTGTCATAGGTTTATTTGATTCTAAGCTATAATCAATCCAGTATTCCAAATGATGTTTGTTTCTTCCTTTATGATGTAACCAGGCAGAACTATAGCCTTTATCGATTCGTTCCGCATTATTAGGGCTTTGATTTCCTTGAAAGTATTTAGCACCAACTAAGAATTCAACCGGAGAATATTTGGACAAATCATGAAGAATTCCTTGTTTATATAAACCTGCTCGAAAACAATACTTCATGACTAACCACTTATGATGATTAATCGTTTTTAAATGCTGTAGCCATTTCATGTTCACCTCTCCAATTCGTAACACCCCAGCTTCCCTCAATATTATATATTTTAACATAATATCAAAATCAATACAATTATTAGAGAAAAAACAAAGAAGTACTGCTAAATGTTTCAAATAGCCCAAAATAGAAAAGAGCCATTCTGAACATAAATTGGCAAAGCCATATCCATTTATAAGCCGAATTTCTTAAAAAGAATCCCGATAAACCGCATTTTCCCAATTCTCTCCAATTCAACTGCAAAATTTTGTGTTCAGAATGACATTGTTATTCATTTAGCAATCAGACTTTTATATCTGCTTTCAAACCTAATTCTGATTTATTTTCATCCAAAATTGGTTGAATTACTTCCGTTAAGAATTCTTCTACCTGCTGCTCTGCTCTTCCTGTATATTTTGCCGGATCCATGGCTTTTTGAAGTTCTTCTAAAGTCAAGTGAAAGGATGGATCTGCTGCAATTAGTTCAAGCAGGTTATTATCCAAACCATTTTCTTTAATATTCTTGCCAGCTTCCATAGACAATACACGAATTCTTTCATGTAATTCCTGTCTGTCACCACCAGCTTTTACTGCATCCATCATAATATTCTCTGTTGCCATAAATGGAAGCTCTGCCATAAGATGTTTGCGAATAACTTTGGGATATACCACAAGTCCATCCACAATGTTCATGTATAAGTCTAATATGCCATCCACAGCCAGAAAGGCTTCCGGTATACTAATTCTTTTATTGGCAGAATCATCTAAGGTTCTCTCAAACCACTGGGTAGAAGAAGTGAATGCTGGATTTAGGGCATCCACCATTACATAATTTGCCAAAGAAGCAATTCTTTCACTTCTCATAGGATTACGTTTATAAGCCATAGCGGAGGAACCTATCTGCTTCTTTTCAAATGGTTCTTCTATTTCTTTTAGATGTTGTAATAAACGAATATCATTAGAAAATTTATGTGCACTGGCTGCAATTCCTGCAAGTACATTAAGCACTCTGGTATCCACTTTACGGGAATAGGTCTGACCGGATACTGGGAAGCACCCTGCAAATCCCATTTTATCTGCAATTAATTGATCTAATTTCTTAACACGTTCCTGATCCCCATCAAATAATTCCAGAAAGCTTGCCTGAGTACCAGTGGTTCCTTTGGAGCCAAGTAAACGCATGGTTTCGATAAGATAGGAAATATCATCATAATCTAATTTTAATTCCATTAGCCATAATGCAGCTCTCTTTCCAACTGTTGTGGGCTGGGCTGGTTGAAAATGAGTAAATGCCAAAGTTGGTAATCCTTTATGCTCATTTGCAAAATAAGAAAGTAAATTCATAACATTTACCAGCTTCTTCTTAATTAACTTTAGCCCTTCTGTCATTATGATAATGTCTGTATTATCGCCAACATAGCAGGAGGTGGCACCCAAATGAATAATTCCTTTTGCTTTCGGACATTGCACTCCGTAAGCATATACATGGGACATAACATCATGACGCACTTCAGCTTCTTTTATCTTCGCCACATCATAATTAATATCATCCCGATGTTTTTTTAATTCCTCAATTTGTTCGTCTGTAATATTCAATCCAAGTTCTTTTTCTGCCTCTGCCAAGGCAATCCACAATCTTCTCCAAGTTCTAAATTTTTTATCCGGTGAGAAAATATATTGCATCTCTTTACTGGCATATCGTTCAGATAAAGGACTTACATAATTATCGTTGCTCATGAGAACCTCCTGATTTGATTTATTTAACTATATGCCATTCTTAATGTAAATTCAGCAAAGCTGAATTCGTGAAAAATCCCATCCAAATCTGGAGACTCTTCGGAAAATTCAACTTCGCTAAATTTCTCTTAGAAGTATCATACTTAGCATCGCCACAGTAAATGAAAGGTTATTGCATGATAATTCTGCCACCCTGAGCTTACTCGCTGACATAAACAAACTCAGTGGGAGTTGCTTGCTATGTTTCCCTTTTTGAGCAATGACATATGTATATTAGGCTAATGATTATCTCTCATAGTCCCCACGAATGTCCTGCTTCGGTTGTTCAATAGGATAATTTCCTGTAAAGCAAGCATCACAATACCCTTTATCCCCATTAATTAACTCACTTAATCGATCTACGCTAAGATATTCAAGGGAATCTGCTCCAATAATTTCACAAATCTGTTCCACTGTATTATTATGAGCAATTAACTGATCACCAGAAGGTACATCCGTTCCAAAATAACATGGATGTAAGAATGGTGGAGAACTAATTCTTACGTGAACTTCAGTAGCTCCAGCATTCTTAAGCATTCTAACAATTCTTTCGCTGGTAGTACCCCTAACAATGGAATCGTCTATCATAACCACACGTTTTCCTTTTACTACATCAGACAATACATTTAATTTGATTCGAACACTGGATTCTCTCAAGGCTTGCTTTGGTTTAATAAATGTCCGTCCTACGTAGCTATTCTTTACAAATGCAGTAGCATACTGAATACCTGATTCAAAAGAATAGCCCATAGCTGCTGCATTACCGGAGTCTGGTACACCAACAACTAAATCTGCTTCTACCGGATGGATTTGTGCTAACAATCTTCCTGCCATGATTCTGGAATTGTACACACTGACATTATCTATGTGACTATCTGGTCTTGCAAAATAAATATATTCAAATATACATTTTGCTTTCTTAGGCTGCACCAAAGAAGTATCAGAATGAATACCTTCTTCATCTATCATAACAACTTCGCCTGGCTCTACATCTCTTATAAATTCTGCATCTACTGCATCCAAAGCGCAACTTTCCGAAGCTAAAACATAAGCATTGTCTCTTTTTCCGATACACAATGGCTTAAATCCAAAGGGATCTCTGGCACCAATTAACTTTTTTGTACTCATAATTACAAGGGAATAGGCACCCTTTAACTTTTCCATAGTTTTCTTAATTGCTTCCTCTACGCTAACTGCCTTCAGACGTTCTCTGGCAATCAGGTATGCAATCACTTCGGAATCAATGGTAGTTTGAAAAATAGCACCAGTATAAGCTAGTTCGTCTCTTAATTCCAATGCATTGACCAGGTTTCCATTATGTGCTAAGGCCAAAGTTCCTTTTACATAATTTAAAACCAAAGGTTGGGTATTTTCCGGAGTACTGCCACCAGCGGTAGAATATCTTACATGTCCTACACCTATGTTTCCTGATAACTTTTCAAAACTATCAGGGGTAAATACTTCATTGACCAGTCCCATACCCTTAACGGCTTTCACTATTCCTTTAGGTCCATTGGTATCATTTACGGCAATACCACAGCTTTCCTGTCCTCTATGTTGAAGAGCAAATAGTCCATAGTATATGGAAGAGGCAACATCATTTCCATCAAAATCATAGATACCAAACACACCGCATTCTTCGTGAATTCCTTCGGAAATATAGGCACTTTCTATATTATTCTTCATACTGTCCCTTTCTAAATAGCCATCTATAAGCCTAAGCTAACTTACTTTAATTTCCTTATTAAATGTAATACGCTTCTAAATAACCATCTATAGACCTAAACTATTTTACTTCAACTTCCTTATTAAACGTAACACGCTTCTAAATAGCTATCTATAGACCTAAACGTTTGAATACTTCCTGATATGCCCCTTCTACATTACCTAAGTCCCTTCTAAAACGATCTTTATCTAATTTTTCATGGGTGTTAATATCCCATAATCTACAAGTATCAGGAGAGATTTCATCGGCTAAGATAATTTCACCCTTATATCTTCCAAACTCTATTTTAAAATCGATTAATTCAATTCCACATTCAGCAAAATACTTCTTTAAAACTTCATTTACTTTAAACGCAAGTTCTGAAATTCTGTCAACTTCATCTTTTGTTGCTAATCCAAGGGCAATAGCATAATAATCATTAATCATTGGGTCCCCTAAATCATCATTCTTATAACTAAACTCTAAGGTAGGTGTAAGGAGCTTTCTTCCTTCTTCAATTCCTAGTTTTTTAGCAAAACTTCCTGCTGAAAAATTACGGATAATAACTTCTAAAGGTACAATTTCTACCTTCTTTACAGCAGTCTCCCTCTCACTTAATTCTTCAATAAAGTGAGTTGGAACCCCTTCTTTTTCAAGAAGCATGAATAAATGGTTGGACATTCTATTATTTATAACACCTTTTCCTACAATGGTTCCCTTTTTTAAACCATTAAATGCAGTTGCATCATCTTTGTAATCTACAATATATACATCCTTGGCGTCTGTAGTAAATACCTTTTTGGCTTTTCCTTCATATAGCATGTCTAATTTCTTCATAATTACACCCATTGCACCTCACAACTGTTTAAGATGTGGTACTCCGCCTGCAGATGTAATACTCTGTTTGCAGTTGTTATACCCTGTTTACAGATGTGATACTGCCGTAAAATTTAAGTTGAAAGAATGGCAGTTGCAATTTATCCTTTCTTTATTATCTTTCAACCTTCCCTTGGATTTATTGTGGTGCTATTTAGCATTATAATTCTGAGAGTAAATTCAGCAAAGTTGAATTTTAAATTTGAAGAATCTCATCCTAAAGCAAGATTCTTCGAGCATAATTCAGCAAGCTGAATTTGCTCTCAGAATGACATATCTTTTATTTTGCAACAGCCCCTTTATCTCATAAGATTAATCTGATAATTTACCTCATGAGATTTATTCAAGGAATGTCTCAGTCTTTTAAGTTCTGATTATAAATGGATATCAATTTATTCAATTATATTATAACTGACTGTTCCATTTAAGCAACGGGTTTACTTATTATTATTTTTCATCTAAATTATAAACATTAATTATAGTAAGCTTTGGATCTGTAAAATAGCCTCCTGGCTGTAACCTTCTGCTTTGGGAAAAGCCCCAATAAAGCTAGATTTCTGCTTTGGAAAAAGCCTCAATAAAGCAAGACTTTTCCTCTACAAAATTGTAACTCTATCTACTGCTTTTTATAATTTCTTTCAATTCATCTATACTAAAGTTGTAACTGGTATTGCAGAAATGGCAGTTAACCTCTATTGGCTCATTGTCATCTATTATTTCCTGAATGTCTTTCTTTCCTATACTTACAATGGCTTTTTCTACTCTTTCTTTATTACAATTACAGTAAAACTGAGTAGGCATCTTATCTAAGATTTCAAGGCCAAAATCTCCTAATATATGTTCCAGTATAATCTCAGGTGTCTCATGTTTATCTAGAAGTGCTGTAATAGAATCAATTTCACTTATTTTTTTCTCTAATTGATCAATGACTGCTTCGTCTGCAAATGGCATTAACTGAATTATGAATCCACCAGCCTGTTTTACTGTATTATCTTTATTCATTAACACACCTAAAGCAACGGAGGAAGGTATCTGCTCGGAAGTTGCGTAATAATAAGTTATGTCTTCTGCTATTTCCCCTGAAATTAACTCTGTTTGCCCAACGTAAGGTTCTTTTAATCCCATATCTTTAATAATATTTAGGATACCTGATTGAACGGCTCCTCCTACATCCAGTTTGCCTTTTGGACTGGGTGGAAGCATTACATCTGGATTATATGCGTAACCTTTTACATTTGCCATTGAATCCGCTGTTACTGTAAGTCCTTTTATTGGTCCGTTGCAAGTAATCTGCAAGGTAAGCAGGTCATCCTCTCCCTTCATCATACTTCCCATCATGGAACCGGCAGTTAGTAATCTTCCCAATGCTGCCGTAGCAATTGGGCTTGTATTATGAATATTTTTAGCATGCTCCACTAAATCTCTTGTAGTAGCTGCAAATGCTCTAATCTGTCCTTCAGCAGCTGTTCCTCTAACTATATAATCTGACATAGCAACCTCGATTCTGGCGCTTTGGCGCCTTTTAATAACGATAGTAACTTTGTGCACCAGCACAAATTACCGGTTGAAAAATTGCCTTTTATTTTTCAACCTAACTCCCATCCGCGTGCTTTGGCACGCATAAAAATCAGGATGTTGAAAAATTGTCTTTTGTTTTTCAACCTAACTCAATTTCTGGCTCTTTAACGCCATATCTATTATTTTTAAATATAGAGTTTATTTTCCTGGTGTTTTTCTCTGGCAACAAAATAAACTCTTTCGCTTTTTTCATTAGGAGGTTTATGAGTAAATGCATCATATACCTTGACAAATTCCATACCAGCCTTTTCAATTAAGCCAATAACCGTTTCAATGGTATATGCCTTCTGATAATGAAATTCTTGATATCTTTCATATAAATCTACAGATGAATCACTGTTTTTTTCATGATTTGTATCTAAGAGTTCATCCTCATCTACTTCCAATTCATCTTCAACCTCTTCATCCACTTTCACAAAGATAGTTACATCATATTCATTAATCATTTTATCTTCATAATAGTAGTTGTCCCATATAAAACTACAGTCTTCTCTATTTTCCGCAATGGTATTATCCGCTAATATGTCTTTGTATTTATGAACCGTATTCATATCAAAGATAAGGATTCCACCTGCATCCAAATAATTGTTAACCAATTGAAGTACTTTCAGAAGGTCTTCTTCCGATGTTATATAATTCATACTGTCGCATATACTAACAACAGCAGTAACGGTACCAAATAGTTCAAATTCCCGCATATCCTGTTGCAAATAAAGGATGCTGCTTCCTTTTGATTGTTTATCTGTTTCTATAAAATTTTCTGAGTCGTTATAATCCTGATTATATTCTCTATCTCTTGCTATTTCTAGCATTTCTTCTGAAATATCAATACCTATCATATCATAACCCTTTGCCGCCAGCCTTCTGGTAATGGAGCCTGTCCCACAGCCTAACTCTAAAACCAAACCGGAATGGACATTATACTCTTTTAATAATCCTGCCAGATAGTTTGTCCAATCATCATAGGGTACATTATCCATAAATATATCATAAACCTGCGCAAATCCAGTATATGCCTGCATATTAGGCTCCCTCCTATCTTTCTGGCGTTTTTCATAGTATGCCAAATCGATTTATCATCTGAATTACTTTCGTATACTCCATAGTTCCACCAAATAAGTCTAAGGCACTTCCAATGGTAACGTCAAGACGTCCTTTCCCCAGTTTATACAAAGCTTCCAAATCCTCGTAACTGCCAACACCACCTGCATAAGTAATGGGAATACCATTCCAATCACCAAGTAAGGCAACCAATTCTTTTTCAATACCTGAGGATTTTCCTTCCACATCCACAGCATGGACTAAAAATTCATCACAATACCCTGCCAATTCATTGAGGGTTTCAACACTAACCTTAACTTGGGTAAACTTCTGCCAACGGTCTGTTACAATATAATAAATACCATCCTTTTTTCTACAGCTAAGATCCAGAACAAGCTTTTCTTTACCGATAGCTTGAACCAGTTTATTCAAATTCTCATAATGAATCTTACCATCTTGAAAGACAAAGGAGGTAACAATGACGTGAGAAGCTCCCATATTCAAGAAATCCGCAGCATTCTCATGAGTGATGCCCCCACCTATTTGAAATCCACCCGGATACTCTTTTAAAGCCTTCTCTGCCTGGATACAATCCTCTTGGTAATAGGCTGTATCCCTGGGATTTAATAAAATAATATGACCACCATTTAAGTGTTCCTTTTTATATAAGGCTGCATAATAATCAGCCTCCTGCTCAGATACAAAATTTTCTTTCGCTTGATTATTTTTATCCAGCAGGCTTCCTCCTTCAATTTGCTTAACCTTACCGTTATGAATGTCAATACATGGCCTAAATTTCATTCCTGACTCCAATCTAATAGGCGGTGCCAGGCACCAGGTGCCTGGCACCAAAAATTTTCTAAGTAATTTCTTTTATTTCATTAGGACTTCTCATAATAGTTAGTGCCTGCTTGATTATTTGAATATTGGTTTCGCTGAATTCACCACCAAATTCTCCATCTGTAGTCCAGGGAACCGGTTCTTTAGATACCAAATGAATGTCTTTTACAGGAAAAGAATAGATAAGTTCGCTATTTATTTTACCGGTTAATAAATCATTAATAATACTTTGTAAGTCTATTACATTTTGTGGTGTTTTAATGAAAATACCCTCAAAAGCACCGTCATCTAATAATACATCTTTACCTGTAATGCCTTTAAAACCGCCCACTGAAGTAGAATTGGTCACCATGCCGAATATGAAATTGTCTTGGATAATTGTATCACCACAGGTGATTTCCATATCATAAGACTTCCAATTAGGCAATCTTTTTACACCTTCTAAAACATAAGCAAGGCGACCTAATATATTCTTGGTTGTCTGGGGAGTTTCATAAGATGCATCTGTAAAAAGCCCAAAGGCTGCAGTATATGTAAAGTATTTCCCATTGATAACACCAACGTCAAAGGGAAATTCTCTTCCTTTTATAGCTACCTTAGCAGCTTTTAACATCTGTTTTGGCAGAGTTAAGGTATATGCAAAATCATTGGTGGTTCCAGAGGGAATATATCCAACGGGAATATTTACATTACAATTCATCATTCCACTGATGACTTCATTTAAAGTTCCATCACCGCCGGAACAAATAACCCGGTTATATTCTTCTTTTTTAAGGCATTCCTCAACAATCTTTATGCCGCTTCCTTTTCCTAAAGTGGTATAAGTAGTTACTTCATAATCATGTTTTACAAACATTTCTATAATATCAGATAACAAGCTTTTTATTTTACCTTTACCTGCATGGGGATTATAGATAAATAATAATTTTTTTCTCATGATTTATTTAAATCACCCTTTCCCATCTGCTTTTTTCTTTTTGTCATAAGACCGCCAATACGGCCAGTTTCTTTTGCTGATAAAGACTTCCAGCCATCTTTCATAACTTTATCAAAAAGACCAAGTTCTTCTGCTATTTCATATTTTAATTGTTCTTCCGGTTTTAATTCACTTAAAACAAATTTATCTGGATCTAATTTCTTTTTACTCATAATGGACTACTTCCTTCCTGAATTTTAACATAAGACGGCTCTTTAGTACACCCTATTTTCGTTAAGATATACTAAAAAGCCATAATTATGTTATATGAAGTGTAGACGTAATATGTTTATTTCATACCTTTATGAGTAAAATTTTTGATAAGATGTTCTTTTTTATGTTATTCTGAATATGTCTTTTTTGTCATTCTGGAGATGCTTTTTAATGTTATTCTGAGGGTACTTTTTATGTCATTCTGAGGGCGCTTTTTGCCCGAAGAATCTTCTCTTGTAGTATAATATTTCATAGCTTCAGTTTTATGTCATTCTAGGGGAGCCTTTTTATGTCATTCTGAGGGCGCTTTTTGCCTGAAGAATCTTCTCTTGTAGTTTGACCTCATTCCCAATCAGCCATGTATGATTTACTGCTATCTGCCGAAGAATCTTCTCTTGCAGTATAATATTTCATACCGTCAGTTTTATGAGATTCTTCGCCTGCGGCTCAGAATGACAGGGTTCAGAATGACAGAGCTCAGAATGGCAGGGCTCAGAATGACAGGGTTCGGAATGACAGGGCTCAGAATGACAGGGTTCGGAATGACAGGACTCAGAATGGCAGGGCTCAGAATGACAGGGTTCGGAATGACAGGGTTCGGAATGATAGGGTTCGGAATGATAGGGTTCGGAATGGCAGAGAGGTTTTTACTTTAGTAATATTTCCTTTCCCAGTGCAAAGGAATAAATAATTCTCTCACCAACTCTTATTCCAGTGAGTTGCTCTAAAGCCTTTTGATAATAATCCATCTGAACCTGATATCTCTTTCTTAATATATCTTCGCCATACCTTTTATCCACATCATCTGTTTTATAATCTAATAATATCCACTGGTTTTCTTCTTTAAAGTATACATCAATAACACCCTGGACTAATATTAATTCCTCACTATGGAAACTTTTATTGATTTCATTTGCTTCCATTCCCATAACAAACTGGCGCTCTTTATAAAGTTTTCCTTCCTTTATAGCATTTCGCATTCTATCTGCTACTTTACTCTGTACAAATGTACACAATTTTTCCTTATCTAATAGTTCCATCTCCATTTCACTGATTTTACCTGTAAGAACCAGCTTTAAAAGACAGCTTTCCACATCTTCTAATGCGTGAGTTTCCAAAAGATTCATATGCTCTAATACACTGTGATAAAGGGTACCAATGTTGGCTTTAGTCAATTTTTCTGACTGTTTTATAAAGTTTGGAACCGGCACCTCATCCATAGCTTTTTCTGTTCCCTTTAATGGTGCTCCTAATTCCTCTGCTTCCATTTGCCCAAGCCGCTTTAATTCTGATACGGTAAGTTTTGTATGAATATTGGTTTCAGCTTCATAAGGATATTGATATTCCATCAGTGACTGAATTTCTTTCCTTACATTCTCATTATATACTATATTATTATTCCAATGAAGGAGTTGGTCTTTGTTGGCTCTCTTAAATATTTGCTCACCTAATTCTTCTCTAGCCAATTCCTCATAAGAAATTATCCTTACTTTTATTTGTATGTTGCCATTATACAACGGATTACTTTTATCCGGATATGCTTCATATTTTTTTAGTATATCTTCAAACCCCTTATGTCGCATAGCAGCCGGAACAATCCAGTCAAGATAGTTAGCCGCTGTGCTTAACTGGTAGAATAAAAGCTGTTTTTCCTTCTGCTTGCAAATGGAACTCCATTTTTTCAGTTTGTCCTCTAATTTTTTCACGCCACCAGTAATGATTAGCTTCTCCTTGGCTCTGGTCAGTGCAACATATAGAACTCTTAGTTCCTCTCCTAAGTTTTCTAATACCAGTTCCTTCTGTATCACTTTCTTTACTAATGTAGGTGCTTTTATTCTTAGCTTATGGTCCACATAATCCGGTCCTAAACCCAAATCAGGATGGATTAATAATTTACCTCTGGAATCCTGATTGTTAAAGACTTTTCCCGTACCTGCCACAAAGACAATAGGAAATTCCAATCCCTTACTTTTATGAATACTCATAATCTTTACCGTATTATCATTTTCTCCGGCAATAGAAGCTTCTCCAAAATCAATATCATATTTATGAAGCTTTTCAATATATCGAACAAAGTGAAATAATCCGGAATAACTGGTATTTTCAAACTGAACCGCCTTTTGAACCAGCATATCAATATTAGCTTTTCGTTTTTCTCCACCTGGCATTGCAGCTGCAAAATGGTAATAGCCAGTATCATCCAGTACTTTTAAAATTAACTGATGAATGGATAAGAAACAAACCATGTCACGGTATTGATCCAGCTGATGTAAGAAAGTTCTTAATTTATCCGCTAAAATCATTTCTTTATCGTAGTTACCATCCATCTGATTTACATCGCTATCTAGATTTCTATTATAAGGTATGTTTACTGTTTGGTTATCAGCATAATTACCATATGATTGCCCAGAATTTACTTTTACATCATCTATACTATCTGTCAAATCTGACTCCACAAGGTCATTATTGATATTCTTATCATTTGATAAATTACTTTTTCTTAGATAATCACCATCTTTTTCTTGGCTATCTGTTTCTTTATCTCCTTTTCTTTTATCCCCTAATTTCTCATCTATTAATTGACTTTCACCCAGATTACTTTTTTCAATAACTTTAGAACTACCTATATGTTCCACTTTAGATTCTTTTACTACATTTTTATTTATATAGTAACTTTCTTCTTTCTCTATTTTTACATTATCCGCTTCTACAGTATTAGATTGACCGTCACTATTCTCATCTCCTATGGCTGTATGTTCATTAACATACTCCACCACTGCTTCATACATAGATTTTCGTCTTTGAGGAATTCGTATCTCTGCCAATTCATTGCTGCTTAATCCTACAATAGGAGAGCGTAAAACAGAGGTAAAAGGTATATCCTGTCTAGGATTATCTATGATTTTAAGAAGATTCAAAATGGTACGAATCTCAATGGTAGAAAAATATCCGGATCCAGTATCCGTATGAGCTGGAATATTCTCTGCACCCAACGTATCAGCAAAGACCTCCGACCAGTTACTCATGGTCCTAAGTAATATAACAATATCCCTATACTGAGCACGGCGAAATGTATTTCCATCCTTGATAATTAATCCACTTTCCGGATTGGTTAATTCTTTGATTCGTCTGGCTATGGCTTTTGCTTCTATTTCCTTGGCTGTATATTCTTCTTCCTCTTCACTAATTTCTCCAGCATCAGAATGGATTATAGAATCTGCTTCTCCATCCATAGCTTCTTCGTTTGGCCCTATGTTTACCAGCATAAGCTCCGTATCCTTTGAGATTCCCTTTTCTTCCCTTCCAAAATCAGCTCCCGGATACAATGCTGCCTTATCATCATACTCAATGTTACCCAGTTTCTTAGTCATAATCTGTTCAAATAGGAAATTTATACTGTTTAATACCACTTCCCGGCTTCGAAAGTTCTTGTGCAGGTCAATTCGTTGATATGGATTATCAATTAGTTGGGTATTATCTTGTCCATCTATAAGATTAGCATAACCCTTTACGTCAGTAACATTAGGACTTTCATTTAAAATTTCACTCTTACCAGAATCCTTTGTATCATTCTCCAGCTGGAATCCTTGCATGTCTGTACATGGAATTTTATCTTCTGTGCTATATTCCATGTATTTCTCCATAAATAGCTCAGGTCTTGCAAGCCTAAACTTATAGATACTCTGCTTAACATCACCAACCATAAATAGATTCGGTCTTCCTATACGTTCTTTTGATATACTATTTAAAATCTTTTCCTGAACAAAGTTACTATCCTGATACTCATCAATTAATATTTCCTCATAATATTCACTTAACTCATCTGCGGCAGGAGATGGCTTTTCTAAGCCATTTTCCTTATGAACCAGTATATTTAGGGCAAAATGCTCCAAATCATTAAAGTCAACTAAGTTCTTATCCGCTTTTTTATCAGCAAATGCGGCTGCAAAATCCTTGGTTAAGTTAATTAGCACTTCCACCTGCTGCTTCATTGCTTGAAGGTCTGCAAGCATTTCCTCTGGTGATTGGAAAAAATAATTCTTTTTCAGGTCATTGATTACCTTCTTTATGTCGTCTCGAATAGCCTTTACCTGACTTTTCTTCTCTTCCCTTACCCCTTCTTCTTTTTTACCGGAAAGCCTTGCAAAGTTAAAATTGGATAGAGCGGTTCCATATTGTTCATAATCCTTAATTTTGGATAATGCCTCCAATAATTCCATATCACTTTGGAGGGCAGCTCTATAAGCCCCAGGGCCATCTGTATCATTGCATATACTTAATGCTTCATCGCATCTTTCCATCATATCCATAACCACAGAATTAATATTATGAAGCAGTGCTTTCATCCAGTCAGATTCCTTCATATCTTCTACCGAACTAACGTCAAATGTACTCTTCTTCTCCTCCAGCCATTCCTCCGGCCAAGGATAACTCATGGAGAAATGATACAGTTTTAGAACCAAATCCTCAATTTCATCATCGGATTTCCCAGCAGAGAAACTTTCTATAAAATCTAAGAATTCTTCCCCACCTTCCTCATAGTAATTCTCCAATAATTCCCCTAAAACATCAGATTTTAGTAAAGTAAGTTCCACTTCATCTGCAATTCGAAAGGAAGGATCCAAATCAATCAGGTTAAAATGATTTCGTATTACATTTAGACAGAAACTATGAATGGTGGTAATCTGTGCACTGTGAATTAAGGTCATTTGTTTTTGCAAATGAGGATTTTCTGGCATTTCCTTGATTTTCTTATCAATGGCTTTTCCAATTCTTTCACGCATTTCTGCTGCAGCCTTATTAGTAAAAGTCACAATCAGCAGTCTGTCTATATCAATTGGATGTTCTCCCTCAGAAATCATAGATATAATACGTTCTACTAACACAGCCGTCTTACCGGAACCGGCTGCTGCAGAAACCAATATATTACGGTTTCTAAGATCAATTACCTTCTTTTGTTCCTCTGTCCACTTCATTTCCGCCATTCTTATCCCTCCTTTCTGTCATTTTCCCCCATACTTCTTCTTTGGATAGGGAATGTAAATTACGATAGCTATTACCTTGAATTCTGGTATCAAAGCCACATATGCTGCTATATGGACAATAATCGCAAGCGGTACGCTTACCAAGCTGATAAGGCTTGATTCCCGTATCACCATCTAAAATCTTTCGTCCAAACTGGGATACGGTTTTCTTCACAAAATCCTCCATGGTCTTTAATTGAGATATCTCTGCTACGCTGGAACGTTTTGTAAAATAGCCCTCTTTATTGGATTCTACTGGAATAATATCCGATTTTACCGAAGGCATAATTCCATCATCTTCTGTTTTAAAACTGTGATCTAAATGTTTTACCACTTCTTTATTATCATTTACAATACCATTCATCTTAAGCTCATGAAGTATACTTGCCTCTACATGGTCACTTTTTTCTACAATGGGGTCATCAATATTATAGTAAAGAATAGCTGCAGGAATTATTTCCTTATTTGGATTCTCTCGTTCTAATAGCTCCATGGCCGCATTCATATAAATAGCTAATTGCAGTTGTAAACCATAGTAAACGGATAAAAGGTCAAATGCCGTATTCCCGGATTTATAGTCAATTACCTTAACCATAAGTTTGTCCTTTTCTTCGTATAAGTCCAGCCGGTCAATTCTTCCCTGTAATCGGATACGTTCTTCCTTGGATAAATCTAAGGTTAAACTATTTAGCTGGTTACGGTCTGAGAAAAACAATTCGAAAGCAGCCGGTTCAAAATCACCTTTTTTAATCTGCTGGCACAGTGCCCAGAGTGTTCGCTTTGTAATACGCTCCACTCTTTTAATAATATATTCCAAACGCTTGGAACTGGTTAAAATGGCGTTTCCATATCCTTCTGCTGCTTCTCTTACACATTCTTCACCCCAGATATCCCTAATATCATCCGGTATGGTATGCCAATTGTATTCGCTGGAAGCTAATTTTCTGGAAAAGCCTTCAATGGCATTATGAAAAATATTACCCATATCCGGCACAGCCAGACGGTATTCCTGTCTCTCCCTTAACTCTAAGCCATAACTTATGTAATGAGCAAAGGCACAGGCTGCAAACTGTTCGAACCTGGTTACACTGCCCATAAGGTCGCTTCCATATAGTTCTCCTGCAATCTGTTTGGATAATCCCATATCCGTATTTACATAAAATACTGCATCAATAAGGTTTCCTATGGTTTGCTGATATTCTGCTTTGGAATTATAATACCGGAATAACTCTCTCCAAGTATCAGACACCTCTTCATAAGGAAAACGCCTTAACCCATCAATTAAGTAATCCACCCCACCATCGTTTCCTATGATTTGTTCTAACTCTTCTGCAAACTCCTCATCCTCTTCTATAGTAATCTTCGGAAATAACATCTGAAGTACCCCAACCAGATAGGAAGGTCTTAATGACTTACCATCTTCACTTACTTTACTAAAGGTAACATACAATTTATCCTGTGGTTTCGTCATGTTCAGGTACAAATAAAACTGTTCTGTATAAGCAGCCTGTCTCCTGGTAGGAGCCATTTCAATCTTATGCTCTGCCAGCATCTCTCTTTCTAAATCAGAAAGAATTCCTCCACCTGTATTACTTTTTGGAACAATGCCATCATTAACACCTACAAAAAACAAAGCCTTAATATCCTTTAATCTGGTACGCTCAATATCACCTACTACTATCTGGTCAAGGCCGGGAGGAATTAGACCAACCTTTGCTTCCCCTAAGCCAGCCTCTAAAACTTCGGTATATTCCTTTAAGGATAACTTGTCCTCCCCTAACAGTTCTACCAACTTTTCATATAACTCCATTACAATACCATAGATTTGCTGGTATTCCTTTGCAGTAGAGAGCATGTTTTCCTCTGTAAAATGCATTCGGTAATTTTCTAACTTACCTGCCGCATCCATTTTAACCCCAAATTCATAAAGAGCTGTAGTATATTCTGCCACATTCTTACTTCGATCTGACAGCACCTCATAAAGAGGCATCATTTCCTCACAAAGCTGTTTCCTTAGCTCATTAATTCGGTTTAGCTCCCCTTCCCTTTGTCCACGATAGGTTCTTGCCCACTGGGTATTCCAGCGTTTCCTGCCACGGATTCCCAGAGCTATTACATAGTTTTCAAGAATATCTACTTCTTCCCTGTCTACATTTCCCATTCCACACCTTAGATAACGGAATACACTTTCATAGTCAAAATCATTCTTTACAATATCTAATGCAGAACGGATAAATTCAACAAAGGGATTGGATAAAATATCTTTTTTCTGGTCAATAAAACAAGGAATGCCTGCCTTTTCAAATTCCTGCTCTGCAATCCTGCCATAACTTGCAATATCCCCTGTAATTACAGCGATGTCCTGATATCTGTAATTTTCTACTCTTATTAAATGTTTGATTTCACGAATCACATATCCAATCTCTTGCTTACCATCACGGGCAGCATGTATACGAATACTATCCTGTTCCTTGACATAACTTACACTTGGATATCTGAAAATATTATGCTCTAAGGCAGCCAAAGGAGGACTATTCAGATAACGATATGGAATCTTAGAAGAAAGTTCCTCCGCATAAATATGCTTATCTACTTGAATTTCTTCTTCCTTTGCAATATCCATTAATTTCTTTATTGTCTTCTTGCTTAAATGAAAAAGTTTAAACTCCTCATCTACTTTACTGATATCTTCTCTAGGATCAACCGTAACCGTAACGAGAACCTTCTTCGCTTTCTTCATTAATATGGTTAACAGTTTATATTGTGCTGGAGTAAATCCTGTAAACCCATCCAAACATATAATACTATTGGGTATAATATATGACCCATCAATGACATTGCAAAGAACATCTAAAATTTCTTCCGCTGTTATGTATTTTTCATTTAAATATTCTTTAAAGCCATTATAGATTACAATAATATCATGGAGTTTTGCCCGAAGCATTGGTTTATCCTTAGCTAACTCCTCCATATCCTGAAGCTGCTCCAAACCAATACTGTACTGATAAATCTCAGAAATCAGGGATTTTAATTCATCAATAAAACCCTGCTTTTGAACGTCATGATTGAAAAGCTCTAATTCCTTCTTCTTATTGGCTACAATCTTACGAAGTACCATACTTTTGCCGGTATCTTCAAGAACCGGTATATCATTTCCACCTACTTCGTCAAATATTCGGTAGGCGAGGCGTAGGAAACTGAGAATATCTATATTCATGGTACCTCTGTTTGGATGCATGGAAACAATATCTTTTTGAGTCTGTAAAGTAAACTGTTCCGGAACGATAACCAAATAGTTGGTGTCCGGATTATCCATTGATTTTGATATCACTTCTTTATATAATTGATAGGATTTCCCTGATCCGGATCTTCCTAGAATGAGCTGTAATGACATGTTTCTTGCCTCCTTACGTTGTACATTTTAAATGTATATAAACTTATTTCATGAGTAATGTGATGTTTATGTCAAAGCGGATATTCCACTTGTCTAAGGACAAGTTTATCCACTTACGCTACTTACTAATAACTTCATTGCCACTACGTGGCATTTCAGCAGGAGCTGAAACTTCTGCTGAAACAGGCAAGTCCTCTTCCCTGATGAGGTTAAATAATCAAGTTTCTTTCTTCTTATTACGATTATACTAACATTTTTTTTAAGGAATAACAACTACATATGATGATAGAGTTCGTTTAGAAAGTTAATCTACCATACTTAGAATGTTTAACCATAAATTCAATCATCTGCTCCAAATTAATGCAAAAAATAGATGTAGTATCATATATTTAGTTGATACTACATCTATTTTTCTCTGTTTGATTTGAAAGGAAATAATAAAATGGACAGTGCAAAACGCCAAATTACTAAAACGACACAAAAAGTCAACAATTTCACCATAGGTATGCTGAAAATGGATGGAGTAGGGAAGCCGAGTATGCTTTTTTATAAAAACATATCCATTGGTATTCCGTTTTTATACCTTGTTTTAACTTCGCCTATAAGATATGCATATTTATTATAATTCTTTCAAATATTTATTTATAAATGGAATGGCTGCACCTATGCAAATAGGAAGATTTGCACATTTACTGATTTTTATACGATATTCACTTGCCGGGAAAGCAGAGCGACCATGAATCATTTTCTGAAGTAATAAAACATCTTCATTTATTAGATATTTTGATAAAGTTCCACCTAAAATTACATCACTATTAATAAACATATGCAGATTATCAATGATAATTGATAGATATTCCAAATAACTGAGCCATCGTTTTTTAATTTGAGAATTATTATTTCTCAATTTATTAAAAAAGAGTTCTATATTTTCTTCCGGCTTAAGAAGGGCATTGATAGAACAATATGTATTGACACAGCCCTTTTTTCCACAGTAACATGGGCGTCCGTTAGGAATCAGCGTCATATGTTCAAAAATACCACTTTTTAAATCACCGCCTCGGAAGAACTTTCCATGTATAATTGCAGCACCACTCAGATTATCCCGGATATTAAAGAAAACTGCATTATCCAACTTAGGATCTAACCACAGCTCTTCATTTGCCGCCGATTCAGCATCATGATTAAAGGTACATGGAAAAGGAATTCTAGAACTGAATTCACTAATATTTAGTCCTGTACAATTCAAAATTTTTCCGTATATTACTTTTTCCCCATCACTAGAAATAAGCCCCTGAAGAGCAATTCCTACTCCAAGAATATTTTCTTTCATTGTCTGCAGACTTTCAATAAATTGATTTACAGAATCACAAACATGTTCATAATAACTCTCCGTATGGGAAAAAGGGTAAATAACTTTCTCATATTTTAGCATCTCCAAGTATAAATCCACTGCCACAATCTCATACCGATTACTAAGAATCTCAAGTCCAATTGTGATTTTCCCTAAATTATTAAAAAAATACCTTTTTGCTTTTCTTCCACCGGTAGATTCTGCATTTCCTTTTTGATAGATAACCTTTTCCTGTAAACACTCCTTCAAATTATTCGCAACTGTTGGTCGACTTAGATTCAAATCTTCTGAAATTTCCTGCGGAGTAACCTCCTTATTATTATAGATATAATCTATAATATTTTTTTTATTATTTGCTTTTAATGTCGCAACAGTAAAATTTGTATCCATGTTTCATCTCCACATTTCATTAATTTTTTTACTTTATACTCATTGGGAAACTTAAATTATATTATATTGAGTTATATATTTTATGATTTGCCCGACAAGCAGGGAGCATATTTTCCCTTTTATTGGTAAGAAACCTTGTACTTTTAACATAATACTAGTTATCTTGATATATGGTATTTTCTATCATTAGGATTATAGATACAGCTTTTGAATGTCACACTTAGTATTACGCTAAATTTTCAAAGTGTAATTACCTGCCATTATTTAGGCTAATCTTTATATTATGATATATACTAACACTTCTATTGTCAAGTGTCACATTTTTATAATCAGCCTATTAATATAAGGGTTTTTTCAAAAGAAGAGAGGAGGGCACAAAAGGGATTTGTGCCCTCCTCTTCATTTTATTATAAAATTTTTACTCAATTACAGTTTCTCCAATGGAAGAAATATCTTGATGAAATTTTACATCCTCACAGACTATCAAAATTGGTTCCTTAAAGTTCAATGCATACATTCCAATATAGCTTTTGGCATCAATAATAATCGAACTATCCAAATTATGAAATGCTACATCAACTTCACATTTTGTTGCAAGACGTTGTATCGCCTGTAACTCATCAATGGTCCTTATCATTTTTTTTGTAATCAATTTGCAAGCCTCCGTTTGGTTATCTTTCTGGATTTATTTAACCATTGTTGCAAAATCAAGATTCTCGTCTACATACTCATCAACATTGGAAGAATCTATTATTATAGTTCCTGCATCCACAAAGGATTCCACCTTTTTACCGGCCATCAAATCAATTGCTGTATCTACTGCTGTCTGCCCCAAAAGTACAGGGTCATTAGAAGCAGTGCAAGCATATTGACCATCTTTAATTGCTAACACAGCTTCCATCAATCCATCTACACCACACACTAGAACATTATTAAAACCCTGTTCTTTAACAACTTGAGAAGCACCTAATGCCATATCATCATTATGTCCATAAATTGCCACTACATCTTTGTTTGCCTGTAACAAATCCTGCGTAGCAGGTATCGCCTTTGATCTGTCAAAATCACAGTATGAAGATTCCACAATTTTTAGACCTGGTGCCTTTTCAATTTCTTCATGAAATCCATCTCTTCTATTCATCATGGTTGTAGACCCAGCAGTTCCCTGAATTTCCAATATAGTTCCCTTTGCAGCCTCTGGACCACCAAGTAATTCAATCAATTTTTGACCTACTTGCCTACCCATCTCTTTATTATCTCTGCCAACCCATACATCATTTCCTGTTTTCACGTTCTTGTCCACAGTAATAACTGGTATATTCGCTTTGTTACATGCTTCAATTCCTGCTGAAGGACCATCCTCATTCACAGGATTAACTATTAATACATCAATGCCTCGCGAAACTAAATCCTGAATATCTTTGTTCTGTTTAGAAACATCATTGTCTGCATTTAATGAGACTACCTCTACTCCTTTTTCTTTTGCATAATCCTCAATAATCGGAGTCATATTAGCAAAGAACGGAGTATCCTGAGAGCAATTAGAAAATCCAATTGTAAAGGTATCCTTACTTGCATTCGTCGATTCCGTCTGTGTAGTCTCATTTTTCGCCTTACCTGCACACCCAACTAAGGAAATTGCTGTTGCAACCACCAATAGAACTGTTAAAACTTTTTTCTTCATTTTACATTCTCCTTTTTTATTCTACTAACCGGACATCTATGATATCTGTTAGCTAATATGTAAACGCCTAAATGCTAAGGCTTTTGCATTCATTTTCTTTCTTTTGAAACATACTTATTGAGCAATACTGCAAAGATAATGATTAATCCTTTTGCAATTCTTTGATAATAGGATTGCAAGCCTACCAGATTGAAAATATTTGTTATAATCTGAAGTAAAAATACACCGCCAAATGTTCCTACAACAGATCCAGCTCCACCACTTAAGCTTGCACCTCCAATAACACTTGCTGCAATTGCATCCAATTCATACCCAGTTCCTGCTGTTGGCTGCCCCGTCGACATCCAGGAAGCTGTAAGAATACCCGCGAATCCTGCAAGTATTGCACATATAACATAGGTAATAGCATAATTTCGTTTTGTGTTAATACCTGACAGCATAGCAGCTTCACTATTACCTCCAATTGCAAATAAACTACGTCCGAATATAGTATACTTCAAAAGTAATGCAACAATTACAGTTAATATAATCCATATGACGCCACTAATTGCGATTTTATCAAAGATAAATCCTCCACCTAATATGTGAAAAGACTTATTCAAGCCAAAAACAGGATTTCCACCTGTAGTAAGTAAAGCTGCACCCCTTGCTATCTCCATCATAGCCAGAGAAGCAATGAAGTCTGGCAAGTGAAATCTGGAAATTAATACACCAGTAATCATTCCCAATAGCGCACTGATCACAATGCCCAATAAGCACCCAGCAATAATTCCTAGCATATTTCCTGTACGATATACAACTATAGAAGTAATCATACCTGAAAAGGCAAGTACAGAACCAACTGATAAATCAATTCCACCCAAGATAATTACAAGAGTCATACCGATTGCAACAATACCTGGAATTGATGCTTGCTGAAGCAAATTAAAAAAATTGTTAAAAGTAAAAAAGTCAGGTGATAATACTGCAGAAATGATTATAAATATAATCAACATTATAATAAGATTATATTTTTTCAATATTTCGCTAACACTCAATTTTGTTTTCATTATCCAATCCTCCCTACTACTGATGCATGTAAAATATGATCTGAGTTAAAATTTGACTTGTTTGAGCACATAATTTGTTTTCCATCATACATTACGTGGATATTATCGCATATTCTAAGTAATTCCTGTAATTCTGAAGATACCACTATGACACTTTTACCCTTACTAGTCATTTCTCGAACCAGTTTGTAAATCTCTTCTTTTGCAATAACATCAATACCCTGAGTTGGCTCATCCAGCAGAAGAATATCGCAATCCTTCATTAACCATTTTGCCAGAATTACTTTTTGCTGATTTCCTCCGGATAAGTTTTGAGTAACAGTCTGTATGGAAGGTGTCTTCACATCTAATTTTTCTTTGTATTTTTGACATTCCTTATTAATACTTTTATATTTAATCCTTCCCCCCTCTTTAAACTTCGATATTGCCACCATAGACATATTCTCCCATACAGGAAGCATTAATACTAAGCCTTGTGTTTTTCTATTCTCAGGAGCTAATCCAATACCGTAGCTGATAGCATCTTGAGTATTTTTAATCTTTACCTTTTTCCCTTTGATGCGAATTTCTCCACTAGTTGCTACCTCAATGCCAAAAAGTGACTGCAGAATCTCTGTTCTGCCAGATCCAACAAGTCCATATAGTCCAATAACCTCTCCTTTATGGAGTGTAAGGTTGATGTTAGAGACTTTATAATTGCACATATTTTTCAATTCTAGAACTACTTCTTCGGAAACCCTATGGTTTTCCTTCTCTTCCGTCTCAATTTGCGATATTTTGATTCCTGTCATATACTCAACCAATGTATTTTCATTCAATTCATTAACTTCCTTACAAACAACAAATTTTCCATCCTTAAGAACAGTAATCCGATTTCCTACAATAAAAAGTTCCTCAAGATGATGGGAAATATAAATAATCGTGATGCCTTTTTCTTTCAAATCTTTAATTACCTTGACCAAAATTTCAAATTCAGACTGGGACAATGTAGAAGATGGTTCATCCATAACGATAAGTTTTGCTTCACAAGCAAGTGCCTTCATAATTTCTGTTAGCTGGCGTTGTCCAATATTTAGGGATGAAATTTTTGCCCTGGCATTAATTTTTATATTCAGACTATCCGCAAGCTTTTGAGTATCCTCATACATCCTATTCCAATCTACAGCTCCTCCTGCAGTCTTCGGATAATTATTAACATAAACATTTTCTGCTACTGTAAGCTCATTAAAGAGAGATAATTCTTGGTAGATAATTGAAATTCCAGCTTTTTTACGTTCTTGTATTCCATGTGACTTTAGCACTTTCCCATTAAAAAAAATTTCTCCACTATCTTCCGTATAAGCTCCTGATAAGATTTTCATTAATGTAGATTTTCCGGCACCATTTGCACCAACCAAACAATGTACTTCTCCCTTTTTAACAGTAAAATCTACATTGTCAAGTGCTTTTACTCCAGGAAAAACTTTACTAATCTTTCGCATTTCTAGAATATTTTCATTCAATATAATACCCCCTTTTCTGTTGTTTTTTAGTAAACCCATTTTCATTATGTAATACTGATTTACCTAAGTATACTTACTATTTGTTTTTGTGTCAACCGACATTTTTACTTATAATTATTAAATAACTTTGTGCAACATTACCACATAAAATTCTTATAGGTATATTTATATTGTGGTTTTGAAATACTATTCTTCGTCCATACCCCTTTTATTTTGTTAATTATTTAACAATGTTTCTTGTCGCGTATTTTTTATTACATCCTTTTCCTTTTTAATATTTCTTATTTAATATATGTATATCTCATAAAAAATAGCAGTATTCTTATTGTTATATAGTGAAATATGCACTATATTATAATGCTAATTTGTACATTATTACAATTGACACACATATAACCGAAAGTTATACTTAAGTAAATACATTTTACATAACTTCAATAATGAAGCACTTGATCAGATTATAAAAGTGGTTCAATTGAAATAAGTGAAAAGGCTCTTAAAAATTTAAATTAAGAAAGGAATAGTAAACTATGAGTAATTTACCAAAAAAAATGAAAGCAATTGTTGCATATGCACCTGGAGATTATCGTTTTGAGATAGTAGATACACCACGTGCTGGAGAAGGCGAAATGATCTTAAAAGTAGAAGCATGCGGTATTTGTGCTGGAGACACAAAAGCATTTGCAGGTGCCGAAAGTTTCTGGGGTGGTCATGGACAACCTGCATATATAAAAGCCCCCATGATTCCAGGACATGAATTTGTGGGTACTGTAGTAGAAATGGGTTCAAATGTGAAAGGTAACTGGAAAATTGGTGACCGAATTTGTCCAGAGCAAATTGTTCCTTGCGGGAAGTGCTTATTCTGTAAGACAGGCCGCCATTGGATGTGTGAAAAGCATGATTTGTTCGGTTTTCAGAACAACACAAACGGTGGTATGGCGGAATATGTAAAATTAACGAAAGAAGCTCTGCCATATTTTGTACCAAAAGATATGCCCATTGAAAAAGCTACATTAATTGAGCCCTTTGCTTGTTCCTTCCACTGTGTAAAACGTGCACAGGTAACAACTACCGATGTCGTAGTTCTGTCAGGTGTTGGAACACTTGGTCTTGGTATGGTAGGTGCTATTAGACAAGCCAATCCAAAGTGCCTTGTTGTACTGGATATGAATGACCAACGTCTGGCAAAAGCAAAAGAATTTGGTGCCGACATCGTTATGAACCCTGGCAAAGAAGATGTAGTTGCAAAAATCAAAGAAATGACCGGCGGATACGGTTGCGATATCTATATCGAAGCTACCGGGCATCCATCAAGTGTTACACAAGGTCTTCAAGCAATACGTAAAATGGGACGTTTTGTAGAATTCTCCGTTTTCGCTCAAGATGTTACTTGTGACTGGTCTATTATCTCCGATCGTAAGGAATTAGATGTACTTGGTTCTCATCTAAGTCCTTTCTGCTATGATACTGTCATTGAATGGATTGGAAATGGCAAACTTCCAACCGAAGGAGTCGTTACGAATAAATTTGCATTAGAGGATTGGGAAAAAGGGTTTCAACTTGCTTCCACCGGAAAAGACGGTGCACTAAAGGTAATTTTGATACCGGACATGCTTCCTGAAGGGAAATAAAGATTTAATTATATTGTATTCGCCGTAATAATCGGTGAGAATGGAGGAAATATGCAGAGAATTATGAACAATCCAGATGATATTGTTGATGAAATGCTTAAGGGTTTTTTAAAGGCTCATTCTGATATCGTGGAATCTACTGATAATCCAAGAGTTGTAAAATCTAAAAGGATGAAGTTAGATACCGTAGGTGTCGTAACCGGTGGTGGTTCTGGGCATAAACCTGCATTTATTGGTTATGTTGGGGAAAATTTATGCGACTCTGTTGCTGTTGGTGAAATCTGCTCATCCCCTACTGCTGCAGCTTTTCTAGATGCTTTCAAAGCAGCTGATAAAGGCAAAGGTATTGCATGTTTATATGGTAACTACTCAGGTGATAACATGAATGTAAAGATGGCAGTAAAAATGGCTAAGAAACAAGGTCTTGAAGTCAAAACTGTCGTTGCTAATGATGATGTAGCCTCTGCCCCCAAGGATCAGAGAGAAAAACGCCGTGGTGTAGCCGGAGAGGTTTTAATGTGGAAAGTTGGAGGTGCAAAAGCTTCCAAAGGTGGATCACTAGATGAAGTAATCAATGCAGCCCAGAAAGCAATTGACAATACGCGAAGCATAGGCATAGGTTTAACACCTTGTACGCTTCCAGCAGTAGGGCATCCAAATTTTGAAATCAAAGAAGGAACGATGGAAGTGGGTATTGGACATCACGGAGAACCAGGAATTGAAGTGTGCAAGCTTGAAACAGCAGCCCAGATGGCACAACGTATGGTTAATGTTATACTTCCTGACTATCCTTTTGTTTCAGGCGATGAAGTTGTTGTATTAGTTTCTGGACTTGGCGCAACACCAGTTATGGAATTATATGTACTATATGATGAAATTGATAAACTTCTTACAAAAAAAGGTATAAAAACACATCGTGCATATGTAGGAAACTATTTCACCTCATTGGAAATGGCGGGAGCTACCCTTACAATAATGAAGATTGACGATGAATTAAAGGAACTAATCGATATGCCCGCTATCAGCATGGGATTAAAACAGTTTTAAGTGTGATAAAAAGAGAAGTAAAGAATGAATATCTAAATGATGATATTTGGAAAGGTAATCCAATATATAGGAAAGAAGGAATCATAATGGGCACTTTTAAAAATGCCGATGGTAAGCCGGTTTTACTAAAAATGGTGAAAGCAATTCAGGAAAATAAAGCATATTTAGGTGAGGTTGATGGCTTGATTGGAGACGGCGATCATGGAATGAATATGAATAAAGGATTCAGTATTTTCGGAACCCGTTTTCAAGATAAATCTTTTACCTTTTCAGAAGGTCTAAATGAATTAGGAACTATTCTTTTTAATGAAATCGGTGGTTCGATGGGTCCTATCTATGGTACCATCTTGATGGATATGGGCGAAGCAGGAAAAAACTTGGATGAAATTCATTTAAAAGATTTCATGAATATGCTTGAAGCCGGCCTAAATGGATTATGCGAAATTGTAGAGGCAAAGGTTGGCGATAAAACATTAGTAGACACCCTTTCGCCAGCTGTTGATAGTTTGAAAGAGTCAGTTGCTGCTGATCTTGATTTTGCACAAGCACTGGGAAAAATGAAGGTCAGTGCACAAGAAGGACGTGATTCTACAAAAGACATGGTCGCAAAATTTGGTCGTTCCAGCCGCCTGGGTGAACGTTCCAGAGGTGTCTTAGATGCAGGTGCTGCTTCTTGCTATATTATATTAGATGCTATGGCAGAAGGAATCATTTCTATTTTAAAATAATAATAAGGAGAAATTCATATGAAAATAGCAATTGGATGTGATGAGGCCGCTTATAATCTCAAACAGATCATAATCAATCACATAAAAGAAATGCACCCTATGATAGAGGTTACTGATTTTGGTGCTGATGCCGGAGCGACTGTCTTATACCCTGATATTTCTTATAAAGTGGCAGACCAGGTTGCCTCCGGAGCTTTTGATAGAGGAATATTGTTGTGTGGAACCGGTATTGGAATGGCTATATGCGCTAATAAAGTGCCAGGAATTCGTGCTGCCGTATGCCATGATCCTTATTCCACTGAAAGATCCAGAAAGAGCAATAATGCTCAAATTATGTGTATGGGTGAACGCGTAATCGGTGCGGAATTGGCAAAATATCTGGTTGATATCTGGTTAAAATGTGATTTTGCAGGTGGAGGCTCTACGCCTAAAGTAGAAAGAATTAACGCCTTGGAACAAGAACATATCAAACTTGCAAAATAATACCTATAAACTGAGGCGTTCACAAAATGTGAGCGTCTCAGTTTCCTCCCTCTGTTCCATTACGAAACCCCAATATCGTTAACTTAAGGATGCTATTCCACTTTTCAAACTGAAAACGCACATTATGATTACATTCATGGGCTAAAGCAACTTGAGTTCTGTTGATAGTATATTCATTTGGAACAAGGGATACTACAATATAACCAGGAATTCCTCCATCACCAACATAACCATCACTCAATGATATATATGGACTTTGAGGGTTACCAAGCATAAGAGAAAACATATAATCTTTTACCGACAATTCATACCCCTCTTTTGTAAAACATTCCAAACAATTTCCAATAGTTATGCAATGGGCTTTGTTTTTACTTGTTAACCCATTTTTTTATCTTGGCTATATGACCTTTAAATCCTACCCCAGAGCCATCAATAAACAAGAAAAATGCACTAAAAACCATTCCTGCAAAAATGTATCTAATTGCCTTTTTCAATTACCACTACCCCTTTCTATCTTTACAAATAATTGTATCCTAAAATTCCCACTTCTTGTTTATATATCATTTCTACTTATTGGAATTAATTCACTCTTTTAAACATTGGATGATTTTCATTGAACTCAACTAAATCCCAT
>ENA-UOOR01001228-UOOR01001228.1-fermentation-metagenome-genome-assembly--contig:-NODE-1228-length-31454-cov-7.106628_pt1 | contig 31454 bp, 22 predicted proteins | sample MGYA00245780_ERZ724029 | MGnify/ENA primary metagenome ERZ724029 (study PRJEB28704, sample SAMN03018315) | fermentation metagenome | biome: anthropogenic terrestrial biome; feature: soil; material... | reverse complement strand
TCGCTGGCCGCCGAGCTGCTCGAGCTCGCCCGGGCCTCGGCGCTCGACCCGCTGCCCGTCGACCTCGCGCGGGCCGAGGCGCTGCGCGCCGCGGGCGACCAGCCGGCGCTCGCCTGCGTCCTGCGCTCGATCGCCCGACGGGCGCTCGAGATCGACGAGAGCGCCACGGCCCGGCAGGCGCTCGAGGAGCTGGCCGACGTTCTCGCGGAGCTCGGCGACTTCGCCGGGGTCGCCGGGGTGCTGGCGGAGAGCGCCGACCTGTGCGTCGAGCAGGCCGAGACCTCGGCCGCGGCCGAGAGGCTGCGCCGCCGGGGCCTGCTGCTGCGCGAGCGGCTCGACGACCCGAAGGCGGCCGAGAGGGCGTTCCGGCGGGCCTTCCAACTCGACCCGGGCGATCTCGAGTCCGCGCTGCAGGCCGCCGAGCTGTGCGGGCTGCGCCGGGACCGCAGCGGCGAGGCCGAGCTGCTCGAGGCGCTGCTGCCGCTGCTGCCAGAGGACGACGGCCGAGCCGCGGCGCTGCTGCGCCTTGCCCGCCTGCAGCTCGCGCTGGGCGACTCGTCGCGCGCGGGCACCACGCTCGAAGAGGCGCTCAGGCTGCAGCCGGACTTCGCCGAGGCGCGCGACCTGTTCGACGAGCTGCTCGGGCTCGAGTGCCGCTTCGCCGAGCTCGCGGCGAGCTACGAGGCCCGCGCCGCGACCCTCAGCGAGCGGCAACCGCGGATCGCGCTGCTGCGCAGGGCGGCGGACCTCTTCCGCGAGCAGGCCAAGGATCTCGCGGCGGCCGCTCGGGTGCTCGACGAAGCGCGCGAGCTCGCCCCCGACGACCTCGAGCTCACCGAAGTCTGCGCCCAGGCGCTCGTCGCCGCCGGCCGCGACGAGGACGCCGCCGCGCTCGACGCCGCCCTGCTCGCGCGGGACCCGCGAAACGAGCAGGCGTTCGCGCGCCGGGTCGGCTATCTGAAGTCCCTCGAGGATGCCGAGGGGCAGGCGCTGCTCTACGAGTTTCGCGCGGCGCACGAGCCGCCGCAGGCGGCGGCCTCGCTGCTGCTCGACGCCGCCGAGCTGCGCCAGGCGCTCGGACATCTCTCGGCCGCCGAGGACGACGCACGGCGCGCCTTCGACCTCGAGCCGGCAAACGAGCAGGCCTTCTCGGTGCTCGTCGGCAAGTACGCGGGCCGCAGCCCCGAGACGCTCGCCGAGCTGCTCGAAAAGCGCGCGCGCGCCGTGCCCGCGGAGGCGGCGGGCCTGCACAGGACGCGGGCCCAGGTGCTCGTCGAGGTGGGCAGGCTCGAGGCCGCGGCGAGCGCGCTCGACGCCGCGCTCCTGCTGGCGCCGGATGATCTCGAATCGCTCGTCCTGCGGGCCGATCTCGCCGAGGAGCTGGCAGGCGACCTCGCCGCGCGGCCGTTCGACGAGCGGCTGCTCGCGCGCTCCGAGGCCGGCGCGCGGCTGCCACACCCGCATCTCGTCCGCGCGCATTATCGCTCCGGCCTCGCCGCCTTCGCCCAAGGCGAGCTGAGCCTCGCGACCGACCGGCTGGGCGCAGCCTTCGCCCTCGACTCCCACCACGACCGCACCGACGAGGCGCTCCAGGCCCTCGCCCACTGCCACGCGGCCAGCGACAACCGGGCCCGGCTCTACGCGGTCAGCATGGCGCGCGCCGAGCGGCTCGAAGACCGCGCGAAGCGGGCGGCCGCGCTCCGACAGGCCGCCGAGGCTGCCCCCGACCCGGCCCGCGAGCTCGCCGCGCTCGAGCCGCTGGCCGGCATCGAGAGCTCGGACTTGGGGCTGCAGAGGCTGCTCGCCGAGAAGCTGCACGCGGCCGGCCGCTATGAGGACGAGGTCGGCGTGCTGGCGGAGTCTGCGGCTCGCGCCGAGCCCGGCAGGCAGGCCGCGTTGCTGCTGCGCGCGGCCGCGGTCGCGCGGCAGGAGCTCGGCGATCGCGAGCGCGCGCGTTCGCTGCGGGCGCGGGCCCTCGCGGCCGACCCCGAGAACCTCGAGGCGCTGCGGGCGACGCTCGAGGATCTGCGCGAGCAGGCAGAGCCCGAGCGGCTCGCCGCTGCTCTCGCCGAGCTCGCCTCGCGGACCGACGATGTCGCCGAAGCCGGGCAGGCCCGGCTCGAGCGCGCTCGCTGCCTCGAGGCTTCTGGCAGCGCCGATGCGGCCGATGCCTGGGCCTCGCTCGTAGCGACCGGACGCGAGGCGCCAGGCTTCGGAGAGGCTTGCGAGCGCGCCCGCGCGCTCTACGAAGAGGCGGAAAGATTCCGGGAGGCGGCCGAGGTGCTCGTCGCCAAGGCCGATGCCGAGCCGGCCGCCGCCGCCGCGTCGTTGCTCGCGGCGGCGAGGCTGCTCGACGAGAGGGCCGGCGAGCCCGAGCGCGCGCTCGAGCTGCTCGAGCGCGCCGCGCAAGCCAGCCCCGAATCCTGCCTGCCCTACGCGGCCAGGGTTGCGATCTTCGAGCGGCTCGGTCGCTCCGCAGAACAAGCCGAGGCGCTGCTGGGCGAGGCGCGCCGGCTGGAGAGCGCGCCGGAGCGTGCGCCCCGACTGCTGCGCGCAGGAGCCCTGCTCGCGGGGCTCGAGCGCTGGGACGAGGCTCTTTCGGCGCTGCGCGGCGCGGTCGATGCCGACGGCCGGCTGAGCGAGGCCCGCCTGGCGCTCGCCGAGGTCTGCGAGCGGCGCGGACATGGCGAGGAGGCACTCGAGCAGGTGCTCGCCGTGCTCGAGCTCGACGGCGACGGCGCCGAGCGTCGCAAAGAGCTCGAGCTTCGCGGCGCGCGCCTCGCCCGCGCTGTCGGGCGTGCGCCAGAGGCGTTGCGGCTCTTCGAAGCGGCCTTCGCGCGCGATTCAGGCGACGACGAGGCCTTTGCCGCGGTGCGCGAGCTGGCGGCGGGCGACACGGCGAAGCTCGTCGCGCTGCTCGAAAGGCGCGAGGAGCAGCTCGTCGAGCGAGGAGAGCCGGCGCGTGCCGAGCTCGTCGAGCTGCGGTGCGACAAGGCCGAGCTGCTGGGCCGCGACGGACCTCGACCCGCGGCACCGACGCTCGCTCGCCGCCCTGCGTGCCCTCGCCGAGGCGCGCGAGGACTACCCCGCTCTCCTCGAGGTCCTCGGTCTGGAGAGCGAAGCGTGCGAGGACGAGGCCGAGCGGTTCTCGACCCTCGTCCGGCTCGCCGAGATCGCCGCCGAGAGGCTCGGCGACCACCGCCGCGCCGCCGAAGCGCTCGAGAAGGCGCTCGCGCTCGCCAGCGAGCGCGCCAAGCGCGGCACCGAGCGAAGTCTCGCCGTCGCGCTGCAGCGCTGCGGAGAGCCGCAGCGCGCTCTGGAGATTGCCCGCCGGCTGGCCGCTGGAGGCGGCGAGGACGCGCGAGCGCTTCATGGGCTGGCCGCCGACGCGCTCGAGGCGCTCGGGGACCCGGCGGCCGCCGGTGAAGAGCTGCTCGAGGCGCTCGCGCTCGCGCCAGAGGACGCGGCGCTCTTCGCCCGCCTCGAGAGGATCGGGGCTGGCGAATCCGAGGCGCTCCTCGCCCGGGCGCTCGAGCTGCGGGCTGCACGGCAGGAAGGAGCGCCGAGGGCCAGCCTACTCAGGCGCTGTGCCGAGGCGTGGCAGGGCGCCGGCGATCGGGCCGCCGAAATCCGGGCGCTGCGGCAGGTGCTCGACTGCGACCCGGACTCCCAGTTTGCCTTCGACCGGCTTCGCGAGCTGCTACGGGCCGCCGGGGAGAGCGCCGAGCTGGTCGCGCTCATCGAGCAGGGCGCCGCTCGCCGGTCGAACGTAGAGGCGTCGAGCCTTTGGACCGAAGCGGGCGAGCTCGCCCGCGACCTGCTCGGCGATCTCGACCGCGCCCAGCTCGCCTTCCAGCGGGCGCTCGAGCACGACCCCGAGTCCCAGCGCGCCGCCAACAGCCTGGCCGAGCTGCTCTTCGCCCGCGGTCGCCTCGACCTCGAGGTCCACGGAGAGCTCGCGGGCAATGCCGGACCCGCGGCGGTCCACGCGGTCGCCATCAGGCTCGCGGAGTCCTGCGAAGCCGCTGGAAAGCAGGCCGAAGCGCTCGCGCATTTCGAGGTTGCCGCGCGCGGAGAGCCGGCGCCGACAGCGCTCGAGGGGATGCTGCGCTGCGCCGAACGCCTGCACGACGCGCCCAAGGGCCTCGCGGCGACCCTCGGGTTGCTCTCGCTGGCAAGGGGCGAGGAGGCAGGGCGGCTGCACCTTCGCGCCGCCGATTTCCTCGTGGCCCTCGAGAGGAGCGACGAGGCGATGCCCCACCTCGAGGCGGCCGCGGTCCACGGCGCCGGTGGCACGGAGGCGCTCCAACGCCTCAGCGACTGGTATCTGGAGCGCGAGCACTGGCCCGAGGGCGCGGCGACGTTGACCTGGTACGCCGAGGCGGCGGACGAGCCCGACGCGCGCCTGGCAGCGCGCAAGGTCGCAGCGCGCCTTTATGCCGACCGCGTGGGCGACGTCGGCCATGCCACTTCGGTCATCGAGCGCGCCCTCGAGGAGGCGCCGAGCGACCGCGAGCTGCTCGACGCGCTGTGCGGTCTTGCCCTCCGCTCGGAGGCGACTGAGGTGCTCGTGCGCGCCGCCGAGCGCCTCGAGGAGCTCGCCGGCGCCTCCGCGATCGAGCCGTATCTGTTGCCCCTGGGCCGGGCGCTGATCGCCCAGTCGCGCGAAGCCGAGGGCCTGCGACGCCTGTGCGCAGCGTTGGAGCTCGCGTTCAGCGAAGAGATCGCGCGCGAGGCGCAGCAGCTCGCCGACGCGCTGGGCGACCTCGACGCGTACGCGGGGATCGAGCTGCGCCAGGTCGAGCGGCTTGCCGAGCAGAGGCCGGGCGAGGCGGCTGGGCGCCTCCGTGCGCTCGCCGAGAGGCTCGAGGGGCAGCAGCCCGCGCGCGCCGCCGAGCTCTTCGAGCGGGCGTACGTGCTCGCTCCCGATCCCCGTGATCTCGAGCGCCAGGCCGAGCTGTTTGGACGCGACCCCTCGACCGCTGCGCGCGCAGTACGTCCGCTCGCTGAGCTGGCGCGCAGCGCTCCGCTGGCCACCGACCGGCGAGGCAGGCTCGCCTGCGCGGCCGAGGCTGCCGGCGAGAGCGAGCGAGCGCGCCTGCTGCGCTCGGTCGATGCCTTCTTTGAACGCCGACCGACCGAGGGGAGGATTCCGTCGCGTCCTATCGAGGCGTCACTGCGCGAGAGGCTGTACGAGCCTCTGGCACAAGGCCCGGTCGCCAGGCTTCTGGCCGCGGTCGCCCGGGAGGCGGGCGCAGTGTTCGGAGCGAGCCTCGGGAGGCTCGGGCTCGACGAGGCGAGGCGGATTGGACCGGATTGCGCGCCCGCGCTTCATGCGCGTCTCCGGGCGGCGAGGGACGCTGTCGGCATCTCGCGGCTCGACGCGTGGATCGTCCCCGAGAGCAGCGAGCTGCGCCTCGAGCCGGGCGACACCGACCGTCTGCTCCTCGGCCTGGCACCGCTCGCCCGCGCCGACGGCGGCGCCCTCGCCTTCCTGCTGCTGCGCAGTTGCGAGCTGTCGCGCGCCGGGTATGGCGCCGCCCGCCTCGCAGGCCCCGACGGCCTGACCGACCTCGTGGAGGCGATCGCCGCCGCGCTGGGCCTCGAGGCGCAGGCCAGGGCTCCGTTCTCGGCGCGAGTCGAGCCGCTCGCCTCGCGGCTGGAAGGTCTCGGCGAAGGCGACCTGAGAGCGCTCGCCCTCGAGGCCCGCGACGAGCTGCACCGGGTCGATGCCGGGGAGCTGCTGATGGCCATCGAGCGGTCGGCCTCGCGGGTCGCGCTGCTCGCCTGCGGCGACGCGGGAGCGGCGATGCGCGCTTCGCTGCTGCTGGCGTCGAGCTATCGAGAGGCCGATCCCGAAGCGGTCGACCTGGACGAGGCAGCCGCGGCGCTTCCCGAGCTGCGGGACGGGATACTCACCAGCCTGCGCGACGACGTCGGCGAGCTGCGCGAGGCGGTTCGCGGGAGCGCCGAGTGAAGAGGCGTCGAGAAAAGCGAGCGGCGGGAGCGGAGTCGAAGGGCCGCTCGGCCTCGCAGGCTCGGCCTACGCTCCGAACTCAGAGCCACCGATGCTCCTCGAGGTTGAGCACGAGCGCTGAGTCGATAGGAGGCCTCTCATCGACCGATTGCGGCCAGCCTTCCCTCTCCCCTAGATCCCCTCGTCCCGCGCAAGCGCGGGAGAGGGGACTTCCACGTGCTTGCGCGTGCTCAGCGTCCAGTCCGCTGTTCGTTGATAAGACCGCCGCCGGGCGAGGGCCCGGTGCAAAGCTCGGGGCGAACGGGGGGCGGGCCGAGTTCGAGGAGGTTTCCCGACACCTCTTGAGGCTGCCTCGCCGCGCCGCGCTTGTTTGCGTCCTGCTTTTTGCCGCCTGCCCCGCTGCGCCGCAGGCGCCAGGAGACACCGTCCTCGGCACCTTCGATTTCTCCCTCACGCTTCGCGAGACCGGCTGCGCCTTCACCGACGGCGGCATGCCCGAGTCCTTCTCAGGGACCCTCTCGATGAACAGCCAGAGTGGCGAGGCGTTCCTGACGGTCGGCGAGGCGTCGCACGAGGGGACCTTCGACGGCGAGCGCCTGATGGTGAAGGCGTCGGCGAGTCGAACCTTGGGACCACCGTGCAACTGCACCTGTGCCCTCTCGGAGACCATCGAGGCGCGGCTCTACGACGAGGCGCAGGCGCGCGCGGTCGGTGGCTGCGACGGTGGAATGCCGGAGCCACCCGCAGCGGCGACGCCCGTCCGCCCGGACGCAGGGCTGGACGTCCGGCTGGTCTGCGGCACGGTGCGCGACGAGTTCGTCGAGCTCGAGGGTGCGGAGTGCGCATGCGAGCCGTGCGCGAGCGACTATGCGCTCGCGGGCCGGCGCCAGTAGTCCCGTCGGTGTAAAAGGTGGGCCGGCGTCCCCGCCGTCCCCAGAGCGCGCCCTTCGGGAATGGGCGCCCGACCACCCGTTGTCAGGAAGAAGGCCATGTCCACTCCCTCAGTATTGCTCCTCTCCGGTGGCCTCGACTCGGCCACCTGCCTCGCCATCGCCCGGAGCGAGGGCTTCGACGTCCACGCGCTCACCGTGGCCTACGGCCAGCGACACGTGCAGGAGATCGAGCAGGCGAAGACCATCGCCCGGGTACTCGGCGCCGCCTCGCACCGGGTCGTGTCGCTTGATCTGAGGCCGATCGGCGGCTCCTCACTCACCTCGGACATAGAGGTCGAGAAGGACCGCCCGGACGACGGCAGCGTCCCCGACACCTACGTGCCGGCGCGCAATGCCACCTTCCTCGGCATCGCGCTCGGGCTCGCCGAGGTGGTCGGCGCGCGCGACCTGTTCATCGGGGTCAACGCGGTCGACTACTCGGGCTATCCGGACTGTCGCCCGGAGTTCGTCGAAGCATTCGAGCAGCTCGCCAACGTCGCGACCCGGGCCGGCGCCCAGGGGGCGCGCTTCAAGATCCACGCGCCGCTGCTGCGCTTGACCAAAGCCGAGATCATCGCCCGCGGAGTCGGGCTGGGCGTCGACTACGGCCTGACCCACTCCTGCTACGACCCCGACGAAGAGGGAAGAGCCTGCGGGCACTGCGATAGCTGCCTGTTGCGCAAGAAGGGCTTCGAGGCAGCGGGCGTGCCTGATCCGACCCACTACGTTTGCCGCTAGCTTTTCCGAGCGCGCGGGGCTCAGGCGCCCGCCTTGAAAGGGCAACGGGGCGAGGGGAGCGGGGCGAAAAACCTTCACCGTTGAAATTTTCTTTCAGGGCTGCAATTCAGGGACGAAAGGTCGGAGGCCGCGCACCAGAGGCCGCCCCTAATAAACTCGCAGGGTTACAGCGCAACGCAGCATTGGCATGGCCGTTGCTAATTGTACGCGAAGAAGCGCAGCAGCTTCGAGAAGCTGGTCCCCCCCCCGCCGCTTCACGGTTGCTGCGCTTCTTTTTTTTTCTTTGCTCGTCTGAAAAGGGCGAGCCCCGGCGAGACGCTTGTACAGCAGCGCCAGGCCCCCGGCTGATGTGCAGTCAGTCTTGTCCCCCCTCAGAGCTGCCTCTCGAGATCTTGGCACGCGCGCGGTCTCCATCGCGCGTCTCCGCTCGAATGCTCACGCGCGCAGCCTAGAGGCGCATCCACGCGTACACTCTCAGGAATCGACAGCTCGATCCCCGCGGCGCAGGGGCTTCGAGGCCTTTCACCCCGGGAGGCTCGCGGGGGAACGAATGACCTGGGCAGAGCTTTCGGGCCGCAGAGGCGAGCCGGCCAGCCTGTAGAGCCCGGGCTTCGACCATCGTGAGCCTTCAAACGCACCACGGCCGCCAACAGGGGACCGACAAGCCCCTCGCCTATCCTCTCGCCCTTGAGCGCCGCGCCTCCCAGAATTGCAGTGGGGTTTCAATCATGCAATTCAGGTGCGCAAACCAGAGGCGAGCCCGTGCCTCGCGCTGCCGTGATTTCGCGGGATTAGTCTACTTCTCCGACTTGGCATCTGCCCTGCAATAAAGACCGAACGAAGCGCGGCGGCCTCGATAAGCTGGTCCCCCCCCCCGCCGCTCATCGGTCGCCGCGCTTCGCTTTCTCCTAAGAAGCCAGCCTTAGCTCCGGGCGCTCTTCCTCAGCTCGAACTCCTTCGATTGCGCCCGGCGCTCAAGGCCTTCGCCGCCAGTCCACGGCGGCGAAGCGACCTGCGCTCTGTCAGGCCTGCCTCCTCGCTCTTGCCCCTAGGCTCGCGGCGACAACCGGCCAGGCGGCTCCACTCGGGCCAGCGCGGCGCGTGCCGCCTCGCAGTCCTCGGAGATCTGCCGGGACAGCTCTTCGACCGAGGAGAAGCGCTGCTCGCCGCGCAGGCGTTTCAGGAACTCGACCGACATCGGAGTGCCGTAGAGGTCACCGTCGAAATCGAAGAGGAAGATTTCGATGGTGACCTCGCCCTTCCCGAAGGTCGGCTTGCGGCCGATGTTTGCGGCGCCCGCGTAGACCGCGCCGCCGAAAAAGGCGCGCACGGCGTAGACCCCGTTGCGCGGGCGGACCTCGCCCTCGCACTCAAGGTTCGCGGTTGGAAAGCCGAGCCTGCGGCCGCGCCCTTCGCCGTGGACGACCCTGCCCTGTACGTCGAAGGGCCGGCCGAGCAACCTGGCGGCTGCGCCCACGCGCCCTTCGGCGATGAACTCCCGAATCTTGGTCGACGAGACGACCACGCCATCGCAGGTGACCGGCTCGACCTTGGTGAAGCCCGCCTTGTACAGGGCGGCAGCCGCAAGCAAATCGCCGACCGTGCCGCCGCGGCCTCGTCCGAAGGTGAAGTCGGGCCCGACGACGACCCAGGACGGAGCCAGAGCCCCGAACAAGTCGCGCTCCAAGAACTCCGGGGCCGGCAGATCGGCATAGCTTTCGTCGAATCGCTGGACGATGACCGCATCGAGACCGAGCGCTTCCAGCAGCTCGAGCTTTCGCGGCAGCGGCGTGATCACCTTGGGCGCGAGCTCGGCCGCGAGGACCTTGCCCGGATGCGGCTCGAACGTCGCGGCGACCGCCGGGCGCCTCAGGCCGCGCGCCCGCTCCATCGCTTCGCGGAAGAGAGCCCGGTGGCCCAGGTGCACACCGTCAAAATTGCCTAACGCCACCGCGCAACCAGCGAGCTGCTGTCCGCGTGCCGCATCGAATCCGCTCAAGACGCGCATGACGGCGGGCAACTTAGATGTGCCCCCGGCCAAGGTCAAACACAGGCGCAAGAGGGTCGGCTGGCCTATACTTTCGGCTTCTCGACGATGCTGCCCGCGGAGGTTTGGCGGCGTAACAGGAGATGAAGGCGCAGAGACCCGGGGCGGATCACCGGCGAACCGAAGCAACCCGCTCCGAAGCGGCTTGCGCCGACTCGGACCAGGGGAGCGAGACCGCGGCGAACGAGCATTGGGCGGCCGGAGCGCGCCAGTTGGAGCAGCCCATGGGCTTTACCTTTCAGGTGTTTCCAACATCGCAAGAGCAGCCCGCGCTCGCCCGACTCGAGCAGCGGGCGACCGAGCTCCTGCGCATGGCCCTGGTGCAGTTCCCGCTCGAGCGCATGGTCGCGCTGCCGCCCGAGCTGTTGGAGCGGGCTCGGCAAAGCGTCGCGCACAGTGCCGAGAGGGCACAGATCCGGTTTGAGCCCTCGGCGTCGCTCGGCGAGGCGGCCGCGGTCTTCCGGGTCGTCCCCGGGGGCGGCCGCGGCGAGATCGCGCGGGTGCCCACGTCTGGATGGACTTGGTACGAGCCGGAAGTGAGCCGTCTTCGCGAACGCGGCCTCGACGAGCGCTGGCCGCACAGCCTCGCGCTCGGGTATCGATTCGAGGTCTCGCGCCTGTTCGGCGAGCCGGCTCTCTCCGCGCTCGCGCACGGCTTCGTCGCCGCGGCGCTCGCCGAGCAGACTTCGGGCTTCCTGTTCAGTCCGGACGGCGCTTGGGACGGCGCGCTGCTGCCCTGCTCGGGCGAGGAGTTCCTTCAGTCGTTCATGCGTCCCGAGCGCTCCTCTGCCGAGAGGTTCCGACGCTACGCCGAGGACAAGCTACGGGCGCTGCCCGAAGAGCTCGACCTCTTCGACGAAGCCTTCGTCGACAGCGTCCTGCAGCAGATCGCGGGCCTGATGGTCGCCGAGATGAACGCGGTGCGCGGCAATGCCGAGGCAGAGCTGGCCGTTATCGAGAGGACCCTCACGCGGATGGAGACCGCCCGCGTCATCTCGCGGGGCCGTCGTGAGGCCGAGCGCCGGATGCTCATCGGCTCGGAGCTCGGCTTCTCGCGCGACGGATCGATGAGCGCCCTCTCGAGACTGCGGCCTACGGCCGAGGAGTACGAGCGCTGGCTCGGCCACATCGGCGAGCTGTTGCCCTGACCCGGCCCATGCCGAGACCGAGGAGAGCTGCCGGGGCGCGCGGGCTCGGGCCCCCAGGCTCTAGGTCAAGCGGCTCGGCGATGCTCGGAGCAAGACCGGCGCTGCCACCCGCCCGTGCGCCCCGTTCCTTTGCTAAGTTGGCAATAGCTGGGCTGCTGAGGGCTAGGAGAACTCCCGCGGCCTGCCTCGGCGGAGTTGAGCGAGGGCCGATGTTATCCTGCGCGACCGCGGCCTCGCGCCCTGCGCTGCCCACAGGAGGAAGGCGAAACCCGAACACGCGATGCTGAAGAGAGCCACTTCCCGGAAAAAGCGACCCGTCGACGAGCGCTGGACCTGCGCCGAGCTTGCGGTCTTCGACGCGCTCAGCAGCCCGCTGCAAATCCAGGGGCGGCTGGAATCGACCCCCTACAGCCCGGACCCCATCTACCGCTCGCCACGCAGCGTGCTGCGCGACCGCAAGGCGCATTGCTTTGATGGCGCGCTCTTCGCGGCCGCCGCGCTCGCCCGCCTCGGTCATCGCCCGCTGCTCGTCGACCTGCGGGCCGCCAACGACGATGACCACGTGCTCGCCGTCTATCAGGTCGACGGGCATTGGGGCGCTGTCGCCAAGTCGAACTTCGTGGGGCTGCGATTCCGCGAGCCCATCTACCGGACGCTGCGCGAGCTCGCCCTGTCCTATTTCGAGGTCTACTTCAACTCGCTCGGACAGAAGACCTTGCGCGAATACTCGCTTCCGCTCGACCTGCGCGCCTTCGACGACATCGGCTGGAGAACGAGCGATGAGCACCTGGAGCGCATCGCCACCCGGCTTGACGAGGTGCGGCATTTTCCGGTGCTCACCCGACGCATGATCGCGCGGTTGAGCCCTGCCGACGAACGCTCCGTGACGGCCGGCATGCTCGGCGTCGACGAAGCCGGCCTCTTCCAGCCCAAGCGCTAGCCGGCTTTGCCCTAAGACCGCCAGGGGGCGCGCAACCGGTCGGCCCCAGCGAAGTCGAGGGTTCTACGACTTTGCGAACCCTTGAGCTTTGCCTGACCTCGGCCCGCCCCCATGTCGCGCACCCCGAGGGTCTCCTCTCGAGGGGGGGCAGCGTCACCGGCCTCGACTTCGGCCTCGCAAGCCCGGTCTACCCTCGGGCTGCCCGGCTCTCGCTCGGAGCACTCCTCGACATCTCTATCGGTGCGACCGGGAGGAGCTCGACTCGACCGCGACGGCCTTCGTGCCGTGTCCGGACTTGAAATGGCCCTACTTCCGTCCGCGCTGGCAAATGTCGACCCAGCGCTGATGGCAGGTGTAGTCGGGACAGAACTTGTGCGTTCCGCCCCCGCAGGCGACGAAAAAGAGGTCATCGCACTCGATGGGATCGAGCGCCGCCTGGAGGGCGGCGGCGCCCGCGCTGGCGATAGGCCCGGGGGGCAGGCCCTTGACCCGGTACGTGTTGTACGGGTGGAAGTACTCGAGGTCGTCGCGCTTGATGTTCCCGTCGAAGGAGCCGTAGCGGAGGATCTTGGCGTAGATCACCGTCGGATCCGTCTCGAGCTTCATCTTCTTCTTCAAGCGGTTGTGGAAGACGCACGAGATGCGCGGACGCTCCTGCGGATCGCCGGTCTCCTTCTCGATGATGGAGGCCAGGGTCGCGGTCTCGTGGGGATCGAGGCCGATGCCCTTCTGTCTCAGGGCATCGGCCTTGCGGTACTCCTCGTTGTACCGGCTGACCATCTTGAGCAGCACCTGCCCGACCTTCGGGTTCTTGGGAAAGGAGTAGGTGTCCGGGTAGAGATAGCCTTCGAGGCTGTCGGCCTTTAGGCCCGCCTTTTTGGCGAAATCGGCGTCGCGCGCGAGCGCCAGCAGCTCGCTGGCCTTGCCGAACCCGCACTGCTCGAGCAGGGGCGCCACCTCGTCGGCGCGCAGCCCCTCGGGGATGGTGCAGGAGTAGAGCTTGACCCTTCCCTGCGCAATCTGCTCGAGGACCTTCTCGGGGGCGATCGGGCCTGAAAACCCGTACTCGCCGGCCTTGATGCGCCGGTCGATGCCCAGCCGCCGGGCGAGCCAGTAGAAACGCGTCTCGTCCCCGACTACGCCCGCCCCCGCGAACAGCCGCGCCACCTGCTTCATCCCTGCGCCCGACGGAATCTCCACCGTCTTCTCTTCGGGCGAGCCGTAGGGAGTCCGCGCGAACTGCTCCAGGGAGCTATTCCACCAGAACAGGCCACCGAGCACCGCCAACCCTGCCAGGGCAAGCAGCACTACTGCCATGATCGCCAGGCGCTTCAAGCTTCCTCCTCGGGCTCGACTCTTCTGCCATGCCGCGTCGGGACGGCCCGGAGGATACCCCGCCCGCCCCGGTTGTCGAACGGTTCAGCCGAACCGGCGCTCGGTTGAGGTAGGTCCCGTCGACGGGGCGGTCCTGCCCTCTTCCAGCCCTTGAGGGCTCGTCTTCTCTCCCAACGCAAAGCCGTCGGCGGCCGCGGACAGCATGCGCCGAAAGCCGCGACCGGCCGACCGCCGCTTTGACAGCCATGCCGCGCGACAGGCGCCTGGGCCTGTGACCGGGCGCTGGCTCTTCTGCTGCGCGAAGCGACGGGCCTTGTCCCGCCCGATAACAGCGCTGTTCCAGCGAGGCACGAGCGCCTCGAACCCCGGCTCGCAATGCCCAAGGGATTTCGCGATCGCTCCCCATGGCACCGCAGCTGCAACCGCGCCCCTTCATAACGCGCCTCCGGCGGCGCGAAAGACCGACCCAGAAAACAGCCGGCAAGGAGGCGGGTATGAACATTCCAGGAATCAGCAACATCACCAACATGTTTGACGATGTCGTCGAGCGTCTCACCGTGAACAAGAAAGCCCTCGACCAGATCAAGTCGGTGGTCGGCGGCGACCAGAAGGTGGACTTGGGCGACACGTTCACCCAGCGCCATTCGGCCGAGTCGCTCTCCGGCCACATTCGGACGCCGGTGGAGTGGATGGGCTCCGCCGGCAGGCTCTTCGGAATGGCGTTGGAGAGGTTGGGGCTCGGCTACGCCACCTCCGACGACTGGAACAAGAAGTTCTCCAACGCGGTCGACGTCCTAAAGAACAACTTCGACCTGCTCGACACCGCGGCCGGCGTCGGCAGCAAGGATGGCTTCATCGGCAAGATCGACCTCGAAGCGGCCTTGAAGAACCCGGACATGCCGAAGGAGGTCAAGGACGCCTGCCGCTTCCTGCTCGAAAACCCCTCGGCTTGGAACCAGCTCGACGTCGGCGCGGGAATCGGCAACTGCGACGGGATCATCGCCAAGTGCGACGTCGACGCGGTCTCGGCCAAGCTCGCCGAAAAGGCCGCAGCAATCGAGGACACGAGCAAGGCCGACAAGCCCGACGAGGTGGACAAGACCGGTGAGCCCGACAAGGAGAGCACGATCGGCGACACCAAGCCGACGAAGGAGACCGAGGAGACCGAGGAGACGTCGGGAGAAAACAAGACTGAGGAAACGGCCGCTCGGGAGGATTCCGGAAAGACCGAGAACCGCACCGACGAGAGCCGCTTCGCCGGCATGGCTCCCGAGGACGTCGTCCAGATGCTGATGTTCGAGATGATGGGCAGTCTCGACGACGCAATGGTCGATGTCGCCAAAGACCTCAAAGAGGCCAACGACCGGCTCATCAATCAGGACTCGAATTCGAAGGACGGCAAGAAGACGCAGCTCGACATCAACAAGCTCCAGCTTCAGCTCCAGAAGCTCATGGAGCAGCGCAAGATGATGTTCGAGATGATCTCGACGATGTCCCGGCTCCACCACGAGATGGCGAAGTCGGCCCTGAGCAACATGGGCCGTGCCTAGCGACTCGACTGGGGAGAACCGCCCCACTCTCACGACGAGGACTCTCATGACCGCGAACGTGATCAACCTCAACGACCATCGCCGCGCCCTCGACAAGGCGACCCGCCAGAAGATGCGCCGCTTCCTCAACAACGAGATCACCTGGGCCGAGGTCGAGGGCATGACCTTCGAGCAGGCCCAGCAGATCGGCAAGCTCGGCTGCGACCTGGCTGCCAAAGGCCGCTTGCAGGACGCGCGCATCATCTTCGAGGGCATGGTCGCCGGAAACCCGAAGGACACCTCTGCCCAGGCCGCGCTGGGCACGGTCTATCAGCGGCTCAATCGCAAGGACGACGCGAGGGTTTGCTACGACCGCGCCATCGAGCTGTACGAGGACAACATCATCGCGCTGGCCAACCGCGGCGAGCTCAAGCTGCGCGCGGGCGAAGCCGACGGCCTCGCCGACCTGACCCGGGCGGCGCAGATCGACCAGAAGGGCCTGACCGCGGCCGGCCGCCGCGCCCGGGCGCTGTTGAAGTTCCTGTTGGAGCGCGCCGCGGCCGCCGCAGGCAAGCAGGCAGCGACACGCTGAGGAGCTCTCTCCGGGGGAGGAGGGGTCAGCGCGGCGGAGCCGGCTCGAAGGTCGTCGGCTCCGCCCGCTTTGTCTCGGCCGCCCGCTGCTTGGGCTCGGGCGCGCGAAAGAGCTCGGGCATCGGCTCGGCCATCGCGATGCCCTTCTCGCGCGCGAACTGCTCGGCCCGCTCGATGCGCTCGATCGTCGGCGGATGCGAGGCGAGCAGGAGCACGACCCAGGCCGGCGGGTGCAGATCCGCCATGTTGAGGCTCGCGAGCTTGACCATCATCGAGCGGAAGGACTCGGGTTGCTCGAGCAGCTCGAGCGCGTATCGGTCAGCCCGGTGCTCGAGGTAGCGGCCGTAGGCGCCGCCGATCGGGTTGAGCGCGGTGGTGACGCACCAGACCAGCAGCAGCACGGCAGGCAGGCTGGCCACGTCGCGGTCGCCGTCGAAGCCGAGTCGCCCCCGGCGTCCGAGTCGCCGCAACGCGACGGCAATGAACCAGAGGTAGGGCACGAGGCAAAGGCTCGCGAAGACAAGCCTGCCAGGCGACCGATCGCGCAGGTGGCCGAGCTCGTGGCCGACCGCGTTGGCGACTTCGCCCGGAGTCATCGCCGCGATGAAGGTGTCCCAGACGACGATGCGCCGGGTCGGTCCCTGTCCGGCGATGAAGGCGTTCACGCGGCGAGTGGTGTCGCGCATCTTGAGCTGGAAGACGCCCTCGTGCTCGACCCCTGCCTTCTCGAGCGTTCGCAGGATCGCCTCGTGTGCCGGCCCGTCGGGCAGCGGCTCGTAGTCGCGGTAGACCTGGACGCGGTAGGGATCGAGCAGCCCCGCGCCGAGCAGCAGCACCGCGCAGGGCGCGCCGAGCAACAGCCACCAATTGCGCCTGCGCCGCGCAAGCCCGTAGAGCCCGAAGGCAAGCGTGCTGAAGGTCGCGACCGAGATGACGAATCCCTTGGTCGAATCCCAGCTCCAGCGCCCGAACGTTTCGACCGACAAGCCGTGCTGCCGCTCGCGCACCCAGCCGAAATAGAAGTCGGTCGGCAGGTCGATGAGCGTGATGATCGCCAAGTACGCGGCCACGAAGACCATCGCCCCGCCCCAGGTGGCGTCGCCCCAGAGCTTGGTGAGCACCCCGCCGACGCGCCGCAGGGCGCCGAGCTTCCCGAGCGGTCCGGCGAGGCGGGCGGCGAGCCTGTCGCTGCGCACCTTCAGCTTGCGGTTGAGCTGCAGGAGCAGGAAGACCAGCGTGAAGAGCAGCCACCAGACCTGCTTGATCGCCCAGAGCGAATAGAGCGGCCGCACGTACTCGTCGTGCCGCGCGATCTCCTCGGCGGTGAAGTACCTGAGCACCTGCTCGTCGCCGGCGAGTGCGACGATAGGCAGCAGAAGGCAAATGGCGAAGACGAGCGTTCCGATAGGGAGTCGGCGGAGGGTCACGCGGACATCATAGCCTCGGCCCTTGACTCGAAGCGCGGGCCGGGCGGACCAAAGCAAGGTCCGCGGGCCCCGCGCTCAGGACGCGGGTTGGGCCTGGGGCCCACCGGCGGGCTCTTCGGCCGCGGGCTCCGCGGTTTCGGGCTCTTCGAGCAAGATGTCCTTCATTCGCTCGAGGCTTCGGCGGGTCTGCTCGACGAAGGGCGTCTCGCTGCCGATGCGCTCGGCGGCCGCGAGGGTGCGCTCGTAGATGCTGATGGCCTTGGTGATGAGTACGCGCACCCGCTTGCGCAGCTCCTTGCGGTAGATCTCCGCCTCCTCCTCGTTGAGATCGGCCGGGACCCTGGCGTTGAGCATCGCGTCGTAGAGCGTCTCGTAGAGCGCGCCGATGCGGAAGCCAGACGAGGTCGCCCACTGGCCGTGGCCGATGCGGATGGAGCGCAAGTAATGGCCCTGCGCCGACAGGAGCAGCTCGCACTTGTACTCCAGGTCCTCGCCGAGCTTCTCCTCACCCCTGTCCGGATTGAGCTCAACGTGCTCGAAGTAGAGCCGATAGATCTCGCCGAGGAAGAACTGCGCCTGTGACGGGAAGTACTCGTCGAGCCGCTCGATCTGGTTGCGCCGCTCCCACCACCCCAGCGATTCGCGAAGTTGGCGCTCGGCCTCGTCAAGCTGCCCGTTCTCGACCAAGCAGATGCCGCGATGGACGCGCGCCTGGAGCTGATCCTGGGCGGGGATGTCCTCGCGCGCGGCGAGCGTCGTCAGGACCTCGATGGCCGGCGGATAGTCGTCGAGGTGGTAGTGGCACTCGGCGACGCGGAAGGCAGCATCGAGCGCGTCGCCTTTGCCCTTGGCCGGGTCTGCCAGGACTCTAAAGCGCTCGAGCGCCTCGCCGTACTTGCCCGTCCGCTCGAGAGAAAGCCCGGCGTTGTAGGTCGCGGCCCCGAAGTGCGGCGACTGCGGATAGGCGTCGGCGAGGCGCTCGAAGCAGCGCGCCGCCTTGGCCCAGTCGCCCGCGGCGTAGGCGGAGGTGCCCAGCGCGAACAGCTCGTCGTCATTGAGGTTCGCGAGCTCCCTCTCCTCGGGCGAGCCAGGGGTGATGACCACCGGATCGAACTTGATGACCTCGGTCCGGCCTGCGCGCCCGGTCGCACAGGCGCCGAGCGCGAGCAGGGCGAACACGACCACCGACAGTCTCAGGGACATCCGCGCTTTCCTCATGAACGCTGCGACAACGCCGGCGCTCGGCGGGTTCCGTTGGGCGCGAGCGCGCTGTCTGCCGCTTGCTTGCCTACGGGAGAACCTGCACCCAGACCTTGCGGCGGCGCGGCCCGTCGAATTCGCAGAAGTAGAGGCCCTGCCAGGTGCCCAGCCTGAGCGCGCCGCCTTCGATGAGGATGGTCACCGACGGCCCGACCAGGGAGGTCTTCACGTGCGAGTCCGAGTTGCCTTCAGCGTGCTTGAAGCCGCGGTTCGGCACGATGCGCTCGAGCGCGGCGAGCAGGTCGTCCTTCACGTCCGGATCGGCGTTCTCGTTGATGGTGATGGCCCCGGTGGTGTGCGGACAGAAGACCGTACACAGCCCGTCCTTCACGCCCGAAGAGCGGACGAGCGCGCCGACCTGCGCGGTGATGTCCAGAAGCTCGGAGCGCTTGGTGGTCTGGACCTCAAGAGTGTGCGTCGCGGCCATGCTTGCTTCCTCTCCTGAAGGCTGGCGTGGCCCGGCAGCCTACCATCGACCGCCGTACCTGCCGCCTATCCGAACAGGTGCCTGTCGAGCCGCCAGAGCCCTGCCAGATCGTGCACGTCCTCATCGAACCGAGGCACGCGGACGAGGGGCGTGGGGGCGCACAGCGAGGCAAGCCGCGCGAGCTGCCGCTCGTCGGCGCGCGCCAGGCTCTCGGTCTCGGCCACCGCGTTCCGGAGGCGCTCGACCGCCGGCTCGCTGAACTCGGTCGGCGCGCCCTCGAGCTTGCCGGCGAGCGCTACGAGCTGCTCGGCCGCCAGCTCTTCCGCCTTGACTTGCGCCTGGTTGACGCGGTTGGCGACGACCGCGGCCACGGGCATCGCGTCCTGCAAAAGCAGCGTGTGGAAGAAGGCGCTCTCGTCCACGGTCAGCGGATGGGGCGAGGTGACCAGCACGAAGGCCGTCTCCTGCGAGCCGAGCACCTGCTTGACCTTGACCGCGCGCTCCTTGAAGACGTCGTACATCGGCGCGAGCGTGCCGAGGAAGTCGGCGAGCTCCTGCAGCAGGGCGAAACCGGTCAGCCGCGACAGGGTCCTCACGAAGTAGCCGCCGGTCAGGTTGAGCACCTTCAGGCCGAGGTGGCCCGCCTTGAGCGCCGGGGAGAGCAGCGAGCGCACCCGCTCGTTGCCGATGAAGTCGAGCACGCGGTTCGGCGCGTCGAGAAAGTCGAGCGCGTGGGCGGTCGGCGGCGTATCGAGCACGAGCAGGTCGTAGTCGCGGTTCAGGCGCAGGTCGACCAGCTTCTCCATCGCGATGTACTCCTGGCTGCCGGCCAGCGCCGAGGAGAGCTGCTGGTAGAAACGGCTCCCGAGGATCGCCTCGCGCCGGTCGGCCGGAGCGCGCTTGATGATCAGGTCGTCCCAGGTGCGCTTGAGGTCGAGCATCATCGCGAAGAGCTCGCCCTTCGGCTCGAGGCCGGCGGCGCGCAGCATGTCGGTCGAGATCCGGGTCTCGGCGTTGCCCAATTCGCTCAACCCGAGCGAGGCGGCCAGCCGGCGCGCAGGATCGATGGTGAGCACCAACGCCTTGCGCCCCAGCTGCGCGCCCTTGAGCGCCAGCGCCGCGGAGACGGTCGTCTTCCCGACTCCCCCGGACCCCACACAGACGATCACGCGCTTGCTCGCCACCACCTGCCCGAGGACGCTGTCGGTCACGCTGCCTCCAACGCGTCGGCGACCCGCTCGAGCGCTGCGCGGCCGAACTGCTCCGAGAACAGGAACGGCACTGCGAGCTGCGGCAGCCTCACTTCAAGCGCCAGACGCTCGGCGTAGTGACTCGAAAGCTCGGCCCGCCGCTCCCGGCTCAAGACCGCTCGCGCGAGCCGCTCTTCGCCCGCCGCCTGCTCGAGTCGCGCACGCTCCTCGGCCGAGAAGCGCGGCGCCACCACGCCGTTGAGGACCAGCGCGGCCCGCGCCATCCCGACGGTCTCGCGCAGGCCGCGGTCGAGGTCGACCGTCTCGCTTACCGGCATCGACTCGGGGAGGGCCACGAGCACCGCGGCGCTGCGCTGATCGTCGGTCAGCAACCGGCGCATCTTCGCCGCCTCGTCCGCCAGCGGGCCGGGAGGTACGGTGTCGGTGAGCACCTGAGGCAGCCGCAGCATGCCCAGCCCGTGACCGGTCGCCGGCGAGTCGAGGATGACCAGGTCGTACCGGAACCGGCCGTCCGGGCCCTTCTCGTCCACGTGGTAGAGCACCTTGCCGAGCATCACCAACTCGGCGAGCGAAGGGATGGCGCGCAAGAAGTGGCGCACGAAGCGGTTCTCGAAGACCGCGTCGTAGATCGAGCGAAAGCGCAGGACCATCAGCGCGTACTCGCGCAGCGCCTCGCGGGGCCGGATGTCCACCGCGTCGATGCGCTCGGCAACCGGGCCTATCGAGGCCCCCACCTCCGGCGTGCCGAGCAGGGCGCTGACGCGCTCCTTGGTATTGAGCTCGCACACGAGCACCCGCTTGCCCCTGCGTGCGGCGACAAGTGCGAGCGCGGCGCTGATTGTGCTCTTGCCGACGCCGCCCTTGCCGATGACGGTGAGCAGACGTCTCTCGAAGAGCGAGGCCATGGGGGCGCAAGGGAACCATCGGCCCCCGACCATGTCAACGGCCCGCAACTGTGCTCTGTCGAGCAAGACTCGCCAGGCGATCGGGGCCGGCTTCCGGAGCGGCGGCGGGCTGCAAATCCCCTCGGGCGCGACAGCGCATGGCCAAAGCACGGGGGCGCTCGGGCTCCCCCCCGCCGGCCGCTCAGTAGTGGAAGGCGCTGCCGCCGATGAACTCGCGCAGGATGCTCGTCTGCGGCACCTCCTCCGGGAAGACCGGAACGAACAGCGACAGGAAGCGCATCAGCCGGTCGGCCTCGATGAACGAGGGCGAGTCGGTCGGCACCTCGAGCAAGAAGCGCTTGGCGTACGTCTTGAGCACCGCGTGCTCGTAGACCAGCGCGGTGTTGAAGATGAAGTCGGCCTGCTCCTGGAACGGGAAGATGTGATGCTGCTCGCCGCGCCGTACAAGCGGCCACATTTCGATGGTGCGCTCGGCGCTGTAGCCGCGGAAGAGCCGGTCGCGCACGATGCGACGCAGCAGCCGCGAGTCGGAGGTGAAGATGCGCTCGTGGTTGTCGATGGTGAGCTGCGTCAGGGCGCTGATGTAGATGCGGTACTTGTGCTCGTGCGGGATAGAGGCGGTGAGCCGCTCGTTGAGCCCGTGGATGCCCTCGACGACGAGCATGTCGGTCGGCCCGAGCTGCATGGGGCGCCAGCGCTCCTTGGGCACGCGCTTGCCGGTGTTGAAGTCGTAGCGCGGGGTGTGGACCCTCTCGCCCCGGAGAAGCCGCTCGAGCTGCTCGTTGAGCAGCGCCAGATCGAGCGCCTCGATGACCTCGAAGTCCGGCTTACCGTCCTCGTCGCACGGGGTCTTGTCGCGGTCGACGTAGTAGTCGTCGAGCGAGAGGGCGACCGGGCGCACGCCGTTGACCCGTAGCTGCAGCGAGAGGCGCTTGGAGAAGGTCGTCTTGCCGCTCGACGAGGGCCCGGCGATCAGGGCCAGCCTGGCCTCCTTGCGCTCGACGATGCGGTCGGCGATCTCGGCGATGCGCTTCTCATGCAGCGCCTCGGCGACGCGGACGATCTCGTTGACCCCGCCGTTGATACACAGCTCGTTGAACTGCCCGACGTCGCCCACCCCGAGGATCTCGTTCCAGCGGCGCGTGTCGCGGTAGACCTTGAAGACCCGCGGCATGTCCTGGATCTCGTGCCGCTTGGGCGTCGGATCGGGGAAGCGCAGGATGAAGCCGCCGTTGTACGGCCCCAGCTCGAAGCCGCTCAGGCCGCCGGCGGCCGGAGCGACCGGGTTGTAGAGCGGGGTGTGGGTTCCACCGCCCAGCGAGACGACCGAGACGACCGGGTCGCGCTTGGTCTTGAGCAGCCGGACGCGCTCGAAGTTGCCCTCGCGTGCGAAGAGGTCACACGCCTCGTCGATATCCATCCGCTCTTCGATGAAGGGGCGGTCCTCGGCGATGATCTCGCGCATGCGCACGTCGATGGCCCGCAAGACCTCGTCGGAGGGGTGCTCGTTCGACAGCCACTCGAAGAAGTAGGCGTCGCCGAGGGACTGGCCGATCTTCAGCCGCACCTGAGGGGCGATCTCGTGGGCGGCCTGGACGAGGACGAGCGAGATCGAGCGCCGGTATATCTGCACCCCTTCCCGGCTCTTGTCGTTGACCGGCTTGAGGCGCGAGGCGCCCCAGATCGGCGTGGCGAGCGAGATGAGCCGGTTGTTGAGGATGGCGCCGAGGATGGGATGTCCTTCAGCGTCCTTGCGTCCGAGGATCGCCATCACCGGCGTTCCGACCGGAACCAGGTGCTCCGAGAGGCCCTCGACGAGGACCTTGACGATGCGCTGTGCCATGTCGATTTCTCTACACTGATTCGTCGAATAGGTCCCGGTGAATCGCGAGGTGCGACGGGCGGGGATGGCCGGCAGCCTCCCGTGCGGCCTCTGCCGCGGCTGCACGGGGACCGTCGGCTCTCGACCGTCGCCGTCGAACCGCCGGTTGCCCTTGCGCAACCCTTCTCGAATAATCGGGCGGTCTCGAGCACAGAGAGGAGGCGGTCGTGCTGCCTCGAGCCATTCCGCCGCCCGCCGGGCGTCAGACCCGGGTCGAAGAAAGATGCAGCGCTCGGTGCCCGGGCGCCGGGCAGCACAGCATGCGCTCCCGGGCCCGTCTGGCACAGGTGAGCCCATGAACCCGCTCGGCTCCTCGCTTCCGGACGACTTTGCGCGCCAGGCGAAGCTCGCCCCGGTGCCGCTCTACCTCAGGTCCATCTTCTCGACCTTGCCCGAGCACCTCGCCCTCGACGCCGCGGTGGGCGGCTCGGCCCGCGACCTGCCGCTGGCTGCCCGCCAGCTCGTCAAGCTGAGCCTCATCTCGGACCAGCTCGTGCTGCGCGAGGCGAGCCCCGCGCCTTTCGGCGAGCCGCTGCGCCTGACCGTGTCGCGGGCCGAGCGCTCGTACTCGCCGACCCTCGAGGAGCTCGGCCGCGGCATCACCTACGTCGCGCGACGCATCCTCGAGTCGCTTTTTACCGGACCGGAGTTCAGCGGGCTCATCGAGCGGCTGGCCTTCCAGTCCTCGAACCTCGCGACACTCAGGTCGATCACCAACTTCATGCTCGAGTCGACCGACGTCGACCAGGCGCTCTACATCATGCTGTCGGGCATCACCTCGGGCTATTCGCTCGGCTTCAACCGCGTCGCGCTCTTCATCTGGGACGAAGAGCGCCAGGTCTTGCGCGGCTCGAAGGCGATCGGCCCGTACGACGAGACCGAAGCGCACCGGATATGGGAGGCCATCGAGTACGAGGACAAGAACATCGAGGCGCTCATCGCCGACTATGCCAACCGCAGGTTCGACACCCGCTTCCAGCAGCACGTCCAAGGCATCGAATTGAGGCCCTCGGGACTGCCCGACGACGAGGTTTCGCTCGCCCTGACCGCACGCGACCCGGTGCGCTTCCGGCAGGCGGTCTCAAAGAACCCGGGCCTCGCCCGGCTCGCCCCCGGCGGCGAGTTCATCCTCGCCGTGCTCAAGCCCCACGGCAGCACCCTTGGGCTCATCTTCGCGGACAACCGCTACAACCGCGCGCCCATCTCCCCGGACCAGCTCGGCTACTTCGGCTTCTTCATCGACCAGACCGCGCTCGTCTGGGAGAACCTCGCCCTGCTTGAGCGCGTCGCCGCGCTCGCCCGGCAGGACGCGCTGACCGGGGTCCTCTCGCGCCGCGAGCTCGAGTCGCGCATGGCGACCGAGCTTGCGCGCTGTCAACGCCACGAGCGACCCTGCTCGCTTATCGTGGCGGATATCGACTTCTTCAAGCAGGTCAACGACCGCGGCGGCCACGCGGCCGGAGACGAGATGCTGCGCCGGCTCGGCTTCCTGTTGCGCTGCACGATGCGCGCGGACGACGTGGTGGGCCGCTGGGGCGGCGACGAGTTCGTCGTGCTGATGCCCGAGACCCGCCGCGAGAGCGCCGTCAGCGCGGCCGAAAGGCTCGGCCGGCTCGCCCGGCAGATGGATCTCTCGCTGAGCATCGGCGTCGCGGCCTGGCCGCGCGACTGCGCCCAGACCTCGAGCCTGTTCGAGACCGCGGACGCCTCGCTCTATCGCGCCAAGGCAGAGGGGCGCGGCCGCCTGTGCGCGCCCGGAGAGCCGGCTCTGCGCTTTGCCGACGCCGACACGCCCGGCTAGCCGCGGCGCCCAGGGATCAAATGCTCGCGATCTCCTGCAACAGCCGCTCAGTCTCGATGCTGCGGATGCAGTAGGGATTGCAGCCCAGCTCGCCGAGGCTCGAGGCCATCGCCGAGCAGCCCGCCAGACAGTCGGAGCCGTGAGCGCAGTGCGCGCACTCGCCCGTAAGCAGCTCGCGCTTGCGGCGAAAGCGCGAGAAGAGCGTCTCCGAGCGCCAGATCCGCTCGAGCGGCTCAAGGCGCAGGTTCGCCTCGACGAACCCGTCGCCCAGCGACAGGCAGCCGAGCACGTCGCCGTTGGAGCGAATGCCCAGCACCTCGCGGCCGGCCATGCAGCCGCGCCAACTGCCGCACATCGAGGCGAGAGTCGCGTCGAGCGGGTGATAGCCGAAGTCGTCCATCGGCGACAGCCGCAGCGTCCCCCACCGCGCCGTCCACACCGCGCGCATCCGCTCGACGAACCCGGCGTAGTCTTCCCGGCTCATCATCTCCTCGGGCCGGAAGCGCTCCCCGCCCATGTTGGCGAGCTGCACCTGCCAGACGATCGGAGTGCGGTCGAACAGCTCGGCGAACCGCTCGAGCTCGCCGAGGTTGGCGCGGGTGAAGGTGGTGATCGCGTTGACGTTCGGATGGCCGTCGTCACAGAGCCGATGCAGCAGGTCCATAACCCGGTCGAAGCCGTCGACCCCGCGCATCCTTCGGTACGTCTCGGGGCTCGCGCCGTCGACGCTCACGCCGACGATGAACGGGCGCAGCTCGCGCAGCCTCGCGCGCTCCGGCTCGCCGATGAGCAGCCCGTTGGTGATCAGGACGAGCCGCATCCCGAGGTCGACGACCGCGGCGCCGATCTCCGACCAGTCCGGACGGATGAGCGCCTCACCCCCGATGACGGTGAGCTCCTCGCAGCCGAGCGCGCGCACCTCGCGCAGGATCCTCGCGATCTCCTCGAAGCTCAGCTCGTCCGCCCGAGGCCTGCCCGAGGTCGAGCCGCAGTGGCCGCATCGCAAATTGCAGGCGTTGGTCACCTCGAGCACCACATCGCGCAGGGGTCGCATCTACTCCTCCGATCGATTCGGGCAGGCCGCGGCGAGCAGCTCCTGCTGCTCGAGCCGATAGAAGCAGTACTCGTTCTCGGTGGGCCGCTCGCACATCGAATAGAGGATGTCCGGGCAGCCCCCGCGGCACGCGTGGCCGAACGGGCAGCTCGCGCAGACGCCGCTCAGCTTGCCGAAGCGCTCTTCGAGCAGCTTGCGGCAACGCGCTTCACCACAGATGTCGGCGAGTCGCTCACGATGCAGGTTGCCGACCGCGCACCCGGGAAAAGCCATCGCCGAGCACGGCGTCACCTCGCCGTTCGCGCGCACGAAGAGGTTGAGCAGCCCACCGACGCAGCGCCCCTTCCACGTTCCCCACAACGCCGAGAGCGGCTCGTACAGCGAAGGCATCGCCAGGTCGTCCATGGGGACGATGTTGATGGGCAGCCTCGCCGTGAACGCGGCCGCCACCTTCTGGCCGAGCCAGTAGTACTGCTCGGGCGAGAGCGTCACCGGGCGCGGGCAGCGCCCCTTCGCGCTCGTCATCTGCACCTGCCAGTCGAGCCCGCGGGAGACGCAGAATCCGAGCAGCGCGTCGAGCTCGCCCACGTTGAGCTTGGAGAAGGCGGTGATGAGGCTCAGGGCGAACCCGGCCGCTTGAAGCTCGTCGATCGCCCGCATGGTCTTCGCATGGCTGCCCGGTCCGCGGATGCGCTCGTGGGCCTCGGGGCTGACGCCGTCGAGGCTGATGGTGATCAGCTTGATCGGCCGCGCACAGAGCGCGCGCAGGAGCGGCCGGTCGAAGAGCGTGCCGTTGGTGACGAAACGGACGTGAAAGCCGCGCTCGAGCGCGTCGTCGATGATCCCGACGAAGTCCGGGTGCAGCGTCGCCTCGCCCCCGGTCAGCGACAGCTCGTCGATGCCCAGCGCGCGGGCCTGGTCGAGGAACCCGCGGATCTCGGCGCGCGACAGCTCGTTGGCCGACTCGCTGCCGGCGTGCGCGTAGCAGTGCAGACACCGCAGGTTGCAGCGCCGCGTGATCTCCAGCTCGAGGATGAAGGGGCGCGCGTACGTGTACTCGACCGAGCCATCGGCGCGGAAGAACCGCTCCTCGCCGTCGGGCGCGGTCTCGATGCGCAGGCTGTCATCGGCCGCCAGGCACGGCGTCGCTCGAGGCGCCGAGGTCACTTCCCGTCGGCCGGCACTTTCAGGCGCATGCCGACGCCGTACCTCTTCCTCGCCCGGCTCGACTCCGCTGGCGGCAGCGCGACGCGCTCGTCCGGGGCCTGGCGCTCGAGCCGCACCCCGCCGCTGTAGCGATGCTGCGGCCGGTGCTCGATTCGGCCCGCATCGGCGCCCTCGCCCGCTGGCGCGGCCGCAGCGCCCGCGTCGGCAAGCTTGCTCTCAGTGCAGCCTTGGTTGAGCACGAGCGTGCCCGCGACCAGCGATGCGGCACCGACGCGCACGATCAGCCCGCGATAGAGCTCGTAGAGCTGGACCACGTCGGCAGGCAGCGTCCCAATCCGCGCGATCACCTGCTCGGCTCGCCGATGCACGTCGAGAAACGCACCGCGGGAGCGATTGAGCAGGTGGCAGATGCCGAGCTTGAGCAACGCCCTCAGGTCCTGCGGCTCGGCGGCCAGGTGCAGCTCGAAGGCGGCGATGGACTCGGTAAAACAGCGCTCGGCCATCAAGGCTTCGGCTTCGGCGAGGCTTGGCGATGTCGGCATGAGAATCCCCGTTCCGGTGCGCTAGTGGCGATTGCCGGGAAGGCTACACGCCGAGCCGAGCTCGGTAAACCCGCGCTGCAGCTCAAGGCTCGTTGCCCGTCGCCCTCGTCAAGCTATTGGTCGCCCTCGTCGAGCAGCTCGATGCCGTCGAAACGGATAGTGCCCCTGCCTCGCCTCAGCGTCTGGAGCGCGCGCTTGAACGGCACGTAGGTGCGAAAGAACAGCTCGATGAGCGCACGCTCGCGCCGGCGCAGCCGATGCGGGCTGCAGACCAGCTTCAAGTCCTCGGCGCCGCCGTCGACGAAATGCACGACCCCGCGCACCGGCACCCGCACGCGGCTGCCCCGGGCAAGCCGCGGACCGAAGACGATGGCGTCGAGCCGGTCGCCATCGCCCGCGCACGTGCCGGGGACCGAGCCGTAGTTGTACGGGCAGGGAAACGGCGAGACGAAGTCGATGCCCCCGTCGTCACGCCGCTTCACGAAGCTGCCGCGCGGCGTGTCGACGACCACCTCGACCTCGCCGCCGGCCCGCGCGTTCTTAAGGATCACGGCCCGATCGCGTAGAGGACGTCGTCGTAGATGCCGCCGCCGATGTAGATCGTCCCGTCCGCGGCGATCGCCGGCGAGGACACGATGCCGCTCTGCGTCTGGTAGGCCCATAGCAGCGTGCCATTGGGGCGGATGGCGTAGATGTTACTGTCGTCGCCGCCGACGTAGATCGTCCCGTCGGAGCCGATGGAGGCCGACGAGGCCATTTCGTTGCCCATGTCGTAGACCCACTTGCGCGTGCCGTTGGGATTGACCGCGTGCAGGTTTCCGTCGCCGCCGCCGATATAGATGGTGCCGTCGAGCGCCACCGCCGGCGCCGGGTTGGTCTGCAGGCTGTAGGGCCTGACCCGGTCATAGGTCCACTTCACGGTGCCGTTCGGGTTGAAGGCGAAGAGGGTCCCGTTGTCGGTGCCGACGTAGATCGTCCCATCCTGGGCGACCGAGGGGGTGGAGAACGACTCGTATTGATCGCCGGTGGAGTGGCGCCAGCGCTGCTGGCCGGTCGCGGAGATCGCGTAGAACATGCCGTCCGAGTCGCCGACGTAGATCGTCCCGTCGGCGCCGATCGCCGGCCCGCAGTCGGCGATGAAGGTGCTCGTCGGGAACGACCAGCGCAGCGTCCCCTGCGGCGTAATCGCCCAGAGCGCCTCGTCCATCGAGCCCACGTAGACCGTGCCGTCGGCGCCGATCGCCGGCGAGGACTCGCACCAGCCGACGGGGTAGCGCCACTTGCGCCGGCCGTCGGGCCAGATGGCATAGAGGTAGCCGTCGCCCGAGCCGATGTAGACCGTGCCGTCCGCGCCGATCGCCGGGGAGTCGACCCAGTACCCGGTCTCGTACGTCCAGCGGACCGTGCCGGTCGCCGGGTCGATCGCGTAGAGGCGGTTGTTCGCCCCGCCGACGTAGATCGTCCCGTCGGCGGCGACCACCGGGTTCGAGCCGCCGCCGCCGGTCGCCGCGGTCCACTTCAACCTCGCCGACTGCGCTCCGAGGTTCGCGCTCTGCGCGGTGCGCCGCGAGGTCGCGCCCCACAGCGGCCAGGGCGAACCAGGCTGCAGGCCGCCGCCCTGCGAGGTGCAGGTAACCCCGTCGCCGTCATAGCCGGGCCGACAGGCGCAGGTGCGCGACCCCGGCGTGTTCGTGCAGATGGCGTATTGGTGGCAGCCGCCGTTGTTGCTCGCGCACTCGTTGATGTCGTTGCAGGTCAGGCCGTCGCCGCTGAACCCCGACTTGCAGGTGCAGGTGCGCCCGCCGACGGTGTTGGTGCAGGTCGCGTTGGCGCTGCAGCCGCCGTTGTTGACGAGGCACTCGTCCGCGTCGCTGCAGGTGAGACCGTCGCCGCTGTAGCCCGGCTTGCAGGTGCAGGTGCGCCCGCCGACCGTGTTGGTGCAGGTCGCGTCGGCGCTGCAGCCGCCGTTGTTCGTCGCGCACTCGTCGACATCCACGCACACCCCGCCGCTCGGCTGGTATCCGCTGGCACAGCCGCAGAAGCCGCCGTTACAGGCCACGGCCGACCCGGCGCAGTCCTCGCCGGTGCGGCACCCCTTGCCGACCTGGCAGCCAGCGGGGCAGTCGCCGCCACAGTCCACGTCGGTCTCACGACCGTTCTTCACCCCGTCCGAGCAGCTCACGCAGAGCCCGCCCAGGCAGCTCCCGGAGGCGCAGTCGGCTGGCGACCGGCAGCTTCGCCCGTCCGCGCAGGGCGTCGGGCAGGGACCGCCGCAGTCGACGTCGCCCTCGCCCTGGTTCTTGATCCGGTCGCTGCAGCTCGGCTCGACGCAGAGGCCCCCGACACAGGCCTGTGAGAAGCAATCCTCGTGGGCGCGGCAGGAGACGCCTATCCCGCAGCCGGCGCAGGCCCCGCCGCAGTCGATGCCGGACTCGGTCGCGTCCTGGCTGCCGTTCGAGCAGGTCGGCGGCGCGGTGCAGACCTGGCCCTGGCAGAGCTGGCTCTTGCAGTCAGCGCGGCCGGCGCAGGCCTGGCCTATCGCGCAGGCCGGGCAGCGCCCGCCGCAGTCGACGTCGGTCTCGTTGCCGTCGCGGATGCCATTGGCGCAGGCGGTACACCAGCCCCCGCTGCAGGTGCCCGAGGCGCAGTCGGCGTGCACCCGGCAACGCTCGCCCACCTCGCAGCCCGCGCAGCTCCCGCCGCAGTCGACATCGGTCTCGGCGCCGTCCTGGAGCCCGTTCGCACAGTTGGCGCAGAAGCCGCCGAGGCAGTTGCCCGAAACGCAATCGGACGAGGCGCCGCAGGTGCGGCCGTCGGCGCACTTCGCCGCGCAGGGGCCGCCGCAGTCGATGTCGCCCTCGCCCTGGTTCTTCGCCCCGTCGTTGCAACTCGGAGCGGCGCAGACGCCGTTGTTGCAGGAGCCGGAGGCGCAGTCGGTGCCGACGAAGCAGGCGCTCCCGTCCATGCACGGCGTGCAGCCTCCGCCGCAGTCGACGCCGGTCTCGCCGCCGTCTCGCACGCCGTTGAAGCAGTCGGTGCAGGTGCCGCGGGCGCACTTGCCCGTCATGCAATCGATGTCCTGCCCACACATCCGGCCCGCCGCACACTGCGGACAGCCGCCGCCGCCACAATCGACGTCGGTCTCGTTGCCGTCGCGCCGCGCGTTGCTGCAGGAGACCTCGATGATGCACTGGCCCTGCTCGTCGCAGCTCGAGCCCTCTGGGCACTCTCCGCAAAAGCCGCCGCAGCCGTCGTCGCCGCACACTCTCTCCTCGCAGGAGGGCGTGCACGTGGGCTCGGGCTCGCTGCAGGCAGCAAACAGAATGGTCAGCGAGAACAGGAGGAGGACGGAGCGACGCATGGGGCACCTCGGGATTCTTTGCCCCGACAGATACCCCATGAACGACGAAACCCGCAAAACAAGCAGGCGGCCAGATCGGTGCACCGTAGCGATTCAGCCCGCGAACGGTCAAACTCCGCGTACCGGCAGGCGAGCCAAACCTATGGTCGATGCCGCGAACCCGATTTCTGTCTGACCACCCACCACCTGGCCGAACCAGAACGAACCGTGTGCTCGAGCGGCGGACGGCGGTCGACTCGAGATTCGCTGGCCCGCCCCCTCCCTCTCAAACGGCCCGCCATGGCCAGCATGCTTGCCAGGCACTTGGTTGCGTGGGCAGAGCGCCGCCTTGGAGAGCAAGACCGCCTTCCTTGTCCGCCATCGCCACGCGTAAGGCTCTCGACAGGTCCTTGCGCGACACCGGCACCCACCTGTTGAACGAGCCTGTTGCCGCAAGGCTCCTGCTCGATTGCGTCGTCACCTGCCTGGCGAAGACCGCCGGGCCAGCGGTGCAGTACGCGGTGGCCACCACGAGGGCCAGCACTCCGTAAGAGCGCTCACGAAAAGATGGTTTCGATGCGCTTCGCCTCGATGACTCGAGCGAGCCAGGTCTCGAGCTGAGCGATGGCGGCGCCTCGCACCAGCTTCTCGACGCCCTCGGGCACGGGGCCGAACTTCTGTGACAACTGCAGGAGCAGGATCTTCGCCTCGGTGCCGAGCGTGGCCTCCTTCCGGCCCTCCTTTCAGCCCGCCTTCCGGCCCTTCCTCACGCCCTCGGCGATGAACTCCTGTGCCGCCTTGGAAGTCATGGCCGCCTCCTTGTCCGGCATCGCCACGCGCAAGGCTCTCGACAGGTCCTTGCGCGACACCGGCATCTACCTGCTACACGAGCCTGTTGCCGCAAGGCTCCTGCTCGATTGGTTCGTCGCCTGCCTGTGGTTCGCGAAGGCCGCTACCGATCAACAGGAAAGAGCGCGTGGTAGCCAGCACGAAGGCCAGCACTCCGTAAGAGCGCTCACGAAAAGATGTCCTCGATGCGCTTCGCCTCGATGACTCGAGCGAGCCAGGTCTCGAGCTGAGCGATAGCGGCGCCTCGCACCAGCTTCTCGACGCCCTCGGGCACGGGGCCGAACTTCTGTGACAACTGCAGGAGCAGGATCTTCGCCTCGGTGCCGAGCGTGGCCTCCTTCCGGCCCTCCTT
>ENA-UOOR01001227-UOOR01001227.1-fermentation-metagenome-genome-assembly--contig:-NODE-1227-length-31474-cov-3.428976_pt1 | contig 31474 bp, 28 predicted proteins | sample MGYA00245780_ERZ724029 | MGnify/ENA primary metagenome ERZ724029 (study PRJEB28704, sample SAMN03018315) | fermentation metagenome | biome: anthropogenic terrestrial biome; feature: soil; material... | reverse complement strand
CATGGAGCAGGCCGCAGGGCCTGTCCCACACAGCGATCCAGATCGTAATGCAAAGAACTACTGGACGCTGGATTAATTTTAAGCGCAGCAATGCGCTCAAAATCAAAAACAAGAGCCTACAACGATGTTACCAGACTTTGCTGATTAGATAACATCTGTAAGCTCTTGCGCAGTATTCAAAACCATGGTATAATCACGGTCGTGAACGCTCTCACAAGTCTTAGCAGATGTGTCTGCATCTCTAAGGCGCATGTCTTGGTAGCTGTTGCTAGCAGCTCCCAGACTGTGGGGGCTTTATTTTTTTGTCAATTTTGGACTGGCTATAGTGTAGCGGAATTATTTTCCAATCGAAAGCCCGGTTTTGACAATAAAAAGAAAAGATGCTGATGCTTAATCCTCCACTAACTGAATTTTATAATCGGTACCTATAAAAGTATCTCCTACTACTGCCAGTTTGGCCTAGGTTGGAAATCTCCCTTCCTGCCGGGATTCGCCGCCTGGCCCGGCATGATGTGTATGGGGTTAGTGTCTATGCGCTTTGGCAATAAAAATCCTGTCACTATAGTCTCGTTCGTTTACAATGCTGACTGTTTCGCCGTCTCTGAAGAAAGTGTAAGTGTTGCCGGTGATATGCTCCAGCGCCAATTTTGCCATCATCCACTTATGCATACATTCATCGGCAGAAGCCCTGTTATTGGTATTCAGATAATAGTCCCAAGCTATTACTATGTCGCAAACCTCATGATAAAACTTACTTCCCTTTAATCTTGCCATTGCTGCCTTTGTCATTTTCACTCATCCCTTCTGCCCGAATTGGCCGCCGGGCCCGGTGTATCTTGTTAGTGGTGAAAGCGGAACTCATGCCAGGCGGCGCTCTGATCCTTGTCCATCGGCTCTGGTGAACCAGTTTCAATATGCTCCTTCGGCCCAAAAATCACCAATTCGTTAGAAAGATAGTCTGCTGGTGTGATTACTTTTGCCGGAATATATTCGCTGTTGCTGGGGACTATGATGCGATGCAATAAGAGATTGCGGTCATAGTACCATTCGGAAGTGATGTACCTTTCCTCGGCGTCGGTCATCTCAATTTCGCAGATGTACTTGGCGAGAGCGCCGTAAGCCGCTACACGGACAGAAGGCTTGTCCCAGTCGGATATATCCCCAATGATAACTTCTGTGGTTCCGCACCCCCTGCTGTCGAAGCTGATGCTGGACACTGTTCCACAATAATTGTAAAGCTGTTTCATATCATGCCCTCCTGTTTTCTTTCTATCTCTGTTATACACTATTTTGAGTGCAACGACAATTGGAAAATTACACAATGTTGAGTGTAATTGCCTGCGCAGGTTTTACACTTGATTGAGTGCATGAGTTTGTGTTATAATAGCTTTGGAGGTGATGCCCTTTGATTAAGTATGATAAGCTGTTTCGTCTCTTATCTGAAAAAGGCTATAATACAACACGCATACGCAAAGATAATTTGATAGGCCAGCGAACTCTTTATGCATTGAAAAATGGCACAGGTGGAATAAATCATCAGACTATAGATAATCTTTGTCGTGTTCTCAACTGCCAGCCCGGTGACATTATGGAGTATGTTGAGGACGACGAAGATATTAAATGGCACAATAGAAGGTCAAAAACGCCACCTATTTTAAGGATGGCGTTTTTTATGCCCTGTGTTTTACCCTCCACGAACCAGCGGTTTTCCTCAAGGAAGAGGTATTGGAGCTGGCCAAGAATCCGGCAGGTGTACCGCATCCCACAGCCCCCGGCCTTGAGGCTGGCGGTCTGGCGCACATCTAAAACCCTATCAATTTTAAATTCCCTCCCATCCTCCCACTAGAGCACCAGCGGGGGGATTTTCCTTTTAATTAAAACTTCCGCCTACGGGTTTTGATCATTTGGGGAACATTTTGTAGAAATTGGTAAATACGAATATATTATACTATAATAGTTTAAATTTGAAATCATTAAGATATATGAAAAAGTGCATTTTTAATGGAGCATTATAGCAATACCAGCTAATACTTTGTCAAGAGTTTTCTTAAGAATCTGTAACTTAAAAAAAGTGTATAAGAAATAGACCAGGCCTCATGGCAAAAGCCCGGCTGGTTACGTAATGTCCCTTATGCTAATGGGTTTCCAACACCCTGGCGTAGTAAATCCTGAGGAATTTATTCATGGCAGCTACCTTTGCAACCATCTTGGGTTTGCCTTCAGCTTCCTTTTTTAACATGTAATCGTACACTGAGGCATCCTTTTTTGGGGGTTTCAGTTTGAGTGCCATCATTACCTCGAAACACAGCTTTCGCAACTGTGAAGAGCCACGCTTTGAAATGTGACGCTTTGTCCCATCAAATGTACCAGACTGAAACGGCGGAGCATCCAGACCTGCATAGGCTACAAGTGCACTGCCACTATGGAAACGGCGCACATCACCAATTTCCGCAATCAGCAGTACATTTAATTGGCTTCCAACGCCTTTCATTGCGCTCACAACTAAGTATTCCGGCAATTCACTTGCCAAAAGATGCATTTGTGATAGGATAGTCCTTAAGGTCAGATTGGCTGTATTCAGGAGTCTGATGCTTTCCAGTATGAGCATTTTTGTCGATGGCATACTGGACGATAAGGTAGGGGTACCGTCCTTCGCAAGAGCATAAATTTCTTTGGCTTTGCTTTCGCTTGGACGGTATCCTTTCTTTTTTGCCCAAGCATTGTAAGCGGCAATAAAGCTTTTTTCTGAGCGCTTTGTAATAAGATCGAAGTGCCAGAAGGCTTCGGCAAAGTCGCGAATTTTGCATTTGGCTTTATTCGCAGAATTCGATTTAAGTAATCGATCAATTCCAGGCATTGTCTGATCCAAAAGATCTGAAAACTGATTTAGGGCAGCCACTCGCATCTCTATGTAGTTTGTGTACTGCCGTCCAAGTAGCTTTAACTCGCTGTAAGCTGCCTCTTGCGGCTCATATCTCTTAAGAAGCTGCCACTTTTCCAGCCCGTACTGTGCCAACTTAATGGCGTCCAGCTTATCGGTCTTACCTTTTCTGATATTTGAAGAAACATATTTTTGATTATCAGGGGATTTTCCACTGCAACAAAAACATTTGCATCGACAAGTGCATGAAGAATTGGATAATGGTAGGTGCCTGTGGATTCCATTACCGCCTTGACTGGTTCGCCTAAGGATTTTATCAGAAAGATAAGAGAATCCAATTCTGACACTGTATGCGAAATGTCGCGTGGTGGAACTACCACTGCGCCGTATGGCTTTAAAATGCAAATTGTACTTTTTCCTTTTGCCGCATCGATACCGATGCTGATCGTCCGTATCCCTCCTATGTGACATTGTGATCTGGCACCCATCTTCCTCGTTGCGAATCAATATGGCGTGTTACGCGAAAGCAAAGTTTCAACCAGCTAAATTGAATGTATTACAACGGGAGATGGCCGACACTATTGCTATCGGATGCGAAATCCATAATGTGAACCGTCGCGCCATTTCTTCTCTCATTGTAAAAGAACGAGAGCAAGCACTCAATACAAATGCCTGCTCTCTATATGTACCATAATGCGCAGCTGAAATATGTTTTGCTCGATAAACTGATTTTATCGAAAAGAATAAGGAAGGAATTGTGGAGATTTTTTTAGAGAATGAATGGAGCTAGATTAAGCCACAATTTGAATATTGAAATCGACATTGAAAAGCTGGATCAAATATTGTATCACTCCAGTTTTGAGCCTCAGGATAGTACATTACTCAAAAGAATAAGGGTTATATTTCTTGGGGTAAGGCAATAATTCAAACAACAATCATCTACCTGTATCTTCACCATATAGTAGGTGATTCAGCTGAGTTATCAAATCAAATAGCATCGGTCTATGTTGACATCGCAAAAGCAGTTTATGAATCCTATTCTTTGGAATACTTCGTATATAAAAGCAATGGAGAATTTGGTGTTAAACACCCAGATATCGCTTTTAAATTAACTGCATTAATATATTCAGAATTTGGCTTCGCACGAGTATATAGCTTTCTAACCTCATTCTTGAATAGATTTTGCACAATTAAGAAGACAGATTATAAAACCTTAATACAAGAGTATGTGCAACGGCAAAAACTTCCGTTTGAATATAGGGTTATAGATACTTCTGGGCCGGACCATGAAAAAAGGTATACATGCCAGCTCGCTGTAGGAAATCGGATGGCAAATGCAAGTGCAATAGGCAAGAAAAATGCCGAGAAAGCTGTAGCAGAGGAGTTTGCGAGGCAATATCATATTTCTGCCAATGAAAAAAGGTCTAACCTAAAAGGCAGCACTCAAATACAGCTACATTTGACTGATCATAGAAAACGGCAGCTGATAGAATGTTTTTCACAGTTCAATATAAGAGCAAGCAGTCTCCCAGTTGAGATGATGAATATTGTTCTAACACATAAATCTTATTTGTACGAGTGTCAACGCCGATTTAATTTTGCAGATTATCGCCAGTTAAAAAATGCAGGAAAACGGCGGTGAGGGAATGTTAAAAAGTTAGTTTTGCCCTTGCTCGAACAGGATATTGGCAATGTGTTGTTTCTGCTTCATGTATTCCTTGCGTTCTTTGAGCCGGTAGCTCTCGCCTTTGATGTTAATGACCGTTGCGTGGTGCAAAACACGGTCAAGGATCGCTGAGGCGATGGTGACGTCGGCGAAAACCTCGTTCCATTGGGAGAAGGTTTTGTTGGAGGTGAAGACGGTGGAGGCTCGTAACGCCTTGCGATCAACTGAAAAAACAGGTTCGCCCCCTGAATATCCATCGGGAGATAGCCGATTTCGTCAATGATGAGCATTTTGTACTTGCCCAGAGTTCTAAGCTTGTCCGGCAGCCTGTTCTCGAAATGAGCCTTTTTGAGCTGCTCAATCAGAGCGTGGCAGTTGATGTAATAGGTGGAAAACTGATGCCTGGCGGCGACCATGCCAAGCGCCGAAGCCAGATGGGTCTTGCCCACGCCGGGCGGGCCAAGGAAGACGATATTTTCTCCGTTTTCAAGGAGCCAGCTCATCAATCTGGCGCTTGCCGATAGGGGGCTGAAAGCTGAAATCAAAGCCCTCCAGTGTTTTCTTGATGGGAAATCCGGACATTTGCACCTGCTTCTCATAGGCGCGTCTGCGTTTGTCGAGCGCCTCTTCAGCAAAGATATGGTCGAGTACCTCCACGATGTTGAGCTGATCCTTTACGCCCGTTCGAGATAGTTATCCAGGATCTCCAAAGTGTTTTTCATCTTAAGGCTTTCAAGGTTTTCCCTGAGACGTTCCATCGTCAGTTCCGTCATGGCAGCACCTCGTCATATCGGCTCAAATCTCTCAGAATAATTGAAAAATCGATGACATCGTCGCCCTCAAGCAGGGTGTTTTCGATGTCGAATGACTGTTTCACGGTAAGCCTGCGGTAGTGATGGGCATTGACGACCATGTCTTTTTTCTGGTAGGATATTCGATGCAGGGCAATTTGCTTTCCTTCGTGGTAGGCGGCGAGCAGGTTGTCGAGTGCTACGACTGCCACATCTTTGCCGGCGTATTCCGATGGCACGGAATACTGATTGCCGCCATACGAGATGAGGCAGTCTTTTTGTACCCGGCCCCAGGGGGTTGAGGCCCTCTCTTTTTAATCTCTCGAAGGGGATTTCATTTGTTGTGGCGCGGACTTTTCCATTGACCTTGTTGCACCAGGCGAGTGCCTGGCCATTGAGATCGTCCAGCGAGTTGTACTGGATGCCCACCATAAAATTGTCCCGGACGAACTGTACCGTGCGCTCTACCTTTCCCTTTGTCTGGCCGCGGTATGGCCTGCACAGCACAGGCTTGAACCCATAGAACCCGGCAAAGTCCTCGAACTGCCGGTTGAGGGTGCAGTCCTCCTGCTTGAGCAACCGCTTGATGACTACCTGCTTCATATTGTCGTACAGGATTTCCTCCGGATAGCCACCAAGATACCAGAATGCGTTGGCATGGCAGCGGATTAGCGTATTCGTACTCATGTCGGTTACAAACTCTATGTACCGTGTCCGTGGGTACCCCAGAATGAACAGAAAGAAAGCAGTACAATTTTTTCAGTTTTCCATCCTCCGGTACGGTGTGGTCCTCGAAAAAAGCCCAGTCCATCTGTCCTTGCAGCCCCGGCATTGTCTCAAACCGCACCGTTGCCTTCTCATCCAGATGCTCCTTCTTATTGCGCACATATTCCCGCACAATGCTGTGACCGCCCTCGAAGCCCTGTTCCCGTATCTTCTCCAGTATCCGCTCCGCCGAGCACGGCGCTTCCTCCAGCCATACCGTTATTTGCTCCTTGTATGGGTCCAGCTTCAACGGCTTCGCCGCGCTCAGGCTGTATACCGGCCGCGTCTCGCTCTGAGCATATTTCTTGGCCGTCCTCGGGTCAAGGTTGTACTTGCGGGCTATTTCTGTGTAGCTCAATCCTTTTTGCCGGTCGTTTCGGATTTCCATCCAGATTGCTCCTTCCATTTTGACACCCTTTCCGCCTGCCGCTTAACAGACAGATTCGAGTGTACCATATTACATTTCTCCCCGATGCAAACCTACATTTTTTGACCGGCGTTTTCTTGCATTTTATCATTGGCGATGACACAGGCAACGGCTGATTGACAGCTTTGTAAACACAATTTTTGTCTTTGATGATAGACTTGTGCTGATTTTCAATTACAAGGACAGCGAAAAAACAGTATCACTAAGTGATTTGCAAAGTTCGGATTTGAACGCATTACCCGCTCCACATCTAAAATCCCTTTAGCCATGCGACTGGAGGGGTTTTTCTTTTGGTAAAGTGGCGCTCTTCTTAAAATTTCTCCTGCTTGTTCTTCTCGTTTCTTCTGTTCTTTGCTTTACCCTGATAAAGTTTATCGGTTCCGATCAGTTTTCTACTATTTTTCTTTCCACCCATTCTAATAGGCTCCTGACAATGCGGTTTTGGGAGCATTCAAGATGCTTCCAATAGTCTTTGCCATGTTCTTTTTTGTGCAACTTTTCGTTTCCAGAATGACTCTGGGGCAGACTTTTGTTATATATAAAAAATAAATTTGTTGCATTGCACATTTTATGTTGCAAAATGATAATTTTGTGTTATATTAAGAAGTAGAAGAACAGGACAAAAATGATGGGGCTGATTATATGGCAGGGAAAAAAGACCGGTTGGTTCAAATGCTGGAGTTGCTCAAGAAGCATGGAACCATGACGGTAAAGGAGATGGCACAGATATTTCAGGTGTCGGAAATGACCATTCGCCGCGACTTGGAGCTTCTCAAGCAGACCAATGAGCTGGAGCGCAGCTATGGGCGCGCCACGCTGCAAAAAAGCTCAGAGCCATCCCAATATGGCTCCGAGCCCTACGATCTCCGCTTTGAGCAGATTAAAAACAGCGGCGCTAAGGAAAGCATTGCGAGGTATGCCGCAACATTGATCGAGCCTCAGGATGTTTTGATTTTAGACAGCGGTACCACTGTATACCGTCTGGCCACCTATATGCCGGAAAATCAGGGCATTACCGTTCTGTGCTACAATTTTGGAATCCTTTGCGAGCTGCGCAAGCGCATGGGGGTTAATATTATCTTTTCGGGGGGGCAGTATTTCCCGGAAGACCAAATTTTTGTGTCTGCCGACAGTGGGGATTTTATTCGCAGCCATCGCGCCAACAAGGTTTTTCTGGCAGCCTCCGGCTTTCACGAAACACTGGGCATTACCTGTATTCACTCCCACGAGGTAGAGCTGAAGCGGGCGGATATTGAATCCTCTCAAACCCGTATTCTGCTGCTGGATTCCAGCAAGTTCGGCGCAGTCAAGTCCTCCTTTGTCACCGCGCCCGCCAGTATCGACATTCTGGTTACCGATTCCGGTATTTCGAAAGAATGGCGGCAAATTCTCGAGGAGATGGGGATCGATTTGCGTATTGTGTAGGCGAATATGTGGAATTCCAGAGTATGTCCGGCGCAACTACAGCATGCCATTGCGGCATGCTGTTTTTTATCCAACGGGCAAGGTTCTGAAAAATTGTTCCATAAGAACCCCGACAAACTTCCCTAATGGTGTTCAATCAAACACTGTTGGGGAAGTTACAACATTAAATCAACAAAAATAGAACAATAAGTTTATTTAAAGATACAAAAATGTCTTAATTAAATTGACATAAGCGGCTTTGAGTGCTAATATTATCACAAATAAATCAAAGATCAAACATGACTGTTCGATTAAACACATATAAGATGGAAGGGAGGCCCTGTTCATGCTCTTGACTGTGATTTCCGATGACCTGACCGGGGCTGCCGATTCTGGAAGCAGCTTTACCCAGCGCGGGAAAAGGCTGACCATCTACGTTGACGGGGAGGGGGAGCTGATCAGGCGGGAAGACGAGATTATGACTGTCAATCTGTCTTCCCGCAATATAGAAGGGCCCAAGGCCCGGAAGCGGCACTTTGATCTTTGCCGCAGACTGGCAGGAATGCCCCGGTCCACGGTGATGAAAAAAATTGGAACCGGTTTTCGCGGAAACGATGCTTTTGAACTGGACGGCATGCTTTCGGCCATGCCGGAATCCCTGTGCTTTGTGGTGGATCACGCTCCCCAATTAGGTACCTTTACCCTTTACGGGCATCAATACTGCGAGGGAGAAATCCTGACCAAATCCCTGTATGCCAACGACCCGATCCTGCCGCCCGGGGATTCCTATATTCCCCGCGTGTTGTCAAAAAATTCCGCCTATTCGGCAGGGTTGGTGGACATTGATGCGGTAAAGGGCGGAAACCTGCTGGAACGAACCCGGGAAGAGGTGGATGCAGGCCGGCGTATCATTGTGTTTGACGCTGTCACCCATCAGGACACTCTGCGGATTTTGCGGACGCTGGCTCCTGTTTTCCCCCACGTGTTCTGGACAGGTTCCTTGGGGCTGGGAGAAGGACTGGCAGATTACCTGTACGGGGAGATTCCCAAGAGCCCGCCCCCCGCCGCCCGGGAGATCCGGTGCCTGTGCTTTTGCGCCTCCGCCTATGAAATGGCTCGCCGCCAGATCGAGTATTCCAGCCGGAAAGGCCTGCAGGTTGTCCGGTTGGAGATAGACCGGCTACTGGACGGAGAAACAGGTTGTGTGGAAACGTCCATTCGGAAAACAATTGAAAAAAACCGTCAGGGCAATGTAATTCTGGTCCCCCACGTGGAAAAATACTCTTATCAGCCCGGAGTAAGCCGGGCAATTCTGGAATCGGTTCAGCAATGCGCTCTGGAAATATGCCGGCAGGCCGTGGTGGACCGGCTGGTGGTAATTGGAGGAGAAACAGCCCAGACTATTCTAGGCGCGCTGAACATCCGCCGTCTGGACCTGGGGTGGCAGCTGGAGCCGGGTGTGGCGGAGGGGCTGATCTGTGACGGTGTGCTGGCTGGTAAGGAATTTGCCCTGAAGGGCGGCAGCGTGGGCAGCGAACAGGCGCTGGAAAAAATGCTTTGCCGATTTTCGGAAAAGGAGCCGACATGATGAGCTATTCCTCCCAAATTTATGATACCCGGCAGGCGGGGGAAATTGCCGCTTTTTCCAGGCTGGTTTATGATCGCAGACTGGTAAGCGCCGCCGGGGGCAATGCGAGTGCCCGGTGTGGCGATGGATTCCTGATTACTGCCGGCGGAGATTCCCTGCGGGATGTGCGCGAGGACACCTTGATTTTGTGTGATTTGGAGGGGCGGGTTCTGGAAGCCCCTCCCGACCGCAAGCCCTCTAAGGAAACTCCTTTTCACGCCGCTGTTTACCGGAGCCGCCCGGAGGTCAACTGCATGATTCACGGCCACCCGGTTTATTCCACGATTGCGTCCTCCCTCTGTCAAACGCTCCCCCTGTGGACAGATTCCGCCCGGCTCAAGCTGAGAGAGGTGCCGGTGATCGCCCAAGCCCCGCCGGGTTCTTCCCAATTGGCGGAATATGTGGAAGAGGCAGTGTCCCGCACGTACCCCCGGGCAGTTGCATACCTGCTTGCAGATCATGGAATTTTGACCTTGGGGGAAACCATGCAGGACTGCTTTGATACGGCGGAACTGCTGGAGGACACGGCCCAGATTGCGGTGTTCCGGCAATTGCTGGCGACAGGTCGTCCTTTGGTTTGCTGATCATTTTATTTGTGTTCAATCCAACTGGATTTAACAATAAGTTGAAGGAGAATGAAAAATGAAAAGATTGAAAAGAGCCCTAGTGGCAGCTATTGTTTCGGCACTGATTGTTTCCGGTTGCTCGGGGGCGGGCAACTCGTCCTCGACCGCTCCGGCGGAAGCTTCCTCTTCCACTGCACAACCTGCTTCTGAATCCGCTGTTACCTTTACCGTAACCGCCGATGTGACCGGTGCCCGGGCCCCCTATGTGGATCGCTTTGCCCAGCTGGTGGCGGAAAAGACCGAGGGCAGATACGTGGCCGATGTGATTGCTGCTTCTTCTCTGGGCAATGCCGCCGATATGGCCCAGATGCTGCAGATGGGCACGCTGGATGTGCTGATGAGTGACGACATGTCTATGGACGGGGTGCTCAACGGAGCCCTGAGCTTTGCCTGGCTCCCCGGTCTGGTGGCTGACTACGAGGAAGCTGACGCCTACTACAACAACGGTTGGATTGCCCAGCAGGTTGCCAAGCGGATGGAGCAGAATCAGCTGATCCGCCTCTCCTCCTACTGCAATGGCTTCCGTCAGGTGGGCAACATCAAAAAGCCTGTGACCGAAATGAGCGATCTGGCCGGGCTAAAAATCCGCACCCCTTCGGTGGAGTCTATTGTCAGCTTCTATGAAAAGTGCGGCGCCCTGCCGGTTATGATCGCCGGCTCCGAGGTACTTTCCGCCCTGCAGACCGGAACGGTGGACGGTCTGGACAATGCAGTGTTTAACTATGTAAATCAGGGCATCACCGATGTCATCACCAATATTACCGAAATCAACTACTGTTATTCCGGCGGCTGCTTTATTGCCGGTTCCGACTTCTGGAGCACCCTAAGCCCGGAAGATCAGGCTATCTTTAAGGAATGCGCCCAGATTGCTTCCAACGAGTTTACCAAGTACTTCCGCGAAGAGACCGACAAGCTGGCTCAGCAAGGTGTGGACAATGGCCAGTGGGTCATTTCCCAGCCTTCCGAGGCTATGCAGGAAGCTCTCAACGGTATCTATCAGGAAATCTGGCAGGAATCTTATGATAAGTTTGGCGCGGACATTATGGATCCCATTCTGAGCGGAGAGTACAAGACCCTTTCCTGACAGTCCTGCAGCAAAAACAAAATAAGCTTATCATTCTGTGAGTAGAGGCGGGGGGCGGCCCAATGTCCCCGCCCTCACAGAGTCTGTGCAGGATTCAGTGATTATTTGAGGAGGATATTGCCGTATGAAAACAGTGCGTGCTGCTTTAAAGACGGCCGATCAGTTGCTGCTGAGGCTGGAGGTTTTTTTCCTTGCCTCCTGTACGCTTGCGCTTGTAGGGGTTATTTTTATTGAGGTAATCTGCCGGTACTGGCTGTTTATTTCTACCGCGTGGTCCGAAGAGCTTGCCCGCTACCTGTTTATCTGGATGACCTACATCGGTTCGTCCTACGCCCTTGGCGAGGGCGGGCATATCGAGATTGACGTGTGCAAGCAGGCCCTTGAAAAATCCCGCATCCCCAAAAAGGATCTTGCCTTAAAGGTGCTGGGGGTTGTATCCATTTTGGGAACCATTGTGTTCCTGGCCATCTTCGGCAAAATCTTTTGGGATTTTATGATGAAGATATGGACCTCGGCGCAGGAGTCTCCTACTATGCATATTCCCATGGGGCTTGTGTATCTTCCGGTTTTTGTTTCATGCATCACCAGTATTTTTCACTGCATGCACCATATGGCCGATTGCCTGACGCAGCGGCCTGCTTCGGACCCTCACTAAGCCCCCCGTATTGCGCATTTGCATAGAAATGGAGTGATTACATGTCGGCAGCATCTGCTTTGATTTTGTTTATTGTCTCTTTTGCCGTCATTGCCATGCTGTTTCAGACGCCGGTTTCCTACGCCTTGGGTTTTTCTTCCCTGCTGGTGCTGGCGTTGAGCGGCAAGCATGTCATAACGGTGGCTCAGCATGCCTTTTCCGGGCTGGACAGCTTCGCACTGCTCGCCATTCCCTTTTACATCTTTGCCGGCGTCTTGATGGAATACAGCGGTATTTCCAAGATGTTGATTGACTGGATCAAGTCTTTAGTGGGACGCATTCGCGGCGCCACCGGCATTATTACCATCTGCGCCTGCATGGCCTTTGGAGTACTTACCGGCTCCGCCATGGCCACCATAAGCGCCATCGGCAAAATTATGGCTCCCGAAATGGAAAAGGACAACTACCCCCGGGGCTATATTTCCGCCCTGTTGGCCGCTACCTGCTTTTTGGGCATTTTGATTCCCCCCAGCGTCCCCGGCATTATGTATGCCCTGGCGTCCGGCGCTAAAATTTCCGAGGTTTGGATGGCCACCATCGGCCCGGCTCTGATCTTTGCCGTGGGCTATTTTGCAGTAAACTTTTGGCGGGTGGGCCAGTTTGAAACCAAGCTGGAAAAGGTTAATCTCTCTCTGAATGAGAACGCCAAAATGATTGCCAAGAACACGGTTTACGCGATTCCCGCGCTTCTGATGCCCCTGATTATATACGGCTGCATCTATGGTGGGATTTGCACGGTGACCGAGGCGGGTGCCCTAAGCGCCGTGTACGGAATTATATACTTCGTGGTCGTCAAGATCTTTAAGCGCAACCGCATTACCATTTCCCTGTGGAAGTGCTGTGCCATTTCCGGTGCGGGAACTGCGGTGATTGGTTTGCTCAACGCCTTTTCTATCGTGGCGGGCAAAACCATGACCCTTGCGGGGATTTCCAATTATCTTTCCGGAGCGATTACCGGAACGATCAGCAGTAAGCTGGGATTCCTGATCATGCTCAACTTGCTGTTCCTCTTTATGGGAACCTTTATGGACATCAACGCTACCATTCTGATCATGACTCCCCTTCTGCTGCCCGTTGCCCTTACCTACGGCATTACGCCCATTCATTTCGGCACCATTATGATTGTAAACATGTGTGTGGGCTTTTTGACTCCGCCCTTTGCCGTGGGCATTTTTGTCAGCTCCAAAATAGCGGGCGCAAGCTTTGGCGAAACCGTGCGGGAGGCAGTCCCCTTTATTCTGGTGGGTCTGGTGGCCATTGTGGTGACGACAGCGTTCCCCGGCTACGTGAATTTCTTTGTCGATCTGTTGACCTGACAAAGAAAGCGCCCTGTAAATGATCACCGTACTAAAAGAGCTTCAGGCGGATACAGTTTTTTCCACCGGGCTTTTCAAATCTCTATTCTGCTTGGAGGATACCGTTTATGTTAGGAAAAGAAATCAGGCTCAATCGCCTTATGCGGCGTGGAGACGGCCGCTATCTGGGACTTACTGTAGACCACGCCATTTCCCGGGGGGTTCTTCCCGGGCTGGACACCATTGACAAAACGTTGGCCCGTCTGGCGGCTGGAGAACCGGACGCGATTACTATGCACAAGGGGATTGCCCAGCGGTGCTTTGCCCCCTATGCGGGGAAAATACCTCTGGTGCTGAAATGCACCGCCTTTGGCCTGTACCACTTCGACGAGGACGTTCCCGTAGCGGATGTGGATGAGGCTGTGAGTCTGGGGGCCGACGCCATTTCGGTAGGCTGCATTGTAGGCGGAGACAACCAGCCCGGGCAACTAAAGATGCTGGCGCGGTTCAGCAAGGCTGCGGGGCAGGCCGGTATGCCGCTGATCAGCCATATTTATCCCCGAGGCAATCAGATCGGCAAGGCGGATCAGTATGCGTGGCAGAACGTTGCCTATGCAGCTCGCACAGCGGCGGAGCTGGGTGTGGATTTGATTAAAACCAATTACACAGGGGATCAGGAGAGCTTTGCCCGGGTTGTGGCGGCTGCTCCCACCCGGGTGGCCATTGCCGGCGGGGAGCATAACGGCAGCGTAGAAGATTTCCTGCGGATGACCCGTGATGTGATGGACGCCGGCGCCATTGGGGTAACCTATGGACGTTTTGTGTTCCAGTACAGGAACCCTGCCGCTCTGGTCAAGGCGGTGAACTATATTGTTCATGGCAACGCGACGGTTCGGGAGGCATTGGAACTGCTGAAAACGATAGAAAACGGTGGTGAGCAATAAGTGATTTTAAACGTTGATGCCACCAAGCCCAAGGATGTTGTGGCCTTTGGACGGGCCACCATTGATCTGTACGCCAACGAAATGGGTCCCATGGAGGACGCGGTTACCTTTACCAAATACGTTGGTGGCTCCCCTGCCAATACGGCTGTAGCCATGGCGAATCTGGGGCTTTCGGTGGGATATGTGGGCAAGGTATCGGACGATGCCTTCGGCCGCTATATTGTCCACTATCTGGCCGAAAAGGGGGTTGAGACCTCCCACATCGAAACAGCCTCCCCAGGCATTCGCTCCGGGGTGACCATGGGAGAAATCCGCTCTCCTCAGGAATGCAGCTATTTTATGTACCGTACCAACTGTGCCGATCTGCAGATCAGCTGTTCCCAGCTGGATGAAGCATATATCAGCCAGTTTAAGCTGTTGCTGGTGTCCGGAACCTCGCTGTCTCACTCCCCGGCCAGAGAGGCGGTGTTTCTGGCCATAGAATATGCCAGACGAAACGGCGTGCTGGTGGCACTGGATTTGGATTATCGAGACGATACCTGGGATTGCGCCGATCAGGCCAGCGTGTATTACACAGCTATAGCGGAAAAGGTGGACATGGTTCTTGGCACCCGGGACGAGTTTAATATCATGGAGCATCTTTACCTGCCGGGAAATGACAGCGATGAGATTTCCGCCCGGCGCCTGCTGAACCGGGGTGTTTCACTGGTTTCTATCAAAAAAGGACGGCAGGGCTCCTTGATTTACACCCCGGAGAAAACCTATCGGGGAGGGATTTATCCCGCCAAGGTGCTGAAAACCTTTGGCGCGGGGGATGCGTACTCCGGGGCCTTTATCTTCGGGCTGCTCCGGGGGAAAAGCATTCCCCAATCCCTGCAATATGCCGCAGCGGCTTCCGCCATTACCATTTCGGGCCACAGCTGCTCTGATTCCACGCCCAACCTGTCGGAGCTTCAGGAGTATATGGAAACCTACACAATGGAACATGAATAAACCGGTTTTGCGCCGGTAACAATCCAATATCCCTGCCCCGGGGCAAAGCCTGTATGGTTTTGCCCCGGGGCTTTGGCTCCGATGAAGCTTGCGACATCCTGAAAAATGATTTTAATGTGGGCGAATACCCCGACTATGAAGGAAACCTTGGGGATGTAAGGGAATATATATACGTAGTGGAGGATGAGGTTCGGGCGTTTAATCTCTGTTGGTCGTGGCTCAATATGCTGCGTCCGCTCACCGGCAATGCCGATAGAACGGGGTATCTCTTCTTTATGCGGAATGCGGCTTGGACACGCAAGGAGCTACGAATCAGCTTGTTTTTGGAATCAAAAGACATATGCGATTGGTAATAAATCAAAGATGCAATCTGCGGGTGGGCCTGTAGGTATTGTTTATACGATTGCTTGCTTTCAGGGGGAAAAACAATGCTGTTTTGGCAAATATTTATCATTGATTTTTCAGGAAAAGCATATTAAAAAATTCTTTATTGACATTATTTTTTTTCAAGAATATAATGTGTACGATTGCCGGAATTGGCATGCCAAAATTAAATAAAGAAGGCATAGAAAATGCTTGAAAACCTTAAGGTAGACCCGGAGCCTCCCTTGCACGTGGGACTGACTTATAACCTAAAGCGCTCTGTTCCCGGAGCGGTGCCGGACGATCAGGCCGAATACGACAGTATGGACACTATTTTTGCAATAAGGGCGGCCCTTGAACGGCTTCCCTGCCGGGTAACCCTGCTTGAGGCAGACGAGACTTTGCCGGCCAAGCTGATCGCCCACAGGCCCGATATTGTTTTTAACATCGCCGAGGGCAGAGGCGGAAGGGGCAGAGAGGCGCAAGTGCCTGCCATTCTCAGTTTTTTAGGCATTCCCTTTACCGGCTCCGACGAAACCACTCTGTGCATCTGTCTTGACAAGGCTTTGGCTAAAAAGCTGGTGGCCCGGGAGGGCGTCAAAATCCCGCTGTTCCGTGTGGTCGGACCCGAGGGTTCCAGCAGGGGGCGGGTGGGCTTTCCCGCCATTGTCAAGCCCAACGCCGAAGGTTCAAGCAAGGGAATCTCCGATTTGGCGGTCGTGCAGTCCGCCCGTGCTCTCAGGGAGCTGCTGCGCAAAAATCTGACCCTGTATGGGCAGGAAATGCTGGTGGAGCAATACATTCCCGGGCGGGAGTTCACGGTGGGTATCCTTGGAAACGGGCGGGATATCCGCGTGTTCGAACCCATGGAGATCGTCTACCTAAGCCAAGATGTCCCTTATCAAATTTACAGTTTTGAGGTAAAGCAGAATTATCAAAAATATATCCGCTACGACTCTCCGGCAGATATCCCGGCCTCTCTCCGGCAAGAGATGATTGATACCGCACTGAAAATATTCACACTGCTTGGTTGCCGTGATTTTGGACGCATTGATTTTCGGCTTTCGCCCGCCGGAGAGCTCTATTTTATCGAGATCAACCCTCTGCCCGGACTGGCGCCCGGTTATAGTGATTATCCCATGCTTGCAGAGTTTGACGGGCTCAGCCACGAAGCTCTGGTGCAGGGCGTGCTCACAAGCGCGATAAAGCGTCTGGGGCTCAAACCTGCGGCGGAGGTGTAAGTGGTGGAAAATCTTGCAAAAGCCGGCAGCATACCGGACGCCTTCTGGAACGATTGGAAATGGCAGATGCGAAATCGGATCACCGATGCCCAAGGCCTTGCTGCCTATACTTGCCTTACCTCCCAGCAGTCTGAGGAGGTTGACCGCTGCCTGCAGCAGTTTCGCATGGCGGTTACGCCTTATTACGCCTCGCTGATGGATCCCGTCAGCCAGAATTGCCCCATACGCCGCCAAGCGGTTCCCGTGATAGCAGAAACCCGCTTGAGCCCCTACGAGCTCAACGATCCGCTTGCGGAGGAACCTAGCAGCCCCGTGCCAAATCTGGTACACCGCTATCCCGACAGGGTGCTTTTGCTGGCCACCCATATGTGTGCGATGTACTGCCGCCATTGCACGCGCCGCAGGCTGGTGGGACAGGAGGACTGTGCCATCACCCCTGACGAGCTCGAACAGGCGGCAGCCTATATCGAGGCCAATCCCCAAATCAGAGACGTGCTGATTTCCGGCGGCGACCCCCTGAGTATGGAAGATTCCACCTTGGAGAAAATAATTGCCCGCATCCGGCGCATTGATCATGTTCAGATCATCCGCATCGGCACACGGGTGCCCGTTGTAATGCCCATGCGCATCACCCCCAAGTTGACGGATATGCTGAAAAAATACCACCCCATCTGGATCAACACTCATTTCAACCACCCCAAAGAGCTGACGGATGAGGCCAAGGCCGCCTGCGCCGCCATTGTAGACGCGGGGATTCCCCTCGGGAATCAAAGCGTGCTGCTCAAAGGCATAAATGACGACGCCGAAAGCATGAAGCAGCTGCTTTTGGGCCTTGTACAGGCAAGGGTCAGGCCTTATTACCTGTATCAATGTGATTTAAGTCAGGGGCTCTCTCATTTCCGCACCCCGGTTTCAAGAGGTGTGGATATCATCCACGCATTAACCGGAAATATATCTGGTTATGCCATGCCCAAATTCGTGATAGACGCCCCCGGTGGCGGGGGAAAAATTCCCATAGGTCCCGAATATGTCGTTGCCGTGGAGCCCGAACGGCTGGTGCTGAAAAACTATAAGGGCGATCTATATTACTATCCAAATATTTAGAATCCGACTCAAAAAAGCAGAGGTCTGTTTTTCCTCTGCTTTTTTGAGTAAAACTGCCAATCCAACTATTAAATATTACGAGGATCAGATTGCTAGGAGGATTGTACTCGCTCGCGATCGAGCCGAACTTTTGGCTGATTCCTTCTGAACTCATTCGTGGACACCGATTTTGTTTGTTTCGGTACTCGTCTGACATTGTCCAACCTGAGCTTGTGCTGTGCCGCGTTCTACCATGTATTTTTATTTCCATAGTTGGACGGTCCAGTTTAGCCTCTACATTTTTGTATCAAGCTTGCGGTAGACCTTTGCGACTGAATCTCTCAGAATATTGGCTAGTATTCATGCCGGATTGCTTGAAGCAGCAAAAAAGAATAGCCCCCAAGAAGCCCATACAACTGTCAACGCCCAGCCATCACAGGCTGGGCGTTCTTCTGTTATGCGCGGGCGGCAGGCCGCTGTCGCATATTTATGGGATACCACCCGCATTTTGAGGAATCAGCCACAGTCCCTCGGTGCGGTGGCGGCGGTAGTTCTTGCGGATGATCTCAATGCTGTCCCGCAGCGGACGGGTAAGGTGTTTTTGCCGGTGGTAGAGCATGACGGTCTTTCGCTTGGCCCGCAGTTCCGTCACGGGAAAGACATTCAGCGCCCGAAAATGCTGGGGTTGCTCATGGTACATATGGGCAAGAAGCATAGGCGCACAAAAGAAAATTCCATGGCCCTGAGCGCAAAGGGTAAGCAAAGCGCTGGTCATCGTCGTTTTGGCGCGAATAAAGGGCAGGCGACCTTTGTCTTGGGTAAGGATAGCGATAATCTCCTCATGCAGTCGGCTGGACGAAGGGCGCAAAAACATGGGAACATCGGCGAAAGCCTTAAGGGATACCCCGGACAGAAACTGCGTCTTGCAGGCGGGATACTGTTGGGGAAAGTGTTGCTGGAGAAGCTGATCGGAAATTACAAGGTAGGAATCCTCCACTTCCAGATCCTCCACAATGAAGAAATGGGAATCGGCTACGGTTGCGTCAGCCGACAGGATGGGGAGCGCGATGTCAATCTCATTCTGCCGCACGGTGGGGGGCAGAACGGAAGAGGGCTTCTCGACCAGACTGATCGTGGCGTTGGGATATTTTTTTGCGAAATCGGGGATGAATTCCTTGGCAAAGGCGGTGGCCCGATTGGTGGGCAGCCCGATGGAAATCTCCCCGTGAAACTCGTTTTGGGAGGTGGTGAGCTGGTCAAGAAGTATCTCCTCGCGCTGGATGATATCTCTGGCCGCATCCAGCAGAGTGATTCCCGATTCGGTCAGTTTAAGAGCGGGGCGGCGTTCGAACAACTTGACGGAATAATTTTCCTCCAACCGCTTGATGTGGGAACTTACCGCCTGCTGCGAAATGTACAGTGCCTCAGCCGCCTTTGAAAAGCTCATCAATTCGGCAACTTTCATAAAACAGCCTACGTCCGTCATGTTCATAATAGATAAGCCCCCTTCAATCACAATCTATAGGTTGTTAACATTACAAAAAATACAAGATTTTCTTTTGATATTAACTCATGTACAATGAAAAAGCAAGGATTTCTCCTATTTTTTTAAGCAAAGTGATTGTTTACATCATCAAGGAGGCTACAAACGTGGAAAACAAGATTCTCAAACCCGCCCAGTTGCTGCCCGCCACAGTCATTGAGCGAGCCAAAAAGTTAGGCTCGGCACTGCTGGCCGATGGCATGAAGGAGCTGAACGTTCCGGGCGATGGCTGCATGGACTGCGGCATCAACCCCGTAGACGTCCGCATGAGGGCCGTGGGAACAGCCTTTACGCTGGAAAGCAGTAACGGTGACAATCTGCCCATCCATTTAGCCATGAAGCTTCTCAAGGAAGGTTATGTCCTCGTTATTGATGGAAAAGGTTATACAGACAAAGCATATTTTGGTGATTTGATTGCCCGGCAGGCACAGGCAGTGGGCGCTGAAGCCATGGTTATCGACGGCTATATCCGCGACCGCCTCGATTTAACCGAGATGGGGTATCCTGTCTTTGCGCGGGGCTACATGCAGCGTGGCCCCGGCAAAAAGGACCCCGGCGCCATCAACTGTCCCATCGTCTGCGGCGGCATCACCGTCAACCCCGGCGATTTGGTGGTGGGCGACTGCGACGGCATCACCGTTGTTCCCCGCGAGAAGATCGACGCGGCTCTTGAGGCGGCAGAAAAGAAAAATGCCTACGAGGAAAACCGCGTGGCCACCATAGCAAAATACATGGACACCAAGGCTAAGGGCGGCGAGCTCTTTAACCTTTCTCCCGCCTGGGTTGATGAACAGCTCAAAGAGCTTGGCGTGACTTTGTAAGGCTGTTATTGATCATTATTGAATATCAGACCTCTTGCGAAAGCGGAAAATGACTGCTGCCTTTCAGGGACGGGCTGCGTTCCCCCGCTACCTAGATGCTGCGTAACCATGGGCGAACAGCCCGCTCCTGCAAAAGGCAGGTAGTTTTGTAAGGGATCTATTACGCAGAAAGGAAGAAACAGATGACCATAGGATTTGTTGGTTTTGGCGAGGCGGCGTCCTCCATTGCCCTAGGGCTGTACGGGGAGGGCCTCGACAGCTTTCGGTGCTACGACGCGTTACAGGATGACCCCCGCTGCAAAGAAAAATTTGACGCGGCCCGTGCGGCTTGTAAGGGAACCAAGGCGGTTTCTGCCGCCGATGCTTGCCGCGGTGCCGACGTTGTGATGGTAGCCGTCCCCTCCAACTTTGCCATGGCTGCCGCCCGGAGCGCGCTGGATGGCGTGGGGGAGGGTCAGCTCTTTATGGACGTCACTACAGCGGGGCCCGCTGAAAAAATTAAGATTGCCGAGATGATAGAGGCCAAAGGCGCCTTGTTTGTGGACGGCGCGATGCTGGGAGCCCTGCTCAAAGATCAGCATAAGGTTTCTATGCTGCTCAGCGGAAGCGGCGCGCAAAAAATGAAAGAGCGGATGGAGCCCTACCACATGCGCATGGAGGTGGTTGGCGAAAAACCCGGTGCCGCCACAGGCATCAAGTTCATCCGCAGCATTACGGCCAAGGGAATCAGCTGTTTGCTCATCGAGTCTTTGCAGGCGGCCCAGAAGTTCGGCGTAGAGCAGTCTATTGTCGATTCCTTCCTCGACAGCTACGGCCCCGATTTTTTAAACATTATCAACAACTACGTTTCGGGGGCCATCATCCACTCCGAGCGCCGTATGCACGAAATGGAAAACGTGGTAAACTTTCTGAAGAACGAGAACCTGCCCTTCACCATGGCCGAAGCCTCGCGCGATAAGCTTGCGTGGCTGAGCAATACTAAAGTGAAGGATCACTTTGAAAACGGAGTCCCCAGAAGCTGGAGCGGCGTACTAGAGGGCTGGAAGCTCTAACTTTTCTGATCTATGGAGGTGCAATGTGAAAAAGATTACCATTCCCTTTTTTGATGAATGCGAGCTGTATCCGGGCGATTTTGTAGAGGTGACGGGGAAGATCTACTGCGGACGCGACGCCGTCCTGCCCCACATTGTAGAGATGGCCCGGGGCGGTACCCTTGCTGAGAACGGCGTGGATCTGAACGGGGCGCTGATCTTCCACACGGCGGTCAGCTGCGCGGGTATCGCGCCTACAACCACCAGCAAGCCGGAGATCGAGGGCTCCATGGTACCCCTGTCGGAGCATGGCGCAAAGTTTCATTTGGGTAAAGGACGCATCTCCAAGGAAACTATTGAGGGGCTTAGGAAAAACCACGGGTACTTCCTCATTGTTCCGCCTGTGGCCGCTTTGCTGACCGCCAAGATGACCTCTAAACGGGCTGTGGTCCACCCTGAATTCGGAATGGAAGCTTTCTTTGAGATCACGGTGGAGGATTTACCCGCCATTGTCGCGGTGGCTCACGGCGAGAGCATTTTTGCAGAACAGGGGGAACAAGGATGATTACCATAGAGCAAATTACGCAGGATGTCGCGCGGCTTGTGGTTCAGGCCAGCTCCCACTGGAGTGAGGATCAAGTCGCCTGCTGGCAGGAAGCGTGCGGGCGCGAGGAGCTTCCCCGCGCCAGATGGGCAATGGAGCAGTTCCTCAAAAACGCCGAGGCAGCCGACCGCGACCAGTCGCCTCTGTGCGATGATACGGGAACGCCCCATCCGTTTTTGGAAATTGGCGACGAAGCGGTTCTCCCCGCTGGTTTTTTAGAGGCTATGGAGGCGGGGATCCGCAAGGGCCTCAACGACCTTCCTGCACGGCCCATGGGTGTTCGAGGCGACGATCTTGAGCGTATCTCCCAGTGCCGGGGCTTGTATGACGAGCCGGGGATGCTGATGCCCGCTCCCACCCAGATTCGCAGAATGCCGGGCAGCAGGATTCGCCTTACGGTGCTGATGCTGGGCGGAGGACCGGAGATCCGCAGCAAAACCCAGGCTATCTATCACATGCACTCCTATGATCATGTTTTTGAGGAGATGATACAGTGGGCTATTCCACAGGTGGCCGCACTGGGGTGCCAGCCCTGCACTCTTTCTTTTGGGCTGGGGCGAACAGCGGTGGAAGCATCGTCCCTCTCCCTCGAGGCCATCAAGAACGGCCGTTATGATGTGCAGAGCGATGTGGAAAAGCGTATTACTGACGCCGTGAATGCCGCCAACATCGGCCCCATTGGTCTGGGCGGCAAAACGTCGGTTCTCGCCACGTTTATTAAGGTTGGCAACATGCGGGCCAGCGGATTCCGCGTGGTGTCGATGCGGCCCCACTGCTGTATGGAGTCCCGCAAGGCCTCATGGGAGTGGGAAACCAAGGCGTAAACCATATTGTGGCATACTGGTCAGCAACACGGCTGCAAAAGGAATTTGGGGTTCAAAGAAAGGAGCGACTCATGAGTCAAATGAAGGAACTGCTCAAAGGCGCATACGATCTGCATGTTCACTCCGCACCCGACATCATCCCCCGCCTGATGGACGATACCGAAATGGCACAGCGGATCATCAAAGCGGGCATGGCGGGTTACACCAGCAAGTCACACTACTTCTGTACAGCCGAGCGCGCACAGATCATCAACAAGCTCAACCCGGGCTGCCATGCCATTGGCTCCATCACGCTTAACAATGCGGTAGGCGGCATCAACCCCATTGCCGTAGAAATGGCGGGCCGGGCCGGAACCAAGCAGGTTTGGTTTCCCACCTGCGATTGCGCCCACGAGCAAAAGCACACCTTTAGCGGCGGTCACGGCGACAAGCTCCCCTACTGGGCACAGGTGGCTATCCAGATGAAGGAGGAAGGCATCGACAGCCCCGGTATTTCCATTCTCGATGATAAGGGCAGGCTCACCAAGGAAACCCACGATGTGCTGGACGTCATCGCCAAGTTTAAGATGATTCTTTGCACCTCCCATATTCCCCACGAGGAGGCCTTTGCCTTGGTCAAGGCGGCAAAGGAAGACCATAAGGTAGAGCACATCATCATTACCCACGTGGATTTCCCCACCACGTTTTATACCGTGGACGAGCAGAAAGAATTCGCAAGGTACGGTGCGTACATGGAGCACTGCTACACGACCTATGCCACCAAAAAGGTGGCCTTTGAGACGACGCTGGAGCAGATTCGGGCCATGGGAGCCGACCGGGTCATTATTTCCACCGATCTGGGGCAGAAGACAGGCATCTATCCCGACGAGGGGATGCTCAGCTTTGTCACTGCCCTTTGGGAAGCAGGCTTTAGTGAGGGGGATATCCACAAAATGGTCTGCGCCAACCCCAAGGCTCTGCTGGGGGAGGGCTGAACGCTGTGATTGCGGGAAAACGCATGCTGGTAGTCAGTGCCCACGCCGCCGACTATGTCTGGCGGGCCGGTGGAACCATCGCCAAATATGTCAAGGGGGGAGCCGATGTCCATCTCGTAGTGCTCAGCTTTGGCGGGCGCGGGGAATCCAACGACCTGTGGAAGCAGGAGGGCGCGACGGCACAAAGCGTAAAGGAAGTTCGCAGGGGTGAAACGCTGGCCGCCGCCGAGATGTTAGGCCTTCGGCACATTGAGTTCTGGGATTTGCAGGATTACCCCATTGTGATCGACGCAGCGCTGGAAGATCGCATGGTACGAGTGATTCGCTCGGTGGCTCCCGATATCATCCTCACCCATGACCGCAACGGCGCCGACATCCTCAACCCCGATCACAATGAGGTCAGCGAGTTTGTCTTTCGCTGTAGCGTGATGGCCAATTCGAACGGTGTGCGCATGGAGGAAACCAAAGCCACCAAGCAGATGCGCCTGTTTGGCTTTGAGCCCCACCAAACCGAGCTGAGCCACTTTATGCCGGGTTCTTTCGTCGATATTACCGACACCTTCGACCAAAAGGTAGCGGCCATGAAGTGCTTCAAGGCCCAGAGCCATCTCATCCAATATTATACCGACCGGGCTTTTTTGCGCGGCAACCACGCCCGCAGAATCTCGGGCAATCATACCTTTCAATTTGCCGAGTGTTTTTCAAACTTTTTTCCCGTGGTAGGGGAAGAATTATACTAGATCTGTTTACAACCTTAAATTGGGACAAACCGTGCCAACTTGACACCTTGCCGTGTTGACGTTGATCGGAATACAGCCGGTATTCTTCCCTCTGCTTTGGAGCCTGCCCAATGTTGGCTATTTAGGATGTTTTGCGAAAATGAAAAAACAGCGAAAAATTTACGCAAGGCTAGAAACCCCAAGGCAAAAGGTGCAGGAATGCTTGCTGCTGCCCCGGTATTTTTAACGCAGAGAACATTCCCTTTGGAAAAACCACCCAAAAGCTTGGAGCTTTAGAATGCCTCTCATGCCAATCACATGAAACAGAAAGGTAGGAATTAAAGTTGAAGAAACGTATTTTTGCGCTGTTAACAATCCTTGCCCTGGTAGGAGCCATGTTTGTCGGATGCAGCAGCTCGTCGTCTCAGACTTCTGCCAGCCCGGCCTCCGCCGCCGCCCCCGCCTCCCCCGCCGCCTCGGCCTCTACTTCCCCGGAACCTGCAGGCAGTGGCCAGAAGTATGACCTCACCATGGGCACCGCCGGCACCACCGGCACCTACTATGTCGTCGGGGCAGCCATGTCAAGCACCGTCAACAATGTCTGCCCCGACCTCACCGTGGTCGCCCAAGCCACCAACGGCGGTGTTGAAAACCTCAACCTCATCATGTCCGAAGAGATGGAGCTTGGTCTCACCAACGCCGATGCGGCCTATTGGTCCTGCTACGGCGGCGGCAGCGGCTTCTATCAAGCCTACGCCGACCCCGGCAGCGTGCGCGGCGCCATGCGGCTGTACGAAAGCCAAGGCCACATGATCACCACTGCCAACTCGAGCATCAACAACTACGGCGACTTAAGGGGCAAAACGGTCTGCCTCGGGCCTCCCAGCAGCACCATTCCCGCTATGTCCATTGCGATTCTCAACGCCTACGGCATTGACCACGAAAAGGACATTACCCCCGTCTACTTTTCCATTGACGAGGGATTGGAAAAGCTGACCGATGGCGTCATTGACGCTACCTTCTTTGTAGCGGCGGCTCCTGCCTCGGGCTTGACGAGTGCCGCCGCCACCAATAACCTTAAGCTTGTAGATGCCGACCCTGCCATTCTTGAAAACGTGCTGAAGGACTACCCCTACTACGTCATTACACAGACCAAGGAAGGTGCGTACCCTTCCCTTAACCGTGTCAATACCCTTAAGATTTACACCGAGCTCTGCGCTGGCGCTCACGTTCCCGAGGAGGCTGTTTACCTGTTTGTCAAAAACGCCCTTGAGAGTCAGGCCCAGTATGTTGACGCCCACGTCTCCTGTCAGGAGATTGTTCCCGAAACCGCTGTTCAGACCTCAGCCGAGCTCCACCCCGGCGCCGCCCGTTACTTTAAAGAGATCGGCCTGCTCAACTGAAGCAGGACAGAGCCTTCCTGTTGATTGCGGCTTACCTGCCGCGACTGCGCAGTATTGTGTAGTCGTGGCAGGCAAAACTCTGGCGAAAGCATTTACTATATGCTTTCAGAAAGGATATTGCTAATGGCAGTGACAGCTGAAACCAAAAGCAGTTACCAAAAGGCGGTCGATATCCTCGGCCTCTGCATGGCGGTGGCTATGGGTCTGTTCCACATGTTTTCCGCCTCTTTCGGAACATGGTCTTCTTACGTTTTGTCGGCAACCCACTGGGCATTTGTCGGGAGCTACATCGTGCTGCGTCATCCCTTCAAAAAGCTGGGGGTGATTGGCAGAATCTACGACTGGGCTATTATCGCCCTCACTGTTTGGGTGTGTTATTATCAGGTGGCCATGCAGGCGCGGCTGGTCTATTCCGCCGGATTCTACTCTGCACTGGACATTGCCGTGGCCATCATCGCCGTCTTTCTTATTATGGAGGTGGGACGGCGCAGCGTGGGCAACATCCTGCCAATCATCGCAGGCTGCTTTCTGCTCTACTCCTATTACGGCAATATGATTTCGGGCCTGCTGCGCACTACCAAGTTCACCGTCCGGCGCATTGCTCTCTTCCTCTATACCTCGAGCGACGGTGTTTTTGGGCAGACTCTTTATGTCAGCGCCAAGTACATTTTTCTCTTCATCCTGTTTGGCAGCATCCTTGAGTTGACAGGGGCGGGAGAATTCTTTGTGGACCTTGCATACGCCGCCGTGGGTAAGGTGCGGGGAGGCCCAGCCCAAGCCGCGGTTTATTCCAGCATGCTGATGGGCACCATTAACGGCTCGGGCGCCGCCAACGTGGTCACCACAGGCACTTTTACCATCCCACTCATGAAGAAGATTGGCATCAAGCCCTCCACGGCGGGTGCCATTGAGGCCGTGGCCTCTTCGGGGGGACAGATCATGCCGCCTGTCATGGGGGCCGTCGCTTTTCTTATGGCGGAAATGACGGGAATCAAATACGCCGAGATCGCCTTGGCCGCTCTGGTTCCCGCCCTGCTCTACTATTTGACGCTGTCGGTCTCGGTCTACTTTATCGCCCGCAGGGACAAACTAGAGGCCACTGACCCCTCGGAGCTCAAGAACTTTTGGGTGGTGCTCAAGCAGGGCTGGCTCTTCCTCACTCCCCTCGCTATCCTGATTTACCTTATCGTGAAGGGCGCGAGCGTGCAAATCTCTGCCTTCTATGCCATCCTGACCTCCCTTGGCATCGGCTTCATCAAAAATCGGCCGCAGATGACGCTCAAAAATATTGGCAACGCTTTTGAAAGTGCGCTGAAGAGCATTGCGCCGGTGGCCGCCGCCTGTGCTTTGGCCGGTGTCGTCATGGGCTCTATCAGCCTGACGGGTCTGGGACTCAAGATCAGCAGCCTCATCGAGATGCTGGCAGGCGGAAATCTGCTTCTGGCCCTTTTCTTTTCCATGATTGCCAGCCTGATTCTGGGCATGGGCCTGCCGACCTCGGCGGCGTACATGGTGTTGGCTGTGCTGGTGGCCCCCGCGCTCGTCAACATGGGCGTTACCAGAATGGCGGCCCATCTCTTCCTGCTCTACTTCGGTGCTCTATCCACCATCACCCCTCCCGTGGCTCTTTCCACTTTCGCGGCAGCCGGCATCTCGGGTGCGGGGGTTTGGGAAACAGGCTGGGAAGGCATGAAGCTGGCCTCGACAGGCCTCATCATCCCCTATATCTTCGCCTACGACACCAGCCTTCTGCTGCTAGGCGAACCCTTTAATGTCATCATGGCTATCATTACCGCCGTCATAGGCTGTATCATTCTCTCTATGGCTGTCTCGGGGTGGGGGCTGCGGCCGCTTGGCCTTATCAGCAGGCTATTGCTGGCTGTAGCGGGGGTCATGATGATTATCTCTGACCCACTGTGGATTAACGGCATTGGACTTGCATTGGCGGCGGTGGTTCTTATTGCCGTAATCGGTATTGCCAAAAAGAAACCGGCGTAACCTGCAGAACATCGTCGCATTCCCTGCTTTGAAATCCAGAAAAGGCCCAAGGGCAAACCGAATACGAGAAAAGCAAATCCGAACCTTTCCTGCAGGAAGAGGTTCGGATTTGCTTTTCTCGCAATCATCACCGCAGCGAGCTGCGCAAGCTGGCGGAGCTCCTTGCAAAAAATGCCCCGCTGTTGTAGGATAAGAAATTAGTAGGGGATACCCTGCACTCAGACAGGACGGTGATAGCTTTGCCGGAATGCGTTGTATTTCAGTTCCCCGATCCAATGAAAAGGTGAAATCCATGGAAGAGGTGCTTCAATTCCTGACGGAACACAATCCGTTTTATTTAGCCACGGTGGAGGGGGATATTCCCAGAGTCAGACCCTTTGGTTTTGTCATGCTCCACCAAGGCAAGCTCTATTGCTCGATGGCCAATACAAAAGATGTTTACCGCCAATTGCAGCTCAACCCCAAGGTGGAGCTTTCCACCACAGGGGCCGACGGTGCAACTTGGCTGCGGGTCAGCGGCAAGGCGGTCTTTGACTCCAGTATGGAGGTAAAAATCAAGGCGCTGGAACTTTTCCCACCCTGCGGGGTATCTATAGCGGTGCGGATAACCCGGTCTTCTCACTGTTTTTATTGAGGAGGAGGCGGCGGCCGTTTACCGCTGCACCACCCGGCCCCGCCGTGTCAAACTGTAGAGCCAATGTCCTATACCAACCGGTATCACAATGATGGAAGGAGGAAGTGCAGTGGAAGCTCAGGTGGTACTGGGCGTACTCAACGCAAAATATATCCATGCATCCCCGGCGCCTTGGTGTCTGGCGGCAGGGGTTCGGGCTTACGCGCCGGAACTGTACCGCCGCGTACACATTGTGGAAGCCAACGTCAATCAACCGCTGGACGATATACTGGATCTGATTTTGGCCGCTACTCCGGGGGTGGTGGGGTTTTCCTGCTACATCTGGAACATTGACGCTACGTTGGCGCTGTGTACGGCCCTGAAGAAGGTGCTGCCCCGGGTGATCATTGTATTGGGTGGCCCGGAGGTGAGCTACTGCGCCAAAAATGTGCTGCAGCTCCACCGGCAGGTGGATTATATCTTGGCAGGAGAGGGGGAGGAAAATTTCCCTGCGTTTTTGCAGGAAGCTTTCGCCTCGGAACACCCCGAACTCTTACCGGAACAGGCGTGGCAAAGAATCCCCGGCCTTTGCGGGCGGCGGAAGGATGGAACCATATGCGAAAGTCCCCCCAGCATTTTAAAGGGAGCGGTTCCCTCCCCCCTGACGGCGGGCTATGCCGAGGCGGTAAGGGGGCGGATCGCCTATCTTGAAACCAGCCGGGGCTGCCCCTACTCCTGTGCCTTTTGCCTGTCGGGAAGGTGCGGGGCGCCGCGGTTTTTTCCCTTGGAATCCGCTCTGCAGGATTTGTTGTGTCTGGCAAACAGCGGAGCACGCACCATCAAATTCGTGGATCGGACCTTTAACGCCTATGCCGCCCACGCCAATCGGATCCTCCGGTTTATTCTGGAGCATTACGGCAAAGGAATCCCCCCGGGAACCTGCTTCCACTTCGAAATAGCGGGGGACATCCTGCAGGAAGAAACCTTTGCCCTGCTGGAGCAGATGCCGCCCGGGGCGGTGCAGCTGGAAATCGGCATGCAATCCTTCAGCGAGCGGACGCTGGAGGCGGTCCACCGCAAAACGAATACGCAGATGTTGCAGAAAAACATCCGCCGCCTTGTGGCAATGGGGAACATGCACATCCACATCGACCTGATTGCCGGGTTGCCCCATGAGAACCTGGAAGTGTTTGCCCAAAGCTTCAACAAAGGGTATGCCCTGAGGGCTCAAATGCTGCAACTGGGCTTTTTAAAACTGATCCATGGGAGCGCCATGCGCAACCGTCCCCAGTCCTTTCCCTGCGAATTTGATGAAAAGGCCCCCTATCAGGTCCGCGCAACGCCATGGCTTTCCCAAAGGGATTTCGCGCTGCTCCATCAAACGGAGGACGCTGTGGAGCGGGTGTACAACAGCGGGCGGTTTCGCCTGACGGCAGAATATGTGCTGAGGGTCAGCGGGCTTTCTCCCTTCCAGTTCTACACCGGCCTTGGTGCTGCCGCCCACAAAGCCGGGGTGGGCTGGGGAACCACTTTGGACGATTTTACCCGGCTGCTTCAGGAGCACTGCGCTTCCTTGGACCACGTAAAGGCCGAGGAGCTTCGGGATGCGCTGGTGCGGGACCGGCTTTCCACCAACTCCACCGGGGGGCTGCCTCCCTGCCTGTACCGGCGGGATCCCCAAATGGCCAAGGCCATGAAGCGGCTTTCGGCCAACTCCGCAACGGCTCCGCTCAAAGGGGTGTGCCGGGGCGTTGCCTTGCTCTACGCCGCCAAAACGGTGTGCTGGGTGGATTACATTCCCACCGAAAGAGACCCTGTCACAGGCCGCTGGCCGTGGAAGGAGCTTCCCTTGGATTCTGTTCTGGAATAGGATTCCACCGCAAAGGAGAGGCTTTCGGCCAACCCAGCAACGGCTCCGCTCAAAGGGGTGTGCCGGGGTGTTGCCTTACTCTACGCCGCCAAAACGGTGTGCTGGGTGGATTACATCCCCACCGCAAAAGACCCTGTCACAGGTCGCTGGCCGTGGAAGGAGCTTACCTTGGATTCTGTTCTGGGGTAGGGCTCTACCTTAAAAAAACAAAGCAGCCACGATGACACAACATCATCGTGGCTTTTTAATGTTTTGACGGCGCTTAATCGGCGGTGTTAATGACAGCTCCCTGGGGGGCATCCAGTGTGATGATGGTGCCGCTTTTTAAGATGCTGGTGGCTCCCGCAGCGCCTACCAGTACCGGGATGTCCAGTGCAAGGCCGGCAATGGCGGCGTGGGAATCGGCGCCGTCTTCTTCGGTGATGATGCCGGCGGCGTTTTTCAGCAGGGAGATGAGGTTGTTGGAGGTGGAGGGTACCACCAGAATATCCCCCCGCTTAAAGCGCAGAAGTGCATCTTCCTCGTTGGAGGCCACGCAGAGGTTGGCGCTGACACTGCCCTGACCAATGCCGGTTCCGGTGACCAGCACATCCCCCGCAATGTGAACCTTGAGCAGGTTGGTGGTTCCCGCAATGCCCAGCGGAACCCCGGTGGTGATGACCACCAGCTCCCCACTGGCTACCAGACCCAACTCACAGGCTTTGCCCACTGCGTGGGAGAACAGCTCATCCAAATCCGTTTCCTGCCCCAGCATGACGGGGACAACCCCCCAGCTCAGGGCCAGCTGCTGATAGGTGCGGGGATTGGTGGTGCAGCCCAGAATGGGAATATCGGGGCGGAATTTGCTGATCATCCGGGCGGTGTGACCAGAGATGGTCACCGCAATGATGGCGGAAGCATTAAGGTCATAGGCGGTGGTGCAGGTGGCGTGGGAGATGGCGTCGGTAACTCCACCGATGCCGTGGCGTGATCCCCGGGTGAGGAACCGTTTTTTGTAATCGATGTCCCGTTCGGTGCGCTCAGCAATGATGGCCATAGTCTCTACCGCTTTGACGGGATACTTTCCCGCCGCTGTTTCGCCGCTGAGCATGATGGCGCTGGTGCCGTCGTAAATGGCGTTGGCCACGTCGGTGGCCTCAGCCCGGGTGGGTCTGGGATTGTTTATCATGCTTTCCAGCATCTGGGTGGCG
>ENA-UOOR01001226-UOOR01001226.1-fermentation-metagenome-genome-assembly--contig:-NODE-1226-length-31477-cov-9.802781_pt1 | contig 31477 bp, 28 predicted proteins | sample MGYA00245780_ERZ724029 | MGnify/ENA primary metagenome ERZ724029 (study PRJEB28704, sample SAMN03018315) | fermentation metagenome | biome: anthropogenic terrestrial biome; feature: soil; material... | reverse complement strand
TTATGGTTATTGAGTTAATAGAAGAAAAAGTGTAGTCATGGTTGAACTTGGGTTTAACATCACGATACCCCTAAACAAGAAAAAGCACAGATTAGAAGTCTGTGCTTTAAAGTTTTTGCCTAAAGAGTTTCAAGCTTATTAATTTAGATGGTGCCCAAGACCGGACTTGAACCGGTACGGTTGCCCATACGCCCCTCAAACGTACGCGTCTGCCAGTTCCGCCACTTGGGCACATCAGCATAAAATATTATACAACCTTTATAAATCGATGTCAAGGTTTTTGGCTTTTCTGTTCTCAAACTCTATAAGTTTAATTGCTCTCAAATTGTGGCTTCCGGCTATTGCCCATCATTACTTTATTTCTTCCATGGGTAGGTAAGTCTGGTAAGTATAAGTTAACTTCCTTAAATTTCGGGGTAAGATCTGGATCTCCCAAGTAATCTCCGAGGAAGGATTTGGTCCTGCTTGCAACAGTGCTTTTTTAACCACAGTTCCTTCTTCTCCCGTTGAAATCACCTCTCCCGGTAAAAGATGGGTGACTTTCACTTTTACTTCCTCATTTTTGGTATTCTCCAGTTCGATCTCACCTCTGATGCGCACAAAACAGAATTCCCTTCCTTGAAAAATCATCGAGCCCTGCACTCTTTCAAATTCTGTCTCCGTGACTTCTACTTTAATTCCTTGTTCTGTCATAACGCGAATTTCCCCACTCTGGTCCGGAGCGATATAAGGAAAATTCCCCACGCCCAATGGCCGGTTATTCATCATAAGCATAACCTGCCCTTCAATCCAGGGAATTGAAGAATTATTATAGATTCGATATACTTTCCATACTGGTCCCTTCACCACTTGCTCCATATAGAGCGACCGCGAAAGTTCAAGACGATAAAGAGGTTCGACTTTAACTGCTCCGCGAAAAAGGGGTAAAAGGAGGCGTTCACCCTTTTTAAGCGTAACTTCGTTTTTATTCTTATACATAATCAGAGAAGATAAATCATCCAGTTCCATCCTTGGCGCCAGCTTTAAACTCTCTTCTCTAGCCCCCATAACACTGAGTTCCCCTCGTTCCAACAGAACAGGCTGGTCATCTGAGAAGAGCGCCAGTGGTGAAATCCCACGAGGAAACTGAGGTCCCCTCTCAGCTAAAGAAAGAGTGGTAGCTACAAAATCATCCGCATCATTACGAACCACCCCAACAAAGGAAAATTCACCATAGTTTTCGGATTGAAGGTTGATTATGTACTCTGGACTCCAAGAGATCCCGGACTGTAAATAACTGATCCCCACGGGATAAGTGCCTTGAACACCGGTTCCCCTAAACTTTACTTTCAACTTGCCAGCATACTCTGTTTGTTTCTTATTTAACTCAACAGGTTTTAAGAAGAAATAAGAACTAATCATATCAATCGGATAAACTTCATCCGTACTGACCCCGTTTTGATTATTAACCGTAACTACTAAAAAAGCCGGATTGATGAATCCCTTGATGATCCCAGTAACCATTTCCCCATTGACCATGAGCTGGACGGGTTTCTCAATATTCTCTTGAAAAAGCTCACCCAGATCCGCCACCTGTTGTTCCCGGGTTACAGGGTCACGAAAGGCAATCACTTGTTCCACCGACAACCCCGGCGCAGTTGAGAACAGACTTAAGCTCCCTTTAAGGGCCGGTGGCAGAAAATCCATCACACACTCGCCATTTAGTAGATTAGTTTCCCCCTCCCTCACCAAGAAAGCCAGACCATCGGGGTAGATCACCGCCTCTTTTATTGGGGGGATAAATTCGGCGCTAGCCCATTGGCCTATCCCTAAAATAAAAATTGTTGTTAGGAGCAGAAAAGTTCTTCTCCCCATCCTCCTCATTACATCACCCCGTTTTTAATTAGTGCCCGCTTGTTCCTCACTCGTAATAATATTCCTTGCATCTTCTTATAAACCTCTCTTAAAATTAATTTGAGAAATTATTTTAAAAGGGAAATCCCAAAAATATCTTAAGAAGGAAGGACAGTCCCCGAATCTTTACTATCAAGGAGAATAGTAACTGGTCCATTATTCACCAGTTCTACCTTCATATCTGCGCCAAAACTGCCGGTGGCCACCGGCAAACTTTTGTCTCGCAAAGTTTTAATAAACTTTAGATACAACTTCTCACTAATTTCAGGTTTCGCCGCTTCTTGAAAACTGGGACGTCTTCCCTTTCGGCAGTCGGCATACAAGGTAAACTGGGAAACCACTAAGATTTCTCCACCCACCTCTTTTAAAGAAAGATTCATTTTACCCTGCTCATCTTCAAAAATTCGTAGATTAATAATTTTATCTACTAAATAGGAGACAGCAGTCTCATCATCTCCCGACTTTATTCCTAAAAAAACTAATAACCCCTTTCCTACCTCACCAATGGTTTTTCCTTCAATTACTACCCGAGCGGAAGTTATCCTTTGAATAACAGCTCTCATCTTAAACTCCTTTATCTTTTTCTCGACTTGTTAACTCGAAAAACATTCCGGACTCCATTAACAAGTTTCAATTTCCCAACGAGATCTTTGGCTTCGTTGAGATGCCGCACTTCCAAAGTAAAGTCTAAGAAAGCCAGGCCTTTTTGGGTCCGAATATTAGCAGCGCTCACATTTAATTTGAGCAGGGACATCAAATTCATAATGTCGACAAGTAAGTTGGCCCGATCATTAGCTTCAATCTGAATGGAAATAGGATAGACTCCAGTATCCTCTGTATCCCATTCCACCTTAATAAAGCGCTCAGTGTCAGGAGGGAGGCTTGAACAATCCAGACGATGAATAGCGACCCCTTTTCCCCTTGTTGTATAACCAATGATCTGATCCCCTGGCACTGGGTTACAGCAGCGGGAAAACCTTACCATCAGATTTGCAACACCTTCCACTTTGACCCCACCGGGGGAACCCAGAGGTTTTTCCCCAGGAAGAATTGGAACTTGCTTTTTATCTGGATCTTTTACCGCAATAAGTTTAGAAGCTACTGTTCCAGGCGTGAGTTTTCCATCCCCTACTGCCACTAAAAGATCATTACCTTCAACAAACCCCAGCCGTTCGGCAACTTCTTTCAGAACCTCTGGCTTTAAATAAACTTGGGCATCATAGCCGCTTTTTTTAATCTCCCTCTCCAGCTGTTCCCGGGCTAATAAAATATATTCATCCCTACTTTGTTCTCTTAGCCATTGCCGAATCCGACTTTTTGCCTTAGAAGTTACAACGAATTTTAACCAATCTCTGCTTGGTCCCGAATCTTGTTTAGCTGTAAGGATTTGAATAATATCACCATTTTTTAAATGATAATCTAAAGGTACTAGTCGACCATTAACTTTAGCGCCTAAACATTGGTGCCCAATATGAGTATGCACACTATAGGCAAAATCAACGGGGCTGGCGCCGGCAGGAAGGCTCTTCACGTCGCCTTTAGGGGTAAAAACAAAGACTTCGTCCTCAAAAAGGTTAACCCGGAGATTCTCCAGAAACTCATCCGCATCCCTTGATTCTCCCTGCCATTCCAACAGATGTCTAAGCCACACAATTTTCTGGAGCAGATCTTCATCACCCACAGCTTTTCCCTCTTTATAACGCCAGTGGGCGGCAATCCCAAATTCAGCAATCTGGTGCATCTGCCAAGTACGGATCTGAATCTCTAAAGGCACTCCTTTATTCCCCATCACCGTAGTATGCAAAGATTGGTACATATTAGACTTGGGAACCGCAATATAATCCTTAAACCGACCTGGGATCGGCTTCCATAAAGTATGGACTACCCCTAGCACCTCATAACAATCCTGAATCGTATTTACGAGGACGCGAACAGCCATCAAATCATAAATTTCTGAAAATTCCTTGTTCTGAGTAACCATTTTCTGATATATACTGTAAAAATGTTTTGGTCTCCCCTGTATATCCGCTTTAATTGCCAGGGCATTAAGATTTTCCTCTAATAGTTTTATGGTTTCCTCAATATAGCCTTCCCGTTCTGGTCTTTTTTGCGCTACTTTCTCTACAAGTTCATAATATTTCCCTGGCTCAAGATAACGGAAAGCTGTATCTTCCAACTCCCATTTAAGCCGATACATCCCGAGCCGATGAGCAAGGGGCGCATAAATCTCCAAAGTTTCCCTAGCTATTTTTTTCTGCCGTTCAACCGGAAGAAATCTTAAAGTGCGCATGTTATGCATTCGGTCAGCTAATTTTATTAAGATGACCCGGATATCTTTGGCCATCGCCAAAAACATCTTACGCAGGTTTTCTACTTGTTGCTCTTGTTTGTTTTGAAAGACGATCTTACTTAGTTTTGTTAAGCCATCAACTAAAGAAGCTACTTCATTCCCAAACTGGGATGAAATTTCCTCCAGGCTAATCTCGGTATCTTCCACCACATCATGGAGGAGCGCAGCTATTATAGAAGTAGTATCCAGACCCATCTCAATCAGAATATTAGCTACTTCTAATGGATGATTAATGTAAGCCTCACCCGAATTACGAGTTTGTCCATTATGGGCAGCCTCTGCAAAACAGTAAGCCTTTGCAATTTCATCTCGAGCCTCGGCTCCATATTTGCCCATTTTTTCTAATAATTTATCGATCGTCATTATTTTTGCTTCACCTTTCACCCTACTTCCGCAACTGGTTGTAGATCTTTTAATACCAATTGAATCTGATTGTTCCAATCATTTTCGGTAACATTAAAGGCCAGATCAACCCATTCAATCCCTTCCAATTGCGCAGCTAAAGAGCCATAATTGAAACCGATCGCCTCGTACCTAGCAAACTCATTACCGACTTTGAGTTTTAAATGCTTGGCATTTTTACCAACCCCATTGTAGGAGAAAATGTTTACTTTTCTACTAGCCAAAATGGGTTCGGGGTTGCCCGCCCCAAAGGGCGCTAGTTGTAAAAGATTGTTTAATAAGTCTTTAGTCACTTCCGCGACCTCAATAACCTCCTCGACTTCAAGACAGGGAGTCAACATTTCGTTAGTAAGCCATAAATCCGCCACCGCTAAAAAGGCTTTTTTAAAATCTACTAGGCGCGCCTTTTCAACCTCTACACCAGCCGCAAATTCATGACCACCATATGTATTAAGATAAGACGCGCACTTTTCTAAGGCTCGAAAGAGGTGAAATCCTGGTATGCTACGGGCTGAGCCTTTTGCCATCTCCTCCCTGATACTTAAAAGAACGGTAGGACGGTAAAATTTCTCCGCTAACCTGGATGCCACAATCCCAATTACCCCTGGATGCCAATCACCCGCAAGCACAATTGCCTTACCAACATCATCAGTAGTTGCCAGCATCCCTTCTGCTTCTTTTAAGACCTGTTCTTCAACATTCTGCCTTCTTCTATTCATTTTTTCAAGTAGTTCAGCGACTTTTCTGGCCCGGTCAGGATTAGTTTCGAGCAAAAGGCGAAGACCAACCGCTGGATCACCCAACCGACCGCAGGCATTCAATCTGGGAGCAAGATTATAAGCTACCTGCCATGATTCAATCTTTTTTCCCAGCAAACCGGTTTGACTCATTAAGGCGCGGAGCCCGGGGTTGCCAGTGTTTTTCAGCGCCTTTAAACCTTCTTTTACTAAAACTCTATTTTCGCCCAAAAGGGGAACTACATCAGCAATCGTCCCCAGAGCAACCAAATCTATATTCTCCCATAAATCAACTTCCAACTCCGGCATCCTTGTAGCTAAACCCTGCAAGAGTTTAAAAGCAACGCCCACTCCAGCGAGCTGAGGATAAGGATAATCCGGCGAAAGTTTCGGGTTCACCAGAGAGGCAGCTGTCGGTAGCTGCTCCCCAGGTTCATGATGATCCGTCAGTAAAAGCTTGACGCCTTTTTCCGCGAGGTAATCTGCTTCTGAGCAGGCGGTTATTCCACAATCCACTGTCACCACGAGGGTGCACCCATAATTCACAGCTTTGGTTAAAGCTTGTAAATGTAAGCCATAACCTTCTGCTAACCTTTTGGGGAGATAGTAAATAATATTTCCTGTATTATACCGACGAAGCGTCCGTAGGATAAGCGCCACAGAGGTTAACCCATCAACATCATAGTCTCCGTAAATTAATATTTTCTCTTTATTTTTAAGGCTTGCCTCGAAAAGATCGACTGCTTGGTCCATCCCTTTAAGCAGGAAGGGACATGGAAGATCCTTCTTTCCCCCCTTAAAAAAAAATTTAACTTCCTCGGAGGTTGTTACTTTTCTATTAGTCAATAGTTTAGCAATTAAAGGAGAAAGGCCAAACTCCTCCATAATCTCAGGAGAGCATTGGGAAGAGTCCGTATTAATCCTCCAGCTTTTTGAGAAAATCTTTCTCACCTCCACGGTCAGCAACTTCTGGATTTAAAAGAGGTTTTTCTTCACCAACCTCGTTCTCGTCTGAGTCTACTATGTCAGCTTGTTCCGCTTGTCGTTTTTCCCCTTTCCCTCGAGGCTTTCGGAATTTCGTTTTTGCTTGATGCAAAAGGCCAAATCCCCCTAGAGAAACAGCCCCTATTAATAGGGAAAAAAGAATAACCAATCCTAAAGAGGCCTCAAATTGCCATCTTAAAAAATAAATCGTCACCGGATAGGCGTTTTGTAAGGCAAAAACAGCCACCAACACCGCAAAAATAAGCGCTACCAGAAATAAGGCTTGCATTTAGCCACCCCCGTTTATTACATAAGTAACGATCAGAAAATGCCGCAGCCAATTCACCCGGCTTTGATTTACATCATTTCATGTGTGTGAGTAGTAACCAGCGTGAACGACTAACATAAATCTTCTTCATTTAATAACAGTTTCCTCCATGTCTACTTTTTAATCCTTAGTAAAATATCTTAATCTACACAGAAACCCTTCCGTCATACTAGGAAGGGTTTCTGTCAAGCACTAAATTAAATACTATTTACCTGTTGCCGTTGCCACTTTTGCTGAGCGCGGCTTTTTCTCTTCCGCTGTTTTCCAGAGAGCCCAAAGCGGAGTCGCCATAAAGAGCGAAGAATAAGTCCCTACCGTTAATCCGATTAAAAGCGCGAACATAAAATCTTTAATCGTCGGGCTACCGATCAAATATAGGACTAAAATCGCCAGCACTGTAGTGATGGAAGTATTTAGCGACCGCCTCATACTTTGTAAAATTGCCATATTGGCAATCTGTTCATAGGAGTCGGTTCTTTTCTTGAATCTTAAATTCTCTCTGATCCGGTCAAAAATAACAATCGTATCATTAATGGAATAACCAATAATCGTTAGAACAGCCGCCACTAAATTCAAGTTAACCTCTTTTCCTAACAGGGCAAAAACCCCGATAATCCATAAAACATCATGGATTAAGGCTAACAAACCGGCAACCCCGGATTTAAATTCAAAGCGGAAAGCGATATAGATTAGGATTAAAACCCAAGAAATTACTACTGCATAAAAGGCATTAAAGAGTAATTCTTTACCAATAACAGGTTCTACTTGGTTTACTTGCAGACCAGACTCTTCATCGATCTCACCAAAGGCTTTTTCTAAAGCAGTGATCACTAGCTTTTCTTCCTGTTGGTTAAGAAATCTAGTGTGAATTAGAACCCCATATTTTTGACCACCGGTTTGTGGATCCACATAGTTATAAGGTTGCGGGGGGCCTACCTCGAGATCCAGATTACGTAATTCCTCTGTATCTAAAGCCGCCATCACCTGTGTAGAGGTGACCTTTTCCGCTAGAGGGAAACGAATATCAGTGCCGCCTGTAAAATCAATCCCATAATTCAAACCCTTTACTGACCAGATAACAATACTAAATACCATTGCCAACACAGAAATTAATAAGAAAAGCTTCTTATATTTCATCACATTCATCCTCGTCACCCCCTAACCCCATATTTAGTCAGAAATCGATCCGGCGACTTATTAATCCAAATCTCTAGTAAGGTCCTCGAGACAACGAGCGCGGAAAACATACTCACCAAAATACTGATGGTCAGAGTAACGGCAAACCCCTTAACCGCGCCTGTGCCAAAATAGGATAAAACGCCGGCAATAATCAGTGTGGTCACATTTGAATCCAAGATCGTAATATACGCCCGATCGAAACCGGCGGTTAACGCTGAACGAATCCCTTTACCGGCACGCATTTCATCCTTAATCCGCTCATAGATGATGATATTGGCATCTACTGCCATCCCTATACCTAAAATTAAACCTGCAACCCCAGGCAAAGTAAGCACACCACGAAAGACAACCAATGAACCGACGACTAGGAGTGTATAGATTAATAACGCCAGATCAGCCACTAGTCCCATTAAACCATAAAAAGAAATCATAAATACTAAAATTAGAATAATTCCTGCCGTCCCTGCCACTAAGCTTAATCTTACTGTCTCTGTGCCGAGCGTCGGCGCCACCTGGGTCACCAGCACGGAACGGAGAGAAATAGGAAGCGCGCCCGATTTCATTAAGATGGCATAGTCTTTGGCTTCTTGTAAAGCAGCGCCTGAACCTAAGGTGATCTGGGCATTGCCACTGGGAATTGGTTCGGAGATCACCGGCGCCATTAATTCTTCTTCATCAAGATAAATCGCAAGAACTTCCCCCACATGGTCGGTGGTAATCTTCTCAAAAAGCTTCGCTCCAGCCTTCCCAAAGCGTAGATGAATGACTGAGGTTCCTTCATTGGTGCTAAATCCAGCCTGTGCATCTTCCAGGTCGGTGCCAAACATGACTATCTTACCATTAAGACGGAAGTTTAACCGACCGGTTGATTTAATTAATCTTTCAGCCTCTTCCTGAGATTTAACACCGGGAAGTTGAACTTCAATCCGCTCTTTATTTTTATCCAACCGTACAACTGTTTCTGACAAACCAGTAGAGTTGATACGGTTAGCAATAATCACTTTAGCCTGGTATAAAGCGTCTGCCGGGAAATTTGTTGGGTCCTCTGCAATTTGTACTCTAAGCATCGTGGGTTCGGATGGAGATGCTTCAGTATTAAGCTTCAGCTTTTTCTCTTCAATTCCCGATTTCCAAGTCAATTTATCCTTAATTACCCTCGCCCGTAAAACCCGCTCCACTTCATCCTGAGTGGCAAATTTAAAAACTAATCCTTCGTATCTATTATTGTCATTAGCCTGACCCATTAAATTAACTGTAGGTTCGCTAATTCCCAGCTCCGTCACGGCTCTTAACAAATGGGTCTGAACCTCAGACAAAACTCGTCTTTCTACCCGGTAATCAGGAGCAAGGATTACTTCTAACCCCCCTTTAAGGTCTAATCCCCGACGTAATGGGTCTTGTCCTTTAAAAAATTTCTGTTTCAAAGCTGGGCTAAAAATCGGAACAACTGCGTAAATCACTACTATAAAGACTAGGACCAGGATTAGCCAAGTCTTCCATTGTAAATCCCGCCTCACTGGAACTCCCCCTTTATTTTCTTCTGCATCCGTTCTGTTTTTGTCTCAACATTACAGCTATCACTTTACAAACCTGTTAAATCTATGCCCCACCACTAGCGAACATAGCATCACAGTTTTTAGTATTAACTGATTTAACGGGATTTCTTAACTGATTTCAACCTTTCTTCACTAAAACGATCAACCTCTTTTTCAGCTTTATGACTTATAACAGCGAAAAGAGCAAAGAAAAGTAAAATAAACGTAGTTATAATTAATGATTCTCCCACCGAAGCTCCTCCTTCCATTTAGACAACCTTTTTTTATTATAATCTTTTTACTTAGTACTTGTCAATTTATAGGAACAAGAACCATTAGGAGATTGAGTTATTAAATGGATTAAATCCTTTCTTAACTACTGAAATTGGAGAATTTTTTTTAAAATAATTAGTATTATACAAGGATTATCATAAAAAATATGGAATAATAATAATAACATTAATTAGTTAGATCAAATAAATTAAAATAATTTTAAGCTAAGTTCTTACTTCTTCGCATTAGAACTAGTGATACGGTGGTGCAAAAATGTCATCTCACCGCTTCTTTGTTTATGCATTGACTCTACTTTTGCTTGCCTATTTATTAGCGACCAATCTAGGACTGTTAAGCTTTAATTTCTATATCCCGCTAATAATCGTCTCTGCTTTTATTGGGGTGGGGGTTGGGCTTAGCATGCGACAACAGACTGAGCGACAGCAACTGCGTAACAAAGGTCGCCAGGAAGTTATGATAGAAATTGTTACTCAGGAATTAAATAAAAAATCCGAAAGCTTAGTCGCTATTAATAAATTAACCCAAATTTTAGGCGCCAATGTCTCATTAGAACTACTAATTTCCCGTATCCTTAACTTCCTGCATAATTTATTTAACTCGCAAAAAACCTGGCTTCTTTTTAAAAACCCTAAAAACAATGGTTTGGATTTATATAGCTTAAACAATGAAGAAATCGTCTGGAAATGGTTATCACTACCTGAGCGTAAAAATTGGTTCTATCTGTCACTCTTTGAAGCTGCCCACTCTCTGTTCCTAACAGAAGCACAACTGGAAGAACTAAAAGAGCAGCTTTTTTGGTCCAAAGAAACTATCCGCAGCTTATATGCGGCGCCTCTCTTCAGAGGTGACCAAATTTCTGGCGCTGTACTGCTGGGGGAAGTAAAAGAGCCTTCTGCAGAGGAGCTTGACACTCTGCAAACCATGGCCGGACCGATCGGAATTTCCATCGAAAGAGTACAAATGTATACAGAGCTAGAAGAGAATTACTTTGCCACTATTAAAGCTTTAGCCTCTTCAATTGAAGCAAAAGATAGATATACTAAAGGTCATTCTGAACGCGTTACCCGCTTAGCTCTCGCTCTAGGCGAACGGATGGGGTTAACTCAAGAAGAACTAGAAGAGTTAAAGTATGGTGGTTTACTTCATGATATTGGAAAAATTGGTATCCCTGAGTACATTTTAAACAAACCTTATGACCTAACCACCGAAGAGTTAGCAGAGATTAAGAAACACCCTCTGATTGGGGAGGAGATTATCTCATCAGTTGCTTTTCTTCAGGAAATCGCCCCCTACATCCGTTCTCACCACGAACGTTGTGATGGTCAAGGTTATCCGGACGGATTAAAATCAACTCAACTAGGGTTAGGTGTCCGTATTCTATCTGTCTGTGATGCTTTCGATGCCATGAGCACGGATCGACCATACCGTCAAGCAATGTCGTTCGAAAATTGTAAAAAAGAACTGTTGCTACAGGCTGGCGCCCAATTTGATTTAGAAGTAGTAAATACCTTAATCAAACTCCTAAACAAATATCCCCAACTCTATTCCCTAAGTTCTATGTCTAAGGACAAGGCCCCCAGTTCTCCTACAATCACCCTTAATTCTCCATAAAAAAATGACTCTCCTAGAAAGTCATTTCCATCCTTTAATGGAGCGGGAAACGGGATTCGAACCCGCGACATTCAGCTTGGAAGGCTGACGCTCTACCATCTGAGCTATTCCCGCAAATATTAACCACACAAATTATAATTGATCTACGAATCACTTGTCAAGAAAAACCTCTTTGCTACGTTGACCTAACTTTTGAATGGTCGGGGTGCAGGGATTTGAACCCTGGGCCTTCTGCTCCCAAAGCAGACGCGCTCCCAAACTGCGCCACACCCCGAAACAGCATCTATAAGTATACGTCAATTTTCCTAACAAGTCAATATCCTTTGACTAGATTTCTATTTTTGAGCTTTAAGCACGCGATAACCACCTTTAATTGCCACCACTTCAGAACAACCAAAGATTACTTTCAGTTCCTGAAGATAACTTTTTGCCCCCTGGCTAGTTCTAATTACTGTCCACAAATTCCCATAGGGTATTAAATAGTCAAATGCTTCCTTAAATAAACGAAGCACCGTCTCCTTTCCAGCTCTAAGCGGAGGATTAGTGACCACCAAATCAAATTTCAAACCCGAATTGAGTAACTGAACCCAAGGCGTAAAACCGTCACCTTGTTTAATGACCACATTTTCAATCCCGTTTAAAGAGGCATTTTCTCTTGCTAGTTCCGTAGCTCTTATATTGATATCACTCATATAAATCTTAAGATGAGGAAGTTCCTTTGCCATCATTAGACCTATAGGGCCATAACCACAGCCTAGATCTAAAGGGGTGGTCACTTTCTTAAGCTCAAGACTCTCCATCAATAATCTCGAACCTAGATCTAACCGTTCGCGAGAAAAGACTCCGGCATCTGTCTGGAAAACAAATTCCTGCCCCCTAATACTAGTTGTAAATTTTGTCAAGTTATGCTTTGATTCGGGAGTCACGGTAAAATAATGATCCACCATGGGAGACCTCTCTTTACTTATTTATGTGAGGGAATTGCTGGGGTGGGGCACTACTTAGAAAATAGCCCTAGTTGATTCATCTGGTCTTGATTAAATCCTACAGAACAGTTGGTCGACTTACCCGCCTTTGATCTTAATCACTTTGTGATATTAGGAAGCCGGCGTAAGCGACTCAAACCAGCATGAACAACCAATTAAAGCGCCTCTGGAGCTTGTCGACTCACCTGGCTTAGATTTTCATCATTTCATGTGTGCGGGCGGTAGCCAGCGTGAGCGACTACCTAAAAAATCAATCCTCTCTAATTGAAGACTATTCTTAAATATGCTTAAAAACAGCCCGGTAATTCCGGGCTGTTTAAGCAAAAGTAAGCTTTAAAATAGATGTTGTCCATAGAAAACAATTAACCTGGCTTCGGCAAAGCTGGAGACAAGAAGGAAAAGAAGGCCAAAGACCAACACTTCCTTTTCATCGGCATGCAGAACTGGCCAAGACCAAAATCTTCCGCTCTTTTGCCATGAATTGTCACGGAAAGAACTGGTCTTTAACCAGGTCCAGTTAGCGCTTGAAGCGATTAATAATCCATAGGAGAACCAAACCCAAAGACCAAAACGGAGAAAAGTTACCAAGGCTCCCAAAACTGTAAAACCTTGTGGTGGATACGAATAGGAGTTAGTACCTACCACAATTCCAGTTAGGATCGTATATAGTAGATAATAGAACAATCCCAAGGGAAACTGGCCAATTTTAAATCGGTTTAGAAAAAAGATGAAAATAAGTGCAATCACCGCATGATGTAAAAAGTTTTTAACAGTGACTAAAAGAATATTCCCCCAAGTATTAAAAAGATCTTCTGTCTTAAACTCCCACTTAAAAATCTTAAAGTTTTCCCCTAAACGCGTTTTCCACCAGGCTCCAATATTGGAAGAACCTTTGATCCCAAAAACCTTGTCCACCAGCAAAGTGTTTTTTAGAACGCCTTCGCCCATAAAAAAGTAGGCAATTGCCCAAGAAAGAAGAAAAATTAGTAAACCACAGCACAAATAACCACCAATTCTCTTATATACATCTTCACTAAAAAGAAGTCCGGAGAACCAAGAAAGGGGTTGCTTTCCCTCCCTATTTTTTACTCTGTTTTCCTTTTTTGTCTCCTTCAAGATGAATCCTCCTTATCTTACATTAAGAAATCTTACACTAGGAAATTGCCTAATCCTATAGATTACATAGGCCTAAGGAACTGTATAATTATTTATTAAATGTAACCATAAAATTTAAACGAAATATAATCCTCTAAGTTCCCTTTTTTTCTCTATAAACCTAATGAGTATCATCATTAACAGCTAACGCCCGATAAATACTCTCCGCCAGTCCTAGACCTGGATCTTTCGCCAACTCTTTAGCCATCTCTTCAGCAAAAACACCTCGAAGAAATTCGCCTTGAACTCCTTTTCCAAACAACTCGCTACTCCCCTGCATTACTTCGACCATCTGCTGGAGAAGCACTGCTTCAAATTCCCGGCACTTTTCTCGTAAGCGCTGGTTATCTCCATAATACCTGGTATTAATATCTCCTGTTGGCTGTGGAAGTATTTCGAAATTAGCTTTAATTCTCATCTACTTTCGCCCCTCTATTAAAACCTTCACTTTTTTATCTTATCTCTAAAACTCCATGTAAAGCGCCTGCTTGATCGATGGCGATCAGCAAGCTAATAATGTCTTGCGGTGTCGCCCCCACCGCATTTAAAGCTCTAACAACTTCGTTAATGGCGGTCCCCGCCGGAAGCGCTACCAAGGAGCCTCCTTCCTCAGTAACTTCTAAAGTTTCCTGATCAGTCACTACGGTCTCTCCAGCAGAAAACGGCGGAGGCTGGGAGATGTTTTTTTCTGAACTAATTCTAACAGTAATATTACCCCTAGTAACGGCTACTGGGGCAATTCTAACATTTTCATCAAAAACAATCGTACCACTCCTCGGATTGACCACAACTTTTGCCGTCTGATCCCGAGAGATCTGTATTTTTTCGATTAAAGCAATAAATTCAACTGGATTACTTTGATAACCTTCTGGAATCTTCACTCGAACATCAGCCTTAGTTTCAGGGTAAGCTATCTCCTCCCCTAAATAGCTGTTAATCGCAGTAGCCATCGTGTTAGCTGTAGAAAAATCAGGATTAAAAAGAACCCAGCGTAATGTATCAATCATTGCTCTTTCTACCGGTACTTCATTTTCCACTAACGCTTGCGCAAGACCTACCGTTGGCTGGTTGGTTGTTTGTCTACTACCCCTGCTACCTGCAGCTGTGAAACCGCTAACCACTACCGGTCCCTGAGCTACCGCATAAACATTCTCGTCCGCCCCAGCCAGTGGAGACTGGAGGAGCACTCCTCCTTGCAGACTTTTGGCGTCCCCTAAAGAAGAGACGGTGACCTCGAGGGTATCACCACTCCTTTTATATGGCGGCAAAGTAGCAGAAAGAGCTACCGCGGCGACGTTTTTAACTCTGATATTTGACCTGTTCACCACAAAACCATGATGAGCTAGGAAGTTCAGAACCATATCTAGAGAAAAACTCTGATTATCTCCTGTTCCATTTAACCCGACCACTAATCCAAAACCAGTTAATTGATTGGCTCTATCCTCTTCTAAACGAGCCACATCTTTAATTCTGGAGATAATAACCGGCTCCTCCTCAGCTCCCATGTTTAAAGGAAGCAAAAGCAATAGCAGAATAAGTAGGAAACTAAGGGGAGAAAAGAGCCCCTCTCTTCTTAACAAAGTAACCACTCCTCCTACAACTAAAACAACCACTCTAAAGCTTTACTAAGTATCCCTTTTTTGGTCGCATGATCATTTCCTAGATAATCAATCTTAGCATCGGCCACAAAGGTGGAAGATACCGTATTATCCGTGCGCACATCTTCCGGTCGTACCATCCCGCTAAAAGTTAGTCTTTGAAGATCTTCATTGACTTTAATCTCCTTATTCCCTTCAAAGGCCAAGTTGCCATTTTCATCAATAGAAACAACTTTCACTGTAAGTTGCGCCCTTAGGCTCCCAGTTTTATTGGTTCCTGCCGAACCATCATAAGAGGTATCCATCGAGCCTTTTAGATAAGGAAGAAGGCTCGTTAACATCCCAGCTCCTGGACCAACTAGCGCTGAACTGCCTTCATCCGAGGATACTCCAGTTTTAGAGGTGGCAGAAGACTGCTCTGAGATGATTATTGTTAATAATTCCCCCACATAAAAACGGCGATGGGGTTTGATAAAATATGAGCCGCTCTTGTCAGTCCAGAGCGAGTTCCCATTACTACTTATTGGGTAAACGAGTAAAAACACCACCAATAAGAACATAAGTATTCTTTTCAATCTAACCTCACCTCCACCAAACCCGGGCCAATTACCGTAGCCTTCAGCCGCCGGTTACTTCCTATGTTTGTTACCAAGATCTGATCTCCCAGCCATCCATCTTCCTCCGCCAAGACTAATAATTCGACCTCAATACTCTGACTGTAGAGCAGCAACCGTAATTTACTTCCTTTAACCACTGCCGGCGCTTCTTGAATATCCTTATCCATCAACACTCTGCCAACAGGTATTTCCCGGGTAACACGGAACTTATCGGCTGCCAGCGGCTTTAAGAACTCATTTCCATTAACCAACTCCTGTAATTCACGATGGAAACTACTTTCAGAGATAACCTCATTTCTTTTTAACCCGATCGCGCTAACGTAAACATGAGCCTTCACGAGCAACCGGAAGGTTAGCGGTAAAGTAGTAAAGACCTCCCCGTCAACCAAAACGCGGAGGCGAAAGGTCAAAAGGCCAGGTTTTATAGAAGATATTCCGTCGTCAACGAGAACCTCTACCTGTCCCTTGGGAATAGTCCTTTCCTGTATCCTACCGGGCTCAATCCTCCACTCCTCCCAAAAGGGAGAAGCAATACTACTGATATGAGCCTCCACCGCTGCCAGCAACATCTCTTTCGTTAGGAACTGAGCTGCCCGAGAGATCTTTGCTTTGGACGGCATCTCCAAAAGATATTTTCCTGCAAAGCCCGAACGATCCAGCGCATATTTCACATTAGTCTGGTATAACCAAGTGGTTTCCGCATAACGAGGAGCAGGACCCAGGTAAACCTGTTTCAACTTTTCCATCGTCACCGGGGTAGCGCCCTTAATCACCGCCACCTGACCCAAATATAGTTCTCCGCCATCAACCTCAAGCCCCGGAGGAATAATGATCATTATCTCCTCATTATCCTGAGCGCCAACAGCCAAAGCCCCTAGTATTAGCCAGCCACAAACAATCAAGACCCTAAAACATTTCATCATAACCACCTAAACTCTTCACCGGGCTTGCTCCACTTACGATTAACGCCGTAGATTGTTGGCTGTCTGTAACATTTCATCTGCTGCTTGGATTGCTTTGGAATTGATCTCGTAAGCCCGCTGGGCAACGATCATATTAACCATTTCTTCGACCACTTTAACATTGGACATTTCCAAAAAGCCTTGAGTGAGCAAACCAAAACCATCCAAGCCCGGTGTTCCATACTGCGCGTCACCGGAAGCATTGGAAGGTTTAACAATATTTCTCCCAATATTAACCAATCCCTCAGGGTTTAAGAAACGCGCAATCTCTATCATCCCGATTTCCTGGGGATTCTCATCCCCGGCAATCTTAATGCTGATTGTCCCATCGGAACCAATGATGATATCAGTAGCGTTGTCCGGGACCCAAATTTCCGGTTGTAACAAATAACCCTCATTATTAACAACCCGGCCCTCTCCATCAAGCTTAAAATTACCATCGCGCGTATACCCGATAGTCCCATCGGGTAACAGCAGTTGGAAAAAACCATCCCCTTCAATCATTAGATCAAGAGCATTACCGGTTTGCACCAAATCACCCTGGGCATAGGATTTGCTGGTTGAAATCAATCGTGCGCCATGTCCTACCTGTAATCCGGTAGGATTCATATTTCCTTGGGCGGTGACACTTCCTGCCGCCCTTAAGGTTTGATATAATAAATCCTGAAATTGGGCTCGCGCTTTTTTAAAGCCCGCAGTATTAACATTAGCCAAGTTATTGGAGATGATATCAATATTTGTTTGTTGAGCATTCATCCCTGAACTGGCAGTCCATAAAGCTCTAATCAATATAATTACCTCCCTGCAATAGTAGTCCAGCACTAACTTCAACCGTCTCCATCATTCAACGGTTGTACAGGGGACCTCCGACAAGCGGTCCAGTCCCAGTCTCTCCTTAAACGCGTCCTAACTCATTAGCAATTTTATTCATCACTTCATCCATCACCGCAATTGCTTTCTGGTTACTTTCATACGCTCGCGTCACCGCAATCATCTTCGTCATCTCTTCAATCGGATTTACATTAGAGTTTTCGACTTCTCCTTGATTAACGAGGGGAGTTTGAACCCTTGTCCATCCGCCAGTTAAAAGAAAACGGCTATCTCCCTCTTTGATCAGAGAATTCTGAGCAGCGGGTAACACCACCAGCATACGATCAACCACTTGGTTGTCTACTCGCACGCTTCCATCCCCACTAATCTCCACTTGTCCGTCAATACGGAGCGGTCCGTTTTCCCCCAACACCCTGTCTCCCTCTGAGGTCACCAGGTAGCCATCAGCGCTTCTCGTAAAATGACCATTCCTCGTTAGATATTGAGCCGTCGCCGTTTCCACTACGAAATAGCCCTCGCCAACAATCGCCAGATCTAACGGATTCTCCGTTGCAATATAGTTTCCGGGAGTTAGTTGGGTGTAAACCTGATCAACCTCCACTCCAAGAGAAACGCTACCAATGGGTGTAACCGCGCGTCGATCTAAAGCCAGAAAAAGCTCTTCCTGAAAAGCAGCGCCTATAAAATCATCTTTTTTATATCCCACCGTGTTAATATTAGCCAGATTATTAGCGATCGCATCTTGCCGATTAAGCTGATAATTCATCCCTGAGGCGGCAGTATACAGTCCTCTTAGCAAAAACTCACCTCCTTATTTAAAAAATTTAAAAAAGGCAGTGAAGATACCCCCCTGCCCTGTTTATTGAGACCTTAATAACCGGTTGCTAGACTGAACGTCTTCCCACAATCAAGTTACTTTTTTCTATATTCTCCAGAAGTCTACCGGTCCCCAATACTACGCAGGAAAGTGGATCCTCTGCTAAATGTATCGGTATCCCAGTCTCTTCACTTAATAGTTTTGTGAAACCATTGAGCAGAGAACCTCCCCCGCTCAAAACAATCCCCTTATCAACAATATCAGAAGCAAGTTCCGGAGGGGTTCTCTCCAAGACCGACTTAATCCCATCAATCACATTATTAATCGGCTCGGCCATTGCTTGAAAAGAATCAGCTGAAGTAAACTCGATCGTTCTGGGTAAACCAGTAACAAGATCCCTTCCGCGGATCCCCATGGTTTTCCCTTCTCCTTCCGGATATGCCGAACCAATTTGCATCTTAACCTCCTCAGCGGTTCGTTCTCCAATCATTAGATTGTACATCTTTTTTATATATTTAATAATGGCTTCATCAAATTTATCTCCGCCAATTCTTAAGGACTCGCTAACTACAATCCCCCCAAGAGAGATAATCGCCACGTCTGTAGTCCCGCCTCCTACATCTACAACCATGTTACCACTGGCTTCGTAAATATCAATTCCAGCGCCTACTGCGGCCGCCATTGGCTCTTCAATTAAATAGGTGTTTTTTGCCCCAGCTTGCATGGCAGCCTCTAAAACAGCTCTTTTTTCCACACTGGTTACTCCGGAAGGGATGCAGACAACGACTTGCGGACGGAAAAGCCGTGGTTTCGGACTAACCTTTTCAATAAAATATTTAAGCATCGTCTCAGTGACATCATAATCGGCGATCACCCCGTCCTTCATTGGCCTAATGGCAATGATATTACCCGGAGTCCGCCCGATCATCCGACGGGCCTCTTCCCCCACAGCCAGTATTTTTCCCGACTCCTTATCTAAGGCAACTACAGAAGGTTCCCGGATCATAATGCCTTTACTCCGTACATACACGAGTATGTTAGCAGTTCCAAGATCAATTCCAATATCAAACGCCAGATTCAACATGCCTGTTCCCCCTTACGGAGTAAATTATGCAATAGTCATTAATTTCTATACTATTTTGGAATATCCTCCTTTTTTTTCCCCTTTTTCTAGTCTGGTCTGGTATTTGCGACGAGTAGCTTCCCCTCCTCTGATATGACGCTCTGCTTTATTTGTTTCCAAAATTCTTTTCACTTCTTTTGCCAAGACCTTATTAATTCCAGGTAGCCTTTCCGTTACATCCTTATGGACAGTACTCTTACTCACCCCAAAATACCCTGCAGCCTGGCGAACAGTAGCTTTCTCTTTAACAATAAACCTACTAAGGTCGAGTACTCTTTTTTGGATATGATCTTTCACTCCCCCACCCTCTCCCGTGATTTATCAATAAATTATATGGGTGGGATAGGGACATTATAACCTGACCCTTTTCTTAGCAACCAGGATAAAGATTTATTCTGGTTCAAACAACAGCATCGTTAAAGGATCAATTGAGTTGCCTTGGTGCTGAAGATCAAAATGAATTCCCGGTTCAGGTCCACAAGTTGACAAAGAGCTCATTCCTAAGACCGTTCCCTGCTTCACCTTCTGCCCTACCGAGACCTTTACCGCCGTAAGATGAGCATATAAAGAAATCCAGTCTTCCCCATGAGCTAAAGACACCATCATTCCCAAAGATGGAACCGTCTTTATTTCTTTAACTATACCGTCGGCGCAGGCTAAGACATTAGTCCCTGCCGGCGCAGTTACATCGATCCCCGAATGATACCACCACTCCGTAAGTTTTTTTTCCCAGCCATTTTTCCGTACAACAACCCCTTTAATCGGTGGAATTAGTGTTAATGATGGTAATGCTTTCTCTTCTATGCTCTTTTTGGGCTCTTTAGTCTCTTCAAATTCTCTACGTAGCGCAGAGAGGTCGCTTTGGAGTTTTAAAACCAAACTTTTTAACGATTCTATGCCTCCCTCATTTTTATTAATAGCTTCTTTAACCACCAGGGGAGGTGTGGTCTCCCTAAACCAGGGTTGAACAGTTATTACCCACCCCCCAACAAGTAAGAATAAAAAACTTAACGTTTGTACCAGAAACCGCCTTTTTTTATAAAACTGAACACCTTTCCTCCCTGCTTTTTTAAGCTGTTTCTTAAAACTAACCGTCCATTCTTCCCAAGCAGTCCCGAAATTTAGCTTACCTTGATTTTTTATACTCATCATCACCTTTCTCGCAGCTCGTCACTTGTCGCTCGTCACTCGTATGGATAACAGCCTTTGCCAGTCTCAGATGAAGCTTTTGTCGCTCGTGTTGAATGATAAAACCTTTGTGACTGTAGGTCCCAACATCCGGCGCTTCACCCCGGCGCACCGGGGAGCATCCTTACCGGATTGCTGGCAGCATAACTTCATTGGATAGACTCGCAAGACTAGATAGTCGCTCACGCCGGCTACCGCCCGCACACGTGAAGTGATGAAAATTAAAGCCGGGTGAGTCGACAAGCCTCAGAGGCCCTATAATTGGTTGTTCATACTGGTTTGAGTCGCTTAGCCGGCTTCCTAAATATCACAAAGTGCTTAAGATCGAAGGCGGGTAAGTCGACCAACTGTCCTGTAGGATTTTAAATCAAGACCAGATGAATCAACTAGAGCTATTTTTTGGTCAGTAATGTATGATAGTTTTCCCATTTGATCCTAATTTATCCTAATTACAGAATAAAAAACAGCCCTAGACCGGACTGCTTCTTTACACTTAAGGAATTGCATAATTCAATTATTTATGATTTGATCACAATATATTGATAGCCTAACAAAAGCCAAACACTATATATTGTGGTTAAATACAAGCTGAAGGTATTATGTAATTCCCTCACACTATTTAAGGTTATTAAATTAGTCTTTATCCTGCGTAAAACCCGTAGACGGGGTACAACCTTACCGGATTATTGGAGAGCAAGTTTCTTAATTTCTATCCCCTGATAGTAATAATGGAGGATCTCCAGAAAATTTTTTCCCTGTTGCGCCAAACCATCGGCGCCATACTGACAGAGACCAACACCATGCCCATAGCCGATCGTTTTAAAAATGATCTGGCCCTTAACGAAACGGTAACTAAAGTTAGTTGAATATAACCCCAGCAGGGAACGGAGTTCTTTCCCTTGATATACTTGATCTGCAACCCGAATCCTTTTAACTCTACCACTACTGGTATAATTCAAGATCTGGATAAAAGGAAGACCACCAACAGTAGGAATTCTTTCCACTCCTAATTTAGACAGGAATCCATTAACAGAAAAGACTTGCTCTTGACTATATTTAGGAGAATGCCGATCATACAAACAATCCACACTTCGAAGATACGGTAAATAGGCGCCCCAAACTTCTTCTGCATTCTCTGTTTTCGGACCACTCGTCGAGTGATAAACGGCATCGATCAGTTTACCTTCATAGGTAATAACCAAACCTTTTGTCTCTTCGACTGCTGTACAGATCTTTTTCCAAAAACCATAATAATTCCAAAGCCCCCATTTACTTACCAACTCTTTCTTACTCAACCACGCCTGTGAATCATTAATATCATCACTCAGATCCGCTCCCTGAACAGCAGGATAGCCTGGTCCGCCAAAACGTTTAAGCCTTCGCGCCGTAACTGTCCGGGCAGCCACTGCTTGGGCTTTTAGAGCTTCTAACTGAAAATTAGCTGGCATTTCCGCAGCTACTACCCCTCTCACATATTCTTCTAAGTCAAGAGCGATGATTCTTTTTTCGTCTTCTAAATAAAGGTGAACGATAAGTCCCTGAGGTGAAGTATCACATCTACTCAAAGATAAAGGCAATAAGAGAAGCAGGAAAAACAAAGAAAGAAAAAGACCACATAAGGCCTGTTTCATTAGGAACCTCCGTTTGCGATATATTACAATCTATCCTATGTCCATCGAAAGAGAAATATTCAAAACCCCAAGCATTTCATGAGAAAAGATTTAGGCTCACCATATAAAAACATTCATTTGTATTCTGTAACATTTCGCTGCTAACCGATGGGAACCCTATCTCTTCTCCCCATTACCCTCATCATACTTTAAACTTGCCCAACCGTTCAAACCAGATCCGGGGTAATTCCACGTCAAGATAGACACCGGAAGAATTAAACTCTTTCTTATATACCCTTCCTCGTTCATGAAAAACCGATAAGTATCTACTTTCGGTAAACGGAATGAAAAATACCCCTCGGTTGACTCTAGCGGAAAGAATCTCCATAATCTTCTTTTTAAGTTTATCGACATCAGTCCCAGTTTGAGCGGATATCGATAACGCGTTAGGAAAATTTCTCTCTGCGCGGATAATAGTAAATTCATTTGCCACTAAGTCCTTTTTGTTCAGCACGGTGATAAAAGGTTTCTCTTCCAGTCCTAATTCACGAAGAAGAGCGTTAACCGCCATATACTCCTCTTCCCTTTGAGGACTAGCCATATTTACGACATGTAATAACAGATCTGCCGCTCTTATCTCTTCTAAAGTAGCACGGAAGGAATCCACTAATTGATGAGGTAGTTTACGAATGAAACCTACTGTATCAATGAGTAGTGCTTCTTGTTGATTGGGGAAAGTAATCCGACGGAAAGTGGGATCTAAGGTTGAAAACAATCGATCCTCCACTGCTACCTCGGCCCCTGTCAGGAAACGAAAAAGAGTAGATTTTCCCGCATTAGTATACCCCACTAAAGCTAAAATCGGCCAATCAAAACGTTTCCGCGCTACCCTTTGTAATTGCCGGTTGGCTTTAACTTGTTTAAGGCGCCGATTTAATACGGCAATCTTAGAGCGAATCCGGCGTCGATCGGACTCTAGCTTGGTTTCTCCCGGTCCTCTAGTTCCAATCCCCCCGGCCAAACGAGAAAGCATTACCCCCTTCCCAGCAAGCCGAGGAAGTAAGTACTCTAATTGCGCTTTTTCCACTTGAAGCTTGGCTTCTTTGGTTCTAGCCCTCAGCGCAAAAATATCCAGAATTAATCCGGTTCGGTCTAAAATTTTGACTTGAAGTTCTTCTTCAAGGTTCCGAGCTTGAACAGGCGTCAATTCATCATCAAAGACAACCAAGGTAGCCTCTTCGACTCTTAAAAAATTCTTCAGTTCCCATAGTTTGCCTTCAGTAAGAAAAAAAGCCGGATTAGGCTTCTCCGACCGTTTATATAGTTTAGCAACCACGCGTCCGCCGGCAGACCATACCAAACCGCTAAGTTCTTCTAAATTTCCTTCTTCTGCTGTTCCCACAATAACCGTCTTTTCTCGTAGTAGATCTTTTCCCACGAAAAACCCTCCATCATTTTTACCAATTCCAGCATGGTCTCCTTCTTCTCCTCACCTCAGGCCGGGTTTATCAACCCGGTCATAACTATCCATAAAGCAGGTGACTTGATTTAGCTCTATAAAGGCAATAATCTTCGCGATCCCTAGCGGCCACAGTTTAGCTCATAAATAATCCTTAGCCCTTCCAAGGTAAGCACTGGGTTGGTGAGCATGATCCTTTGAGAATAAGGAGCAACGATACTACTTAACTCGCCAGTGGCTACTACTTTCGGTTCACACCGCATCTCTTCCGAGAGCCTTTGAATTAAGCCATCTACCATATCAGTATAACCATAAATCAATCCTGATTGGATACTATTCACTGTATTCTTTCCTATAATCCGAGGAGGCGCCTGAAGTTCCACCCGAGGAAGTTTAGCCGCCCGTAAAAAAAGGGCTTCAGCGGCGATCCCTAAACCAGGAAACATAGCTCCCCCCAAATAATCTCCTTTTTCATTGATCGCGCAAAAAGTGATAGCCGTCCCAAAATCGACTACTATTAAAGGCGGTCCGTAAATATTAATCGCCGCCACTGCATTAACCACTCGATCAGCGCCTACCTCCTTAGGGTTTTCATAAACGAGTGATAAGCCGGTCCGTATTCCGGGACCGACCACCAAGGGATCAACCCCGAAATACGTTCTACTCATCTCGGCGAAGGTCGAAGTCAGTGGAGGAACAACGCTCGAAAGCACCACTGCCTCGATTTTACTATAGTCAATGCTTTTACTATTTAAAAAAGCCTTGATTACTATTCCATATTCATCGACTGTTCTATTTTTATCAGTAGCTAATCGCCACTCGGCAATTAATTTTTTACTTACAAACAGCCCCAGTACAGTTCGGTTATTCCCTACATCCATGACTAAGATCATTATTTTCCCTCCTCGATCAAAATAGAAGATAATCAGCTTTCGAACCCCGGATAGAAAGAGGCCGTTTGGTAGTTGACCGCATATAAGTCGGGATAGAAAGCAACTTCACATTCGAAATCTTTTAGCCGGGTTTGCAAAGTATAGGTTAGATGTTCCATTCCTGGTCGGGCCATCACACTATGGCCTAAATCGATCAGCTTTATTTTATGCCTGGTCAAGTAAGACAAAGCATACCTACCTAACTCCGAAGAAAGAAAAGTATCGCAGCCCTGTGTAATATATTTATCCCACTGCTGCTTATAGATGGGCGCAAACCCCGGTCCTGAAATAATCAATACCTTGTTAACGTTTGCATTCAAATCACCAGCATACGGTATGATTGGAACCTTTAAAACCCGTTGACAGCAAAAGAGTAAATCCCTAAGTGTCATCTGCGTCACGCCTCTTACCATCTCAGCTTCATGAATTATCTCCTCAAGATTCAAGAGTCTGGCCAAAGTAGCATTATTTCCCTCAGGGGCTTTATTCCAGGAACTATGAAGTACCAAGATACCCATTTGACTTTTTTGCAGAATATCCTCTACCTGGTCATGCCAAGGATGATGAGAGAGAAGCAGATCAACCCCATCCTTAATAGCAATACGAAGATTATATTCTGTGGGATCAACACAGACTCCAATCTTCTTTATCTTCTTTATTGGTTGGCGCAAAAAGTAGGGAGTATCATATTTATCTCCAAGTTTAGCTGGGGCTAACTCTTCGATAATGGATTGGAGTTTTTCTAACTCAATCAAAAAATCACCTCTCGATGATCCTCCACATCACCATGCTCATTTCCATAGATAATCTTTCGTTATCACTCATTCGTTACATGAATAATCTCACTGTTCGCATCTCTTTATCTATATTTATCCTCGGAATAAAGCGTGCAAAATTGGTAATTATGCAATTCCTTAAATATCACAAACTTCCAACAAGACATAAGTGTATATTCTAAATTCCTTACGAAATTTCCTTCCTCTCATTAAATTAGCTGTAAAAAATGATGCAAAAACTCATTACCTATTTGGAACATAATCTTTTTTTGGGGAAAAAATCTATACATTATTTTAACACTAGTTTATGCTATAATGATATTAGTTTCATACATATAGAAACCAGTTTTTTCTTAGAATGTAGTGGCGGTTAATAAATACATCAGGAGGCTAAGCAATGAACAAAAAACTATTGTCCCTAATTTTATCTATAATAATGTTATTACTTATGGTTAATATGGTTTCAGCGGCTGACCATCAATTAGGTCTTGGTTTTTATGACAGTAATAATGGAGGATGGTATAACCATTACTGTCTTAGCGGTAAATATATCCTTTCTAAGCAAACAGCCGTGCAAGGCTTGTTAGCCGGAAACTATTTAGGTGTCAAGGGAATGTATAATTTAAAAAATGATCCCAACTACAATTTCTATGGATACGGAAAAGCCGGTTTCTTTTTTAACTGGGGAGTCGAAATCGGCGCTGGCGCCGGAATTGAATATTTCCTATTCAAAGCTTTGAAAGCAACCGATGTTAAGGAACTGGAAAGAATCGGGTTTATGCTTGATCTGGGTATAGACGTCCAACTCTATGATTACGACGATAATAAGCATTCCTCTTCCAGTGGTCTTGGCTTTGGCGCGGGTATTCATTATTATTTTTAACTAATCTTTAACCGCCACAATTTGATGTCTTAATAACCCTGTTCTATTTTAGACAGAACAGGGTTTTATTTTGCCCATGCCTAGACATCATATTTAAGGTTACTCCAGCCTCTTGAGGGTAATCTCCGGATTTCCAAAAAGATAACGACTTAACAACTAATACTACTAGTAATCATCTTTTAAATATGATAGTTATTAAGTTGAGACAGAATAATTATCTTATCTAATTGCCCAAAATATAACTGGAATGAGCAGGCGGAGATGATTTATCTTGAAACGTAATAAAAACTTCTCTTTTTATCTTCTTATTTTTATCTGCTTAGTGGCAGTGGGTTTTCTATTCTCAACTCTCACTCTCTCAAAAGATCTCAGATCCAAATTAGAAAATATGCGTTTTGTCTCAAAAGTTTATGATCGACAAGGTAAGCTAATTGGTAACCTTTTTTCTCACCGGAGAATTTGGGTCTCATCACAGAACATCTCACCTTATCTTAAAAAAGCGGTCATTGCTACTGAAGATATGCGTTTTTACCGCCATTTTGGGGTGGATCCGATTGGAATTGCCCGCGCAGTATACCAGAGTTTAAGACCCGGAGGGAGCAAACAAGGCGGAAGTACTATTACTCAACAGTTAGCGAAGATCTCGTTGTTATCTTTAGACCGTACTTTCAGTCGAAAGTTCAAGGATATGTTCTATGCTTTACTGATTGAAAGAACCTATACCAAAGAAGAGATCTTGGAGCTTTATTTAAATAGTATTAATCTTGCCCACGGAAATATCGGCGTAGAAGCAGCCGCCCGTTATTATTTTGGCAAGTCAGCCTCCACCCTCAATTTAGAAGAATCAGCCTTACTCGCCGGAATTATCCGGAGCCCGGAAAATTACTCTCCCTTCAAACATCCTGATACTGCCAAAGGTAGAAGGAATCTCGTTTTAAAAAAACTAATGGAACAAGAGTATATAACTGAAGCACAGTATAAAACAGCAGTTACCAAAGATTTAGGAGTTGTGCCTTGGCAGGAGGTAACCTCGGTAGGCGCTTACGTCCTGGATTACCTTCGTGACCTTTTGATCAAAGAAGAAGGCTTTTCTGAAGAAGAATTACTATGGAGTGGATACCGGATCTATACCACTATCGATCTTAACTACCAACAAGAAGCCGAGCGGATCATGAAGACCCTCCCCCATTACTCTGGAGAAGTTCAGCCCGAGGCGGCGCTGATTACTCTCGACCCTACTACCGGCGGAATCCTGGCCATGACTGGTGGGCGTGACTATACTACCAGCCCGTTAAACCGAAGTGTTAAAGCCTATCGCCAACCGGGTTCCGCCTTAAAACCCTTTATTTATGCTACTGCTCTGGAAAAAAACTATACTGCCGCTTCGATCTTAGAAGACCGACCGTTAACTATTCCTCTGGAAAATGGGAAAGTATGGTCCCCTGAGAATAATAATCATGAGTTCAAGGGAAAAATTACCCTCCGCCAAGCATTAAGAGAGTCCGTAAACACCATCGCTGTCCAATTAGTGGAAGCAATAGGGATTCCCATCATTGCCCAACAGATGGAGAGGATGGGGATCAAAAGTTTGGTTAAAGAAGGACAGGTTAACGACTTAACCTATGCTCCGTTAGCCTTAGGCGGATTAACCAAAGGCGTAACCCCTTTAGAACTAACCGCCGCCTACACTTCCTTTGCCAACCATGGAAATTATGTTAAACCTTCTGCCCTTATCAAGATCCTTGACCACCAAGGGAAAGTGAAAAAGGAGTTTAGACCCGAAAAAGGAAAACCCGTTATCTCTCCGCAAACAGCTTATATCATGACCAAGTTAATGCAGGATGTAGTGGAAAACGGCACTGGATGGAGAGCGCAACTACCTAAGAGACCGGCCGCCGGTAAAACCGGTACGACTACTGATTATACTAATGCTTGGTTTGTCGGTTATACTCCCGAGTTGTTAACAACAGTCTGGATCGGAAATGATCGTCAAGAAAAGTCCATGCGCTATAAAGAAGGAATCATCGGAGGCGGAACAGCAGCGGCTCTTTGGGGAAACTATATGGAACGGATTACCTCCCATCTCCCGATACAAGATTTCCCTGAACCAGCCGGTATTGTCTGGGCCAATGTTGACCCCGAAACCGGTCATGCCATCCCTGCTTGGGTTAATAAAAACTCCTACAAAGAAGTTTTTGCTGAAAATAAGATCCCGGAAAGTGCTTCCTATAAAATTTGGCGTTGGTTTTCTTCCTGGCCCAAAAAGGGGAAAAAAGAAAAATCCCCCGCTCCTGAGAGTGAAGATTTTCCGGATAACACAGAAAATAACCGGATAGAACAGTTCGAAACTTTAAATTTTAATTATTAGATAATTAGACCCTGTACGTAGGCGGTAGCCTTCGTGAGCGACTACCGAAAGAAGATATGGTTACCAATCCTCACGGTCCGCTGAAGATTTGCGGTGGCGAAAAACCTTAGCCCTTCTGGAGAAGAAAGCCGGGGGTTATAATAATATAGCGCTCCGTGGGAGGGATCTTTACCTCTCAGCGCATCCTTGGCGGCCTGTAGAGAAAGAGTCGTCGGCTCCATGGTCGCCAGTTTAGGCAGGCAACTGAACTGTCCTGATTGATAGATTACTTCTCTGATTGTATTGGGAAAGATCGGACTTTTAACCCGGTTCATTACTACAGCTCCCACCGCCACCTGTCCCCGGTAAGATTCGCCTTCTGCTTCCGCGCGAATCAGTTTTGCTAATAAGTAAAGATCTCCATCTGGTGGTAAATTTAAATCCAACCGCTGCTTATTACCATAATGAAGAGAAAAACCAAAAAAAGGAGCGAGTCTATTCTGCTCACCAACCAAGTTAGAAGGGACCACTCGACATTCCATTGCAGTGGAAAGGCCCTCGATCAACATATCCAACCGGAATTCAAAACCAGCTGTTAGTTGGATTTTTTCTTCTACCGGCAAATGAGAAATACCAAATAGGTCCCGGATCCCAACGGCTAAATAAGAATGATAATTCCCTTTTTCATTCGGCACATACGCTATTGATAAACCTAAATCTTCTTCTTCCCACAAATAAACGCTTCTTACTCCCCATTCGGGGTTTATCCACCAATTAAGCTTAAGGGCGCCCGGCGCGACCTTTTCAGCTACTCTCCAATCAAGTCCCAGTTGAACAGAAGCATCAGTAGTGATAGCTAACAAAAATATAAAGGTTAAACATAGAAGAGTGGTCCGATATAACCTCATGCTCACACCTCCGGCAAATAAAAATTCCGCCAGAGATTACATTAGGCATTTTTAAGAAAAATCCTTTATCTTTATGGGAAAAGCAACCAACCTCTTTGCCTCGCTTTTCCCTTATAGTTTGAACTGTTTAACTATATTCTGGAGTTCCATCGCCATCCGGGAAAGAGCGGAAGCCGAACTCAACGCTTCCTCCAAACTGGCCGTTTGTTCCTCAGTCGAAGCCGCCACTTCCTGACTGCGCATCGAAGACTGTTGCGCAATGGTCGCAATATTAAAACTGACTTCTTCCACCTTGTGGATTTCTGTCTTCATCTTTTCCAGCTCTTGGTTAATGGCTTTGATCTGAGCGTTTACTTCTTCGCTGGTCAAAACAATATGTTTAAAGGCGACTAAAGCCTCTTCGGCGATATTAGTTCCGGCTTTAACCTCCTGAACCCCGACCACCATTTCGTCGGCAAACCTATGAGCCTGAGTTTGAATGACTTCCAGCAGATCAGCGATATTCCCCACCTGGTTACTGGTGTCTTCCGCCAGTTTCCTGACTTCATCGGCCACCACGGCAAAACCGCGACCATATTCCCCGGCCCGGGCCGCTTCAATCGCCGCATTCAGAGACAGTAAATTAGTTTGCGACGAGATTTGAGTGATCACTTCCAAAATAACCCCAATATCGTCGGTCTGTTTCTTCAGAACCTCGGTTACTGCTTGAATGGAATTGATCTTTTCTTCAATTACGGAAATTTGGTTGATTAACTCGTTGATTTTGGTATTACCGGTCGCCGCTGCCGATGTCGCCTGTTCCGCGGAAAGCAAAACCTGTTGCGCATTGGATAAAACATTTTGGTTCCCTTCCAGTAGCTGATTGACTACCTCCAAGGTTTTACGCGTTTGGCTGGACTGATTATAGGCGCCATTTGACACATCCTGAATATTGGCAGCAATTTGTTGACTGGCCTTGGTAGTCTGTTCGGCGACACTTTTTAATAATTCCGCCGAACGAGTAACCTGCGTACTGCTGTCCATAATCTTGCCGATCAGGACCCGTAAATTGTCGACCATTTTGTTAAAGGAAGCGGCAAGAATTGACAATTCATCATCAGTGGAGCAGCTAATTCTCTCGACCTCTAAGTCCCCGTTGGCAATTTTTTGCGCCGAATAAGCCAGCCTTGAGATCGTCCCGGTTACTCGGGAAAAATAAATAACGGCGTAAACAATACTTAGGATTCCGGTCGCTACAATTACGAGTAAAACAACCAGTCCTAAGAGATTGGAGCGGCGCTCCAATTCTACGTTGACCGTGTGGTAGTAGCTTAATTCGGTAGTAATTAACTCTTCGATCGCATCCTTAATAAACCGGGATACTTTCACCAACTCTTCCATAAAAACAGTAAACTCCCGGACCATCCCTTGAACCAGACTGGAGACATCTCTGACTTCCTCATCGGCGGCGTGGGTGATACTGGTCGCTCTAATCTCCTCGTTTAATTGTAAAGCGTTGGTAATTAGTTCTTCATAGGTGGTTAAAATTGCTGCCAACGAATCAAAGGAGTCCATTCCTTCTTCATCTTTTATGTTAGCGGATAGTAAGGTTAGGTTGTTTTGGATCACGGCTAAATTATCATGAATCTTCTCCCGGTCCGTATCCTGTTTATTATAATAGAAACTCCAGAGAGTATTCGGAATTTCTTGCGCGGGTTGTATTATATTGTTGGCGATCATGGTCGTTTCCACCATAATTCTCATTTGGTCGATGGTCGCGCGAAACACAAAATAGGAGATAATACTTACTCCACCAATCACCAGAACTATTATTACCAATCTGGAGATCAATTGTGTTTTCAAGGATCTTTGCGCGTTACCGGGTCTTGTGGTCAATACTTTGAAGAGGGATTTGATGTTTATCATTAAACTACCCTCCTTATTAGTCCAAGCTTGGTCGTAGGTAGGGGGAGCCGGGAACCGGCCTTTTGTC
>ENA-UOOR01001225-UOOR01001225.1-fermentation-metagenome-genome-assembly--contig:-NODE-1225-length-31485-cov-19.718454_pt1 | contig 31485 bp, 26 predicted proteins | sample MGYA00245780_ERZ724029 | MGnify/ENA primary metagenome ERZ724029 (study PRJEB28704, sample SAMN03018315) | fermentation metagenome | biome: anthropogenic terrestrial biome; feature: soil... | reverse complement strand
CAAATATTTTCAGAAGCATACACAATATAAATTTGGATACCATTATAGGATATCGACAGGGAAATGATTATTACAATTTTCTTGATGATTATGATAAATAACAATATAGTGATTAATTTACATGTTTGAAATACAAAAATAATGGGTATCATTTTGTATTAATGAAATATTTATAGTAACGTAAACGTTTATATGGAGGTAATTTCATTGGGTAGAAGCGGCGGTTCAGGAGGCAGAAGCGGCGGAGGCTCCTTTGGCGGAAGCCGGGGAGGCGGCGGACGCAGCGGTGGTTTTGGAGGCGGGTTTTCACTTGGCGGCCGGGGAGGCTTATCCGGAGGCAGAAGCGGAGGTTCCTTAGGCGGACAAAGCAGCGGCTCTTTCAGGGGGTCAAGCGGCAGCAGAAAAACTGAAGGTCCGGGATTTGGTACAGGCGGCATTTTCAGACCGCATTTTGGCGGCGGAGGCTATTACGGCGGAGGATTCACAAATCCCCGAAGACCTTCCGGCGGAAGCGGCTGCGGATGCGTTACAATGGTTTTCGTATTAGTAATTTTACTGATTGTATTTATTGCTGTATTTTCAATTTTTGAGGCAATGAATGGAGACGGGGGCAGTAACATAACTGTTTCTTCTGTAGAAAGGATGCCTTTACCGCCCGGGTCAGTAAATGAAACGGGGTATTATACAGATGAAGTGGGCTGGATTAACAATGAAACAAAACTAATCAGCGGTTTTAAACACTTTTACAAAGAAACAGGAGTTCAGCCATATTTATATTTGACGGACACGGTCAACGGTTCGCATTTTCCGACAGAATCAGAGTTAGAGTCATATGCAAACAGTCTGTATGATGAATTATTTACGGATGAAGCCCATTTGCTTTTAGTGTTTTTTGAATATGAAAATCGGTATATGGACTGGTATGTTGCCGGTACTCAGGCAAAAAGTGTTATTGATACGGAAGCAGCAGATATATTGCTTGATTACGTTGACAGATACTATTATGAAGATAGTTTAAGCGATGAGGAGTTTTTCAGCAAATCTTTCAGTGATGCAGCGGAAAGAATAATGAAGGTAACCCGCTCACCATGGATTACGGTATTTGTTGTGATTGGTATAGCGATTTTAGTATTTGTACTATTCATATGGTGGAAAAAATCAAAGGAACAAAAAAACTTGGAAGCTAAAAGAAGAGAAGAAATATTAAAAACTCCTCTTGACAGTTTCGGTGACACAGAAGCTGAAGAACTTTTAAAAAAGTATCAGGATAAAGATGAACAATAAAATAATCTGCCGGCGAGCAGTTGATTAAGGAGGAAAAAATGGCAATATTAGAAAGATTTAACGATATTATAAAGGCAAACATAAATGTTTTGCTTGACAAATTGGAAGACCCAGAGAAGATGATTGATCAATATTTGGAAAATATGATGAAGGATCTTGCAGAGGTAAAACAAAGCACAGCAGAGGTTATAGCAGAAGAAACCCGCACTAAGAGATTGGTTGATGAAAATCAAACAGAAGCTGCCAAATACGGTGAATTTGCAAAGAAGGCACTAATGGCAGGCAATGAGGGTGATGCAAGAACATTCGTCAATAAAAAACAAGAATTGGAAAATGTGGGTGCGGGGCTGATGACAGCCTATGCTGCCGCTCATGAAAATGCAATTAAAATGCGCCAGATGCATGATAAATTAACTTCTGATATAGAAGAATTAAAACAAAGGCGTATAATGATTAAATCAAAAGTTAAAGTTGCTAAAACTCAGGAAACTTTAAATGAAGCTACTCAGGCAACAAAGAAAATATCCGGTGCAAAAAGTGCCTTCGAGCGTATGGAAGATAAAGCAAGCCGCATGCTGGATGAAGCAAATGCAATGGCAGAGCTTAATATGGAGCCAATTGACGAAGCAAAAGCATTGGAAGAAAAATATGCATCAATGGGCAATGTATCGGTAGATGAAGAAATAAATAAGTTAAAAGAAGAATTAGGATTATAATTACCCGTCCAACCATTCAATCGGAGATTTAAGCCGGGTACAATAAAAGCTGCCGTATGGCAGTTTTTGTATGTCTTAAAATATATAACAGTTGACACAAACGTATATATTTATTAATATATACTTGTATTATTTAATTTTTATGAAGAAATAGGGAGCCGTATGATTAATTATGTTGACTTGCAAAATATGATTGACTCAATGTATGAGGGTGTATTATTCATTGATAATAAAAACAACCGGATTGTTAACAGACAGTTTAAAAGAATTTTTGATATTGTCGGTGAGGATAATAAGGCACTAACAAAGGTTTTGGAAAAGTACAAGCTGTTTAATTTCACAAATCATGATGGTTATGCGGAAAGTGAAATTTTTGTCGGAAATAAAAAGATAACGATTGAATCTTTTTGCTATCGTTACCTTAATATTTTTGAGTTCGATATTATATTGTTTAAAGAAACAACTGAGATTTCTGAGGCGAGAGATGAAATAGAAGAACTGAAATTAGCCTTGAATTCCCTGAAGGATGTATTGGATAATGCTTATCAGGGGTTCGTTCTTGTAAATGAGGATGGAATAATAATTAAGTGGAATTATGAAAAGCTTTTTGGAATTAAGGAAGAGGATGCATTAGGCAAGCACGTGGAAGATGTAATAGAAAATACGCGTCTTCACATTGTAACGAAGACAGGGAAAAAAGAGCTCTATGATGTTCAAAGAATTCAAGGACATGATATGATTGCCAGCAGAACTCCTATTATCAAGGACGGCAAAATTATGGGAGCCGTGGGAACTGTTTTGTTTAAGGATATAAAAGAATTTACCGATTTAGCAAAAAAACTTAAAATTCTTGAAAGCACCGTAGATAAATATAAGAGTGAAATCAGCAGGATGTATCGTGCCAATTACAACTTTGACGATATAATAACCCGTAACGTCCATATGCTTGATTTGATTGATATTGCAAAAAAAGCAGCAAATTCCGCCTCAACAATATTAATTGAAGGAGAAAGCGGCACAGGCAAGGAATACTTCTCGCATGCCATACATGAAGAAAGCAACAGAAGATTGGCCCCGTTCATAAGGATAAATTGTGCGGCGATACCTCACGAGCTGATGGAGTCGGAACTTTTCGGATATGAAGCGGGTGCATTTACCGGAGCTAAAAAAGAAGGGAAAATAGGAAAATTAGAGCTTGCAAACGGCGGGACGGTACTATTGGATGAAATAAGTTCAATGCCGCTTAGCATGCAGGCTAAATTGTTAAGAGTTTTGGAAGAAAGAGAATTTGAGAGAATAGGCGGAAATACATCAATAAAAATTGACATCAGGCTTATTGCATGCACTAACGAAAACCTTGAACATCTTGCTAATAAAAACAGATTCCGACAGGATTTATATTATAGATTAAATGTTGTCAGAATTAAAATTCCACCTTTACGTAACAGGCTGGACGATATCCCTTGCCTGTGCGAGGATATTTTAAATCAACAAATGAAAAGCGTGGGATTAACTTCAAAGTCGGTGACGGATAGAGCCATTTTTGCCTTAAAACTGTATAGCTGGCCGGGTAATGTGAGAGAGCTGAGAAATATTCTTGAAAGAGCCGCCAATATGTCTGTCGGAAATTATATAGATATTCAACATCTGCCGGATTTTATCAGCGAAAAGCTGAATAATGACGTTGTAAAGACGGACGTACACACGTTAAAATATAAAATGGCTGAAGCGGAGGTACGTGCAATTGTTGAAGCTTTAAAATACTGTAACGGAAACAGAACAGAAGCAGCAAGGCTTTTAGGGATTCACAGAACGGCATTATATAAGAAACTTGACAGCTATGGAATAGATATTAAAACTATTTAGCTGTAGACAAACGTCTACAGTGTGAAATTTTGTAGATACTTGTCTACAAGTGTAAATTTTATGCAAATCAAACAAAAACATATAATTATTTTTTATTCAATAAGAGAATGTAGAATTTTATCTACATTTTTTTTGCTTCCACAAATCAATAATTTCAATAAAATTAATACTATATTAAGAAACGTTTAAATTTCAATGTATGTATTTCCTAAAATTATCAAAAGAATGTTGGCATGATTATTGCTTCATATTATTATAGAATAATTTTCTACAATTGTTCTATAATAAAAAAGGAGGTCAGTGATGAGAGAAGTTGTTATAGTAAGTGCTGTAAGAACACCAATAGGAAGCTTCGGAGGAAGTCTCAAGGATGTATCAGCAGTTAAGCTTGGCGCTGTTGCAGCAAAAGAAGCACTTGTCAAAGCAAATGTCAAGCCAGAAATGGTTGACGAAGTTATTTTCGGTAATGTTCTCCAGGCAGGAATCGGACAAAATTTAGCAAGACAAGTATCCATAGCTGTAGGTATACCTATAGAAGTTCCTTCCATGACAATTAATAAAGTATGCGGTTCCGGATTAAAAACCGTTCAGCTTGCAGCCCAGGCAATTATGTGTGGAGAAGCCGATATCGTTTTAGCAGGCGGTGCAGAGAATATGAGCCAAGCACCGTATATTATTCCCAAGGCAAGATGGGGATTAAGAATGGGTGACGGAGCAGTTATTGATACCATGGTTGCAGACGGATTGACTGATATTTTTAATAATTATCATATGGGAATAACTGCAGAAAACATTGCAGAGCAGTGGAACATTACCAGACAGGAACAAGATGAGTTTGCGGTAAGAAGTCAAAATAGAGCAGAAGCAGCAATTAAGAGCGGAAGATTTAAGGATGAAATAGTACCGGTGGTAATACCGCAAAGAAAAGGTGATCCTATAGTAGTAGATACGGATGAATTCCCAAGATTTGGTGCTACCATAGAAAGTATGGCAAAATTAAAACCTGCTTTTAAAAAGGATGGAACCGTAACCGCAGGATCTGCATCAGGTATAAACGACGGTGCGGCAGCAGTGATTGTTATGGCTAAGGAAAAAGCAGAAGAACTTGGAATTGAACCCTTGGCAACAATTGTATCATTTGCATCTGCGGGTGTTGACCCTGCAATAATGGGATATGGACCTGTTCCCGCATCTAAGAAGGCTTTAGCGAAAGCTGATATGACTGTAGAAGATATAGACTTAGCAGAAGCCAATGAAGCTTTTGCATCCCAATCCTTGGCTGTGGTAAAAGATTTAGGATTAGACCCTGAAAAAACAAATGTAAACGGTGGAGCTATTGCATTAGGACACCCGATAGGATGCTCAGGAACAAGAATTCTTGTTACTTTAATCCATGAAATGATAAAAAGAGATGCCCATACAGGTTTGGCAACATTATGTATAGGCGGAGGGCAAGGTACGACACTAATTGTTAAAAGATAATCAAAGTAAAATGACTGTGAAAAGATTATAAGGAGGGCTTATATTGAACAAGGTAATTTCTGTGAAAGAAGCTGTTGATATGATTCATGATGGCATGACTATCATGGTTGGCGGTTTTTTAGGATGTAAAAACCCATTCAAGATAGTTGATGCTATCGTTGAAAAAGGCGTTAAGGATATTACTTTAATTGCAAACGATACATCCTTTCCCGAAGTAGGTATCGGGAAGCTTATCGTTAACAAACAAGTAAAAAAATTAATTGCTTCCCACGTAGGAACAAATAAAGAAACAGGGAATCAAATGAATTCCGGCGAAATGCAGGTTGAATTAGTACCGCAGGGTACTTTGGCTGAAAGAATCAGAGCTGCTGGTGCGGGACTTGGCGGAGTTTTAACACCGACAGGCTTAGGTACCATAGTAGCGGAAGGAAAAACGATTGTAGAAGTAGACGGAAAGGATTACCTTTTGGAAAAACCTTTAAAAGCTGATATTGCTTTAATAGTAGGAGCTAAGGTTGATAAAAAAGGCAATGTAAGATATGCAAAAGCAACAAGAAACTTCAATCCGTTAATGGCAACAGCTGCTGATATTGTTATTGTTGAAGCAGATGAAATTGTTGAAGCAGGCGGAATAGATCCAGATGATGTCATGACTCCGGGAATATTTATAGATTATATAGTAGGAGGTAATGAATAATGGATGATAAAAATTACATTGCTAAAAGAGTCTCAAAAGAATTAAAAGACGGCGACGTTGTAAATTTGGGAATAGGATTACCTACATTAGTATCAAACTATATACCTGAAGACATTGAAATTACTTTGCAGTCCGAAAATGGATTTTTAGGAATGGGACCTGCGGTAGAGCCCGGAAAGGAAGATCCGTACTTAGTAAATGCAGGCGGAATTCATGTTACGATTAACCCAGGCGGAGCTTTCTTTGACAGTGCTGAGTCTTTCTTGATAATCAGGGGCGGACATGTAGATGCGACGGTTTTAGGTGCATTGGAAGTTGATGAAAAAGGCAATCTTGCAAACTGGATGGTGCCGGGCAAAATGGTTCCCGGAATGGGAGGAGCAATGGACCTTGTTACAGGAGCTAAGAAGGTTATTGTCGCCATGAACCATACGGCAAAAGGAAGCCATAAAATTTTAAAGGAATGTACATTGCCTTTGACAGCAGTAAATGCGGTTGACTTGATAATCACTGAGATGGGTGTTATGGAAGTGACGGACAAGGGCTTGGTTTTAACTGAAATAAATCCGGCTTTCACAGTTGAAGATGTACAAAATGCTACCGGAGCAACTTTAGTAATTTCAGAAAATTTAATAAAAATGGAACCACAGAATTAAATTAAAATATGGAGGATTTAAAATGTTAAAAGACAAAGTATGTATTGTAACTGGAGCAGCAAGCGGTATTGGCTTAGCAATTGCCGAGGCTTTCGCAAATGACGGAGCAAAGGTAGTTATGGCGGATGTAAACGAAGCTAAATTACAGGAAGAAGCTGCAAGAATCGGTGCTGTATACTTTAAAGGAGATTTAAGTAAACAGGAAGATTGTAAAGGTTTAGTTGAATTTACGGTTGAGAAATATTCAAAGGTTGACGTATTGGCAAATGTTGCAGGTATTCAAACAGTTTGTCCGATTGAAGACTTCCCAGAAGATAAATGGAACTTTATGATGAATTTAATGCTTACAGCTCCGTTCTTATTAACAAAATATTGCTGGCCATATATGAAGGAACAAGGCTGGGGAAGAATAATCAACATGGGCTCAATTCACGGGCTTATTGCTTCTGAATTTAAGGTAGCTTATATTTCAGCAAAACATGGCCTCGGCGGTTTGACAAGAACATCGGCGGTAGAAGGCGGAAAATACGGTATTACATGCAATATGATTTGTCCGTCATATGTTAGAACGCCATTGGTTGACAAACAAATTGCAGATCAGGCTAAAACTCACGGAATACCTGAAGATAAAGTTATATCCGACATTATGCTTACAAAAGCATTTGTTAAGAAGTTATTAGAGCCTAAGGATATTGGAGAAGTTGCTAAATTCTTATGCTCGGACACAGGGGATTATATTACAGGCTCAATGTTTACAATTGACTGCGGCTGGACTGCATCTTAATGTTATTAAGGAGTGCGGCACAGCTGCACTCCCGATATAAAAAATAAAAAATGGAGGATATTATATGTTTGGAATTATTTTAGGATTAGTATTATTAATGTTTTTAGCATACAGGGGATATTCAATACTATGGGTTGCTCCGGTGTGTGCATTGGTTGTCGGATTAACAGGCGGACTTGATTTACTTGCAATGTACAAAGAAACTTATATGACAGGTCTTGCAGGTTATGTAAAATCTTGGTTCCCTGTATTTATGTTAGGTGCGATATTCGGCCATTTGATGGACTATACGGGAGCTGCAAAATCAATCGCTCACTGGTTAACTCAGAAATTAGGAGCAAAAAGAGCAATTATGGGCGTTGTTGTTGGCTGCGGCGTTTTGACATATGGCGGTATCAGCTTGTTCGTTGTTGTGTTTGCTATGTATCCTTTAGGACTTGAATTATTCAGAGAAGCAAATATTACAAGAAAATTACTTCCTGGTGCAATAGCTTTAGGTTCATTTACATTTACTATGACAGCTATCCCGGGAACACCTCAAATTCAAAATATTATTCCTACTAACTATTACGGAACAACTCCTACAGCAGCTCCAATAATGGGTCTTGTTGCAGCAGCTTTAATGTTTGGATTAGGTATTTTGTGGTTACAATACAGAGAGAGAAAGTTTACTGCAGCAGGAGATGTGTTTACTGAACCTAAGAACAGAGAAGGTATTGATGTGGATTACTCCAATCTTCCAAATCCGTTCCTATCATTCTTACCTTTAATCACAGTTATTGTAACAATGAACTTTTTTGACTGGGATATAATTCTTGCTTTATTAGCCGGCATTATATTGTCAATGTTAATCAGCTTTAACAAGTATAAAGGATTTACAAAATCAATCAGTAACGGTGCTGTAGGCTCCATAACAGCAATACTTAATACTGCGGCAGCAGTAGGTTTCGGTACAGTTGTTAAATCAGTACCCGGATTTGCGGTATTGACATCAGTATTGCTGAATGTACCGGGAACTCCATTAATATCCGAAGCAATCGCAGTTAACTTGTTGGCTGGTGCCACAGGTTCGGCATCAGGCGGTATGAGTATTGCTCTTGAAGCATTAGGAGAAAAATACATGGCAATTGCTGCTGAAACAGGAATAAGCCCCGCAGCATTCCACAGAGTTGCTTCCTTGGCATCAGGCGGTTTGGATACTCTTCCACACAACGGAGCAGTTTTAACATTATTGGCAGTTACAGGAATGACTCATAAGGATTCATATATTGATATCTGTATGACTTCACTTGTACTACCGATAGTTTCTTCCATACCGGCTATATTGTTAGGAAGTTTAGGTATTTACTAAAATTATACAATCGAATATAATAAAGATGTAGCAATGCTACATCTTTATTGTTGACAATACTTTGTTATTATTTAATCAATAGGAGGAAAAAATGAAATTAGAAGACATTAAGAAAATTGGAGTTGCCGGCGGAGGAACCATGGGCTCCGGAATTGCGCAAATATTTGCTCAAAATGGTTATGAAGTTGTTGTAACCGATATTGCGGAAAAGTTTTTGGAAAACACAAAAAGAATTATTTTATTAAACCAAAAAACTTTAATCAAAGAAGGCTTATTGACAGAAGAGCAAGCGGAAGAATCGTTGAAACATATATCCTTTTCAACAGACAAGAGTGTTTTTAAGGACGCAGATTTAATTATTGAAGCTATTATTGAAAAGATGGATATTAAACAAGATTACTGGAAAGAAGTTGAAGGAATAGCACCTGAAACTTGTATTTTTGCAACTAATACTTCAGGATTAAGCATAAACGGAATATGCTCTAAATTAAATAACAAGGGCAGATTTATCGGAATGCACTGGTGGAACCCGCCACATATTATTCCTTTAATTGAATTAATTAAAAATGACGAAACTTCTGATGAAACTGTTCAGGTTTTAAAAGAATTGGTTGATAAAATAGGTAAAGAATCAGTAGTAGTATTAAAAGACGTAAATGGATTTATAGGAAACAGAATTCAATTTGCCGTATACAGAGAAGCTTTAAAAATCGTTGAAGAAGGTGTTGCAACTGTAGAAGACGTTGATAAAGCTATGAAATACGGTCCTGGATTCAGATATCCCGTACTTGGACCTTTTGAAACAGCTGACTTAGGCGGACTTGACACATTCTACTATATTTCATCCTATCTGTTCAATGATTTAAGTGATGTTAAACAACCTACAAAACTTCAGCAAGAAAAAATGGATAACAATACTCTTGGAGTGAAGACAGGCAAGGGTTGGTATGATTACTCCGACGGCAAGGGCGAACAAGCTATGGCAAGAAGAGATGAAAACTTCTTTAAAATGTTAAAGAATATCCACAATAAATAAAATAAAACGGTTTAGATAACTTGGGGACTCACCTTAAAGATGAGTCCCCATAAATTGTGTGCCTTTTCAATATAGTCTTTACACATGTCAACCATATCAAGTGCCATGGGAATATAGTGCTCCCTATGGTATTTGTTTTTCCTATTCAAAAAATTCTGTTTCATAGATTTCCGGTAAAATATTTACACTTCTCATTCTCCGGTTTAAGGAGTTCCTTGATATTACTCCATCGCTATAGTGTTTCAGATAATTGCTTTATTTATAGATAACTAAAAAGCCGGATAAGTGGTGTAAGAGGACGCTAAATAAATTAATTATTTAGCTCCTACCCGATTAAAAATACATGCAGATCGTCTTATCATTACATTATAAATAACGGAGGCAGGATTGTTTTTATGTTTCATGTTACAGGTGGACAGTTGTTAGGCGTTTCAACTGGAGTTACTTATATATACCTTGTAAATTTTAAAAATTGTCTTGACATAATAAAAAAAAGTTTATATAATATAAATATATTGAACGTTCAATCAATTTGTATAATTATTATTTCACAATTATTTGATTCATGTCTTTATTGCATGATAAATAGTATTGTAATCAATTATACTTATTATTAGCCTTGAAATAAATGGTTTATTATTTTAATACGACTTGATTGAATAGTCAATCAAAACAATTCTGCCGAATTAACTTATTAGATTGATTTAAGCAAGGCAATATAATGCAAGCAAGTTATAGTCACATAAGAAAGGAGCGACAATTATGGATCATAATGTTAAAAAAATGCATATTAACGGTGTGTGGGTTCTTGCTAATTCAAATAAAATAAGAGAAATTATTAATCCCGCTAATGAAGAAATAATTGCATTGGTAACTGAAGGTGATGAAAAGGATGTTAAAAAAGCAGTAAAGGCTGCTAAGATCGCTTTTTATGAGGACCAGACCTGGGCAAATTTTTCCGCTGCTGAACGAGGAGCTTTGCTTACTAAGGTTGCAGATCTTATTGAACAAAATGTAAATGATATTGCAATGGCAGAAACCTTAAATAATGGCAAGACAATAAGTGAGTCAGAAGGGGATGTGTACGGTGCAGCTTCGATATTTCGGTATTTCGGAGGAATTGCCAGTACACCTACGGGCAGCACTTATAATTTAACTAAGTCACTATATGCGATGACTGTAAGAGAGCCAATCGGTGTATGCGGACTAATAGTTCCATGGAATTACCCTATTGTTATTGCTGCAGGTTGTATTGCGCCTGCATTGGCAGCTGGTAACACTATAGTATTCAAGCCGTCATCTATAACACCCCTTTCGGCGATTATGCTTTTTGAGATAATTGAAAAAGCAGGATTTCCAAAAGGCGTTGCAAATCTTGTATTAGGCGATGGACGTACAGCAGGCAGCGAAATTGCTTCAAATCTTGATATTGACAAAATTGTATTCACAGGAGGAACTGATACTGGCAGAGGCATTATGAAAGTTGCTGCAGCTAATATAAAAAATTTATCGCTTGAACTTGGAGGGAAATCGCCGATAGTGGTGTTTGATGATGCAGATTTTGTGACGGCTCTTGATTATGTGATGCTTGGTGCTTTCCTAAGCCAGGGGGAAGTTTGTGTTTCCGGTTCAAGGCTGCTTTTACAAGAAGGGATTTATGATAAGTTTATCGATAGGCTGGTTGAGAGAACAAAAAAAATCAAAGTGGGTCCCGGAATCGAAAGATCATCTCAAATGGGTGCACTTGCTTCCAAAAGCCATATGGAGAGAGTCTTGTCATATATACAATCAGGAATTGATGAAGGTGCGAAGCTTGTATGTGGAGGAAAAAGAATTATTGATGGAGATATGAAGAAAGGATACTTTGTAGAACCAACAATTTTTGCAGATTGTACAGGTGAAATGAAAATAGTTCAAGAAGAAATATTTGGTCCGGTTTTGGTAGTGCAAAAATTTAAAGATGAGAAAGAAGCAATAAAAATTGCAAATGATACGGTATTTGGTTTAGCAGGAGGTATATTTACAAACGATATTAATCGTGCTACGCATGTAGCGAAAGGGATAAGGGCAGGTAATATATGGATAAACACTTATCTTGAATCATTGCCTGATGTTCCTGCAGGAGGATATAAGCAAAGCGGTATAGGAAGAATAATGGGTACTTATGGATTGGAGAGTTACACAGAACTAAAGCAGATTAGTATCAATCTTGATGTAAAGCCTATTGGTGTGTTCACTGAATAAGTAGAACTTTAAGCAGAAATTTTATGAAAGAAGGGATTTTTTATATGGAAAAATTAAAAATGGCTGTTGTAGGGGTCGGAACAATAGGTGCATTTCATGCACGTGTATTAAATGAAGCGGATAATGCAGAATTATGTGCTGTATGTGACTTAAATATTGAGTTAGCAAAAAAGGCTGCAAAGCAATACGGCTGCAAATGCTATACAAATATTGACGATTTAGCAAAAGATAAAGAGATAAAAGCTGTTATCATATGTGTGCCGGATAATTTTCATTGTGAAACAGCTGAAAAACTGGCTAAAGCAGGGAAGCATATTTTAATTGAAAAACCAATTGCAAAGACTGTTGAGGAGGCTAATAGAATTGAGAATGTTTGCAGGGAGTCCGGAGTAAGGTTAATGGTAGCTCATACTACGGCATTTTTACCGCATATCAAAATAGCAAAAGAAAAATACAGTGCAGGTGAAATAGGTGAGGCTGTTCAACTAGATTTCAAACACCAGTCTACTTGGCAAATTGGAGAGTTTTTAAAAGGCAGGGATTCAATGATGTTCTACCTTGGTGTACATGATATATATTCAATACAGTTAATTACGGGAAAAAGAATTATAAAAGTGTATTCACAAAAAGTTCAAAAAATTAGCAAACATTCAGAAGACTGCATCATTACTCTCTTTGAGATGGATAGTGGAGCCATTGGAACACTTAATATTAGCTGGGATTTGCCTTCAAGTTACCCTGTTGACTGCTTTTCATTCGTAATAAACGGTACGAAAGGGATACTGGTAAATGATAATCATACGTCAGGGATAAAGGTGTTTAATGAGGATTATAGAATATATGACATGCTTGTTCAGTATGAAATGGACAATAAAATTCATGGAGCTTTACCTGCAGAAGATAGCCACTTTGCAAGTTGTATATTATCGAATAGTGAATTTAACGTAAAAACAGAAGATGCAATTGATGCAGTAAGAATTATAGAAGGGATATTCAAATCATTAGAAACTGGAATGCCTGCAGAAATTCTCAGGTAATGTATTTAATATCATTACTTTGTTATATTTAACATATAAAAGAATGTTATTAGTGTATTATATACTGTTATTATATAATGAATATTTGTTGACAATGTTTTAGACATAATTATATAATAGTACTAAAATATGATTGAATGTTCGATAATGGGGGGCTTGAATATGTCTACTAACGAAAAAAAATTAGAAATACTCCAAAGTTTCTACGAGACAGTAAAAGAGGAAGGTATGGAAGGTGCTTCTGTTGCTAAGATTGCTAAAAGAATTGGAATACCGCAAAGTTTAATATTTCATTATTTTTCTTCAAAGCAAGAAATGATATATGAATTATGTGATTATGTATTAGCAAAATGTAGAGAATCTTATTTTCCATATAATATTGACGGAGAATCAGAAAGAGAAAGATTTAAATATTTTATTGATGAATTATTTAAATTAAAAGCAAACAAAGAGGTTAATGCGGGAGTTTTTTATACATTTTTTAATATGAGTTTTCGAAATCTTATAATTATGAATAAATTCCATGATATGTACCAAAGCTATAGAAATGTTGTAACAGAGCAATTTAGGTACTTTAACGAAAAAGAAGTCATCCGTACAGAGGATATTGGATACAACGTAGATTGTTTATTAGCAATAATAGAAGGTTTGTCTGTTATAGATACTACGTCAGTAATCAAAAAAACATCGGAGGAAGAGAAAAAATTCTGGGATTTTGTTGAGAAAATGAAAAATGATTTTTTAGATCAGATTGGGTTCAAATAATTTTTTTGTTAAGAATTGATTGAACATTCAGTTAGTGTTTATTTGGGGGTCATATAGTGAATAAGTTTGTTTTTAAAAATTCATTGTTTTACGGTGTTAAGAACATAGAGCATGGCATATTTTTAGATGATGAATGGAATGTATTGAACTAATGATTAAAGATGAAGCTTATGTTGTGCAAACCTTTACCGTGATCTATCAAGTATATAAGAACATCGGCAAAGCATCAGATTCTGTTGGCTTAAAACCTATATAAACAATAATTATAGGCACTAAAACCAAAAAGATGGAAAGATTGAAAAGCAGATATTGTAGTGCATATATTTTAAGAATGCTTCTACACTGTTATTTAAATACAAATAATCAAAAAGGTGGCGAATCACAGTGGATGAAGATTTAGATAATAAACTGGCTAATATAAGAAAAACAGATGAAATAGCTGGATATTTGACATCATTATATCACCTTCTCATGTGGGATTTATGGACATGCTTGCCATCAGAAGGAATAGATTACAGAGAGAGATTAGCTGGGTTTATTGCTGGTGAACAATATAAGAACTATTGCACCAAAGAGATTCATGAAATCGTTTATTATCTTGAAAATGCAGATAATATAAAAGATGTAGATAAAGCGATTGTTAGAGAGCTGAAAAGAAATTATGAATTAAATGTAAGAGTGCCATATGAAAAAAAGATGAAACTGGATGAAGTTTGTACGAAGGCTCAAGCTGCTTGGAAAGAAGCGTATGAAAAATCTGATTTTCAAATATTCCGACCATATTTGGAGCAAATAGTGAATCTAAATAAAGAAGTTGCAGATTGCATAGGATATGAAGGTAGTAGACTAAATGCACTTATATATAGGCTTGAACCCGGTCTTGATGTAGAAAGAATAGAAAAGTTATTTACATGTTTAAAAGTTGGGATATTTGATTTGCTAGGTAAGATAGAAAAAAGCCAAATACAAATTGAACCAACATTAGTAAATAAGAATTATAGCAAGCAGAATTTATACAGGTTGTCTAAATATATAGTGGAGAAAGTCGGATATAACATTGAAGCAGGGGGTTATGGAGAATCCTTGCATCCATTTACATCTTTTATTGGACCAAGAGATGTTAGATTTACTATTAATTATAACAATTTTGAATCAAGTGTACTATCTGCGCTGCACGAAGCCGGTCACGCCATTTACTCACAGAACGGTGATGATAGATTGAAATATACAGGGTTATGGGGTGGTATTATGGGATTCATCCATGAATCCCAAGGAAGATTTTTTGAAAATATATTAGGAAGGAGTAAAGAATTTTGGTTGTATTTCTATCCTTATGTTCAAAAAGAGTTAGAAGAATTCAAAAGTATGGAATTTGAGGAATTTTATAAAGCAATAAATCGTGTCGTGCCTTCTTTTATCAGGACAGATGCAGATGAACTTACTTATAATATCCATGCAATAATAAGATTTGAAATAGAAAAGGATTTGTTCGATGACAAGATAAAAATAGGTGATTTACCAGAAGTATGGAACACAAAATACAAAGAATACTTAGGAATAGAACCGGCAAGCTATAGAGAAGGAATACTGCAGGATATGCACTGGTCTATGGGATTGTTTGGTTATTTTCAAAGTTATGCATTAGGAAATATTTTTGGTGGTCAGTTTTTCCACCGGATGAAAAAGGATAAGCCGAATATTTTGCATCATGTGCAAAATGGTGATTTTAAGGAAGTGATTTATTGGTTGACAGAGAATATATATAGGTACAGCAAAGTTTATACACCAAGCGAATTGATAATAAAGTCAACTGGAGAAGAGTTATCTTCAAAGTATTTGTTAGAATATTTCAATCAAAAATATTCTGAAATATATTGCTTATAAGCATAGGTACTAAAGGATACAAATTGTATATTGAAATAATCCTAATACAAAACAATAAAAGGAGGTATTCAGAGCAACGTTATACTCGAAACCAATGAAGTGAATGGATTTGCATAAACATAAAATAACTAATTCAATATTGAAGAAAGCGAGGGATAATATGGGGAAACTAAAAGTGGCAGTTGTTGGTGACGGCGATATTGGGCTATATCATGCAAGAATGTATAATCAATTAGAAAACGCTGAATTGATAGCAATGGTTGATAAAAATGAAGAGTTTTCGAAATCCACATCAAAATTATTAAGTTGTAATTATTATAATAATATTGATGATTTATTAGCAAATGAAAACATTGAAGCAATTGATATTTGCGTACCAGATCAATATCATATGGAACCGACAATCAAAGCAGCAAAAGCGGGAAAGCATATTTTGCTTCAAAAGCCTATTGCAAAAACAGTCTTTGATGCAGAAAATATAAAAAACATATGTCTTAATAACGGAATAAGATTAATGATTGGACAAACCTGCAGATTTGCAAACAAGTATAGAAAATTGCATGAAATAATTAATAATGGCGAAATAGGTGAAGTATCAGAGCTTAGTATTAGTAGGTACACCTATAGAAGTGTCATAGAATATTTGAAAGGAAGCACTTCAATCCTTTATTATATAGGAGTTCATGATATTGATGCTGTTCAATGGTATACCGGTAAAAAAATAATCAAAGTCTTTGCAAAGGAAACGCAAAAAATAAGTACTTATAGCGAGGACAGCATTGTATTCATGTTTGAACTTGAAAACGGTGCCGTGGGAACTTTTCATTTAGGGTGGAATATGCCTGATAGCTATGGATATGACATATGCAAAATAAATATAATTGGTACAAAAAGTGCGACAGAAATAAATATGTGTGAAACAGGGTTTCAAATATATACGCCAAGAGGAAAACAAGAAGTGGATACTTCATTTTTAGCTGAAATATACGGCAGTATTAAAGGCGCATATTATGAAGAAATAAGTCATTTTGTAGATAGTGTAATAAATAACAAAGAATTTCTAATACCTATTGAAGAAGCAATAGATTCAATAAGAGTCATTGAAGGTATTTTGAAATCTGTAAAAACAGGTAAAGAGGTAGAAATTAATAGATAAATTTAAAATAGGTCATTAAGCAGTTAGTATATAGCTTAAATTTTATTTAGGTGGACAAAATATTTTAAAGAAAGAAGGAGAAAAAATGAAAAAGAATTTATTAACAATAGTCATTTTATTAATCATTGTCTCTATATTGTTTACTGCTTGTGCAAATGAAAGTTCAAATTCAGATGTAAAAGCAAAAGATTCAATCGTTATTGGTATTGAAGAAGATGCCGTTTCCTTAGACCCGCAAAATTGTAGTGATGCTTTTGGATTTGAAATAATGACAAATATTTATGATACTCTTTTCAGAGTTGATTCTAAAGGAAATTTCTATCCATGTCTTGTAGAAAATTGGACAAAAACTGATGATGGAAAAGGTTATACTTTTGATTTGAAAAAGAATGTCAAATTTCATAATGGTGAAGAGTTAAAGGCTTCGGATGTGAAGTTTACAATTGATAGGGCTATAAAATCATCTTATACGGCTGATTTATATGTATGCGTTGATACGGTTGAAATTACCGGTGATTATCAAGTAAAAGTCAACTTAAAATATCCGTTTGATCCGTTTATTTCAATATTATGCCAAGCTTCATCGAATATTGTTAATGAGAGGGCAATTAAGGAATCAAGCAATTATGAAAAAAATCCGATCGGTACAGGACCATACAAATTTGTTGAATGGGTCGGAGGAAAAAGGGTAGTAATGACGGGAGTAGAAGATTATCATATGGGTAAGCCATCAATTATGAATGTTGAATTTAGGATTATCATGGATAAAAGTACAGCTTTCATAGCCTTGGAAAAAGGAGAGATTGATGCTTATGTTAATATTGATTCAATTGATAGACAAGCAGTTATAAATAATAAAAAATTTGATTTTTATGAAATTCCTTCATACTTTTGCTTTTATTTAGAATTTAATAATGAAATTGAACCTTTTAATAATAAATTAGTAAGGCAAGCTCTTTCTTATGCTATTGATAAAGAGGCGATAATAAATAATGCTAAAAATGGCATTGGTTATATATCTCATAACCAAGTTCCTGAAGGAATATATGGATATACAGATAGTGTTAAATCATACCCGCATGATATAGGAAAAGCAAAAGAATTACTAACTCAAGCCGGATATGCTAATGGATTTAGTTTTAAATTATTAGCTACAGAAGGTGACTATGCAAAAATAGCGCAAGTTATTAAAGATAATCTTGCTGAAGTAGGTGTCACTGCGGATATTGAAATATTAGAATTTGGAACTTTTATTGATGAAATGTTTGGCGGAAAAGCGGATGCGTTTTTAGTGGAATTTGGAGTATATTATCCGGATGCGGATTCAGTTTTATATAGGGGGTATCATAGTGATTACTTTGGACCATCAGGGAATTTTGTAAGATATTCAAATAAAGAAGTGGATGCTCTTTTAGAAAAAGCTAAAGTTGCTATTGATAAAGATGACAGATTAGAAATGTATAAAGAAATATTAAATATACTTCATGAGGATGCGCCAAATGTTCCTTTATTTATTAATACAACCAATATAGCATGTAACGCAAATTTACAAGGAGTAAATCCAGATCCACAACTTCAAAATTTTGTTTATGAATATAGCTGGAAATAATAAAGCCCTGGTATTAAGACTTTACATTTTGTTCCCACAAGGAGGTATTTATGTACAAGTACATTCTTAAAAGAATTATTATGCTAATTCCAGTAATAATCGGAATTACATTTATTGTTTTTTCTATAGTATCATTTACACCGGGGAATCCCGGAAGATTAATATTGGGAGTTACTGCCTCAGAAGAATCGGTTAATCAATTAAATGAGAAGCTGGGAGTTAATGATCCATTTATTATTAAATATAAAAACTATATGTGCAATGCTATAAAAGGTGACTTTGGAAAATCTTACAATACAGGAGAGCCGGTTTTAGATGTGCTTCTTCAGAGATTTCCCACAACATTAAGATTAGCAATTACAGCTATATTAATTGCATCATTAGTTGGAATTCCTCTGGGTATAATTTCATCAGTAAAGCAGCATTCATTTATTGATAGCTTAAGTATGATATCAGCGTTGCTATTTGCATCAATTCCTGGTTTTTGGCTAGGTTTAATGTTGATTTTATTATTTGCATTAAAATTAGGAATATTTCCAGTCACCGGTGACGAAGCATGGCTTAATTATGTACTGCCATCCATAACTATAGCTGCCCCTACAACGGCTATAATAACAAGGGTAACAAGATCAACTATGTTGGAAGTAATAAGGCAGGATTATATAAGGACTGCAAAAGCTAAAGGCGCTAATAAATTAAGAATCATATGGAAACATTCCTTAAAGAATACCATGATACCTGTAATAACAATTATGGGCATGGATTTCGGTTATTTATTAGGAGGCACAATAATTGTTGAAGTACTATTTGGTATGTCAGGTGTTGGGCAAATAATGGTCAAAGCTATTAGAATGAAAGACATGCCTATTATAATGGCTTCTGTAACTCTACTAGCTGCAATATTTTGTATTCTGAATCTTATTGTCGATTTATTATATGCTTATATAGATCCAAGAATAAAGGCCATGTATAAATCATAACAGAAGGTGATAATGATGAAAAACAAAAATGAGGCTAGGACAATATGGCAGGGTGTATGGAGAAGACTAAAGAAAAATAAGCCTGCAGTAATTGGATTATTAATAATAATAACACTTATTTTAATAGCTATAAGTGCTGATTTAATAATAAATTATGAGGAATATGCCATAAAACAAAACAGTAGCATAAGACTGCAGTCGCCAAATAAAGATCATTGGTTTGGTACAGATATGTATGGCAGGGACATCTTTGCCAGAATTGTACATGGCAGCAGGATATCTTTAACTATTGGATTAATTACTATTGCTTTATCTATAACCGGAGGAGGCTTAATCGGAGCGGTTGCAGGGTATTACGGGGGGAAAATTGATAATATATTGATGAGGGTTATGGATATATTTTTGGCAATTCCTCCAATATTATTGGCGATTGCAATTATTGCTGCCGTAGGGTCTGGTATACCTAATTTAATTATTGCCTTAACTATTTCCGGAATACCAGGCTATGCAAGATTATTTCGATCCGTCGTATTGTCTTTAAGCCATGAGGAATTTGTTGAAGCCTCCTTGGCTGTTGGTTCCAGTAATGCCTGGGTAATTTTTAAGCATATCGTTCCTAATGCGATTGGACCAATAATTGTTCAGGCAACGCTTGGAATTGCAAACACTATCATTGTTGCTTCAAGTCTTAGTTTTATAGGGTTAGGTATACAGCCGCCTGTACCTGAATGGGGAGCTATGTTGGCAGAAGGAAAAGAATTTCTAAGATATTATCCCTATATTGTTATTTTCCCTGGTATTGCTATCATACTTACAGTTTTGTCGTTAAATTTATTAGGAGATGGCTTACAGGAAGCTATTGATCCAAGACTTAAAAATTAAGAATAATCAATTTAGAAATGCTCAATGTATTTCTTAAGAAAGGAGCGCCAATGGATTCACAACTTTTGAAGATAAAAAATTTATTTATTAAGTACGAAACTGATGATGATACAATAAATGCCGTTAATGGAACTAATTTAGAAATAAAAAAAGGCGAAGTATTGGGACTGGTTGGGGAAACAGGTGCTGGCAAAACTACTACCGCTTTAAGCGTACTTAGGCTATTACCAAAAAATATTGAGGAAATAACACAGAGTGAAATATTATTTAATGGTAAAGATTTACTTAAACTAAGTGAAAAAGAAATGATGCAAATCCGTGGGAATAAAATTAGCATGATTTTTCAAGATCCTATGTCGAGTTTAAATCCGGTGTTAACTGTTGGGGACCAGATATCTGAGGTTTTAGAGCTTCACAATTTTGAACAAAAGAGTAAAGAAGAAATACAAAAAAGAGTCGATGAGATTTTGGAGTTAGTTGGTATTACACCAAAAAGAAAGACAGAATATCCACACCAATTTTCTGGCGGAATGAAACAAAGAGTTGTCATCGCGATGGCGCTTGCTTGTGAACCGGAGCTTTTGATAGCTGATGAACCTACAACTGCACTTGATGTTACTATTCAAGCACAAGTTCTTGCAATGATGAATGATTTGAAAGAGAAATATAATACGGCAATGTTGTTAATTACTCACGACTTAGGTGTGGTTGCACAAATGTGTGATAATGTGGCAATAATGTATGCGGGTGAAATAATTGAGTACGGTTCTATATATGATATTTTTGGTTCGGATAGAAAACACCCTTATACAATAGGCTTGTTCGGATCTATCCCAAGTTTAACAGAAGAGACTGATAGGCTAAAACCAATAGAAGGTTTAATGCCTGAGCCGACAAATTTGCCTACCGGGTGTAAATTTCATCCCAGATGTCCAAGATGTATGAATATTTGTGAAACGACCATACCAGATTATGCTGAATTTGACTCTCACATAATCAAGTGTCATCTCTATTAATGTAATAAAGAAAAATAGATAAAGAGGTGCAGATGTGACGATACCTTTAATTGAAACAAAACATTTAAAAAAATACTTTAAAACTCCACAGGGTGATTTACATGCTGTAGATGATATCAATATTAAAATAAATAACGGAAATTCTTTAGGAGTAGTTGGCGAATCCGGTTGTGGCAAATCTACTTTGGGAAGAACAGTTCTTAGATTACTGGAGCCAACAGAAGGTCAGGTATTGTATAACGGGGATAATATTATGTTATATGATAAAGGAAAAATGAGGGATATGAGAAAAAGCATGCAAATAATTTTTCAAGACCCTTATGCTTCATTAAATCCGAGATTAACGCTGAGTGAAATAATATCAGAACCATTAGTAGTAAATAAAATCTATAAAAATAGAAATCAAGTTACAGGAAGAGTCAAAGAATTAATGGACAAGGTTGGGCTTTCCCAAAGGTTAATTAATAGTTATCCCCATGAACTGGATGGGGGCAGAAGGCAAAGAATAGGTGTTGCAAGAGCGTTAGCTTTAAAACCTAAATTTATTGTTTGTGATGAACCGGTAAGTGCTTTAGATGTTTCTATACAGGCTCAAATATTAAATTTAATGATGGACTTGCAAGAAGAAATGGGATTAACTTATATGTTTATTACTCATGATTTATCTGTTGTAAAGCATATATCTGATGAAATTACTGTAATGTATTTAGGAAAGTGTGTTGAAACTGCACCAAGCAAAGAATTATTTTTAAATCCCATTCATCCTTATACAAAAGCTTTATTAGGTGCAATTCCGGTAGCTGATTTAGCTTGCAGAAAGAAAAAAGTAGAAATACTCAGAGGTGAAGTTTCAAGCCCGATTAACCCTCCAATTGGATGCAGATTTGCCTCAAGATGCGTTTATGCAAAAAAAGAATGCAGTGAAGTTGATTTTGAATTAAAAGAAGTAAATGATAAACATTATGTAGCATGTAGTCTGGTATACTAATTAGTTTATAAGGCTTTACAAAAGAGTCAGTTTAGAATTGACTCTTTGTAATTCTATTAAACCGCCGTATACCGAACGGTACGTACGGCGGTGTGAGAGGACGGTAATTAAATTAATTACCTCCTACTCGAACTCTTAAACATTGAACCTGAACAACACTATATCTCCGTCTTCCATGACATAATCCTTACCTTCAAGGCGCATTAAGCCCTTTTCCTTGGCGGCATTCATAGAGCCTAAGGCTTCCACGTCATCGTACTTAGTAACCTCAGCCCTTATAAACCCTCTTTCAATATCCGAATGAATTTTACCTGCAGCCTGAGGCGCTTTTGTACCTTTTACGATTGTCCATGCCTTTGATTCCATGGGACCTGTTGTAAAAAAGCTTATAAGTCCAAGCAGATGGTAGCTGATTCGGATAAGTATATCAAGACCAGACTCTACAAGACCCATTTCATTTAAGAATTCTTTCTTTTCGTCATCTTCCAAAACCGAAATTTCTTCTTCGATTTTACCGCATACAACAATTACCTCAGAACCATCCTGCAAAGCATGTTCTCTTACAATATCTATGTATTTATTGTCAGATGGATTTGTCAGATAATTTTCATCAACATTTGCAACATATAATACAGGTTTTGCGGTTATTAAATTAAATGTTTTTAAGAGCTTTTGCTCTTCTTCCGTATAATCTAAATAGCGTGCCTGTTTTTCACTTTCCAATCCTTCGACAATTTTTTGTACTAATTCTAATTCCGGCTGCAGAGACTTGTCATTCTTAACCATCTTAGAAAGCTTTTCAAATCTTTTTGACATTACCTCCAAGTCGGCTAAAACCAACTCCAACTCTATTATTTCAATATCTCTTTTCGGATCAACAGTTGTTTCAACGTGTATAACATTTTCGTCATCAAAACATCTCACCACATGAACAACCGCCTCAACTTCTCTTATATGCGAAAGAAATTTATTTCCCAATCCTTCCCCTTTGCTCGCACCTTTAACCAAGCCGGCAATATCAAAAAACTCTATAACAGCAGGAACTGTTTTGCCTGAATTACTCATTTTTGTCAAGAAATTTAATCGTTTATCCGGTACTTCAACCACTCCTATATTCGGTTCTATTGTACAAAACGGATAATTGGCCGAATCGGCACCGGCGGATGTAATTGCATTAAATAATGTGCTTTTACCTACATTAGGAAGACCTACTATACCTAATTTCATAAAACGTGTGACCGTCCTTTCTTTTCATTAGTAACCTAAATATCAACTCATTATATAATATTAGATTTTAAACTTCAATAAAATTATATAAATTTACATTTGAATAAACTAAAAATTCAGACAACTTTTTACCTTTTCAAAGCATATATTAAAATTCATTGAATATTAATAAAATATATAAGACAAATTATAGGGGGAAGAAATTATATGAATGATAAACAGATGCAGTCCAATTACATAAAAATAGTCGGGAAAATAAACAGCAATTTGGAATTCAGCCATGAAGTTTTTGGAGAAAATTTTTACGAATTTTTTATAGAAGTGCCAAGATTAAGCGACACAAGGGATATACTGCCTGTTATTATATCCGAAAGGATAATTAATGATATAAATATGGACATAGGCAATTTCATAGTTATCGAAGGGCAGTTCAGGTCTTACAACAGATATGAGGATACATGCAATAAGCTTTTGCTAAGAGTATTTGTCAGAGATATATATGTGCCTGATGAAGAGGAACTTGAAGAAATGAAAAGGCACCCAAATGAAGTTTTTTTAAACGGATATCTTTGCAAAGAAACTAAATTCAGAACAACTCCATTCGGCAGAGAGATAACGGATATGCTCATTGCAGTAAACCGTTCATACAACAAGTCCGATTACATACCTTGCATTGCATGGGGGAGGAATGCAAGGTACTGTGAAAAGTTGGAGGTTGGCGATCATATAAAAGTATGGGGCAGGATACAAAGCAGAAGATATCAAAAGAAAAATGAGCATGAATCATATGAAACAAAGATAGCCTATGAAGTATCTGTTACAAAGTTAGAGCATATAAAAACAGAAAATAACAGAAAGAAAGATGACGAACAACAGGAATGATAATATAGAAATTTCAAAAGAAACCGTTTAGGTTTCTTTTTTGCTATCAAAAATCTTTACAGATAATATTTATAAAACATACTCAAATGTCAAAAAAATTGACAATTATAGTATTGTCATATATTCTAATATGAAAATGTTGTCATGAAACATAGCTTTTATGAGTACCAATAATTATAAATGACAGTTGGCATTATTTTTGCATTGAATATAATAAATAAGCAAAGAAGGAGGAAATAGATGAATAAACCTAAAATAGGTGTTACAACTGCATGGAGTGTCGAGACATGGGGTGATTCAATAGAAAGCCGTGGATATAATTATGTAGGAAAAACTTATATTGAAGCAATAATTTCAGCAGGCGGTATCCCGGTTTTAATTCCGCAAATGGAACACGATGATATTGGTGATATACTAAATATCGTTGATGGTTTGCTATTTACGGGAGGAGGAGATGCTAAAAGGTTTTCGAAAAATGCACTGCCTGATCTAAGAGAACAGCAGCCAACAAGATACGATTTTGAAGCAAAGCTGCTTAAGTCGGCAAAAGAAACTAAAAAACCAATCTTGGGCATCTGCAGGGGATTCCAAATGATTATTGAAGTTTTTGATGGTTCTTTATCATCGGATGTAGTTGACGGGCACAAACAGAATATTTATGGTGGGGAACCATGGCATGAGGTTATTATTGAGGTAGACAGTTTTCTTCATAGGATTGTAAACGACACAAAATGGAAAGTAAATAGTTTTCATATTCAAAAAGTTGAAAAGATACCTGACAACTTTACAGCAACAGCCATATCAAGTGATGGGGTTATAGAGGCTGTTGAATGTAATGATCCCTTTATAGTCGGTACCCAATTTCATCCTGAAGAATTATTGTGGGGGGACAAAAGAGCTGAATTGTTTTTCATAAAGTTTATTGATGAATGTAAAAGAGGAGGTAAGTAATGACTGAAAAAATCAAGAAAAAAAGTTTTATTGAAGGATTAAAAAATCCTAATTCTTATGTAATTATTTTATCTTTAATAATTGTATGCATGGTTATAACTTGGCTTGTGCCTTCAGGCAGTTATGAGAGGGTACAGGATCCCGCTTCAGGAAGAACTGTTGTTGATCCTGCCTCATTTCATTATGTTGAAGACAAATCGGTAAACCTGTTTGGTATGCTAAAAGCTATACCAAAAGGAATAGCCGCTTCCGGTGGAATTATAGCTTTTATATTCATTATATCAGGAGCTGTAGAGGTTGTAAGAAGTACCGGTGCATTGGATGCAGCTATTATTTACTTAGTTCATAAGATGAAAGGTAAGGATACTGTATTATTGGTATTTGTAACTTTCTTATTTACCATGTTAGGAGCAGTTTTTGGTTTTGCGGAAGAAACCATACCATTTATACCTTTAGGAATTTCTATGTGCTTAGCCTTAGGCTATGACAGAATGGTTGGATTCCATGTTGTTAGAACCGCAGCATGGATTGGATTTGCAGGTGCATTTTTGAATCCGTTTTCAATTGGAGTAGCACAAAGCATTGCGGAGCTTCCGTTATTTTCAGGATTAGGATTTCGTATAATTTGTTATATAGTCTTTTTCCTTATAGGTGTTTGGTTTATTTTAAGTTATGCCAAGAAAGTTAAAAATGACCCTACAAAAAGTGTTCTTTATGGATATCAGGGTCAAAGAGACGAAAGCGACTTTCAACTTATGGATGTCGGTGAGTTTACAACCAGACATAAATTAGTTTTATTAACATTTTTAGTTTGTTTAGGATTCTTGGTATTTGGTGCAATAAAATATGGTTGGTACACTACTGAACTATCAGCTTTATTCCTAGGTTTTGGGGTTTTAGCCGGTTTTATAGCAGGCTATACACCAAATCAAGTAGCCAGAGAATTTACGAAGGGAATGAGAGGTGTTACCTACGGTGCTTTAATTGTTGGATTTGCAAGAGCAATAGTTATTGTTCTTGAGGAAGGCATGGTGCTTGATACAATAGTTTATGGTTTCTCGTTGCCTCTAATGGGATTAGGAGCTTCTTTGGCAGCCGTAGGTATGTTTATTGTACAATCATTCTTAAATTTCTTTATTGGCTCAAGCAGCGGATTGGCAGCAGCAACAATGCCTATCATGATTCCATTGGCAGATGTTTTGGATGTAACAAGACAGACTGCGGTATTAGCATTCCAATTCGGTGATGGTATTACAAATATGTTATGGCCTGCAATGATTTACTACCTTGCATTTGCCGATATACCTTATAATATTTGGTTTAAACATATTTTGAAGTTAAATATAATATTAAGTATAGCTGCCGTGATACTTGTAGCAGCAGCACAAATGATTAGTTACGGTCCGTTCTGATTCAATAAAAACTCCCCTATCACATCAAAACCTTGTGATAGGGTTTATTTTATTTGAGAAAATTATATTAGCATGTTAATATATAATTAATTGACTTAGGGTGGTGATTATTTGAAAAAATTTAATAGAAATATTGACTTGAACCTTTTATCAAACACAATAAACAAGATAAATAAATCAACGAATTTTCAAACTACTGCAGAAATAATTTTCGGTTTTATAAAAAGTTTTATAGATTTTAATATGGCAGTGATTTATAAAATAAATGATAAGGAAAACATATTGGAAATTGTCTCCTGTCTTGGCTCTGATGCGGAAAAACTCAAAAGAAGAATGCCTTTTAAAGTAGGGGAAGGTGCTGTCGGTTTGGTGGCTCAAAATAAAAGGCCCATCCTTATTAATGATGTGCTAAAAAGCAAGGAAATTCAAGTAAGACAATATTGCGACGAGGATCCCGTTATTCGTACATTTTTGGCGGTACCTTTAGTTGTTGGAGATAAAGCTATAGGCATTTTAAGCATATCAAATTCACAGCCTGAACAATATGATGATTATGATGTACAAATGATTAATATTATTGCTTCCCAGGGAGCGGTATTATTGGAGCTAAATAATAATATTACAGAAACACAAAGATTTTCCAACAAAATTCTTGATAATGTAAACAGCGGAATTATTGTTGTAGATATAAATTGCAATGTTGTAAAATTAAATAAATCTGCCGAAAATATTACCGGTTTTAAATTTGAGGAGATAGTGGGAAGTGACATTTTATCGGGACATTTAGTTTTAGATAATGAGGAAAATTTTATTTACCAATGTTTCAATGAAGGAAAAGTATACTTTGAAGAACCGGGATTCATGGTTAGAAAGGATCAAAATATTATAAGGATACGTCTTAGCACCTCTTTAATGTATGATGAAGAAGGAAATATAAAAAGCTGTATATGCATTTTCAGAGATAACACTGAAATAGAAAATCTCCAAAGCCGCATAGCAATGACAGATAAGTTGGAAGCATTAGGAAGGCTGACAGCAGGCTTGGTTCATGAAATAAGAAACCCACTTTTGCCCATAAGGAATGCCAGTGAATATTTGCTTAATAAATACGGCAATACAGAAAGCAATGACGAAATGAAAAGCCTTCTTAAGATAATCAGTGAAGAAAGCGAAAGGCTTAACAGGGTATTGGAGCAATTTGTAAATATGGGTAAAAACAGCTTTGCATCAATGGGGAATTGCGATTTAAAAGAAGTAATTGATGAGGTTTTAACCTTATTGAATTATACTATAAATAAGAATAATATTGAAATTAAAATGAATTTTACTTATGATTATATAATATTACCCTACAACAAGGACAACTTAAAACAAGTGTTTATTAATTTGATGCTGAATTCAATTGATGCAATTAATTTGAATGATATCTCAAAGCCTAAAATTATTACCATCAGTGTTATTAAATATAATGATTATACATCTATTTCCATTGAAGATACAGGCACGGGCATTCAAAAAAAAGATCTGCATCAAATATTTGACCCTTTTTATACAACAAAAGAGTATGGTACCGGAATGGGGTTATACATAGCGTTTAATATCATAAAAAGCTCCGGTGGAGTAGTGGATGTTCAAAGCAGCAATGAAAAAGGCACAAAAATAGTATTGACCATGCCGATAGAAGAGGGAGGAGAAAATGAATGTTAATATTTTAATTGTAGACGATGAAAAATCTATAAGAGAAACTTTAAAAATTATTTTTAATAATTTAAATTATAAAGTTTTTACTGCTCAAGACGGATTTGAAGCAATTAACATTATAAAAAGCAATATTATAGATATAATGGTTACCGATCTTCGAATGCCCCTAATGGATGGAATAGAATTGATGCAACAAGCACTAAATATCGATTCCTCAATAGAAACTATTTTTATATCCGCATATGCCGATATAAAGGCTGCTGTTAAGGTAGTTAAAATGGGTGCTTTTGATTATATAGAAAAATCCTTTTCAACAGATGAGCTTATCTTTACAATTGAGAAGGCTATTGAATTAAGAAAATTAAAAGAGGAGAATAGAAGTTTAAGGAGAAGGATTGAAGGGAAGTATAATTATGATGGCGTAATTGCCAAAAGTGAAGCTATGCAAAAAATAATTGATATGGTTAACAGAGTTGCAAACAGCAAGGCTAATATTTTATTAACCGGTGAGAGCGGCGTCGGTAAGGATGTTATGGCAAATTATATACATAAAAGAAGCAACAGGGCGGGAAATAGCTTTATTGTGATAAACTGCGGAGCAATACCCGAAAATTTAATCGAGTCGGAATTGTTCGGACATGAAAAGGGTTCCTATACCGGAGCAGATCGTATGGGTAAAGGAAAGTTTGAACTTGCAGATAAAGGTACAATTTTTTTGGATGAGATCGGCGAATTGCCGTTACATGCTCAAGTAAAATTCTTGAGGGTTCTTCAGGAAAAACAAATATACAGAATCGGTTCGGAAAAAAGCATCAGTGTTGATGTAAGAATAATTGCAGCTACAAACAAAAACTTATCGGAAGAAGTTGAAAAAGGAAATTTCAGAGAAGATTTATATTATAGATTGAATGTTGTAAATTTAGAAATACCTCCTTTGAGAGACAGAAAAGATGATATTCCTGTTTTAGCGGAATATTTCCTGATGGAATTTTCAAAGGATTATGATAAAAAAATAAAATATTTTGAGGTTGAAGCACTGAATTATTTGATGGATTATGAATGGAAAGGGAATGTTCGAGAGTTAAAGAATGTTATAGAACGTTCCGTATTAGTCGCCAATGATGAAGAGGAATTATTGCTGAAAAACCACCTTCCTAAAGAAATAACAGGTTTAGACCTAAATGATGATATTAATGATAATAAAGAAAAAACATTAGCAGATTATGAGAAAATGATAATAGAGAATACTTTGAAAAGGTATGAGGGAAATAAAACTAAAACTGCCGAGGTATTAGGCATTAAAAGGCAAACATTGTATAACAAATTAAAGGATTATAATTTAGGTAGTTAAAGAAAATTACGATATTTATGAAAAGCTTAATTAAAAGTGTCAAAAATATTTACATAATTTTGATGAATGAACCGAAAGGTGCGTAAAATACGCAACCTAAAACCTTGGCACAGTTATTGCTATATATATTGTATAAATAACAATACAATATTGGAGGCAATAAATGAATAAAAAAGAGCTTAGGATAATTTGTCCTAACGGACATTTGGGTTTTTCACCTACAAAAGAAGAAAGCTTTTGGATAGGTGCAAAGACAAAACCTGATTATTATTGCAGCGATTCAGGCAGCGATGATATAGGTCCGGGACCACTTGGAGCAGATAAATGCGCAAGCTTGTATGTTTGGCAGAAGCATGATTTGGAGTTAATGCTATTGGCGTCAAGAGAACAAGGTGTTCCAATGATAATCGGATCAGCAGGTGATACGGGCACTAACAGCAGAGTTGATATGTATGTTCAAATAATAAGGGACTTGGCAAAAGAGCACAATTTACCAAAGTTTAAATTAGCCTACTTTTATTCTGAGGTTGATAAAGAATATTTAAGAAGTAAAATGGAAAAAGGCGGCGTAATTGCAGGCTTAGATTCAAGGACAAATCTTACCGTTGAGGAACTGGACGGCACCGAGCGAATAGTTGCCGTTGCGGGAGTTCATCCGTATATTAAGGCATTGGAAATGGGAGCTGATGTAATAATCGGAGGAAGGTCTTCGGATATTGCAATTTTTGCCGCACCGGCTATTTATGAAGGATTCCCGGAAAATATTTCATATTATGCAGGAAAAGTATTGGAATGTGCTTCGTTTTGCGCCGAGCCATACGGAGCTAAAGAAAGTGTAATAGGCACAATTACAAAGGATGATGTCAAGGTTACGGCAATGGCGCCATGGCAAAGATGTACCGTTGCTTCAGTTGCAGGTCATGCCATGTATGAAAGGTCTAATCCTTATTATGAATATTTTGCCGGTGGTATGCTTGACATGTCAGAATGTGTTTATGAGCAGCATGATGAAAAAACGACAAGAATTACAAATCCAAAATACATTCCAATTGAAGGTAAGGTAAAGGTTAAATTGGAAGGATCGACAAAGGTTGGAGAAATGTATATAGGAATAGCCGGAATCAGAGATCCATATACAATCAAGCATATTGATAAGGTAATTGAAATGGCAAGGGAACAGGTTAAGGAACGGTTCGGCGAAGAGGGCTATGAACTGCATTATAGAATATATGGCAAAAATGGAGTAATGGGTGATTTAGAACCTATTAAAGAAATAAAGTCACATGAGCTTTGCGTTGTGGTACAAGGAATTGCACCTGAAAAGGACATGGCGGAAGAAGTTGCAATGACAGGCTTAAGACAAATATTCTATGCGAGATTGCCTGAAGTAAAGGGAACAGCCGGCACTGCTGCTTTTATTGTAGATGAAGTTTTACATGCTACTCCGGCATTTAGATGGTCATTAAATCATACCGTTGAAGTGGATGATCCTTTGGAATTATTTGATGTGAAACTTGTAGAAATAGGA
>ENA-UOOR01001224-UOOR01001224.1-fermentation-metagenome-genome-assembly--contig:-NODE-1224-length-31488-cov-10.581459_pt1 | contig 31488 bp, 26 predicted proteins | sample MGYA00245780_ERZ724029 | MGnify/ENA primary metagenome ERZ724029 (study PRJEB28704, sample SAMN03018315) | fermentation metagenome | biome: anthropogenic terrestrial biome; feature: soil... | reverse complement strand
AACTGATGACCTCATCCTTACCATGGATGCGCTCTACCTACTGAGCTATGAGGGCATTGGTTGCGGGGGAAGGATTTGAACCTCCGACCTCCGGGTTATGAGCCCGACGAGCTACCAGCTGCTCCACCCCGCGATCAATCTTAATTTTTCAACGGTATTAATAAATGGTGGAGGGAGAAGGATTTGAACCTTCGAAGCGTTCACGCAGCAGATTTACAGTCTGCCCCCTTTGGCCACTCGGGAACCCCTCCATGAACCGCAAAATTGATTATACTATAGCTTTGTTCTGATGTCAATAAGTTTTAGTTTTTTTATCGAAATTATCACTTGAAATTAGTTTCTTCTCTCTTTTCCAGATATCGCTCAAGTTTTCTCTTGACTCTTTGCAAAGCATTGTCAATAGATTTTACATGCCGATGCAGATCTTTAGCAATCTCCTGATAGGAACGGCCATCTAAATAGGCCATTAATACTTTCCATTCCAAGTCGCTTAGAAACTCGCCCATCTTGTTCTCAATGTCCACAAACTCTTCTCTACTAATCACCAGTTCCTCTGGGTCTGTAACTTTGTTGCCAGAGATAACATCCATCAGCGTACGGTCTGATTCTTCGTCATAGATTGGTTTGTTTAATGAAACATAAGAGTTTAATGGGATGTGTTTCTGCCTGGTAGCTGTCTTAATCGCCGTAATAATCTGACGAGTAATACATAGTTCGGCAAAAGCGCGAAAAGAAGCCAGCTTATCGTGGCGAAAATCCCGAATAGCCTTATAAAGACCGATCATTCCTTCCTGGATAATATCTTCACGATCAGCCCCAATTAAAAAATAAGATCGGGCTTTAGCTCGCACAAAGTTTTTATACTTATTGATCAGATACTCCTGAGCTATAGAACTGCCTTGTCTGGCGGCCTCAACAATTGCTTCATCCATCATATTATCGTAAGCTTCATAGTTCTTTTGCGGATTGGCCCCCACATACATCGCCTCCAGACAAAAATAAAAAGATACATTACATATCTTAATTAATCAATATTATACAACAGGGTATAACAACCGTCAAGGCAAATAAGTTTTCTTGCCCATAGATAGCTGGTGAAATTACATAAATCTTCAACTATGTTTCCTGATATTATGTAAGGCGTTAATATTTATGAAACATCTTCTTCTCAGGGGATGAAATGGATCAGTAATCTTGACGCCGTCGTAAGATCTCATAGAGAAGGATTCCAGCTGCTACAGAGACATTAAGAGAAGCTACTTTGCCTTGCATCGGAATCCTAAGTAGCAAATCGCATTTTTCTTTAGCTAACCGAGAGAGCCCTTTCCCTTCCCCTCCAAGAACCAAGCAAAGAGGTAAAGTAAAATCAAAGGTTTCTTTCCAAAAAACCGACCCTTCCAGATCAGCGCCAATCACCCAACACCCTTTAGCCTTTAGCTCTTCAATTCCCCGTACTGTATTCTTTACTTTGGCCACCGGGAGGTAATTAGCCGCTCCGGCAGAAGCCCTTAGCACTGAAGCATTTAAGCTAGCAGAACGACGTTCTGGCACGAGTACCCCATGAGCTCCGCTAACCTCTGCCGTACGGATAATACTCCCTAGATTATGAGGATCTTCCACTCCATCTAAGAGCAAAAGCAGCGGCTTTTCATCCTTCGTTATTGCCCTGGAAAGCATTTCATCCAAGGTTGAATAAGGAAGAGCTTCGGCTAACGCCATGACGCCTTGATGTCGATCTGTAACTGAGCGGCGATCCATCTCTCTTTTCTCCCAATACTCTAAAGGAATTCCTTTACGCCGGACCAGTTCTTCAATGCTTTTCAAGTGTTCGCCACGGGCTCCCTTAGCGATAACTACCTTACTAAGCTTTCTTCCGGAGTTGAGCGCCTCAAGCACTGGGTTCCGTCCTTCTAAAAACTCTTCACTTTCCTTTTGCGCCATTATTCGTTATTCACCTCATCTTTGGAATAGGGATGTCCACAAGTAAGCGTTCCTTCTGAACATTCTCCTTTAACTAAACACTGCGGACCCGAATGACTGAAAATTATAGGAGCTACCTTATAAACCTGGCGCCTAATCTCCCAGGCTAATTCCTGGATCTCCCACTGCGCTCGTCGGCAGCAACGTAGTTGAAAAAAATTAAAAAGACTCCGGGCGTTCATTGTCATAATCAGCTGGGTTTCACAGGCATTAGGCAGTAAATATCTGGCATCTTCCTTAGGCGCTCCCAGAGCAACCAGAGTTCTATAACCTTCCCGAATTTTTCGGATTACCATCTCAAACTCTTCTTTCGCCCGAGGGTCATGAGCAATTGTCGGCGGGACCACTGCGTCAAAATTCACCTCATCAATATAACGCTGAGATCTTTGCGAATAGGAAGCAATCCTGTGTCTGACTAACTGATGACTTAAAGCCCTACTCACACCGGTAATAGCTAAAGTAAAGGAGACGTGTTCAAAGGGGGAAAAATGCCCATAAGTCCAAAGTTTGCCTAAAAAATCCGCCCGTTTCTCCGGATTTAACCCCTCCCATAAGTCTTCGGCCGTTAGAGAAGAATAACATAAGCGCGCCGCAGTCGCCACCACTCGTTCTGGTTCCGGGGTATAAGCTAATAAAGTTACTTTCATGAATGTTTCCTCCTTGACTATTAATCTCACATTTCGTAACTTCTACACAAAGATCAAGGATCAAACTAAATTTTATTTTCCATAAATGTAGATGCTAAACCAAAGTTCAGTAAAATTCCAGAGATAGAAAAGCGAGTCAGTCCTATTCCTCCTCTTTTCCATGCTCAGCTGCTTTTAAATTATGGTGTCTTTAGTAATTATGCAATTCCCTCAAATAAGAAAAACCAATCTCCATTAATTCTTTCATTCGTTCCTGTCTCTCAGTTAGATAAAGATAGCCTAAAAGGCTTTCCCAGGCTGTGCTATAACGATAAGTAATGACATTCGTATGGGTAGGAATATGACCACTTTTTTGATTTCTACCCTTTCTGATAATCTCATTTTCTTCTTCCGTTAGTTGGCTACCAATAAAGCGGACGATTTTAGCCTGGGCTTCAGCTCTAACATATTTAATAGCTTCCCGATGAAGTTCTCCTGTATTTCTAGTTGAATATTCCCTAATCAAACTTTCCCTGATATATAACTCATAAAGCGCATCACCAAGGTAGGCCCAGAGCGCTGGGGATAACTCATTGATCTTCTGCAATTACTAACTTCCTTTCCTATCTTAAAGAATTGCCTAATTCCCTCACCTCGAAAACGCCTCTCTCTCCTTAGCGCTAAAGATTTTCACCTCTCCATATTCTCCATCAAATCCAGGGTTAATCGTTAATAGCCCTTGACGTACCCGGCGAATCCCCTCAGTAATCAGCGCTCCTGCAGCCTTTTCAAGCTCGCAAAGGGGCATTTCTCTAATAATCTTCAATTCCGGACCAAGCTTTTCTAAAAGGCCATTATAAAGTTCTCTCACCTTTTTAGTATTTTCGCCTACCCCCTCCGCCTCAGCAATTATTCTTGTTAGAGGAACCAAACGCTCACAAGGACGCCAGGAAGGTGGTTTCCCCTCTTCTTCACGATCAGCAAGAGCCTCCAGGCGATGAAGCACCCCTACTGTTACCTTTCGTCCACAAACCGGACACTTCCCCCCTGCCTCCATCGTCTGAAAGGGATGCCACCGCAGTCCGCAAGCCCGATGACCATCCCAGTGGTATTTCCCTTCTTCCGGAAAAAACTCCACGGTTCCTAAGAACCCAGGAAAAGGTTTTTTTAAAGCTTCTCGTAGCGCGCCAAAAGAAGGAGCACAATCGAAGAGGTTAGCTTCTCGTCCTAATTTCTGCGGGGAATGGGCATCAGAGTTTGAGATGAAGGCATAATCGTCAAACATGGATAATCTGCGGTTCATGGGAGGATCCGATGACAACCCCGTCTCTAAGGCATGAATCTTATCAGTGAGATCTTCGTAACATTCTTGAAGAGTATTGAAATTAGAATTCATTCCAAATACAGAAAAATGGGGTGTCCAGATATGCGCTGGTATGAAGATGGTCTCCGGTGAAACTTCCAAAGTTATTTCTAACAGATCTCTACTATCTAAATTAAAGATGGGACGACCATTTGCCGCAATATTTCCGTTCTTTTCTAACCGGGCCGCAAGTTGATCTGCCGCTTCCAACCCTGGAAGAAGAATTAGATGGTGAACCTTACGGGTTCTTCCCTCTTTCTTATAGATCGTACAAACTTCGCCGGAGATCACAAACCGTACTTGGGAGGCTGCCGGTATCGCAGGAACCTGTTGAAGATAATACTCCTTTTTTAGCTTCCAGAGTCCATCTTCGGCCGCCTCCAACTTGTCACGAAGTTCCTCCCGCCAACCCGGGTGGGTTAAATCGCCAGTGCCAATTAAAGCTAATCCTTTTCTTCCCGCCCAATGGACCAGTTTCTCTGGGTTGCTATCTTTGCTGGTCGCCATTGAGTATCGAGAATGAAGATGTAGATCCGCCCAGAATTTCATTAATTCAACTCCATAAATAAATCGCTGTTTAATCTGTATTATGGTTTGCCCATAAAAAGCAAAATTCCATTCTCGTTCATTTTTTATCGACTTTCCAAAGCTCGATTGCGGTCGAAATACAGCTTCCCAATCAAGATGTCATCCTGACATGTGGTTGCTTGATACTTCCATGTATTAAAACCGTATTTCTCCTTAATCTCGCTAAAAAAATCTAATAATAAATTCAATTTCACTCCATTTATGCTTTGGTCTAATCGTATTATAACAGATTTCGACAGAATGAAGCGATTTTAATTATGCCGCATATATCTTTATATCTTTAATATTGCATAATATTGCAATTTCCTCAATCAAAAACAGCCCCCAGAATAGCAGGCTGTTTTTTTTCGTAATGAACTGTTAAAAGAAGAGGCTAATATCATCTATTATTTTCTCCGGACCTTCTTGCATGAGTGTCCATAACCTTTGTAGCTGCTCTTGTTCAGGAATAGCGTCTACGCCTAATTCAGTTTGGAGTTCATCAATACTATCTTGGTAAAGCTGGAATAAATTATTGTTGAGGTCAGAGATTAGGCTCCTAACTTTTAAGTAAAGAGCTTCATCTTCCTCAGGGGAAAGAACTGATAAGAGCAGAGGGAAGAATACCATCTCCTCCTCTCCAACATGAGCAGCTATTAATCGCGTATAAGCCCTGATGTTTGACACAACCTTTTTTGAGGCTGTCAAATCTCTTTCCCAAGTGGTAACCGCTTCCCATAAATCAGATAGATATCTACTAGCCTCCTGGTGATCACTTTCTATAGAATGAATAATCCCTTCCTGTTCAGGAAAACCCTTCTTTTTAAGAAACTCTAGAATCAAATTCTTTTCAATATGATGATGATAACGGTAAATAAAAAGGTCAGCAAATTTTGCTACCTTTTTAAAAAATGTAGGTGTTACTTTCTCTCCTTTTTCAATTCTGTCCGCTGCTGCATTTAGATACATGTGGAATATTTTTAGTCTGGTATGTTCTTCTTTAAGTAAATTTACCACTTTCATTGTAATTCCATCATCCTTTGTCTTTGCTTATACAATTCCCTCACTTAAAAAATGCTTTGCTTCTCCGTTCCCTTTATCAAAAGTCAGAAAATCCGCTAAATGCTATTTTCCCCGAAAAACCTATTTTCACTCTACAAATAATGCTTTTCTAGAATAATCTTCTCCTTCATAACTTTTGACCCTTTCACTGATTCGATACCAAGACGGACCCCATCACAAAGAGCAATAACCCCTTTCCATTGTAAGAAACACGACCTAAATGTGTCTCATTGATGAAGAAGCCAGGTGAATTGACAAACATATAGGCTTTTTCTAAGTCAGTTAATCAGTTAAATGGATGTCTAAGGAATTATCCAATGCCCTCAGGTCTTTAATAATTTAAAAAAGACCCCTGTTTAGGGGTATAATGAATAACCATTTTCTGTTTCCTCTCCATTTGAGATTGTTTTCTCAAAAGGGTCAGCTATAGGTTCTATGCTATGGTTTGTTATTGCTTTTTCTTTATAGACTTCTTCTTCCATGGGCTCTTCATTCGTTTCTTCCTGAAAAATAGGAAGGCTGGCCGGTTTTCCTAAATATTCCTGACAAAGTTTTTCGGCGACACTAAATAACCTCATTAACTTTTCTTGGCGGATGCCTTCAGGCACAGGATATTCTACGTTTTCAACCTTCTCTCCACTATTTACCGCCAGTTCTTTAAAAACCGAATTTTCTTTGGATAGATGTTCCGCTACTGTCTCCGCAAACTCTTCTCCCCATTTTGTAAATTCCCGCCCAGAATGAGGACGCCCCTTTCTCAAGAGTTTCATCGTCTCCTCTAAATTTAGCAAGTAACTTTTAAGTCGCTCATGCTCCCCAAGCATCTTATCTAATAAAGGGTGATTTATTTTACGAAAGACAGCAAAAGCGACTTCCTCTTCCCAACTCATATGTTCTTGTTCGAGAAAATCCCGCCAAAAACTAAGCAGGTTATCCAAATGCACAACATTAACCCCCTTAGCCATCTTTAGCCTCTTTATTAGTTCGTTTTGCACGCAGAGCATCTCATTTACGATTTGATGTTCCACAATTAACCGTTTAAAGTATCCCATTTTTCCCCCTCCTTTATCACTTGATTTCTTCCCCTTAGGAATTCCTATAGGTAATTAATCGATTTTATGATTAAAAACTAATTTTTAGCATTACGTCCTTTAGTAAATTCGAGAAGCAAAATTCGTTTCTAAAATAGCAAATAAAAAGAAGCAAGTGATCGCACTTACTCCTTTTCTTTTTTTTATTGTAAGTTATCTTCAAAACTCAATCCCGAAATACTCGCGGGCATTATTGAAGCAGATATCCTGAACTATAGCCCCTAGAAGTTTCAGGTCATTAGGAGCTTCTCCTTTCTCCACCCATTCACCTAAGAGATTACAGAGAATCCTCCGAAAATATTCATGTCTGGTATAAGAAAGAAAGCTTCTCGAGTCCGTCAACATTCCCACGAACCTACTGAGCAAGCCAATATTTGCTAAAGCGACCATCTGTCTGATCATACCGTCTTTTTGGTCATTAAACCACCATCCCGAACCCAGTTGCATTTTACCGGGAATACCTCCCCCCTGATAACACCCGGCAATAGTTGCCAACATCTCATTATCTCCAGGGTTCAGTGAATAAAGTATTGTCTTGGGGAGTTCATTAGTCTCGTCCAGTTTATCCAAAAATCCAACCAAAGCCTCCGCATAGACATAATCCCCCATAGCATCAAAACCGGTATCGGGACCTAAGAGTTTAAACATTCTGGTGCTGTTATTTCTAATTGAAGAAAGATGAAGCTGCATAATCCAACCTTTTCTCGCGTACTCTCTTCCTAAAAAGAGAAGAACCTGAGTCTTATATTCTTGAACCTCATCAGTAGTTAACTCCTTAGCAGCTAAAGCTTTTTGTAAGATTATTGTAACTTCCTCTTCCGTGCCTTCACGATAAGCAATTTGATCTAAACCATGATCGGAAATCCGGCATCCTACTTCATGGAAAAAACTAATTCTTTGTTTTAATGCTGCCTTCAGATCGGTAAAGGTCTCGATCTTTTTACCTACAACGGCGCCGAGTTTCCCAACCCATTCACTAAAGCCGGGTTTTTCCAGATTGACGCCCTTGTCAGGACGAAAAGCGGGAACTGCTTTCACCTCAAAGCTTTTTTCTTTAGCTAAGTCCAGATGATATTCGAGGGAATCAGTAGGGTCATCCGTGGTACAAAGCATTTTAACATTGGAACGTTCAATCAATCCCTGTGCTCTGAAATTTTCTTTCTGTAAAAGGTCATTACATTGTTCCCAGATCTCTTCTGCTGTCTCCGGAGAAAGAAGTTTGTCAATCCCAAAATATCTTTTTAGTTCAAGATGGGTCCAATGATAAAGTGGGTTGCCGATACATTTTGGCATCGTCTCCGCCCATTTTAGAAATTTCTCTTTCTCCTCAGCCTCGCCTGTTATATATTTTTCCTCTACTCCATTAGCCCTCATCGCCCGCCATTTGTAATGGTCACCACCTAGCCACACCTCTGTTATATTCCGGTATTTTTTGTTTTCCGCAATCTCTTTTGAACTTAAGTGACAGTGGTAATCAATAATTGGCATATTCTTGGCGTAATAGTGATAAAGCTGTTCCGCTGTGGCATTGGTTAATAAGAAATTTTCATCCATAAAAGTTTTCATCAGCTTAAGCCTCCGTAATTTTTTTACAGATACCCCTATGCTAGGGTAACATCATATTTCCAGTTTGACAATTAGAAGAAGGACCACTTGCTATTTGGTACCTCCTCGGCTAATAGACCATATAATACATTAAACTTAGCTGCATGCAAATCCTTTATAAATATTATGAGTTAACGTTGACGACTTAGTGTTTAATTTTAATCGAGGGGATTGTCGATTATCCGAAATCGATCAAGAAGAAATATGGTGGGTTTGATATGTGGTCAAATTTTAAACAATTGAATTAGGCAATTCTAGGATCTTGCATTCCTAGATAGAGAATGGAGATGACAAGATGGGATTAACGCGTAAATCTACTGGTATTTATACTTTTCTAGAAGAATTCCACACCGACTCCTCAGGTTACCAGGCAATCATCGCTTTAGCGGGCAACCCCAACACTGGAAAAAGCACTGTCTTTAATGGTTTAACCGGATTAAATCAGCACACTGGAAATTGGCCTGGCAAAACAGTTACTCTTGCTAAAGGTTTTTACCAACATAAAGGAAAGCAGATTGCTTTGGTAGATCTCCCGGGCACATATTCCCTTTTGGCCCAATCTGTTGAAGAACAGGTAGCCAGAGATTTTATCTGTTTTGGTGAACCAGATGCGGTTGTAGTCGTAACTGATGCCACTTGTTTGGAGCGTAACCTAAATCTTACTCTTCAGATCATGGAGATTACCTCCCAAGTAGTTATGTGTCTAAACTTGATGGATGAAGCTAAAAGGAAAAATATTCACATTGATCATGAAAAACTAGCAAAGCTTCTAGGTATCCCCATCGTTCCTACTGCCGCCCGGAGCAAAGAAGGACTGAACGCTTTAAAAGACGCTATTGATCAGACAGTCTCTGGCGGAAAAAGACTACGACCGAAAACTGTCTGCTACGACCAAGAATTGGAAACAACATTAGCAGAATTAACATCAGATTTTAGCTCCACCTTTAGCAGTAGAATTAACAGTCGTTGGCTGGCTTTGCGGTTGTTGGATAGCGATTTTACAATGGTAAAACAGATCCTAAGATACATAAATAAAACGGGAAATAATCTACCATCAAGTTCTGAGGAGGGGTTAGATTTATGAATATAATGTCGACAGATAGACTAATCACAAAAATCCGTATGCTCCGCGAACGGATAGGTCCTAACCTTCGTGACCGAGTAGTCTCCAGTATTTATCAACATGCTGAAAAAATCTCCCGGAATGTAGTGCAGAAAAACGAGTTTAAGCAGGATTTAGATATCTGTATTGACAATATTGCTACTTCAAGAATCTTTGGTCTCCCCTTAATGCTGCTCTTGTTAAGTGGTATCTTATGGCTCACTATTACCGGGGCCAATTATCCCTCGCAGCTCCTGGCTAAGCTGTTTTTTGGCATTGAAGATCAGCTTACTGTCTTTTTTCGTTTTCTAAACGCTCCCGACTGGCTCCATGGATTATTAGTGCTTGGAATTTACCGCACTCTCGCCTGGGTTGTCTCAGTAATGCTTCCGCCAATGGCAATCTTTTTCCCACTGTTTACTTTCTGCGAAGATCTGGGCTATCTACCGAGAGTTGCTTTTAACCTTGATCACTTTTTTAAAAAGGCAGGCGCCCATGGAAAACAGGTCCTTACCATGTGTATGGGTTTTGGCTGCAATGCCGCAGGTGTAATTGCTTGTCGGATTATCGAATCTCCCCGTGAAAGATTAATCGCTATTCTCACTAATAATTTCGTTCCTTGCAATGGTCGTTTCCCCACCTTATTTGCGATGGCCGCTATTTTTATAGGAACACTAGTAAATAATTCCCATAACCTAACCGCTTCCCTGTTCGTAACCGGAGTGATTATTTTGGGAATTATGATTACCTTACTAGTTTCCTGGATTTTATCTAAAAGCCTCCTTAAAGGGATCCCTTCCTCGTTTACCCTAGAGCTCCCTCCCTATCGCCTACCAAAAATTGGTTCCCTACTGGTTCGTTCAGTGATTGACAGAACAATCTTCGTTCTAATTAGAGCAGTAATCGTCGCCATTCCGGCCGGTGCTTTCACCTGGATCTTTGCCAATATTCATGTAGGAGGAATAACCCTAATTGATCTTTTTGCTAGTTGGCTTCAAGATTTTGGTCGGTTAATTGGTTTGGATGGTTATATTATCGTGGCCTTTATTCTCGGCTTGCCCGCCAATGAAATCGTCTTACCCATTCTGATTATGAGTTATCTATCTCAGGGGGCAATGTTGGAATTGGACAGTATTACCGCTCTTCGCGATTTACTTTTAAGCAACGGTTGGACCTGGCTAACAGCATTAAATATGAGTCTGTTTTCTCTCCTTCATTTCCCATGCGCCACCACTCTCTTAACGATTCACAAGGAAACTCAGAGTACAAAATGGAGTTTACTAGCTGCATTAATCCCAACTGGAGTCGCCATTATCGTCTGTTTCCTGATTACCCAGGTGGCTCACTTTTTTAAACTAGTCTAAGTAGTTGCTCACGATGGCTTCCGCCTTCACACGTGAAGTGACGATTTTCTTATTTTGTCCTGTTCCTTCTTCCCGATAATTACATAAATTATATTAAAGAAAAATCCCATCGGAACTACTAACAAAGGAGGGGCTTTAATGAATAGATGTGGCGCCAATTTTCTCCCCTTTTTAGTCTTTTTTATCCTCATCCTTCTGTTGCTAAGCAGTACGAATTGCTGAAAGCGCCGGGCTTTGATTTAATTCAATTCATAATGCGAAAGGTAGCAAGCGCGAACGACTACTAATTAATAAAGTTAATCACTTATTATGATTAAATAAAGCTTTAATTAATTGAGGGAATTGCATAATTACCTTAAGCTTGTATTTAACCGATCTGGGAAATGCCTCCTTTGTTGATTCACCCGCCTTTGATTGACAATACTTTGTGGATCGAATAGTCACGAAATCAGATCTGTGGTTAAATCTTAAATAATTGAATTATGCAATTTCTTAAATTAGGCAATTCCCTCAGATAGCAAAAAGCCGGATTCTTCCGGCTTTGTTTTCCTTTATACGCTATGAATTAATCATTTTTTTCTGGTTTTTCTCTTCGTTCAGGGAGATAGGTAACTGAACGTTGTTGGCGTAAGGGTTGGGGAAAAAGATTCATCAATTTATAGATCGCAACTGGTAGCTCATTCCTTACGTTAAGCCCCATCGCCTTGATCTCCTCATAAGTAAGAGGATAATCGTGCGTCCAATAGCCCTCCGCTAATAAACCTCCAATCCGAGCCGCTTGCTCTTCCCCATAATTATCAACTAGTAGATTAAAGACGCCTTGCTTAACTTGCTGAATCGCTTTTTCCGCTACATCCGCTAGGATCATCGCCCGGTCGCTAATCTCACTTACGGGTTTATGTCTGACTAATTTGAGCAGAGAAGCAGCAGGAAGTCCTTCAATCTGAGGATCTACAGGTCCTAAAGCCGCATGTTCATCCATAACAATCTCATCAGCAGCTAAGGCGATCAAAGTTCCCCCTGACATCGCATAATGCGGGACGTAAACCGTGACCTTCCCCGGATGTTTTTTGATCGCCCGCGCAATCTGAAGAGCAGCTAACACCAGCCCTCCTGGCGTATGGAGAATAAGATCAAGAGGTACCTCCGGATCAGTTAAGTGGATCGCTCTGATCACCTCTTCTGAATCATTGATATCGATGTATCGATAAAAGGGAAAGCCAAAGAGACTCATGGTTTCCTGCCGATGAATCAGCATGATCACTCTCGAACCCTGCTCTTTTTCAATCTGACTAATCAGTTTGCGTCTGGCAGCCTCCAGCATTTTTTTCTTTGTTACCGGGAGCAGACTTGAAAGGATAATAAAAATCCAGAGCACTTCAAATAATCCCATCTTTTTCCTCCAAATATCCTTTTAAAATATTACCACGGTCGATATTCGTCTTCATACCAACACCGGTAACACCTGTTCCTAGCATTTAATAGGAAAAAGCGCACCGCAAAGAGGCCCGTAAGAAAACCTCCTACATGAGCCCACCAGGCAATCCCGCCCTCTTGTCCCGGTCCTAAAAAGGAGATCGCCCCTCCCCAAAGTTGCGTCAAGAACCAACCACCCAAATATAAAAAAGCAGGGATTCTTAGGAAATAGGGGATGAAAAAAATAGGGATCAACGTGATTACCCGAGCACCCGGATATAAGAGGAAATATGCTCCCATTACGCCGGCAATCGCTCCCGAAGCCCCAATCGCCGGAACCCTTCCAGCCGGGTTCGAAAGGACATGAACCACACCCGCGGTCACTCCTGTGCCTAGATAAAACAGAAGAAAACGGAAAGAACCAATTCGGTCTTCTATATTATCCCCAAAAAGCCACAATGCCCACATATTCCCGATTAGATGCGTCCAATTTCCATGCAGAAAAATGCTGGAAACGAAGGGAAGGAGCCGCCCGGTCTTAGTCAACGCTTCAGGAAGACTCGCAGGCGAAAAGACACGTAAAGGGATAAGACCAAAAAGATAAAAAGCCTTTCTCATTTGGTCCGGAGGAAGCGATTTTTGAAACATAAAAATCAACGAAGTAAAGACCATTAAGGAAATAGTCATAAACGGCGGATATCTACTGGGAATATCATCTTTAAGCGGAATCATCCCACCACCCTCTCTCTTGATTGGAGGAAATTATATAATTTCCTTAGATATTCATATAGTGTTTGACCCATAAATATTATGATAAAGCTTAGAATTTACTATTCACATCATCTATCTTTTCTATTATTCCTCAAGACCTGGTTTTACATGTTCATTTTTATTTTGGCTTTAGACAATGCTTCTCGTAACTATTGTTCTGACAGAGTATCTCAGCTACTTTTCAACCGCTGAATTTCTTCTGCCGATAACTCTCTACTCTCCCCCAGTGCTAATCCTGGGTCTAACGTGAGAGCACCCATCGATTTTCTTTGTAAATAGACTACCTCTTTTCCCACCGCTTTAAGCATTCTTTTTACCTGATGAAACTTCCCTTCATAGATGGTGAGCTCCAATTCGGATATTTCTCCGGCTCGCAATAATCGAACTTTGGCCGGGAGAGTACGATAACCATCCTCTAAAATAACCCCTTCTTCCAGAGTTTTAAGATCAGGAAGCGTTATTTCCCCCTCGACTCTGAGAAAATAAGTCTTGGCCACCCGAAAACGAGGCGCTAGCAGACGGTGGCTCAATGGTCCATCATTGGTAAATAATAACAACCCTTCAGTATCCTTATCCAGTCTCCCCACCGGCGCCAAATCGCGAACACGCCATTTTTCCGGAAGAAGATCCAGAACGGTCGGCGCATTACGATCCTTAGTCGCCGACAGATATCCTTTAGGTTTATTTAACATAATATAGAAAAACTTCTTATATTCCACTGGCTGACCATCCACTGCCACCAGCGCTTGCTCAGGAAACACTCCATGATCAGCTTTATTAATCACGACCCCGTTCACCGTTACCCGGTTGGAACGGATCAATGCTTTTACTTGTCGCCGAGCTCCTACCTGCATATTAGCAAGAAACCGATCCAACCTTTGTTTCTTCTCCATCATTACCTCCTATCGCATCCTCCAGGAAGGAGGATAATAATTTTTAATCAAATTTCCTATCCTTTTCGCCCAACCAAGAGGAAAACCATTGGTGGTAACCAAGAGCCAGCCATTCCCTGCAACGCTGTGTTCATTTGCTAACAGCGTATCTCCTTTTAAATATTTCAACACTTCGTAGCTATCCACTGGCAATTCCAATTGCCGCTGGACTTCCTGCCTCTCTAAGGCCAGCGCCAAGGGGTGAGAAGGAAGAAAGCGGTCATGGCATAATTCCCCTACAAACAACCCGGTTCTTACCGGCTCAATTTCCTGTAGAGCAACAGGAAGTCCCTCCGGTAAAAGAAATAAATCATTTTCTTTTAAAAACAATCTTCCGCTTGGCGGAGTGATTCCCACCTCTGAACAGAAATCCCAAAAAGGGAGAAGCTTTTCTTGCTTCGGCTCAATCGAGGCAAACTGGGGAAACTCTTTCCGCTCCCCCGAGCGCTCTTTTTGTAAAAGAGCGGCAAACTGTCCTTCTCCCCGAGAAAGATGGGGCCAAATCCGTGCAGTTTTATTTAAAAACGGATCTCCTACCCACTCTCCCCTGCCAGGGCTGATGCCTTCCCTCTTTATTTCCAGTAATTTAAAATCAGGATACTTTTCAAGAAAACCTTTAACTTGCAGTTCATTCTCTTCTGGAGAAAAGGTACAAGTAGAATAGACCAAACGTCCACCTGGAGCCACCATGATCGCAGCGCAATTCAATAAATCGCTTTGCAGCGGAGTACAGACCGAAGGGTGGAAATTTCGGCGCCAAGCTATGGTCAAGCGGGACTCTCTCCGAAACATCCCTTCCCCCGAACAAGGAGCATCAACCAACACCCGGTCAAAATAGTTGGGGAATATTTCCTTCAAATTCTGGGGTTGATTATTGGTTACCACAATATTTTTAAGCCCAAAATTCTCTACATTCTTCAACAGCGCTTTCGTTCTTTTGGGACTAATATCATTCATCAACAACAGACCACGGTCATTCATTGCTGCTCCAAGCTGCGTAGATTTCCCCCCAGGCGCGGCGCAAAGATCTAAAACCCTCTCCCCAGCCTGGGGAAATAAAACTGCGGCTGGCAACATGGCGCTCGGATCCTGCAAATAATAAAGACCTGCATAGTAAAATGGATGTTTAGAAGCTTTAAACCCCCTGGGGATATAAAAACCTTCCTGACACCAAGGAACCGGCGTTAATTCATAGGGAAAGATACGGCAAAATTCTTCCACCGATACCTTGCTGGTATTAACGCGCAAACTATGAATCATAATCTTCCGTTTTAATTCCTTAATAAAGGCCTCATATTCTTCTTTCGCCATGAGTCCTTGCATTTTATCGACAAATTCTTCTGGTAATTTCATCCTTATAAATTCTCCTTAACTCTGCTTTTCCAGCCATACCCCGTTAGATGACGACCCTTTTATTTTCTCCACAAAACTCATCGTTCCTTCAATTTCTCTTTATTTTAAAACCTACTTCTCGTCGCTCGTCGCTACTATAAAGCGGATTATGCTTATTGATTCACCTGGCCTTGAGTTAGAAGACTTCGTGCTGTCGAAAGGTAGCCGGCGTGAACGACTCCTTGACACTTCTCTAGGAAAATGGTATTTTGGTATTAGAATATAAAACCAAATTGGTCGATTGGTCAGGAGGTTTACTCTGCCCTCTTTACAGTCATGGAGACAATTCTTTTTCCCGCTTTCCGTTCTTGTTAACTTAGTGATTTCTATTTTGTTACTGTTCGACTACAATACTATATTGGTCCTACATTCTACACCCGTCGCAATAGTCATGCTAAATTTAGTTTTCAATAATCCATAAAGAGAATAAAAAAAAGACCCTTATATCATACCAAACCTCCTAACCGTACCATTTTTGCCAGAAGGGTGTCCTGGATCATGAAAAAAACAATCTTTCTAACAGGGGCTTCCGGCTCAATGGGAAGCGAAGCCTTTAAAGAGCTGCTGAAGAGACGTGAGCGTTTTAATATTGTACTACTATTACTTCCAGGCGCTAAAGAAAAAAGAGCCTTCCATAAATACAAAAACAATGAGGGCATCAAGATCATCTGGGGAGATATCACTAATTATGAAAATGTTTTACAAGGCGTCACTGGAGCGGATTATATTTTAAATACTGCTGCCATTATTCCCCCCCTAGCCGATCGTTACCCTGAGTTAGCCGCTAAAGTAAATTACGATGGGGTAAAAAACATTCTCCAAGCTATCCAGGCCCAACCTAATGGTTGCCAACAGATTAAATTTGTTAATGTGGCCTCCGTAGCCATGACTGGTGATCGCTTACCCCCCATTCATTTGGGTAGAGTTGGTGATCCCCTTAAACCTAATCTTTTCGACCACTATGCCCTTTCAAAAATTAGCGCTGAACGGGAAGTAATTGAATCAGGTTTAAAATACTGGGTCTCGCTTCGCATGACTTATATCGCCATTCCTAATGTTCTTTCTTTATTAAACCCCATTATGTTTCACCAACCACTCGCCACCTGTTGCGAACTTATTACTAAACGCGACGCTGGTTTTATGATTGTAAATACTTGTGAAGATCACATCCCTGAAACATTCTGGCGACGAGTCTATAATGCCAGCGGTGGACCGAACACCAGATTTATTTACCACGACTACCTTCAACAGGTGATGAAACTTCTCTGTCTAGGAGAGTTTAAGAAATTAATGGAGGATAAATGGTTTTGTCGGCGAAATTTCCATTGTCACTTCTTTGAGGATGCCCATCTTTTAAATAATTACCTTCACCACTGGAGAGATACTCTTCAAGATCATTATCAGCAAATCCTAGAGGAGTCCCCTTTGATTCTTAAATTGTACCGAAGCTCACCGCTTCGTTACCTTATTCAGCCTTGGGTTATTAAGAATTTGCTGATTAAGCCGAAAGCTTATGCGAAAGATGGGCCTATGGGTTGGATTCGAAATAAAGAGCGGGAACGCCTCTTAGCCTTTTTTGGTTCTGATCAGAACCAAACTTTCTCTCTGGTAAAGGAGGAAAAGAAAGTTGGTAAGCCTTTCCACCTTAATCATGGGTATAATGAAAATAAACCGGAAAAAGATCTAAATATTAATGATCTGCAAACTGCCGCTAAGTTTCGGGGTGGTTACTGTCGAGCTGTCAAGATGAAACCCGGAGATTTACGCACTAAACTTGAATGGCAATGCGCCTTTGGACATATTTTTAAAGCTAGCCCCTACCTTGTCCTTAAAACTGGGCATTGGTGTCCCGTTTGCGATCTTTCGCCTTGGAACCATTCTGAAATTGCCACAAAGAATCCTTTTTTCGCTCAAGTGTGGAACAGATACTAGCTAGAATCATACTTCATCCCAATAAGCGCTGCAGAAATACTGCCTATAAAAAGGAGAAGAAAATGTCAGAAGAATTTAATGATGTTAAAGCCCTAATTATTGATAAAGCTCAAACTGTCTTTGCCCGCTATGGTTTCCGAAAAACCACAATGGATGAGATTGCCCACGCCGCCCATAAAGGAAAAAGTACCCTCTACCATTATTTTCAGAGTAAAGAAGATATTTTTCGTGCGGTCATTGAAAAGGAAGTAAAAGAACTTAAAGAGGAGATCCGTCAGGCGATAGCTATGGAAGCAAGCCCTCGGGAAAAACTTCGCGCTTACATTCTTACGAGGATGCACGCTATGAAACGCCTTGCCAACTTATATGAAGCCTTTAAGGAAGAATATTTGGAGAACTATGGTTTTATTGAGAGAATAAGGGTTAGTTACGACGAATATGAACGAATCATGATTAGCGGTATTCTCAAAGAAGGTGTGAAGCGAGAAGAGTTTATGATCGAAGATATAGAGCTAATGTCTTATGTGATTGTCGTCGCTACTAAAGGCCTGGAGTACCCTTGGGCGATAGAACAAAATACAACTAAAATCGAGGAGAATATCGAAACTCTTTTACATGTATTTTTCTATGGACTATTAAAAAGGTAATATTCTGCCATACCGACTAATATGTTAATTTAGTCGAATGGTCTTGCTTCTCACCTCTCCGCCTTTTTACTTATATTTAAGGAATTGCCTAATTCAATTATTTATGATTCAGCGACAATATATTGTCGTTAAATACAAGCTAAGGTAATTATGCAATTCCCTCATATTATTTTTTTATTTACTAATAGAATCTAATACCCAATTAGTCCATCTGTCTAATTTGTCAAGCATCACCTTTTTTAACACAAGATTAAAATATTTTATGAAAGGAGTAACTAATTAATGAACAAAATCTCTAAGTTTGTGATCGCCCATCGGAAAACTGTTATTCTTCTAACCTTAATTACTACCATATTTCTTGGCTATTTTATCAAGGATTTGCAAGTAGACCCGGATATCTTAAATTACCTCCCTAAATCCGACCCAGTAGTAAAACTCTCTGAATATATCGGAGAGGAGTATGGTGGCAACCTATTAGCAATGGTCGCCATGGAGACCACGGATCTTTTCACTCCCTCCGCCCTAAAAGAGATGGACCTGCTCTCTAATAGTTTAGAACGAGTGGAAGGCGTCACCTCTGTCACCAGTCTAACTAATATCCTTGATATCAAGGGAGACGATGGTCTAATTGAAATCGGAACTTTAGTGGACCTTGAGAATTTGCCAGTAACTGTTCCTGAATTTCAAGAACTTAAAGAATACATATTAGGGAAAAACCTCTACCAGGGTAAATTGATCTCTGCTGACGCAACTACTGCTTTGCTTATTTGCCAATTGCAAGACCATGTTGATAAAGTAAAGATCTCTAAAGCCATAAAAAATGAGGTAGAAAAGTTAAAACTAGAGGCCAATATTTACTACGGCGGTCTCCCTTTTTATCTACTGGAGATCAGCGATACGATTATTAGAGACCTAAAAGCACTGATCCCCCTAGTCAGCATCTTTATCATCATCACGCTTTATCTGAGCTTTCATTCATTAATCGGGGTAGTGATCCCTTTACTTTCGGTCCTGATCAGCACAGTTTGGACCTTAGGAATTATGAGTCTAAGTGGCATCCCTTTAACCATTATTTCAAATGTTATTCCTGTTATTCTGATCGCCGTGGGTAGCGCTTATAGTATCCATGTGCTTAATAAGTTTTATGAAACGAAAGGGACCGGAGTAGAAAACGCAGAGTATGTTTTGCAAAGTATCGGACTCCCTGTCATCTTAGCCGCCGTTACTACCATGGCTGGTTTCATTTCGTTTATTTTTGGTTCTTACCTGACAATGATCCAACAATTTGGCGTATTTACTGCCTTAGGTGTCTTCTTTGCGCTAATTACTTCCACTACTTTGGTTCCAGTCTTACTTTCGCTCCTCAAGAAAAACCCAGTCCCCAAAAGTGAGAACCCGACTAGTGACTCTCCATTCAGCACTAAAATCAGTAACTGGATCTCCTTACGCAAAAACTTAATTATAGCGGCAAGTCTGCTCATTACCGTCATTAGTATCGCCGGTATTCCTCGGGTTCAGAGAAAAGTCGATATTCTTGACTATTTTAAACCCGACAGTAGCATCCGCCTGACTGAGGAGCGGATCATGAAAGAAAAATTCGGCGGTTCTATTCCCCTACAAATCTTAGTAAAAGGAGAAATAGAAGATCCGGCAGTATTAACTGAGATGAAGAAAGTCCAAGATTTTCTTAAATCGTTAGAGCATGTCTCTAATCCCTTCTCGATTGTTGATCTGATCATGGAGCTAAACGCAGCGATGGGTGAGGGACAACAAATACCCGACCTCACGGAAAAAGTATCTAACCTCTGGTTTTTTATTGAGGGAGAAGAAATCGTCAGTCAATTGGTAAATTCAGATAAATCGGAAGCCTTAATTCAAGCTACTATTGTTTACGCGCCCATGGATGAAATTACCGGGCTGGTCGATCAGATTGAGGACTTCATCTTAAAGCTAGATTCCCCGGTCTGCACCTTCGCCCAAACCGGAATGCATTCAATATATAAAAACCTGGACAACAGCTTACTTCAAAGCCAACTTCAAAGCCTCCTGCTCTCGCTTGGGCTTATTTTAGCAATGGTCGCCATCCTCCTCGGCTCGCTTGTCGGAGGGCTCATCGGTTTAATCCCCATTGTCTTTACTTTAATCATAATCTTCGGGTTCATGGGATATTCCGGCATCCCCTTGGATATCGCCACTGTATTGGTAGCTAGCACTTCGATCGGAATCGGTATTGACTACGCTATTCATTTTATCAATCGTTTCCGCCAAGAACTGCGCTCTGGGAAAAATAGTAGTGACGCGTTGCGACAAACGCTACAAACGACCGGAAAAGGAATTCTTATTAATGTCATCACGGTCACCGGTGGTTTTTTAGTATTTCTCCTGGCGGATCTTGTTCCTCTACAACGTTTTGGCGCCCTCATCGCGCTCACAATGGTTAGTTCAGGTAGCGCTTCAATCTTTATTCTTCCGGCAATCATCCTCACCCTTGAAAAACGAACCCGCATCTTCTCTGCGCCACGACTCTCCTCAACAATAAAAAAAGGAATAAACTAAAACTATAAATTTAATTTAAGGAGTGGAAAAATGATGAGAAAAACCTGCTGTATCCTCTTGCTGATCATCTGTCTTACTTTTCCTCTGTGCCCGGTATTAAAGAGTCAAGAACTTACCGCCAAAGAAATTCTGGAAAAAGTTAATTCCTTACTAAATGCTCCCCAAGATCAGAAACTTACCCTTAAACTGGTTCTGATTGATAAAAACGGGCAAGAAGAAACCCGGGAATTAATCATGATGCAAAAAGGCAAAGACTTGCGGATGGGTAAATTTCTTTCTCCCGCCAGCCAAAGAGGAATTGGTTTCCTTTCCTTACCCAATGATGTTTTCTATGTCTATATGCCCGCCTTTAAAAAAACCCAACGGATCGCTACCCGCCAAAAAAGTGGGAAGTTTGCTGGAACTGACTTTTCGTATCAGGATTTAGGAACTCAGCAATACGATGAAAAATGGTCATCGCGCTTAGTAAGAGCAGAAAATGAACAGTATGTGTTAGAACTTCAAGCGGCAAAAGGAAATGATACCGGTTATTCCCAATTAATACTCTGGGTGAGCACAGAAAATTTTTACCCGCTGAAAATTGAATTCTATGACCAACATAATAAACTTTGTAAGGTGCTTACCAACCATAAAATTCAGAAGATTGCCGGCTATTTAGTTGCTCAAGAAATGGAAATGGTTGATGTGATCAAAAACCACAAAACCAAGATGTTCTTGGAAGAGGTCGAGTTTGACACCGGTTTATCCGATGAGTTCTTTACTGAACGTTACTTAAGTAGATAGTCGCCGTTCTCAGTTGTACTGCTCACTTTTCGCACCCTTTACACAAAAGCCAAACTAGTATTAGTTTCCATGAACGAGATGTTAAATAGAAGCCCGGCTCAATAGAAGAAGACGAAATGTAAGTTAGAGAATTGAATTGGGCAACTTCTTAAAACGAAAGCTGGGAGTGCCTATAAAGCCTTGTTAAAAGTACTATCTAATTAGGAGGATAAAAATGAAAACGAAATTTAAAAAAACCCTTTATTCTCTTTCCTTCTTTCTTCTTAGTATTTGCTTATTTACTGTTCCCACCTTTGCTTCGGGGCTAAACTGGAATGGCCATTTCCAAACAGAAACCAGGGTTAATCTAGATAATTCTGCCCTGACCTGGCAAGAGACTAACTTAACATTACAACCGGAAGTAGTTACGAACAACACCCGTTTTTACGGCGAACTATGTTATCGCCGCTCCGGACTGTTGTCCCAAGACAACGCCCTACCAGCTCCAACCAACGCAAACCAGATCGAGTTAAACGAGATCTACCTGGATCTTTATGCCTACCCCTGGCGCCGGATGGATCTCCGCATCGGAAAGCAACTCATCCCCTGGGGAACAGGTTACTTACTAAATCCTACCAGCAATCTTAACCCCGAAGACCTTAGAGACGTCTTTAACTTTGGCCGGTACCTAGGCTCTAATGCCCTTAAGGCTACCACCTATCTGGGGGAGGTTACCATCACCGGTGTTTTTATTCCGGTCTTCACCCCCGCCGCTTTACCTAATCAACAATTCCAGGCTTTATTTGCTCCTGAAATGCCACCCTTGCCTTTTACGGTAAACGAGCAAAAAATAGAGTCAATTTTGCCCGCAGAAAATTTACAGGAAAGCGCCGCCTGGGGTGTAAAATTGGACAAACACCTCTTGGGTTGTGATTTTTCCGTTAGCTACGTGGATGGTCGTTATAGTCTCCCGGTTCCTAAGATCACTCTCACCCCCGTCGGGGAAAAAGTCGATCTCCTTTGCGAACTAATCCACCCGCGAAGAAAAATTATCGGTTTCGACCTCGCCGGCGCCTATGGCGGTCTTGGTTTCTGGAGTGAGCTGGCCTATTTCTTCCCAGAAGAAGTCAAAGTCACCTCCGATCTAACCGCCATCATCGGCCAACACATGGAGATCGTTACTTTAAAAGACACGCCCTACGCTAAATATCTAATCGGTATGGATTACAGCGCCGATCATCTTTATTTTAACGGTCAGTATCTTCATGGCTTCCCTCAGGAACAAGGAAAAGATAAGTTAGGTGATTACTTCTTAGGTCGTTTGGAATTCACCCTGAACGATGGCAAAATTAAAATCCCCTTCAATGCTTGTTTAGAAATAAGAGATTTTGATAAATTTCAGGAAAGTTTCGCTATTCTTTTCTCGCCGGAGATCTGTTTTTATCCCGAGATGAACACCGAAATTACGCTCAGCTTACGACTAATCGACGGAAAGTCCGGAACGAATCTCGGGAAAATGAAGGATTGGGATGAAATCGGTCTAAAGATTAAATATAGCTTCTAATAGCCTCTTTTCCTCCCTCATTACAAATCATGCCGCCCGTAAAACGGACGGCATGATTTTATATTGGCTTAGTAAAGTGTTCTTCGATGTTGTTTCCTAAAGCCGAATACTCCCGATAAAGTCTTTGATACTTAATAACATTCTCCTGATCCGGAGAGAATACCTGACTAAACCCGCTACCCATCTTTTCTTGAGCCAGGGCAATAGAAGGATAAACACCAGCTGCCACCGTACCAAAGATCGCTGCCCCCAGAGCACAAGTCTGTTCGGAAGCCGTCACTTTAATCGGCATATTAAGAACATCTGCAATTACTTGCATTACAAAGGGATTTTTCTGTGTAATCCCGCCCATCGCTATCACCTGATCGATCACAACACCTTCACTTGCCAAACGATCAACAATCGCTTTTCCACCAAAAGCCGTTGCTTCTACTAGAGCACGGAAGATCTTCGGCGCATCCGTACTTAAGCTTAGTCCAATAATTGCCCCTTTCAAATTTTGATTGGCATCAGGTGTTCGGCGTCCATTCAACCAATCAAGAGCAATTAAGCCCGTTTCTTCAATCGCTGTTTTGGCCGCTTCCATCGTAAGCCTTCCCAGCAATTGCCGATCAAGAATTTGCTGCAATTTAGCTTTAGTTTTACAATCCAGGGACTCCGACCCAACAAGTACATTACTATATGGCCAGGAAAGTAAATCTTTGAACCAAGCATATACATCGCCAAATGCAGATTGTCCGGCTTCCAGGCCAATTAATCCAGGAAGAACCGAACCATTAACCTGCCCACAAATTCCTTTGATTAACTTCTTTCCAAGAATATCAGGGGATACCACCATAATATCACAGGTTGAAGTGCCTATTATTTTAGCTAGAGTTTTTTCCTTAATCCCGCCACCGACCGCACCAACATGGGCATCAATCCCTCCGACTGCCACCGGAATCCCAGGCTTTAAGCCCAAAAAACCTGCCCATTCTTTCGTCAAATTCCCGGCCTTAGTTGCGGAAGTATAAGTTTGCGTAGAAAAACGTGAGCGCAACCCCTTATACAAAGGATTAATCTTAAGCAGAAACTCTTCAGACGGTAAACCTCCCCAGTCACTATGCCACATTGCTTTATGGCCAGCCGCACATCTACTTCTTTTCATCGAAACCGGATCAGTGTTTCCGGTTAAAAGTGCCGGAAGCCAATCACAATGTTCTACCCAAGAAAAGGCATGCTCCCTGACCTTTTCGTCTTCACGGAGCAGATGTAAGATTTTTGCCCAAAACCATTCTGCCGAATAAATCCCTCCTGAGTACTGAGTATAATCCGTTCCCCCCCAGTTTCGGGCCGCATAGTTAATCTCATCTGCTTCCTTAACTGCCGTATGATCCTTCCATAATACAAACATCGCATTCGGATTATCCTCGAATTCATCTTGTAAAGCCAAGGGAATACCTGCTTCATCAACAGGGCAGACTGTAGAACCGGTAGTATCAATCCCAATGGCAATAATCTCTTCTCCCCGTTCAAAGGAAGATAATGCTTGTTTTATGGCTGATTGCATACTCTCGATATAATCCCGGGGATGCTGACGGAACTGGTTTTTAGCCGGATCAGAATAACGTCCATCCTTCCACCTTGGATACTCCGCAACACCAACCGCTTCTTCCTGTCCGGAATCTACATTCACAATCAGAGCACGTACCGAGTCAGAACCAAAATCAAGCCCAAGGGCAAAACGTTCTTTAGTCATAATCATATCCCTCTTATCTTTATGGAATTGCCTAATTTAATTATTCTAAATTTGACCATAAATAGAGCCTGAAGTTATTAGGCAATTCCCATCTTATTGAGATTGGAACACCTGATACAATTTAGAACTTAAGAACATTCTAAAGAATAATTACTTCACGCCTAAATGATGATAATTCTTCCGCTGCTTCCTTGCCAACTACAATACAGTCTTCAAAGCGGAAGCCCATTTTTTTGCTGGCTAAAAACATATCAGCATGGAAGGTCATGTTTTCTTCCAATACAAATTTAGAATTAGTCTCTACAAACGGATATTCACATTCCATTTGTCCACAACCATGAGCTGGCCCATAAAGAATAGTATCACCATACCCGCGTTCAGTGATGAAACCATGGACTTGCTTAGCAACATCAGAAGCCCGTACTCCACTACGCATTAGCTCAATGGTTAAGTTTTCTGCATCACAGCCCATTTGCATAAATTGTCTAATCTCATCTGCACATTCACCCAGGACAACCGGGCGGGCAACACTTGTGCTATAACCTTCAACTTTAGCCCCGATTTGTACATGAACAATCTCACCCTTTTGAATTTTCCGGTGAGTAGGACGGCTAATCGCCTGAATCGAATTGGGCCCACTACAACACCAAATTGGATATCCTATCGCTTCCGCTCCCGCATCCAACATTGCTGCGGTAGCAATCGCAACCACTTGGACCTCTGTCATTCCCGGTCTAATCTTGTCTAAGACTGCTTTAAACCCAAGCTCGGAAATACGGGCAGATTCTTTTAAACACTGGATCTCAGCCGGGCTTTTGATTAAAGTAACTTTGCGTACTAAATCATCAGCTTCCAGAATCTCTCCATCACCAAGCGCCGCTTTAAGATTGGCATAAATCGCCTGCGGGAACATATGAAAGCCGGCAATTCCTAATCTTTTCGTCGGAAATTCGCTAAAGACATCATGCCAAGTAGGAATCTTAGCTCCAGGATAATCCGGCTGTGATGATTCCCTAAAATCAGTTAGCCGAATGATATGGGGTATTCTCGAATGACTACTAGCATAAGTCAGGCTTTCAGGGCCAATCAGTAATGCAGGTTCTCCAGAGGCAGGGATTAGAACTGCTGTGGTCTCAAAGCTGGGCCAATAATCAGCAAAGTATCGTACATAAGCGGGCTCGCATTCAGTAGAAAAAGCCAGTACTGTATCTAAATTTGCTTCTCCCATTAGTTTTTGTACTTTTTTAATGCGTTCTTTAAATTCATCTGCTGGTATTTCGATTCTCATTACTATCATCTCCTGTTGTATTTTTTTGAACTTAAAATTGTGGTGAAAGTAGCCCACAAACTGTTATTAATACCTATTTTAAGGGGGAATCTTTTCAGGTTCCCCCCATCCTCACCATTGAGTCTAGCTATTCCTAGAAAACACCTAGCGTGAGCGACTACTTAGCTAATGATTCTTTAGTTACCAGGTCAAGCGGGAGTAAAATCTTCTCCGGTAGCTTTTTCCCCTCAAGATACTGCATAGCAGATTTTACACCTGTAATTCCTAACTTATAGGGAGAACCTTCAATCGTAGCTGCCATATTTCCATTTCTAACCGCATCTTTCGCTTCTGGGTCAGCATCGAATCCTACAACAATAATTTCATCTTCTCTACCCGCAGCTTTGATTGCACGGATCGCACCTAAAGCCATCTCATCATTCTGGGCAAAGATCGCATCGATTTTAGGATAAGCTTGCAACAGATTCTCTACAACATTCATTCCTTCGGTCCGGTTAAAGTTTGCAGTTTGTTTAGTCAACATTTTAATCTTTGGATTTTTAGCAATTACTTCTTCAAAGCCTTGTGCACGGTCTCTCTGTGCGGAACTGCCTATTACACCTTCAAGCATTATTACATTTCCTTTACCATTTAAACGTTCAATAACATATCTCGCCGCAGTTCTGCCTCCCTCAACATCATCAACACCGATGAAAGTAATAAGTTTGTCAGAATTAACGCTTCGATCAATCGAAATAACTGGAATATTTGCTTTATGGGCGGCTTCCACAGCCGGTACTAAAACATCAGAATCTACAGGAGCTAAAAGTAAAACATCTGGTTTCTGAATCAATAAGTCTTCAACTTGTGCCATCTGTTTTGCTGCACTATCCTCAGCATTAGTAACAATCAGTTTCACATCAGCCTTTTTTGCTTCTTCCCGTACTCCGTTTTCCATTTCCACGAAGAAAGGAATATTCAAGGTACAAAAGGCCATCGCAATTACTGGTTTCCGTTTCGCTTTTATAGCTGGAATATAAATAATACTACCAATTCCTAAAACCACTACTAACAAACATCCGACAAAAATTTTGAGATTCTTTCCACGCATCGTTTTCAACTTCTATTCCTCCTTCTAATTTGAGACCACTTTTTTGTTTCAGAAACCTTTCAATCAAATCTACTCGCTAATTTTTTGCTGTTTCTTGCGGGCATAATTATCCATCAATACCGCGCCGACAACGATCACCCCCTTAACAACTTGTTGATAATAGGATGATACATTTAATAAATTTAAACCATTGTTAATCACCCCAATAATTAATGCACCAATCAAGGTCCCAGTAACAGCACCTTCACCACCAAACATACTGGTGCCACCAATGACCACCGCAGTAATTGCGTCAAGTTCAAAGCCTACACCAGCTGTAGGGTCTGCCGAACCTAATCTAGAAGTTAAAACTATTCCTGTAAGGCCGGATAAAAAACCCATGATCGTATATACTTGAACTAACCGCTTTTCTTTGTTAATACCAGAATAAACCGAAGCTTCCGGATTCCCACCTACCGCGTAAACCTCACGCCCAAAAATCGTGTATTTTAAAACAAAATGGCTTACTAATAAAACCAGGGTCAAAATTATAACCGGAATTGGTATGCTCCCAAGATAACCAGCACCAATAAAATTAAATGCTTTACTCAGATCGTAAATCGGCCTGCCACCGGTATAAATCAGCGTAAGGCCCCGAGCGGCAGTTAACATTCCTAAAGTAACGATAAAGGGCGGAAGACCTCCTTTGGTAATGATCAGGCCATTAATACAACCTAAAAATGCCCCTAATAGCAGGCCAACAATAACCGCTAAAAAAGCCCCTTGTCCATGTGCCTGTAAACCCGCGACAATAGCACCAGTTAAGGCCACTTGTGACCCCACGGAAAGATCAATCCCACCGGTTAGAATCACTAGCGTCATCCCAATAGCCAAGATCCCATTAATCGAAATTTGTCTAACAACATTAATTAAATTAGGTATTGAAAGAAATACAGGTGATAAAAAGGAAAGTACTAAACATAGAAGTAAGAAAATTATTAGAATGCCGTATTTCTGGAAAAAAGTCTTTTTCATCACTCTACCTCCTGAACTAAAACTATAGTGCATATTCTAGTATTTTCTCTTGAGTAGCCTCACTACGCTCAAATTCCTTGACTATTTTACCTTTAGACATTACCAGGATTCGATCACTCATCCCCATAATCTCCGGTAATTCTGAAGAAATCATCAGAACCGAACCGCCTTTTTTAACAAAATTGCCAATTAGCCGATGTATTTCTGCTTTAGCCCCCACATCTACACCCCTAGTTGGTTCATCCAAAATTAACAGCTGAGGATCGGCTAAAAATTCTTTAGCAAAAACCACTTTTTGCTGATTACCACCACTCAAATTTCCTACCAACTGTTCAACAGATGGTGTCTTGATTTTTAATTGAGCAACCGCGTCTTGCACTGTCGCACTCTCTTTATGGCCATCAATAAAACCAAATGTTTTCCGGAACATAGAAAGGATCGAAAGGGAAATATTCTTTTGCACCGACATTTTTAAAACCAATCCCTGATTCTTTCGATCTTCCGGAACCAAACAAATCCCTTGTTTAATCGCATCCAAAGGTTTTTTAATCGTCAGTTGCTTTTCATTCATATAAATCTCGCCATTGGTAGGTAAAGTTACCCCAAAAAGGCAACGGGCCAATTCAGTCCGTCCCGCACCTACTAAGCCTGATATTCCTAAAATCTCTCCTCTTCTAATTGAAAAGGAAACATTTTCAATCTCCTTATTCCTACTTAAATTATTTACTTTAAAGACTGGTTCACCCAGTTCCACTTGGACTTTAGGAAAAAGAGAAGTTAATTCTCTTCCCACCATCAGTTCAACTAATTCTTGATAGGAACAATCGGCAATTTCTTTAGTTTTAATATAACAACCATCTCTAAAGACTGTAATCCGATCAGCAATTTGAAATAACTCTTCTAATTTATGTGTAACATAAATAAACGTAATTCCATTCGCCTTCAAGGCCGTAATGATCTTAAACAATCTTTCAGCTTCACCCTGAGAAAGGGAGGAAGTTGGTTCATCCATGATCACTAATTTTGCCCCTTGCGAAAGTGCTCTAGCGATCTCTACCAACTGTTTTTCTGCCACCCCTAAACTTTCAACAGTTGTTGTTGGATCAATCTCAATTCCTAACTTGTTAAATAATTTTTCGGTCTCCTTTTTCAGAAGATGCCAATCAACGATCCCCGACTTTTTACGAGGTAATCTTCCAATAAAAATATTTTCACTGACTGAAAGTGCCGGAAAAAGATTTAATTCCTGATGTACAGTAGCAATCCCCAATTGCTGTGCATGGCGTGGAGACTGAATTATTACCTTAGAACCATTAAAGCAGATTGTTCCGGTATCCATCTGATGGATGCCACTTAAAATTTTAATAAGAGTAGATTTCCCTGCACCGTTTTCTCCAATTAAAGCATGAACTTCTCCAGACTTAACTCTAAACTCAACATTATTTAAAGCTTTTACACCAGAAAAGCGTTTTGATACGCCTTCCATCTCTAACAAATAATCGCTAGCCAAATACCTCACTTCCCTTCTTATCTGAGGGAATTGCATAATTACTTTAAGTTTGTATTTGACACAATATATAGTGTTTAACTCATATTAGGCTATCAATATAGTGTGTTCATAGCTTAAATTGTTGAATTATGCAATTCCGTAATCTAGACACAATCGGCACTGAATATCCTTTATCGAGATATTTCTAGCAAGCCCCCTCCCGTTATGGACCCATTTGAATAGTCCTCTACAATAAACCTAATTAGCCAGCGTTGCACTACCTTTGTCGATCAGTTTTAACGAATAAAAAACTTTATCTTTTTTCGGCTTTTTGCCTTTAATTAAACCCAAAAGTATTTGTGCCGCTTTAACACCCATCTTATACGCGGGAATTTCCATTGACGTTATTTTAGGTTCCAAAACCCCCGGCATATTGATATTGTCAAAACCGACAATTGATACATCTTGAGGAATTTTTAAGCCAAATTCTTTTACCGCTTGATATGCTCCAAAAGCCATCAAATCATTAGAAGCAAATAGAGCTGAAAATCTCGGCCCTTCTTCTAATAAATATTTGGTTTGCTCATAACCACTAGTAGTTTTATAATCGCCGTGTCTGATCAGGGCGTTATTTATTGGTAAATCGGACTCAACCATTCCTTTCTTATATCCCTCCAAACGAAAACGGGCATTACTAGTAACTAATGGACCTGATAAAAAAGCAATATCTTTATGGCCAAGAGTAATCAAATATTTAGTTATTTCATAGGCGCCCTGTACATTATTAGCAAAAACTCCCGGGACCTCAGATAATTTATCTGAATAACGTTCGACAAACACAAAAGGATATTGGTCTTTAATCATTTTTGTAAAGATCTCATTATATTCTTCATCATTCTGAGTAGAAACTACCATCCCATCAACAAATCGTTCTCTAAGTAGCCGTATATATTCTTCTTCCTTTTGACTGTCCATATCCGTATTACAAAGAAAAAGATGGTACCCATTAGCGATACAAGTATCCTCAACTCCTCTGGCTAAATCAGCAAAAAAAGGGTTACAGATATCGGGAACAATGATCGCTATGGTATCGGTTTTTCTCGTTACCATACTGCGGGCTAAAAAATTAGGTTGATAATTCAACTCTTCCATCACCTTAATAATCCGCTCTTTGGTTTCTTCACTTACATTTCCCGTTTTGTTATTAATAACCCGTGATACTGTCGTTGTTGACACTTTGCAAATCCTGGCAATATCTTTGATTGTTATCATTATAAACATACCTCATTCTTCAGGTTAACCGTTTTCGGTAACCGCTTACGGTAATCGTTTAACTAGAAATTCGATATATTTGTTACAACTCCTTTTTTAAATTTAAAAATATTTATTCCATTATTTCCCTCAACATTTTCCATAAACTACAGCTTTTTACAGACTGAGGTAATTGTATAATTACTTCAGTTTATGGAAATTAACTTAAGTAAATTTGTGAAGGGAAACCATAATACGCCTTGAAGCAGGAAAATATACAATCCTTCATTCATATTAGCAATTCGGCAGTTAATACCCCAATTGAAGATATTCTTATTTTTGATTATCTAATAGGATAAGTATTAATCCTAGTTTAGAGTAAGTCACATCTTCTAGAAAGTAATTAGTGTAGAATGAATATGTTCACAGATCTCTGTCTTTGCTAGGCACAGCAAAAAAGCCTCGAAACATAAAATTTCGAGACTTAAATATTTATAATGGTGGACCTGGAGGGATTCGAACCCTTGACCTCTGCGATGCGAACGCAGCGCTCTCCCAGCTGAGCTACAGGCCCGTATGATTTAAACGAGAAAAAAGGCCCCTTAAGGGCTAACCACGAAAAAGACATTTACCCCCAAAATGATCATCCCACTTTTGACATCTACGCATAGTATTTAAGGTCCGGGGAGGTTCGTTTTTCGAAACACAAGAATCACTTGATTCATTATAATTACTACATTCCTTGCAAACTTTAAGGACCTCTTCTTTAGATAGTTGGAAGACCATTCAATCTTCACCACCTATCGAGGTCTTATTTACTTGTTTGCGATTTCTTTTTTGTATTATATCACATTTAAAAAAGATTTCAACCCTTGGTTCAACCTAA
>ENA-UOOR01001222-UOOR01001222.1-fermentation-metagenome-genome-assembly--contig:-NODE-1222-length-31565-cov-8.113043_pt1 | contig 31565 bp, 25 predicted proteins | sample MGYA00245780_ERZ724029 | MGnify/ENA primary metagenome ERZ724029 (study PRJEB28704, sample SAMN03018315) | fermentation metagenome | biome: anthropogenic terrestrial biome; feature: soil; material... | reverse complement strand
CGGCGCGGCGGGGCCGGCGCGCGCAGCCGGCGCTCGCCTGTGCCGGCCGTGCGCGCAGCGGGCGGGGAGGAAGAGGAGAGCGGGGACTGAAGAGGTGTCGAATAATCCTCGAGCGAGGACCGGTCAGCCCGAGCCCCTCGACCGGGCTCGGGGAGGGCGAAGTCGAGCAACTGTCTCGGAGATCAAGAGCAGCCCGGCCCCGGTCACCCCGAGCGTAGGCCGAGCGTGCGAGGCCGAAGGGGCCTCTCGACTCCGCCTCCCTCGTCCCTCGGGAGGCTACGCTCGAGGTGAGCGGGAGGCTCGGCCGGCTCGGGTGGCGTGCGGCTCATCGCGCTGGTGGGGCGAGAGGCAGCTCGAGCCGCCAGCCGCCGGTCTCGCGCACGAGAAGGACGCGGTGGCGCTCCTCGCCGATGCTGACCTCGACCTCCGCCCGCTCCTGCTGCTCGCTGACGAGCTTGGCCGAGGCGGCCTGCGCGCCGGTCGGGCCGGGGTCGGGATAGATGGAGAGGTCGCCCTGGACGATCATCTCCGCGGGGTCGGCGGCGATCACGCCGGCGCTCGCCTCGCGGGCGGCGGCGGCGCGGCGGGCGAGCTCGGCTCGAGTCGCCTCGCTCAGCAGGCCGAGCGCGGTCTTTCCGTCTCGAAAAACGAGCGCCCGATGGAAGTGGACGACGCTGTCGACCGGCCCGGCGCAGGCGCACAACGCGAGCAGGGTGACCGGCAGCAGGGATCGGCAACGCACAGGGCTACTCCTCGGGGATTTCGACGCGGTTGCGCCCGCGCTCCTTGGCTCGGTAGAGCGCGTCGTCGGCGACCCGCAGCAGCGCCTCGGGATCGTCGATGCCGGGCACCGGGTAGCTCGCGACGCCTACCGACACGGTGACCGACAGCGGCTTGCCGTCGTGCTCCATCTCGTTGTGCTCGACCGCGGCGCGAAGCCGCTCGGCCGCCCGCGCCCCCTCGCGCGGCGCGGTCTCCGGGAGCACCGCGACGAACTCCTCGCCGCCGAAGCGCGCGAGCAGGTCGACGTCGCGCAGGGTGCGCCGCATCGTGAGCGCGACCTCCTTGAGCGCATGGTCGCCGCCCTGGTGGCCGCGGGTGTCGTTGACCCGCTTGAAGTGATCGATGTCGAGCATCAGGCAGGTGAGCGGGACGCGGTAGCGCTGCGAGCGGGCGAACTCCGAATAGAAGCGCTCCTCGAAGTAGCGCCGGTTGAACAGGCCGGTCAGCGGGTCGACCCGGGCGAGGCGCTCGAGCTCGAGGCTCTTGCGCTCGAGGTCCTGGTTGATGCGGTCGAGGTCGCGGCACTTGGCGACGAGCTCGTCCTGCAGCGCCTTGAGCCGCAGCATGCTCTGGACCCGGGCCGACAGCTCGAGCATGTCGAAGGGCTTGGTCAGGTAGTCGTCGGCGCCGAGCTCGAGGCCCTCGACCTTGCCGGTGCTGCTGCGGGCGGTCATCAGGATGACCGGGATGAAGCCGAAGGCGCCGTCGCCCTGGTTGGCCTTGATGATCCGGCAGACCTCGACCCCGCTCAGCCCGGGCATCTCCACGTCCATGAGCACCAGGTCGGGCCTGGCGTCGCGGATGCGCGCGAGGGCGTTGGCCCCGTCGTAGGCCTCGGCAAACTCGTAGCCGCCGGCGGCGAGCCCCTGGCGGATGAGGGAGATGTTCGGCCGGTCGTCGTCGACGACGAGGATCTTTTTTCCGGGGAAATGCGCGCGTGCGAGCCGTCGCGCCGAGGCAGGCTGGCAAGGGTTTTCGTCGCGCGCAGACACCTGGGGATCATCTCCATTTGGCCCAAAGACTCAAGGAGCAAGGCGGCTTGTCGGGCGCGCCGCGAGGGCCCGGCGTGGATTGACAGCCTCGCCGAAGGCTCCCTACGATTCCCGGCCGCTCGGCATGAGGGCGAACGAGAGAGCACATGAACCGTTACGCTGCCATCGCACTTTCCCTGTTGATTCCCGCTCTGGCGCAAGGCCAGGAGGCCGAGAAGTTCGACGCCGCCCGGCTCGAGAAGGACTTCGCGCCGATGGCGGTCTTCCACCAGAAGGGCAAGGTCGTCGACAACGAGGCGATCGTCGCGAGGGACGACTCTCGGGACAGCCTGCACGCGGTCTACGTCGTCAGGGCCAAGCTCGACAAGGCGGTCGCCTTCTATAAGGAGAAGCTCGGCGTCGAGCCCAAGACCGAGGGCAGCGAGGAGCTGGGGACGCTCAAGTACGTCTTCACCATCGCGCCCAAGAGCGGCGACAAGCGCATCCACAAGGCGACGGTCGAGCCGACCTCACAGGCGGGCCGCCTCCAGATCAGCCTGCTGCGGCGCGCGCTGACCGACGAAGAGCGGGAAAGCCTCGAGTAACGAGCCGGTCAGAGCCGCTGGTAGACGAAGAGCTTGTCGGAGGGCTGGGCGACCTTTCGCCACTGCCAGCCGCGCCAGGCGAGCTGGGGCTCGCCCACCTTGAGCCCGTCCTTGGCCTCCAGAGCGCCGCCCGAGGTGGCGAAGAGCAGGCGCGGCTCGCCGACCTCGCCCAGGTGCTTCTCGAAGTTCTCCCAGCGCCTGCGTACCAGCCGCTCATCGGGCAGCCCGGTGAAGAAGGCCACGTTGATGTCCACGTAGTCGGCCGCCTCGTCGATGACCACCGCGTGGCCCTGTGCGGCGGCCTGCTTCAGATAGCTCGCCGCGGCCCGCTGGTCGTTGGGGATGGTCGAGAGCGGGCTTATCGGCCGCAGCGTGTCTTCCCAGACCCCCGAGCGCCAGGCCGTCAAGCTGCCCAGCCAGAGCGTGGTGCCCAGGGCGACCAGGCCCGCGGCGACCGCGAGCGAGCGGCGCGACCAGGCGGGCAGCCGTCCGGTCATCCAGTCGAAGCCGTCCTTGACGTAGAAGAGCGAGAGCGCGACCTGCACCATGGTGAAGCGGGCGAGTGGCGAGAAGTTGGCGAGCGCCGCGCCGCGGAAGGTGAAGTAGGCGGCCGGCACGATGGCGAGGACGGCCAGGGCGCGGCGCTCCCGGCGCGCGAAGGCCCGCGCCATGCCGGCGATGGCGAAGATGCCCACGAGCAGCGAGGCGGTGGCGAGCAGGCTGCCGGGCCAGAAGAAGAGGGCCATCAACCGGAAGCCCAGGTCGCCAAGCCAGGCGACCCCGTCGTGGACCCATTGGGCGTGGAACTGCTCGATGTAGTGGAGCGCGAAGAGAGCATCGCCCGAGGCCTTCTCGCTCTGCTGCATCCACCAGAGCGGGTAGGGGGCGCACAGGCCGAGGTAGACGACCGCGCGGGTGAACCCGGCGATCCGGTCCTTGCCCGAGAAGGCGACGACGAGGCCGAGCAGCGGTCCATAGAGCCAGCCGTCGTAGCGGACCGCGCAGAACAGGTTGGTGAAGAGCGCGGCGAGCGCCAGAGGCGCGAGCCGGCCCTCGTCTATTCCCTTGAAGAGGTAGTCGAGGGCAAAGAAGAAGAGGGTGAGGAAGACCGCCTCGCTCGCCGCGGTGGTCGAGGCCTGGATGTGCAGTCCCCAGGCGGCCATCGCGAGCCCGGTGGCGAGGGCGGCCTCCCGCGAGAAGAGGCGGCGCCCGAGCCGGTAGACCGGCAGGACCATCAGCAGGCTCATCAGCAGGCTGACCAGGCGGGTGGCGTGTTCGCGCGATGGCCACAGCTCGAGCAGCCCGCCCATCAGGTAGAGGTGCAGCGGCCCGAACTGGTAGGCGCCGTCCTGGAAGCTGGTGATCAGGTGCGGCTGCTGCGCCCAGCGCTCGGCGAGCTCGCTGCGCACGACCGCGTCGCCGTAGAGGTTCTCCGCGTACGGAAAGACGAGGCCGCGGGCGAGCGCGAAGACGGCGAGCAGAAGGGCCAGCAGTACGAGGTCTCTGCGCGCGGGCGGAGGGCTCGTCGCGGCGTCCTGAGGGGCAACGGAGGTCTGTTCGGAAGCGGTCATGGCGCCCGAGGATAGGGGCGCGCCACCCGAAATCAAGGCTGCGCGCCCGCCGGTTCGACGACAGGCCGAGGGCTTTCGGCCCCGGGAGCAAGCTGATAGATGGGCAACACCTCTGAGCCCTCCATGCCGCCCGTTCTCGACGCTCGCGACCTTGTAAAGGAGTACCCGCTGCCGCGATCGCTGCGCGAGCTGGCGTCGCACCCGTTTCGAGCCAAGCGGCGCCGGGCGCTCGACGGGTTGACGCTGCGCCTCGAGGCCGGAGAGCGGGTGGCGCTGGTCGGACCGAACGGAGTGGGCAAGACGACCCTCGCGCGCATCTTGTGCGGCGTCGTGCTCCCCGATTCTGGGAGGGCCTTGGTCGGGGCCCGCGACGTGGCCGGCGGCGGCGCGGCCCGCCGCGAGGTGGGCTTGGCGCGCCCGGACGACCCGGCGCTGCACCCACGGCTCGATGTCATCGAGTGTCTGCGCTTCCACCGCGCGCTCTACGGGGTGGCCGAGGGGGAGCTCGGCTTCGCGCTCGAGCGGGTCGGCGCCGCCGACCTCGCGACCCGGCGCGTCCAGGGCTTGTCGGCGGGCGAGAGGGCGAAGGTGTCGCTGGCCAAGGCGCTCATGCACGCGCCGTCCCTGCTGATCCTCGACGAGCTCTCCCGGGTGCTCGACCCGGGAGCGGCGGCCCGGACCCGCGGTCTGCTTTCGGAGCTCACCTCCGCGGGCAAGGCGGTGCTGCTCATCACCCACGATTTGAACGAGGCGGCTCAGTGCGACCGGGTGGTCGTGATGGACGGGGGGAAAAGCCGCGCGCAGGGCAGGTGGGGCGAGGTGGAGGGAGAGGCGCGGGAGGTCTTCGGGCTGTGAGGCGAGTGCTCGGACTGGTTGCCGCCTTCGTGCGCCGCGACCTGCTCGTCGACTTCTCCTACCGGGGCAGCTCGGTCTTCACCGTGGCCGGGGCGCTCTTCTCGCTCTGGAGCCTCTACTTTCTCGGGCGCACCTTCGGCAACAGCTCGCCGCTGCTCGCGGTCTCCGGCGGCGACTACTTTCGCTTCGCCTTGGTGGGGATAGCCTTCTCGGTCCCCTTAAGGGGCGGCATGGCCGGGGTCTCGCGGCGGGTGCGCGAGCTGCAGCTCTTCGGTGGGCTCGAGTCGCTCGTCAGCTCGCCGGTGCCGCCTTTCGGCTCGATCGTGCTGGTGGCGCTCTACCCGCTGCTCTCGGCGGCGGTGCGCGGGGGGCTGCTCTTCTCGCTCGGGGTGCTCGTGTTCGGCGCGCAGTTTCCGCAGGCCAACTACCTGTGGGCCTGTGTTGCGCTCGGGCTCGGGATGGCGGCCTACCTCGCGTTTGGAATCGTCTCCGCCGCTTTCGTCGTCGTCTTCAAGCGCGGCGACCCTGTCGCCTGGGCGCTCGATGCGCTCACCTTCCTCGTCTCGGGCATCATCTATCCGGTCGAGGTCCTCCCGAGGCTCCTGCACCCGGTGGCGGCCCTGGTGCCGGCGACCCATGCACTGGCGGCCCTGCGCCAGGCGCTGTTGCAGGGGGCGGGCCTGGCCGAGATCGCCCCGAGCCTGAGGAGCCTGCTCTTGTTCTGCGGACTGCTGCTGCCGGCAAGCGCGCTCGTGCTTCGCGCCGCCCTGCGCAAGGCCGCCCGTGACGGAACGCTCGGCCAAGTCTGAGGCGAGCGAGCGCCCGCCTGCGGGCTTGCCCCATGCCCCTGCGCGGGCCAGATTGCCTGCGCGACCGGCTAGAACGGGCGCAACGAGCAAGGCGGCAAGCGATGGGGCCGCACCGTCGCTGAGGCAAGGTTGCCCACCGCGGATCGGCTTCCCTATAATCCCGGGCACTTGGCGGGCCGGGGGCGTTGCGGGACGGAGAGGCTGGAGACCTTAAGTCGGGTCTCTCCCTGAGGGGTGCGAACTGTGTCGCGCCCGTTTCCCGACCGCCCGTGAAGGCAAGGGGCTGGGCGTGCGGCAGTAGGAAGGTTGCAAACGTTTTGGCGTCTGCCCTCGTGCGTGCTGCACGGGTCGGGCGCGGCAGGAAGCGCGTAGTTCAACCGAGCCCACGAGAGGTCCACCGATGCGTCAGATGCGCGAAGACTCGCTGGTCGCGAAAATCGCAGCCATGCAGGACATGTCCCAGTTCAAGGAGCAGAACTGGGAGGGCAGCTTCGAGGACTACCTGCAGATCGTGCGCGAGAACCCCAAGGTCTCGCGCACTGCCTTCCAGCGCATCTACGACATGATCCTTTCGTACGGGAAGACCGAGTATATCGACAACAAGAAGAAGCTCGTCCGCTATCACTTCTTCCAGGACGAGAAGTTCGGGGGCCGCGACGCCATCTACGGCCTCGACGTGCCGTTGATGAAGCTCGTCAACGTCTTCAAGTCCGCCGCGCAGGGCTATGGCACCGAGCGCCGGGTGTTGCTGCTGCACGGGCCGGTGGGCTCCTCGAAGTCGACGATCGCGCGCCTGCTCAAGAAGGGGCTCGAGGAGTACTCGAAGACCCCGGACGGCGCGCTCTATTCGTTCAGTTGGGTGGTGTGCAAGAAGCGCCAGGACGGCAGCGAGCACGAGGAGCTGATGCCCTGCCCGATGCACGAGGACCCGATGCACCTCGTCCCTCTCGAGTGGCGCGAGAAGATCATCGCCGAGGTCACCCCTCCGGGCTCGCCCTTCGAGATTGCGCCGGGAGGCGAGCTGTGCCCGGCGTGCCGCTTCGTGTTTCGCGAGCTGATGTCCGAGTACCAGGGCGACTTCACCAAGGTCGTCGAGCACGCCCGGGTGCGCCGGCTCGTGCTCTCCGAGAAAGACCGGCTCGGCATCGGCACCTTCCAGCCCAAGGACGAGAAGAACCAGGATTCGACCGAGCTGAGCGGGGACATCAACTACCGCAAGATCGCCGAATACGGCTCCGACTCCGATCCGCGCGCCTTCAACTTCGACGGCGAGTTCAACATCGCCAACCGCGGCATCATCGAGTTTGTCGAGATCCTCAAGCTCGACGTGGCCTTCCTCTACGACCTGCTCGGGGCCACGCAGGAGCACAAGATCAAGCCGAAGAAGTTCCCGCAGACCGACATCGACGAGGTGATCATCGGGCACACCAACGAGCCTGAGTACAAGAAGCTGCAGAACAACGAGTTCATGGAGGCGCTGCGCGATCGCACCGTCAAGATCGACATCCCCTACATCACCAAGCTGAGCGAGGAGGTGAAGATCTACGAGAAGGACTTCAACGCCAAGCGCATCCGTGGCAAGCACATCGCCCCGCACACGCTGGAGATGGCGGCGATGTGGGCGGTGCTCACGCGGCTCGAGGAGCCCAAGAAGCACAACCTCTCCCTGCTGCAGAAGCTCAAGCTCTACAACGGCAAGACGCTGCCGAACTTCACCGAGGACAACATCAAGGAGTTGCGCAAGGAGGCCGCCCGCGAGGGCATGGAGGGCATCAGCCCGCGCTACGTGCAGGACAAGATCTCGAACGCGCTCGTCTCGGACAAGGGCGAGGGCTGCATGAATCCGTTCATGGTGCTCAACGAGCTTGAGGCGGGCCTGAAGAACCACTCGCTCATCTCGAGCGAGGAGCAGAAGAAGCGCTACCGCGAGTTGCTCACCGTGGTGAAGGGCGAGTACGAGGACATCGTCAAGAACGAGGTCCAGCGGGCGATCAGCGCCGACGAGGATGCCATCGGCAAGCTGTGCGGCAACTACATCGACAACATCAAGGCCTACACGCAAAAGGAGAAGGTCCGCAACAAATACACCGGCCAGTACGAGGAGCCCGACGAGCGGCTGATGCGCTCGATCGAGGAGAAGATCGACATCCCGGAGAGCCGCAAGGATGATTTCCGCCGGGAGATCATGAATTACATCGGCGCGCTCGCGGTGGAGGGCAAGACGTTCAACTATCGGACGAACGAGCGGCTGCACAAGGCGCTCGAGCTGAAGCTGTTCGAGGACCAGAAGGACTCGATCAAGCTCAAGAACCTGGTGAGTTCGGTCGTCGACAAGGACACGCAGGAGAAGATCGACATCGTCAAGGACCGTCTCATCAAGAGCTACGGTTATTGTGAGATCTGCTCGACCGACGTCCTCAATTTCGTCGCCAGCATCTTCGCCCGCGGCGACGCCAAGGAATAAGCGCGCCAGGCAGAAGCGGCCGACCGCTTCGCCGTATCAGGCATCGGAGGTAGGAGTTCATGAGAGTCTCGGCGGCCCGGCATTTGTTGTGGAAACACTTCGGTTTGGCCCTAGGCGTGCTCTTGTTTGTCGCGCCCGCCTACGGCCAGGACGAGGAGGAGGAGGAGGGGCAGCCTCAGGCCTTGGTGCTCGATCCATGTGCCGAGCACCCGTGTCGGGAGCTGACGCGCGAGGAGCGGGCAAGCTTTGGACGGGTGCTCGCGAAGCTCATCGACGGGATGCCGGTGCCAAACCGGCTGCGTTATGAGCAAAGCGGCCTCAACTCAATTCAAGGCCTCGGGCAGTTCCTCATCACTGACGCGGTGCGCCAGAGCAACGCCTTCCCGGCGAACGTCGTCGACACCGTCGGCCTTGCCTACCCGGGAGGAGTCTTCCCGCGCAAGTTGGCGATCGCCGCGCTCTACGTCGTCAAGGCGAGCGAACGCGGTGTCGGCGTCGATCAGCGCTTCCACCGTACGGCAACCGGCGAGATGGAGGTCTTCGACCTGCGGATAGCGATCTCTGGCCACCCTACCGCGCTGTTTGCCGAGGGGCTCGCGACAGGGCGCACCCTCCAGTCGTCCAATGGAGTGCTCGTCTGGGAGTCGAAGCTGCCGGCCGAAGAGCGCAAGCAGGGCATGGCCTGGTTCAGCATGATCGTTGGCGCGCGCACCCGCGATCGGGCCAGCATGCGCGGCGGCGGCGGGGCACCTGGCGAGGGGCTCGCGCCGCTGCGGGCGATTCGCGTCGACATCCAGGGACCGGCTCAGGAGGCCCGGGGGTTGGTCAAGCTGATCGACAAGAAGGCGCTCAAGGCGTTACTCGCGCCCGCGAAAAAGCAAGGGGCTGCGCGGCCCAAGGGCGCCAAATAGCGGCTCAACCTGGCCTGGAGGCGAGCCCGCCGGTGGGGGGCGCTCGGGCCAGGGGGAAGAGACTTGGGGTTTCAGGCGCCCGAGGCTTGCGGCGACGAGGCGGGAGATGTCACTGAGGATCAAGCAAGACCACAACCGCTTCAAGCAGATCGTGCGCGGGCGCATCAAGAACAACCTGCGCAAGTACCTGCAAAAGGGGGAAATGGTCGGCAAGAAGGGCAAGGAGCTGATCACCATTCCCGTGCCCACCATCGACATTCCCCATTTTCGTTTCGGGCACAAGCAGCAGGGCGGGGTCGGGCAGGGCGAGGGCGAGGCGGGCACCATCCTCGCCCCCGGCAGCGTTCAGCCCGGTCCGGGCCAGGCAGGCGAGGCGGAGGGCGAACACCAGCTCGAGGTGGACATCACGCTCCAGGAGCTCGCCGAGATCCTCAGCGAGGAGCTCGCGCTGCCGCGCATCGAGCCCAAAGGCAAGGAGCGCATCTATACCACCCGGGTCAGATACACCGGGATCAACACCACCGGCCCAGAATCGCTGCGCCACTTCCGGCGCACCTATCGCCAGGCGCTCAAGCGCCAGATAGCCTCCGGGATGTACAACCCGGAGTGTCCGGTGATCATCCCCACGCGCGAGGACAAGCGGTATCGGAGCTGGAAGCTCGAGGACCTGCCCCAGTCGAACGCGGTCATCATCTACATGATGGACGTCTCGGGTTCGATGGGCGACGAGCAGAAGGAGATCGTGCGGGTGGAGAGCTTCTGGATCGACACCTGGCTGCGCAGCCAGTACCAGGGCATCGAGTGCCGCTACTTGATCCACGACGCGGTCGCCCGCGAGGTCGATCGCGACACCTTCTTCCACACCCGCGAGTCGGGCGGCACGATGATTTCTTCGGCCTACAAGCTCGCCCGTGACATCATCAAGGCCGACTACTCGCCCGCGGCGTGGAACATCTACCCGTTTCACTTCTCCGACGGCGACAACTGGTCGGCCGACGACACGCGGGTGTGCATCGACGTTCTCAAGGAGGAGGTGCTGCCCGCCTCCAATCTGTTCTGCTACGGGCAGGTCGAGAGCCCTTACGGCTCAGGGCAATTCATCAAGGACTTGCGCGAGACCCTCGGCGACCAGGAGAACGTCGCGCTGTCGGAGATCGCCGACAAGGACGCCATTTACCAATCGATCAAGGATTTCTTGGGAAAGGGGAAATAGAGTCGTGTCCACAAATGTCCGTGATGGCCGCGGTCCGGCGGAGAGCGAAGCCCGCCCGCGCGAAAAGCGGGTTCGCCGCCGGCTGTCGGTCGGCATCACGGTGCCCGGCCAGGGCTTGATAGCTGGCTGGACCTCGAATCTTGCGCTTCATGGCCTGTCGCTGGGAGCCAATCGCGTCTTTCCGCCCGGCACTGCGCTCAAGGCGGTGATCCAGCTCCCGGACTCGGAGCGGGCGACTGTCGAAGGGGTGGTGACCTGGTCGCGCAAGGGCATCGTCGGCGGCATGAGCGCGATGGGAATCAAGTTCTCGGGCGAGAGCCCGCAGTACCTGGCGTTCTTGAAGCGGTTCCATCCGGAGGTCTTTCGCAAGGGCTAACCGTCCTTGCGAAAACAGGTGGGGGGAGACCGGCCTTGTCGCTGACCGCTCGGCTGTACGACCTGAAGCAGGAGATCGAAGCCTACGCCCGCGGGTTTGGGCTGGACTTCTTCGAGACCATCTTCGAGGTCCTCAGCTACGACGAGTTGAACATGGTGGCCGCCTACGGCGGCTTTCCGAACCGCTACCCCCACTGGCGCTTCGGGATGGACTACGACCAGCTTGCCAAGGGGTATGAGTACGGCCTCTCGAAAATCTACGAGATGGTCATCAACAACGACCCTTGTTACGCCTACCTGCTGGAGTCGAACGCCGAGGTGGACCAGAAGCTGGTCATGGCCCACGTTTTCGGGCATTGCGACTTCTTCAAGAACAACTTCTCCTTCGGAACGACCAATCGCAAGATGATGGACGAGATGGCGAACCACGCCACGCGCGCGCGCCGCTGGATCGACCGGATCGGCCTCGAAGAGGTCGAGGACTTCGTCGACAGGGCCTTGTCCCTCGAAAACCTCATCGACTACCACGCCCCCTACATCGCGCGCCGCCCCTCCAGGCCTGCCGAAGAGCTCGAAGGGCAGAGCTTCACTGGTTTCAAGGTCGAGCGCGAATACATGCGCGGATATGTCAACCCTCCGGATTACATGGCCGAGCAGCGCCGCAAGATCGAAGAGCAACACAAAGAGCGCGAAGAGCGCTTTCCGGAGCACCCCGAGCGCGACGTGTTGCTCTTCTTGCTCGAGCACGCGCCCTTGACGCGCTGGGAATTCGACCTGCTATCGATTATCCGCGAGGAGGCCTACTACTTCGCGCCACAAGGCCAGACGAAGATCATGAACGAGGGGTGGGCGAGCTACTGGCACTCGACGATCATGACCCAGCGCGCCCTCGACGACTCGGAGCTCGTCGACTATGCCGATCATTGTTCGGCTACGCTCGGGACCCGGCCGGGCTCCATCAATCCGTACAAGCTCGGCATCGAGTTGTTTCGCCATCTCGAGGAGCGCTGGAACAAAGGGCGCTTTGGCAAGGAATACGACGATTGCGACGACCTGCGCGAAAGGCGCGACTGGGACCGCAAGCTCGGGTTGGGGCGGCAGAAGATCTTCGAGGTGCGCCGCCATTACAACGACGTCACCTTCATCGACGAGTTCTTGACGCCCGAGTTCGCAATCGAGCAGAAGCTATTTGTCTACGGATTCAATGAGAAGCGAAACGTCTGGGAGATCGTCGACCGGGAGTTCAAGAAGATCAAGGCCAAGCTGTTGCACCAGTTGACCAACTTCGGCCAGCCAATCATCGAAGTAATCAACGGCAACTTCGACAACCGTGCCGAGCTCTTGCTTGCCCACAAGCACGAGGGGGTCGACCTGAAGATGGACGAGGCCCGCGACACGCTGCGGTGTGTGCAGACGATGTGGAAGCGGCCGGTCAATCTGGTGACCACGCTTGACGCCAAGGGCCTCATCATGCGCTTTGACGGCAAGGAGCACAGCGAGAAGCGCACCGAGATGTGAGCCGGGGGCCCATCTTTTGACCGCCTCGGCTTTCGCCGCTAGCCTTGGGCGATGCAAAGGCGATTCGAGCCGGTGGCACTGTGGGCGGCAAGCTTGATGCTCGCTTGCGGGGGCGAGCACCATGCGGCCACGCCCGCGCCCCCTATTCCGCCCCCGGCGCCTGTGTCCGCACAGGCTCCCCATGCGCCTGCGCCCGAGGTCTTTGAGATCAAGGTCGCGCGGATAGCCCCGCGAATGACTCTGGCGACCACGCTCGAGGCGATGGGGCTTGGCGGCAACCAGGTCGCCGCAGTCATCGGGGCGCTGCGCGGAAGCTTCGACTTTCGCAAGTCGAGAGTCGGTGATCAGGTGCGCCTGGTGCTCAAGGGGCCCGAGGTGCAGTCGGTTGAGTACCGGGCCTCGGCGACTCGAGAATGGCTCGTCCGGCGTGACGGTGAGCGGTTGCTGGGCGCGCAGCGCGAGATCGCCGTGGAGAGACGGGTCGAGGCCGTCGACATCGCGGTCGCCACTTCGCTCTACGAGGCGATGGGCGTGGCCGGAGAGGACCCGTCATTGGCGGTCGAAGTCGCCGACGTGTTTGCTTGGGACATCGATTTCTACCGGGACGTGAGGCGTGGCGACCGGCTGCGGGTCGTCGTCGAGAAGCAGTTTGCTCAAGGTCGTCTGCTTCGATACGGCCAGATTCTCGGCGCGCGCTACGAAGGCGAGCTCGTCGGCAGCAAGCGCTACCTGAGATACACCCCGATGTCGGGAGAGCCCAGCTACTTCGACGAGAGGGGCAACAGCGCCAAGAAGGCCTTCCTGAAGAGCCCTCTAAAGTACGTCCACGTCACCTCGCGCTTCGGCGGGCGCAAGCATCCTTTGCTCGGCTACTACCACACCCACCAAGGCGTCGACTTCGCCGCCGCGATCGGCACTCCGGTCTGGAGCGTGGCCGATGGCACGGTCACCCGCGCGGTGCGGGGCGACCGGGCCGCGGGCAACTTCGTCTTCGTGCGGCATGCGAACGGAATCGAGACGGGCTATCTGCACCTGTCGCGCTTCGCCGAGGGGGTTCGGGTCGGGGCGCGGGTCAAGCAGAAGCAGGTCATCGCCCATAGCGGCAATACCGGGCGCTCGACCGGGCCTCACCTGCACTTTGCGATGAAGCGCGGCGGCAAGCACATCAACCCGCTGACCCAGCGGTTCCCGCGCGCAAAGCCGCTCCCGGCCGAAGAGCTCGGCCTCTTCGCGCAGGAGACGGCCGAGGTAGCGAAGATGCTCGATGCGGAAATATTGGCGCAAATCCAATCGAGCGAAGCCCCGGATACCTAACCCGGCGCTGCCAAGAGCGGTGGGCGATTGCCGCAGGCTCCAGGACACCAGGCTTTCAGGCTACAAGCTGCCCGCGGTCGCTCAGCTCAAGACTGCTGCCACCGCCTCCGCGCCGTTTGGTTGCCAAGCTGGCAAGGACTGAAGCCGCGAAGGGAGCAAGCCCGGCACCGCCAAGGCCGACGAGGGGAATGTCGGGGCTGCAGGCTGCCGACCTTCCGAGTTGTCAGCTCAAGGGTTCATACCCCCCCCTGAGGTGAGCTCTGCGCTCCCCGGGAGCATGGGAGAGCCGGCGCCCACGCGGCGCCGGCCGTTGTGGCGCTAGCTAGCGCCGATCGCGTGGCCGCTCGACACGAAGTCGCTTGCCATCGCGTTCATTGCCATCGACGGCGACCAGCGCCTCAAGCGCCTCCGGGGCGACGTAGAGAAAGGTGTGGGTGGCGTGCGCCTCGACAGCCCGGATCATCGCGCGGTCGATCTCAGCCGCGCTGGCGAGCGCATCGCCTATCCCCGGCTCGTCGAGATGATCGGCAGTGCCCAAGTTGCACCAAAGCCGCGCGCCTCGCTCATCGCGCTCGTGCGCTTTGTCGCCCTTCGCGCGCTCCGGGCGGGACGCCGAGCGCTCCCTTCGCTCCTTGGGTTCACGGCGCCTGCCGCGCTCGCGTGCCTTGCCGCGCGGCTCGCGCTCCTCGCCGTCCTCCCGCCCCTCGGGCCGAACCGCGGCCGCCTGCTGCGCGCGCTCCATGCGCTGGCGGGTGAAGAAGTAGCGGAGCAGAAAGGCGATGAGCTGGTCGCCGTCGGCCATGCCCTTGATGTCGGCGGCCAGAGGCAACATGGCGTCAAAGACCGAGCTCTTGGCCGCGTCCCGGACCTCTGCGACTTGACGCTCAGTCCATAGCCGCCGCGCCTCCTCTGGCGCGGGGAGCTTGCGCTCCTCGAACTGGATGCCGTAGCGGCGCTCGAGCGCGGTCAGCGTGACGAGCTCGCGACCGGAGACCAGCGAAATCGCGACCCCCTTCTTCCCGATGCGCCCGGTGCGCCCGACCCGGTGGAGATAGACCGCGGGGTCTTCTGGAAGCGAATAGTTGATGACGTGCGTCAGGTCGCTGATGTCGATGCCGCGCGCGGCGATGTCGGTGGCGACCAGGTAAGTCAGCTCCCCGCGCTTGACCTTGGCCATCACCCGCTCGCGCTCCTTCTGCGGCAGATCACCGTTGAGGACCTCGGCGTCAAAGCCATTGCGGTTGAGCACCGCGGCGACGAGCGAGGTGTCGTCTCGGGTATTGCAGAAAATAATGGCGTTGTCGGGGTGTTCGAGCTCGAGGAGATAGATGAGGTTGCGCGGCTTGGGATAGGCGTCGACGGTGTAGTAGATGACGTTCTGGATCCCTTCGACGGTAAACTCGTCGCCGGAGATGAGGATGGTCTCGGGCTCGCGGCAGAAGCGGCGGATGAGGCGGTCGATATCGGGGGGGACGGTCGCCGAGAAGAGCAGCGTCTGGCGGGTGTCGGGCAGCCGCTCGAGTATCCGGGTGACTTCCTCGTAGAAGCCCTGATTGAGCATCTCGTCGGCCTCGTCGAGGACGCCGATCTCGGCCTGCGAGAGGTCCAAGTTGCCGCGGCGGATGTGGTCGTAGACGCGCCCGGGGGTGCCGACGACGATCTCTGCGCCCTTTTCGAGCTGATCGACCTGCCCTTTCATCGCTGCGCCGCCATAGATGGCTGCCACGCGGATGTCCTTGTGCTTGCCGAGGGAGGCGAGCTCATCGGCGACCTGCAGCGCAAGCTCGCGCGTCGGGCAGAGCACGAGCGCAAGGGTCCGATGGGCGCCGGCGGGCAGCTTCTCGATGATCGGGATGCCGAACGCGGCGGTCTTGCCGGTGCCGGTCTTGGAGCGGACGATAAGGTCCTTGCCCGCCAGCACCCGCGGGATGGCCTCAGCCTGCACTGGGGTCGGCACGACGTAGCCGCGCTCGCGAATGCCCTGCCGCAGCTCGTCCGAGAGGGCGAGGTCTTCGAAGGCTACGTTTGCCGCGTAGTCAGAGGGGATGGAAAGGTCGGTATCGCCGGTGTCGGGCATGGTGTCTCCACTGAGATGTCTTGGATGGCCCGAGGGGCTGTCCATGGCGGCCGGGAAGGCCGCCGAGACAAGGAGCGCCGCTGGTGGAATACCGGACGCTCGCCAATTTATTCGAGGGTATACACCTCGTTTCCGGGCGCTGCAATCAGGCTGCCAGGCGCTCGCATGCCGGGAGGCCGACCAGCGGGACGGGAACGACGGGGTTGCTCCAGGGCTGGTTTCGTCTATAGATAACGTCGCCGTGACCTCGAAACTTCTCGAAAAGAAAAGCAAGACGACTGCCGCACGGGCCGGCAAGCTGGCCGGTTCGCGCCGCAAGAAGAGTGTCGTCCAAGCGCCGGTCGTCGAGCCTGAGGTCTTGACAGCCGACGAGGAGACTGGAGAGCGGGAGCTCGGCGAGCAGGAGATCGAAGCGCTCGCTCCGGAAGTGCAGGATGAGGACGCGGACGAGGGGCAAGCACCCTCTACGGCGCTCGTTCGGGCCGAAAGGGGCCTCGCGCCGGTTGATGCCCTCCAGCGCTACATGCGCGAGGTCTCGCGCCATTCGCTGCTTTCGAGGGAGGAAGAGCACCGCCTCGCGGTCCGCTACCGCGAGCGCGGCGAGGTCGACGCCGCCTACCGCCTGGTTACGGCCAACCTGCGACTCGTCGTGAAGATTGCCCACGAGTATCACCGGACCGCCTTTTCGCTCCTCGACCTGATTCAGGAGGGAAACGTCGGGCTGATGCACGCGGTCAAGAAGTTCGACCCCTACCGCGGAGTGAAGCTTTCAAGCTACGCGGCCTGGTGGATTCGCGCCTACATCCTTCGCTACATCATGGAGAATTGGCGGATCGTCAAGCTCGGCACCACCCAGGCTCAGCGCAAGCTCTTCTTCAATCTGCGCAAAGAGCGCGCAAGACTCGCCGCGCAGGGCTTCGACCCCACGCCCAAGCTGCTCGCCGAACGGCTCAACGTCACCGAGCGCGACGTCACCGAGATGGAGCAGCGGCTCTCGCAGGACGAGTTCAGCCTCGATATCCCGGTCGGCGAGGACCACCGTTCCAGCAGGTCCGATCGGTTGGTCGCCGCCAATGCTCCGGCGGACGAGAGCCTTGCCGATCACCAGTTGAAGGAGATCCTGCGCGAGAAGCTCGCCGAGTTCGGACAGCGGCTTCAGGACAGGGAGCGCTTCATCTTCGAGAACCGCCTGGTCTCCGAGGAGCCGCTCACCCTCCAGGAAATCGGCGATCGTTACGGCATCACCCGCGAGCGGGCCCGGCAGCTCGAGGCCAAGCTCGTCAAGGATCTCAAGTCCTGGATTCAGGAGGTCGTCCCCGACTTCAAGCAGCTCGAGGTCGGAGCGGGGGACGACTGATTGGTCGGTTCTTGACATTCCCTTGCAAGTTCAGCTTCTTATCCACGACGCGCGGGGGCGCCGGCGAAGGGACATCTATGGGCGAGCAAGCACGGGCATTCCCTGAACCGGTCGAGGCGCAGGTCGATCCGCGGCCAGCTTCCCATGAGCCCCGGGAGGCGGGCCGCGTTCTCGGCTTGACGCGCCTTCAACTCGGCGTGCTCGCAGGCATCGTCGTGGCGGTCCAGCTGCCGTTCTTGCTCTACCTGGTGCGCGGCGAGGCGCCCGTCACTGCCACAGTTCCCTTCAGTGACGACTTCGAGCGCCAGCAGCTTGGGGAGAACTACTTCGCGACCGGGGGCCATTGGCGCATCGAAAACGGAGCGGTCCACTCCCCAGGGGTCAAGAACAACCCGCTATGGTTGCAGGCGCGCCTGCCCGAGGAGGTGGCGATCGAATTCGATGTGCGCAGCGAGTCGAAGGATGGCGATATCAAATGCGAGCTTTTCGGCAACGGCTTTGACCATTCCTCCGGCTATGTCATCGTTTTCGGGGGTTGGTCGAACACGATTTCTGCCATCGCCAGGCTCGATGAGCACGGTCGCGACCGGGTCGAGAATCGCACCCTGAAGGTCGAAAAAGGACGCGCCTACCGCTTCCGGGTCGAGCGCAGGGGCGGAGCGCTGCGTTGGTACCTCGACGGCAGCCTGGCGATGGAGCTCGACGACAAGAACCCGCTGCGCGGCACGGGGCACGACCGGTTCGGGTTCTCGAGCTGGGATTCGGACTTGTTTTTCGACAACTTGAAGATCGAGCCGCTCTGACCCCGGCCGCGAGCTAGCGGCGCGGCTTGCCGGGGGCGCCGTAGCGCTTGAAGCGCTTCTCGCGCTCCTTGGCCTCGCGGTCCATCTGTCTCTGTTGGGCGCGCTCGGCTCGCCGCTTTTCGGGCTCTTCCTCGGTGGGGGAGAACTTGAGCTGATAGGCGATGCTGAGCACCGCAAGGCAGCCCGCAATGGCGAGGGCTATCGAGGGAAAGCCAGTCGCGAGGTTGCCGAACGGAGTGGCCGCCAGCAGCGTTATCGCCCCGAGCGACAGGCTCGCCGATCCGACCAGGCCGGTGAGCACCATCGACAGGAATCGCGCGGCGAACAGGCCGACGGCGCCGGCGAGCAGAAACCCGGGCGCGAAGCCAATCCAGAAGTCCTGCTTGTCGACCAACTCGCTTCCCAGCCAGCCTCCGCACGCGCCGGTCCCGAGGGCGAGCAAGCCCGGCGGATAGGCAACGGCCAGAGTGCCGAGAGCGCCTGCCGTGACGTAGGTGCCGAGGGTCGACGTCAGGTGCAGTAGCTTGCCGAGCGTGGGGCCAAGCTGGTAGCCCGCGGCGAGCGCGGGCGCGAGCAGCACGAAGCGAAAGGCGATGCGCCCGGAGCCAAAGAGACACGTCAGCAGCCCTGCGCCGACCATCAGGCCGGCGACCGAGAGCGGAATCGACTTGTGAAGCGCGACCAGGCCGGCAGGCTTGACGCCGATGCCGACGCTTAATTGGCCAAGGAACCCGAGCAACTCGGTCAGCTCTTCCATGGCCTCAGACCAGATACAGCCACACGACGAGCGCCGTGACGGCGACCGCGGCCCCGAATCCGGTCACGAGGATCGCGCGGTCGTACCCGGTGCGAGAGACCACGTCCTGCGCAATCGACCGCTCGTGCTCAGGGAGCGATGGCTGCGCGAGTGCTTCTCGAGCAAGCGATCGAGCAGTCCGATTGTCTCCCAGCAGCATGGGCTGGTAGAGCGATGGGGCGCGAGCCCCTGCAGGCTGGGCGACGGCGCTGTCGCTGGTCTTTCTCTTCTTTGCCATCGGAGCGCGAGTCTAACAGAATCCTGCGTGCAGTCGGAAAGACCTGCGGCCCACCGCGGGCCGCAGTAGATTGCCGCTTCGTCTCCTCGAGCCCAGCAGACCCTACGATGAATCGCCGCACCTTTCTTGGACTCTCGTTCGCCGGAGCCGGGCTGATGCTGATGCCGGGCAGGGCCTTTGCCTTTGGTGACCTGTCGCGGTTCATTCCCGCCATCGCCCGGCATGGCGGCAGGTGGAACGCTCGGCCGAACGCGCTGCGCAGGCTCTGCTGGGAGCTCTCCGGTCGCACCAGCGTGGAGGTTTTCCCCGAGGCAAGAGCGGTGCGTCTGGACGAGCGGCAGTTGTTCAGATACCCGTTTCTCTATTGGGGTGGCGAGGGCGAATTCCCTTCTCTGACCGAGAGCGAGGTCTCAAACCTTCGACGCTATCTCACCTACGGCGGGTTTTTGCTCGCCGACGCGAACGATGGCTCGGATGGCGAGGGGTTCGATAGCGCTTTTCGCAGGGAGATCTCGCGGGTGTTGCCTGGCTTGCCGATGACCCGGCTGCCGCCAGAGCACGTCGTGTTCAAGTCTTACTACCTGCTCGATCGGCATGGCGGGCGGCTTCTCGTGCGGCCATTTCTCGAAGCGATCATGGTCCAAGGACGCGCTGCGGTGGTCTACTCGCAAAACGACCTGGCGGGAGCCTGGAGCCGCGACGAGCACGGAGACTGGGAGTACGAAGTAACGCCCGGAGGCGAGAGCCAGCGCGAGGTCGCTATTCGCACCGGGGTCAATCTGGCCATGTACGCGTTGTGTCTCGACTACAAAGAGGACGCGGTACATCTGCCTTTCATCATGAAGCGGCGGCGTTGACCAAGAGCGCGCAGACACAACGTGGATCCGACCGTCTATAACGAGTGGCGTCTCGTCAGCCTGTCCCCGTTTCCGACGTGGGCCTTGGTGCTGCTCACCGCGGCGGCGGCCGCTGGAGGCGCCCTGGCGCTCCTCGCCTTGCGCAGCGAACCACATGCCGGCCGCAGGCGCCTGCTGATCGGGCTGAGGCTCGCGGCTGCCGTTGCGCTCGTCTTTCTAGTCTTGGAGCCGGGGCGCCGGCTGATGCAGACCACGCGAGTCAAGAACCGAGTCGTCATCCTTCTCGACAAGTCGGCATCGATGGGGTTTCCCGCCACCCCGGGGGGCGGCAGCCGCAGCGAGGCGATGCTCTCGATGCTCGAAAGCTCGTCGGAGAGGCTTGAAGAGCTGGGGAGCCGGTTCACGGTCGAACTGCTCGGGTTCGACAGGCACATTCAGACGCTGGAGCCAGGTCGGTTGCCCGACCAGCTCCAGCCGACCGGCACGGGCACCGACATCGCGGCCGCTCTTCGAGAGTCTGCCCGGGGGACCGGAGCGGCGGCTGGCCGCAGGCTCTCTGGGATTCTTCTCGTCTCCGACGGTGCCGACACCTCCGAGCTCGCCTCCGGCCTGGGCTCGCAAGCAAGAGAGTATCTCCAAGGGCTCGAGGTCCCGATTTCGACCGTGCTCGTCGGGGGCGAGGGCGTCAAGGACCTGGCGATGGAGAGGGTGGAGGTCGACGACTTCGCGTTTGTTCGCAATACGGTCGAGGTGAGCGCTGTCTTGCGCGTCCACGGTCTTGGGGGCGTTGAGGTTCCGGTCGTTCTGAAACGCGAGGGACGGGTCATCGCATCGCGGGTGGTTCGAATTCAGGGCCCCGGAGCCTATCCGGTTCATTTCTCGTTTTCCCCGGACCATACCGGCCATTTTGTCTATACGATTGAAGCCCCGGTTCTCTCCGACGAAGCGGTTGCCGGCAATAACGTTCTGTCTTTTCCAATCAAGGTCATTCGCGACCGGGTCAGAGTGCTCCTGGTCGTTGGTCATCCCTCGTGGGATGTGCGCTTCTTACGGGGGCTGCTCAAACAGGATCCGAACATCGACCTCGTCAGCTTCTTCATTCTGCGCACCAGCAGCGACAGCCCCCAGGTACTCGGCGACGACGAGTTGTCACTTATTCCTTTCCCGGTGCACGAGATATTTCACGAACAGCTTCGCACCTTCGATCTCGTCGTGCTGCAGAACTTCGCCTATGACGACCGTGCGTATCAAATGTCGCAATACCTCGCGGGCATCGCCGACTATGTCCATGACGGCGGCGCGCTCGTCATGGTTGGCGGCGAGAACAGCTTCGGCGAGGGGCGCTATGACCGCACCGAGCTTCAGGCTGCCCTACCGGTAGTGCCCACGGGGCTTGCGCCGGCCGTGGAGCCGTTTCCGGCGCGGCTCACTGAGGAAGGGCAACGCCACCCGGTCACCGCCGTCGGCTTTTCAGGCGATTCAATTGCTCGCGCCTGGTCGGGCATGCCGGAGCTTGCCGGTATCCATGTCACCCGACCGAAGCCTGGGACTCAGGTCTTGCTCGAGCATCCCTTCTTGAAGGTCGGCGAGAAGAACGCCCCCGTCGTGGTTCTCGGCGAGCATGGTCGAGGGCGCGTCATGGCGGTGCTGGCCGATACCACATGGGTCTGGTCCTTTGGCTCGGCAGCCGGCGGCGAGGCTGCGCGGGTCTACGAAAAGTTCTGGGCCAACGCGATTCGTTGGCTCGTTCGCGACCCCGATTTGACGCCGATCAAGATGACCGCAGAAAAGACCTCCGTTGAGCCTGGCGAGCCAGTGGTCGTTGTCGTCTCGGCACGCAGACCGGATTTTGGCCCCGCCACCGGGGCGGCGATTAGCCTTGAGGTCGTCAGCGCTAGCGAGAATCGGGCCGTCGCCCGCCAAGAGGCAACCGCGGGCTCCGATGGCGAGTCGAGGGTCGAGCTTGGGGTGCTGCCTCCCGGGGCCTACAAGCTTGTGGCCCGGGTGGCGTTGGACGGGCTGGCGCTTGGCGAGGCCTACGATGCGGTCGCGGTCAGGTCTGCCGGGCCGGAGCTTGCTGACGCTGCGCCACGTCGGAGCCTGCTCGAGGAGATCGCGTCGCTGACCGGGGGCACACTCCAGGAATCGGTGGCGAGGCTGCCAAGAATCCCGCTTGTCGATCCTGAGACAGTCGAAGTGGGGCGCCGCAAGGACTTGCCGCTCTGGGACCACTGGGCGGCGCTTACGCTGCTCGTCTTTGGCGTCGGAGGCGAGTGGTTGATGAGGCGGCGGTGGGGCTACCCGTAGGCGCTGAGCGGTCGAGTTGTGCGTGCAGGTTTGGCGGAGAATTTGGCCGCAAATAGCAAGGAGGCAAGAGGTGCGCGGGTCTCACTCGCGCGCGTTTCGGACGACTTGACGTGCAGCCTGGGCCGAGGCTTCCGCGTTCGTTCCGGCTCTTGCCGGCTTCGTTGCGTCAGTCCAGCCGAAACAGCGTAGCGACGAGCTTTTCGACGCCAGCCGACAGCGGCCCTCCTGGCTCACACTTGCGCGCCGAGTCGGCAATGCGTTGTGCCAGCCTGGAGTTCTGCTTGTTGAGGCGCGGAATGAGCGGTTCTTCGCTGGTGCCGACGAAGGGAGCAAAACGCTCCTGGGTGACCCGGGAGTTGATGATCCCGCTGGCGAAGTAGAGCAGGTCCTCAGGTGCGTTGAGGAGCGCGGCTGCATCCATCCAGGCAGGCGAAAGGTTGAGTGTCGCTTTCGCTTGGCCGCGTATCCCCTGCGCTGTGGGGTCGAGAAAGGCGGCGGGAACCCGCAGGGGCGCGAAGAACGAATGCGGGCGATCCTGCACGCATGCGTTTGCCTCGATGACCGAAGCGGCGAGCGGAAGCTCGCGAACGTTGAAGACGAGCTTGGGACCGAGCCGGTGCGGATCATGAAACCCGCAAAAACGGTGGCCGGCCTTCGGAATCAGCTCGGGGTCGAGGTAGACCCAAGCCATCGCGCCCTTTCGCATCCGAAAGCGGTCGGGGGCGCCGCCGAAGCGGGCCAGGCGGCGAATCGCACTCGACGAGAACCTGGTCGCCGAGCGTTGGGCGAAGGCGTCGGTGAGCCTCTTCAAGCTCGTATCCGGGAGCGCGTGCTTGCGTGCGAAGGCCTCCGGCTTGCGGGCGGAAAAGAAGTCGCGCATGCGCTGTTCGAGCGCTGCGCGATTGGCGTCCGCGAGCAACTCGTCGAGGCGTGTCTTCAGGCCAGGCAGCGAGCTGCCGAACAGAGACGTGACCGGGGCGCCGACCGCTCGCATGGCCGCCAATTCGCGGGTTGTCTGCGCGGAGGGGGCGTTGAGAAGGGCAGCTTCCCCACAAGGATAGGCCGGAGCAAGAATGACATCTCCCTCGATGCGGCGCAGCCGTTCCTGGCGGGTCCCCGAGAGCCGCAGGTGCCCGAAGGGCGCGTCCGCATGGCCACCCGGCTGCCGAGCCCAGACCGAGAGCGAGGTCGCCGTGCGCGTGCCCTCGAACAGGCCTGCACCAAGGTCGACCAGCGCGTGCAGGCGGTAGCGCGAGAGCAGCCATCGGCGAAGGGGCGAATAGAGGTAATCGTCGATGAAGGCGGCATTCGTGACGAACGCGATCGCGCCCTGGCCTCCCCCGGCTTCGATCAGGTGATCGGCAGCGGCGAAGAACAAAACGTGATCGTCGATGCCCGCGCCGCGAGCGCCGCCACGGGCGAAAGGCAACACCGCCTCGGCGAGCTGGGGATGGCGCCGACTCTGCAACAGCTTGGAAGTGGCAGTTGCGCTCGGTCCACCAATCACCGCGACCGGGCCACCGCTAATGACGCGTGCACTCAGGCCATCGAGGCCCTCGCCAAACGGATTGCCGACGAGCAGATCGGCCCCGGGGGCGCCATGACGGGCCTCGTCAAGAGCACGGGGATCGGCATCGAGGCCCAGGCGTGCCCTGTACGAACGGGCGTCCGGCGCACCGAGAAATGCGCCCGCGCCGCACAACGGGTCGACCAGAACGCATTGCCGGGGGGGCAGGCCCGACTTGCCTAACGCCTCGGCGAGCAGCCGGTGTAGGGCGCGTACAAGAGCAGACGGCGTGTAGAACCGCCCGAGACGAGGGCGCTCGACGGGCTCTAGCGGCGCAGGAGGGGGCGGGAGGACGTTCGGTCGCACGAGTGGGATGTAGCCGCCGGCGGGCGAGCCTGTCAACCGTGGGAGGTGGGACACTGTAGGCCAGTCAAAAGCGACGCCGGAACGCGAAAAGAAGCGGTTGCATCCCTCGGTGCGGGACACCGCGAGGTTGCCTTGACCCTGCTACACCCGCCGCGTAGAGTTTCACGCTCAGATTTTCCAGCCGTTGAGGTGCCAATGAGTAGTCGACTCGGTGAGTTGCTCGTCCGCGAGAACCTCATCTCCATGGCCCAGCTCAAGAAGGCCCAAGATGAGCAGGCGAAGAGCGGTGGGCGTATCGGCTACGCGCTGATCAAGACGGGCGCCATCGAGGAGTCGAAGCTTACCGACTTCCTGTCGAAGCAGTACGGGGTTCCGGCGATCAACCTCAAGGACTTCGACATCGACCCGGAGATCATCAAGCTGGTCCCCAAGGAGGTCTGTGAGAAGCACCTGATCATCCCGGTCAACCGCGCCGGGGCTTCGTTGATCATCGCGATGAGCGATCCGTCGAACATCTTCGCGATGGACGACATCAAGTTCCTGACCGGCTACAACATCGAGACGGTCGTCGCCTCGGAGATGGCGATCCGCGAAGCCATCGAGCGCTACCACGCGCCGAAGGGCCCGTCGCTCGATGAGATTGTCGGAGACTTCGATGACGCGGACGTCGAGGTGGCGGAAGAAGAGGATGAAGACGTCGCCGACATCGCGAAGATGGCCGACGACGCCCCGGTCGTGAAGCTGGTGAACCTCATCCTCCTCGATGCCATCAAGAAGGGCGCGAGCGACATCCACGTGGAGCCCTACGAAAAGGACTTCCGGGTGCGCTTTCGCATCGACGGCGTGCTCTACGAGGTGATGCGGCCGCCGGTCAAGCTCAAGAACGCGATCATTTCGCGCTTGAAGATCATGTCTTCGCTGGACATCTCCGAGCGCCGACTCCCGCAGGACGGGCGTATCAAGCTTAAGCTCGGTGGCGGCAAGGAGATGGACTTTCGTGTCTCGGTCTGCCCGACGCTTTTCGGAGAGAAGGTGGTTCTTCGCCTTCTCGACAAGTCAAACCTGCAGCTAGACATGACCAAGCTGGGCTTCGATCCCGAGCCTCTCAAGTGGTTCAAGGAGGCCATCGACCGCCCGTACGGCATGGTGCTGGTGACGGGGCCGACCGGCTCGGGCAAGACGACGACGCTCTACTCGGCCCTTGCCGACCTCAACAAGACCACCGACAACATCTCGACCGCCGAGGACCCGGTCGAGTTCAACTTCGCGGGCATCAATCAGGTGCAGATGCACGACGAGATCGGCCTGAATTTCGCCGCTGCCCTGCGCAGCTTTCTGCGTCAGGACCCCGACATCATCATGATCGGTGAGATCCGCGACTTCGAGACGGGCGAGATCGGCATCAAGGCTGCGCTCACCGGTCACCTTGTGCTCTCGACCCTGCACACCAACGATGCCCCCTCGACCGTCAGCCGCTTGCTGAACATGGGCATCGAGCCCTTCCTGGTGACAGCTTCGGTCAACCTAATTCTTGCCCAGCGTCTGGCACGCAAGTTGTGCCAGGAATGTAAGAAGCCCCTCGAAGCGAGCGAGCAGGCGCTGCTGGAGGCCGGGGTTCCGCCGGAGAAAATCGGCACCTTCCAGCCTTTCGGTCCGGGCGGCTGCAAGGTCTGCAACGACCGCGGCTACAAGGGCCGCGTCGCGCTCTATGAGGTGATGCCGTTTTGGGACGGGCTCAAGGAGCTCGTGATCAACGGCGCCTCGACCGCCGAGCTCAAGCAGGAGGCCATCCGTCTCGGCATGCTGACCCTTCGCATGGCGGGTCTCTCCAAGATGATGGACGGCATGACAAGCCTGGAAGAGGTTACCGCAAATACCGCTCCCGACCGGTTCTAGCGACCGCCACCGGGCACAACCGAGCCGTTCTCACCAGCGCAAATCGAAGGAAGGTCAAACGTGGCGAATCTGCACCAGCTATTGAAGGCAATGGTCGAGAAAGGGGCGAGCGACCTGCACATTACGACCGGCTCGCCCCCACAGTTGCGAATCGATGGCAAGCTCGTGCCGCTCAAGACCGCGCCGCTGACCCCCGTCGAAACCAAGCAGCTCTGCTATTCGATTCTCACCGACGCGCAGAAGCACAAGTTTGAGGAAGACAACGAGCTCGACCTCTCCTTTGGAGTCAAAGGGTTGAGCCGCTTTCGTGCGAATGTGTTCATGCAGCGCGGTGCCGTCGGCGGCGCGTTTCGGACGATTCCCTTCAAGATTCTGACCTTCGCAGAGCTCGGCCTGCCCGCGGTGGTCGCTGAGCTTGCGAAGAAGCCACGCGGCCTGATTCTCGTCACCGGCCCCACCGGCTCGGGCAAGTCGACAACCCTCGCCTCGATTATCGACAAAATCAACACCGAGCGCCATGAGCACATCATGACGATCGAAGATCCGATCGAGTATTTGCACCCGCACAAGAACTGCCTGGTGAACCAGCGCGAGGTGGGGGCCGACACCCGGTCGTTTAAGACAGCCCTCAAGTACATCCTTCGTCAGGACCCGGACATCGTGCTCATCGGCGAGATGCGAGACCTCGAGACGGTCGAGGCGGCGCTGGTGATCTCGGAAACGGGCCACCTCGCATTCGGCACCCTTCATACCAATAGCTGTGTTCAATCGATCAACCGCATCCTCGACGTCTTCCCGCCCTATCAACAGCCGCAAGTGCGAGCGCAGTTGTCTTTCGTGATGGAGGGCGTGCTGACGCAAGCCTTGTTGCCGAAGAACGGGGCGCCTGGCCGTGTGCTCGCTCTCGAGGTGATGATCCCCAACCCCGCGATCCGCAACCTCATCCGCGAGGACAAGGTCCACCAGATCTACTCGCAGATGCAGGTCGGCCAGCAGAAGTTCGGCATGCAGACCTTCAATCAGAGCTTGGTCCAACTGCTGCAGCGCCGCCTGATCTCTGTCGAGGAGGCCTTCGGTCGTTCGTCCGACCCCGAGGAGCTTCGCAGCATGCTGGGCGCGGCGCCGACCACCTTGCGCGGTCCCCCGGGGGGCCAGCGCTAGCCCGGCGGCCGAAAACTGGCGTCGTTCTGATACAATAGCCGGCACTAGGTGCCTTGAACGCGCCCGCTCCCCGCGGGCGCTGTTTTTCCGGAGGAACGATGTCTCCAGCGCCCGCCACTGCACAGCAGCAGAGAGCCAAGGTCCCCGTCTTCGTCTGGGAAGCGAAGACCAAGAACGGGGAAATCAAGAAGGGCGAGATGGAGGCGGCCGATCAAGAGGCCGTCAACAGCAGGCTTCGGTCGATGGGCTACCAGCCTGTCAAGGTGAAGAAGAAGCCGCTGGAGATCAGTTTTTCGCTCCCGGGGCTTGGCGGCGTATCCCAGAAGGACCTAGTGATCTTCACGCGAACCTTCGCGACGATGATCGATGCAGGCCTGCCGCTTGTTCAGTGCCTCGAGCTCCTGGCTGGACAGACTCCAAATCCCGCGTTCAAGAAGGTGCTCTTCGAGGTGAAAGCTAAAGTGGAGGCCGGCTCCACGTTTGCCGAAGCGCTCAAGGAACACCCGAAGGTGTTCGACCAGCTCTATGTCCACCTGGTCTCCGCGGGAGAGATTGGCGGCATTCTTGATACAATTCTGAACCGCCTTGCCGCTTATATCGAGAAGAACCAGAAACTCGTGCGCAAGGTCAAGGGGGCGCTGACCTATCCGGTCCTCGTTATCGGCGCCGGCGTCCTCGTCATGGCAGTCCTCCTCGTCAAAGTTATTCCAACTTTCGAGAAGATGTTCAAGGACTTCGGCGGCGCCTTGCCAGCGCCTACGCAGATCGTGGTCGATCTCTCCAAGTGGATGCAGGCTTACATATTCCATGTAATCGTGGGAATAGTTCTGTTCATCGTTCTCTTCAGGCTATTCCTCTCCAACAAGAACGGGCGCATCCTCTGGGACAAGTTCGTGCTGAGGGTGCCGGTGATCGGCGATGTCATTCGCAAAGTGGCGGTCGCCCGATTCACGCGAACCCTGGGCACGATGATCAGCTCCGGCGTGCCGATTCTCGACGCCCTCGACGTCGTTGCGAGGACCGCTGGCAACAAGACGATCGAGACGGCGATCCAATACACCAGGTCGAAGATTACCGAGGGGAAGACCATCGCCGCACCGCTGATGGAGACTAAAGTGTTCCCGCAGATGGTCGTGCAGATGATTGGCGTCGGCGAGGCGACCGGCGCCATGGATCAGATGCTAAACAAGATCGCCGATTTTTATGACGACGAGGCCGAGGTTGCGATCGAGTCGCTTACGTCGATGATCGAGCCATTCATTATGGTGTTTCTTGGCGGCGGCGTGGGCGGAATGCTCATCGCGATGTATCTGCCCATCTTTAGTGTCGCCGGTGCGATCAAATAGGTCCCGCGAAGCTCTTGTCTGTCAAAGCTGATAGAGGTGCGGAAGGGGAGAGCCTCTATCGAAGGCTCGTCTGGCTGACTCTGCTTCGCATCGCCGTCGTCACGGTGTTGCTCGCCGCCGCTGCGGCGGCCGTTCTGAGGTCGGACGCCGAAGACCTTGGCCGCGTCGAGCAGGTGCTCTATGGCCTGATTCTCGCGACCTACGCCGCCTCGCTCGGGTACTTGTTCGTGCTTCGCAAAACGAAGCGCATCAAGGACCGATTTGCCTTCGTGCAGATCACCGGGGATGTCCTCATCGCCGCCTGTCTCGTCTATTTGACGGGGGGGCCGGAGAGCATCGTTGCCTTCATGTTCCCGTTGACCGTCGTGAGCGCGGCGGTCGTGTTGTACCGCCGCGGCGCGATCGTCGCGGCGGTGCTCTCAAGCATCTTGCTCGCAGTTGTCACTGTGGGGTTGAACGCCAAGCTCTTGCCACCGCCGAGTCCGTCCTTGGTACCGGCATCGATGCCGCTGGGGAGACTCGCGTTCGTTCTTTTGGCCCACATCAGCGCCATCTTTCTCGCCGCAGCGCTCGCGAGCTATCTGGCCGAACAGGTTCGCTCGGCACGCGAGCGCCTTACCTTGCGCGAGCATGATTACCTTGCGCTCGAGATTCTTCACGAAAGCATTGTTCGCTCGGTAGCCAGCGGTATCGTGACGAGTGATCGTTTCGGAAGGATCACCTACGTGAATCCGGCTGCAGAAAGGCTCGGGGGCCTGAGCTCCAGGGCGGCGGTCGGTGAGCCGGTTGAGAAGCATTTTCCCGTGTTGGCCGGCAGGCTGCAAAGCGACGTTCCAGTCGAGCGTTTTGAAGCTGAACACGCGACGCCGTCCGGCGAGCAACGAAGGTTGGCGATGACGCTTGCGCCCCTCGTCGACCGTGAGACGAGAAATCACGGCTGGGTGGTGTCGTTCGAGGACCTGACGAGCATCAGAGCGATGGAAGAGGCGATACGGCGCTCAGAGCGCCTCGCCGCAGTGGGGGGCATGGCCGCGGGGCTGGCGCACGAGCTTCGCAATCCGCTCGCTTCGATGACCGGTAGTATTCAGCTCCTCGCGGAAAACTCGGTCTTCGAGGATGACGACCGGCGCCTGATGAGCATCGTCCTGCGCGAGGCCGATCGTTTGGACGGGCTCGTTACCGACTTTCTACGCTTTGCTCGCCCCGCTCCTCTGCAGGCTTGCGACATCGACGTCGCGGAGATCGTCGGTTCGGCGCTGCAGCTCTTCCGCAACGATCCGACCAAGAGGCATGTCGCGCTGGAGGAGCGCATCGACCGCCCGCTGAGCATGCACGGGGATGCCGGCCAGCTTGGTCAGGTGCTCTGGAACCTGCTGGCCAATGCGTCGGAAGCCTTGTCGGAGGACGGACGGATAACAGTGGAGGCGACGCGCAAGGAGAAGGGAGCCATCGTGCTGTCGGTCGAGGATTCGGGAGAAGGGATCTCCAGTGAGGATCTCCCCCGCGTCTTCGACCCGTTCTTCACGACGAAAGAGCGCGGCAGTGGCCTTGGGCTGGCGACGGTTCACAGCATTATCCAAGCGCACTGCGGCTCCATCGCCGTTGAAAGCAGGCGAGGGGTGGGGACGAAGTTTATCATCAGTTTTCCAGGGAGCGTCGGCACGCAGCCGGCGGCGTAGAAGCGAGAGGAGCTGCAAGATGGCGAGGGTGTTGGTTGTCGACGACGAGCGATCGATGCGCGAGTATCTGGAAATACTCCTGCGCAAAATGGGGCACGTCGCCACGACGGTCGCCGACTGTGGTTCTGCGTTAAGGCTTGCAGAGAATCAGGAATTCGACCTCGTCCTTTCCGATCTTCGAATCGGGAAGGAAAGTGGAATCGAGGTGCTCCGCGCTTTCAAGACGGCTCAGCCAGATACCGAAGTCGTCATGATTACGGCGTTCGCCACGATGGAGAACGCCATCGAGGCGATGAAGCTGGGAGCGTACGACTATGTCACCAAGCCCTTCAAGAACGAGGAACTCTGGCTCATCGTCCAGAAGGCGCTCGAAAAGCACCAACTCCAGCGCGAGAACGAGTCTCTGAGGATTCAGCTTTCCTCCCGGGGGCGCGTTGCTGGAATGGTCGGCGATAGCGCGGCGATGAAAGAGGTCTATTCGCTGATCGAGAAAGTGGCGCAGAGCCGGACGACAGTTCTCGTCGTCGGCGAGTCCGGCGTGGGCAAGGAGTTGGTGGCAAGGGCGGTCCATTCCAAGGGGCCGCGTGCGACGGGCCCCTTTGTGCCGATTAATTGCGGCGCAATCCCGGAGGGGCTCGTCGAAAGCGAGCTGTTCGGACACGTCCGCGGCGCCTTTACCGGGGCGACGGTCGACCGGCCGGGGCTGTTCAAGGCCGCCGGAGGCGGGACTATCTTCTTGGACGAGGTCGGCGAGCTTCCCTTGCCGACGCAAGTGAAGTTGCTTCGCGCAATCCAAGACAGGCGGGTCAAGCCGGTCGGCGGTAATCGAGATATCGAGGTCGATGCACGAATCATCGCGGCCACCAACCGCGATCTCGCCGAGGAGGTAAAGGAAGGGCGATTTCGCGAGGATCTCTACTATCGGCTTAATGTGATTCAAGTATTCGTCCCGCCTCTCAGGCGCCGACGCGAAGATATCTTGCCGCTCGCTGAGCATTTTATAGCGGTGCACTCTTCGGAAAAGGGTTGCGCGCATTTATCCATGTCAAAGGAGGCGTCCAGCTATCTGCAGTCCTACGATTGGCCAGGCAATGTCCGAGAGCTTGAAAACGCTATCGAGCGGGCCGTAACGCTTACGGAGGGGGCCATCATTCAGCCCGATATGTTGCCTCCGCAGATACGTGGCGTGCAACCCGTCCCTGAAGGCGAGGTTACCTTGCCGCCCGGCGGGATCGATCTTCAAGCCTACCTCGACGCTCTTGAGCGCAGGTTCCTCCAGATGGCGCTCGTCCGGGCGGGTGGGGTCAAGAAGGAGGCCGCCAAGCTGTTGGGGCTCACCTTCCGGTCGATGCGCTACCGGCTCGCAAAGCAAGGTTTGTCGTCTCCTCGGTCGAACGACGGTGATGACGGGGACGAATAGTCTGGCTACTGCTCTCGGGCTTTCTTGCTGTGAGGGTGATGAGGGCCCCAGAGTTCGTGCGGGTTTGCTTCACGAGCCGCCAACCGCGCGAAACCTGGACGTTTGTAAGCAGTGCAAGGACGGGCACCTGACCTCCCGACAGGCGCGCCGTAGGGTGCCCCCCGTCAATCGGACGGGAGGTCCATCGCATGAGCAGGGCGCAGGAATCGGCTGGGCGGCGAGTCGAGGAGCGGAGGCCGCAGGTCGGCGCAGGTAAGGCCGCGGCGGCGTTGGTGCAGCTCGGGAAGCGGTTCGCACGGTTCCGAGAGGAGCGTGTCCCTTCGGTGGGCGTGCGTGAGTCGACCGCCCCCCCTCGGCTACCGTCCG
>ENA-UOOR01001221-UOOR01001221.1-fermentation-metagenome-genome-assembly--contig:-NODE-1221-length-31569-cov-6.578695_pt1 | contig 31569 bp, 34 predicted proteins | sample MGYA00245780_ERZ724029 | MGnify/ENA primary metagenome ERZ724029 (study PRJEB28704, sample SAMN03018315) | fermentation metagenome | biome: anthropogenic terrestrial biome; feature: soil; material... | reverse complement strand
TGGCAGCGCGGGACGCTTGGACGCGCGGGCGCGGCTTCCCCACTCGCCGCGCGGCGGCCGACGCTTTCGCCGCCGCCTACAACGCCGGCGAGGTCGAGCGCGAGCCGTCCATCCGCCAGGTCTCCCGGGCGACGCTCGTGCGATGGGACGCTGAGCGACGCCAGCCGCGCGAGCGCGGCGCGGAGAGTCTGATAGATGCGCGGCCCAAGATGGTCCACGCCATCGTGGCGAACCTCGCCGAGCGGCCCTGGATACAGATGGCCCGGCTGCACGAGCTGCTGCGGGCCTCGTTCCCCGACGAGCCGGTCTCGGAGCCGACGGTGCGGCGTTGGGTACAGCGGTGGCGCGAGCGCCACGCGCATCTTGCGGCGCATCTGGCCAACCCGGACGCCGCGCGCAGCAGCTACCAGGTCGCCTTCGGCTCGCGGTCGATAGCGGTGACCCGCCTCAACCAGCGCTGGGAGCTCGACGCTTCGCCCTGGGACCTGCTGCTCGCCGACGGACGCCGCTACACCGCGCTCGCCTGCGTCGACGTCTACTCGCGCCGGGCCGTGGTGGCGGTCGTCCGCTCGTCCACCGCGGGCGCGGTCGGGGCGATCCTGCGGCGAGCCATCCTGCTTTGGGGCGTGCCCGAGGAGATCCTGACCGACAACGGCAAGGACTTCGTGGCCCGGCACGTCGAGGCCTTCGTCGATGCGATGGAGATTGAGCATCGGCTGGCCCCTCCGTTCCGCGGCGACTGCAAGCCGCACGTCGAGCGGTTCTTCGGAACGCTCCAAGGGGACCTGGTGGAGCTGCTGCCGGGCTACGCCGGCCACGACGTCGCCCAGCGCCAGGCCATCCGCAACCGTCAGACCTTCTACCGGCGCCTCGGCAAGGACGACGTCGAGGTCTTCGAAGCGGCGCTGACGGTGGACGAGCTGCGCGGTCGGCTCGCGAAGTGGCTCTCGGCCTACGAGCAGAGGCCGCACGGCGGACTGAAGGGGGCGAGCCCGGCCGCGCACGCGGCCGCCTGGGACCGGCCGGTGCGGCGGGTCGAGCAGCCTCACGCCTTGGACGTGCTGCTCGCGCCGCTGGCCGGCAAGCGCGGGGGGATGTTCACCGTCAACAAGGACGGCATCCACGTCGACAACATCCGGTATGTCGCCGAGGAGCTCGGCGACCGCATCCGCCAGCAGGTCTTGGTGCGGCGCGACCCGAGCGACATCGGCCGTATCTGGGTGTTCGAGCCGGACGGCCGCCGCATCTGCGAAGCGGAGAACCGCGAGCTAATGGGCGCTGCCGACCTGGCGGCGATGGCGGCCCGAGCGACCGCGCGGCAGAAGGAGGCGCTGCGCCGGGAGCGCGAGGCGGCGAGGGCGGCGCGCAAGTCTTGGGGGAAGCGTGACATCGCCGAGCTGCTGCTCGAGGAGCGGCTGCGCCAGGCCGAGAAGGTGGTCGAGCTGCATCCAACAAGCGCGCCCGAGCCCGAGGTCTACTCGACGCCTGCGCTCGAAGGAGCGGCCGAGGTGCTGGCCGCGCGGGAGGAGCGCGCCACTGAGCCGGCCGAGGAGATCATCGCGCGCGGTCAGGCGGTCATCCTCCGGCTCGACGAGGAGCGCGCGGCGCGGGAACGGAGCGCGAACGCGGCGGCCGACGAAGACGCGGCCGCGATTGCGCGATGGGTCGGCCTCGCCGAGCGCGAGCTGAGCGGCGCGTCGGAGCTGGAGCGCGCCTGGTTTTTGCGGATGGGAGCGAAGGACCCGGTCATCAGGTCCTTCGTGAAGTTGCAGCGCCCCGACTTGGAGCCTTGGCTCGCCCGAGCCGAGGCGGCGCGCGGGTAGCGCGCCCGGGGGAAAGAGCGGGGCTCTCAGCGTTCGCAGCGCCGAGAGCCCCTGACACGGCGGCGGGCCGCCGGACCGGTATGGAGGTACACGGTGAAACAAGCCATAGCACACACGAAGAACCTCACTCACCTGATGGAGACGGCCGAGGCGCTGTCGCGGCGCGGGAAGGACCTGCCGGGCATCGGGATGATCTGGGGCCCGAGCGGCGCCGGGAAGACCACCGGCGCGGTGTGGTTGCGCGACCGCTCGGACGCCATCTGCGTGCGCGCGATGAGGCTCTGGCGGCCCGCGGCGATGCTCGCGGCTATCTGCAAGGAGCTCGACGTGCTGCCGTCGCCGCGCTGCGCGCCGATGCTCGACCAGGTCATCGAACGCCTGAGGCAGAGCCAGCGGCCGGTCATCATCGACGAGGCCGACTACCTCATCCAGTCGCCCGCGCTGCTCGACACCCTGCGCGACATCCACGACGTGTCCAGCGCGCCGATCATCGTCATCGGGATGGGCACCTTCCGGCAGCGGGTGCAGGGCAAGGAACAGTTCAGCGGCCGGATTGCACAGATTGTAGAGTTCCGACCTGCTGACCTGGACGACGTCCGAGCCACGGCCGAGGCGTGTTGCGAGGTCGCCCTCGATGACGCGCTCCTGGAGCGCATCACCCGCGAGACGCAAGGGTCGATGAGGAGAGTGAAGACGGCGCTGTCGGTGGTCGAGCAGTGGGCCGACCGACGCGGAGAGACGCTGGTGACCGCGGCCGCCTGGGGCACGCAGCCGCTCGACGGGACCGTGGGCGCGGGCCGCCGGTTGCCGCCAGGGGGTGCGCGATGACCATCACTCTCAAGCCCTGCCCGTTCTGTGGGGCGCCGGCCGGCATGCAGAAGTGGCACGGGGGCGGCCCGAAAAAACGGCTGGTCTTCTGTGAGAGCGACACTTGCGCGGTGGCTCCCAGCGTCTGCGGTGAGACCCCGAGCGAGGCCGCCGAGCTGTGGAATCACCGGGCCGAGGGACCGGCCGCTGTCCCGGAAGACGAAGGAGGTGCGCGATGACGTGCGAGCTCATCAGAATGCCCAACGGCGTTGTCGCCTTCGTCTGCGGGCGGGGCCCGCGGCGAAAGTGCTCGGTCTGCAAGCGCCGCCCGGCGACGCTGCTGTGCGACTTCCCGCTGCGCGGAGCGAAGGCCGGGGCGACCTGCGACCGCGCGCTCTGCCCGAGCTGCGCGGTCGCCGTTGGTGCTGACCGCGACTACTGCCCCGCGCATGCGCGGGTGAGGCCCGCCGCCAGCCAACTCGAGCTTCCGGCCCCGAGCCCCAAGGGAGGTGCGCGATGAGCGACGCCAATCACGAGGTGGTCATCGATCACCGGACGGACCTCGTCGACCTCGTCGACCTCCTGCACCGAGTCGAACGGGCGCTCGAGCTCGCCTCTGCGTTGGCCTGCCCTGCCTCGGACGCTGCTGGCAAGTACGAGAGCCTGCTCGCGAACGCGGCCACCGCTCACCTCGCCTTCGACCAGCTCAGGGCGAGCGTGGTCGAAACCGCGAACAGGCTCGAGCAGTGCGCCGCGGGAGGTAACCGATGAGCGCCGACCTCAGCACCCTGGCGGCCGAGAGCGTCCTGCGCGAGTGCTCGGAGCGTCGGCGGGCCGACCAGGCAGAGCGAGATGCCCTGCGGTTGGCGATGCGACTCGCCGAGACGAAGAACGCGCTCGAGCTGGTCGACCGCGTGGCGCGCATCGCCATCGCCTTCGCTCCGGAGAAGCTGTCGGCTGCGCTCCGGTCGGAGCTCGACCAGGTCGCAAGCGAGGAGGTGATGCGATGAAGCTGACTACCGAGAAGCTGCGCGACTTGCTCCAGCGCGTCAGCGCAGCACTGACCGACACGGGGGATGCCCTCGACAACCCGAGCGCGCTCTGGTCGGGGCCGTCGTCGCTGGAGCTCTACGAGCTGCGCCGCGAGGTCGACGACGCGGCATGCGGCCTCCAGCGCGAGGCCGAGGTGGTGGCGGCGCCGGCGCCGAAGACGTTGCCGCGGGAGACCCTCGTGAGCGCGCTGCGCACGATCGCCCTGTCGGACAAGACGGCGTACGAGCACCACGAGAAGCGCTACCAAGACGGCAAGCTGCCGGAGACGGTTGGCGGGACGATCTGGCTGACCCCGCGCGTAGTCGCGCTGCGGACCCTCGAGGCGATGGGCGAGGAGACGGAGTCGCTCTACTGGCCGTTCACCACCGACGGCCAGATCCCATGGGCGCCGGCTCGCAAAGGCGAGGTGTCGCGATGACCGAGCTCCACGACCCCACGCTGCAGACGGCGCGGCACCGCATCTGGCAGGCCATCCGCATCTATCGGCGCTTCGAGTCCGGTGAGCTGGTGGCGGTGCTCTCCCTCCCCTGCCGGACGGTGCGCAACTACGTCGGGGCGCTCAAGCGGCATGGCGTCCTGCGGTCGGTGCGCGGCGGCGCGATGCTCGTGCGCGACCTGGGACCGAAGGCGCCGTTCGAGGCCAAGGGCCGGCGGCGCGGCCAGCTCATCGACCCGAACCGCGCGGTCAGAGAGGCGGTGTCGCCATGACCGACTTCGACCCTGTCCGAGACTTCGTCGCCGGCGAGCTCCGCGAGCTGATTGGCGAGTCCATCGCGCTCGAGCGCGTCCACCAGCGGCTGCGCGCGGCGGCGCCCGAGCCGGCGCCTGAGCCGGTGACCCCGCCCGAGTGGCTCGGCGTCCTGCGCGCCGCGGTGAAGCGCTCGAGTCAGTCCGCCGTGGCGCGGCGGATAGGCGCTTCAAAGCAATCGATCTCGGCAGCGCTGAGTGGCAAGCGCGACGGCTCCCGGCGGCTCGCGCGCCGGGTCACCGAGGTTCTGATGGCCACGTCGGTGGACTGCCGCAGGTTCGGCGCCATTTCCCCGGCGCGTTGCGAGGCCGAGCAAGCGCGCCCGGTCAGCCACCATCTGGAGTGGCACTGCCGGGCGTGGGCCACCTGCGAGGAGTGCCCCCGGCGGCGGCCGCGAGCCGAGACGCAGACTCAGGCGACAAAGACGACGAAGACCACGAAGAAGAAAGGAGGCCGTAGACCATGAAACTGCGCCCCAACCTCATCGTCAGACTGTTGGCCAAGCTGATGCGCCCAATCTGGGTCGAGTGCTGGGTGAACGGCGGTGCCCGCGAGGCTGGGCTCATCGCCATTGCGCGGAAGGTCGCAGACGGCACCGCGCCGCCGCTGCCATACCTCCTCGAGCAGTTCCCTGAGCTCGGCGAGCTCGTGTGGCGTCGCGCGCGCGATGCCAGCATCTCACGCGCGAATCCCGATGCTACTCCGGCCGCGGTTCTTCCTCTGACGGCTTCGCACCGCCATCAATCACACGGAACGCCCGGTGCAGCAGCTCCGGCGACGGCTTCCACCAATCACAGGGATCGCCCTCGATGATGTGCGAGAGCTCGCGCAGGACTACTCCGGGGCCGTACCAGATGCCGTCGTCATCGATGTACGGCTCGGCCTCGAGTCTCAAGAGGTCGACCAGGAGGTGCCTGTCGATGACCTCCTTCTCCTCAAGCATCTTCGCGAGAACCAAGAACGCACGACCAAGGCCCTCGAGGGCGTCTTGGGACATCGGGTCGTATTTCCTCTTCACGCCGGTCTCCTTCTCCCGTGGGGTTCTCTCCTTCGCCCCGTTTCCGACGGGAGAAGGAGCCGGCCCTTTCCTACCACGCTGAAGCAGCACCAACCGTCTCAAGGAGTCCGCAAATGGCCCGCAAGACCAAGACCAAGACCGACACGTTGGGCATCTTCATCCCCGTGGACCTCGACGGGTGCACCGCGCTCCTCGGGCAGCTCGGCTCCGAGCAGCGGGAGATTGAGCGGCTCGAGACCGAGATGAACGACCGGCTCTCGCGGGAGCGCGAGGCCGTCGACGCCATCGCGGCGGTGCATCGGCGCCGCGCGGAGGCCTACTTCAAGGGCATCCAGCTCTTCGCCGAGGCGCACCGCGAGGAGCTGTGCGCCGACGGCAAGAAGTCGAAGCAGCTCGCCACCGGCACCATCTCCTGGCGGATGACGCCGCGGAAGGTCGAGGTTCGCGACGTCGCGAAGGTCATCGCCCACCTGCAGGAGCAAGGGCTCGACGGCTACCTGCGCTTCAAGACCGAGGTGGACAAGGAGGCGATCCTTGCCAACCCCGGCCCGGTCGCGAAGGTGCCCGGGATTGCCATCCGGCAGAAGGAGGAGTTCATCGTCGAGCCGGCGAACGACGACCTCGGTGTCCCGGCGACGAAGAGCACTTCGCAGGTGAGCCGATGAGGACCCGGCGCGACGAGTCCGCGCGCCGGCGGGTCGAGCTTGCGCGCATCCACATCCAGGCGCAGCAGCTCGGCCTCGACGAGGAGGTGCGGCGCTCCATGATGCACCGGCTGACCGGCAAGTGGTCCTCGGCCGAGATGGACGCAACCGACCGCGCCAAGGTGCTCGACCACCTGCGCCGGCAGCTCGGCCAGCGCGCGCATCCACAGCCCCGGGGCACCGCGCCTCACAACCTGCACGCCGCCGACGCCCCGCGCGAGCTGGGCAAGATAGCCGCCATCCTGGCCGAGGCCGGCCGCGGCTGGGAGTACGCCGACGGCGTGGCGCGGCGCGTGGCGAAGGTGGAGCGGTGCGCTTTCCTCGACGCGGCCGGCGCGCGCAAGGTCTGCGCGGCGCTGACCATCGACCAGAGGCGGCGCAAGGACCGGGCCGCCAAGGAGGCGGCCGATGAAGTATAGGCTGCCACCCATCGCGCGACGGCTCGAGGCCATCCTCGGCCGGGCGGCCCTGCGCAAGCTGGCCAGCGCGCGTGGCGGCACGCTGCTCTACGTCCCTCTTCGCGGCCGAAGCGTGTGGCTGCAGCGCCTGGTGGGGGCCGACGGAGCGCAGCGGCTCGCCTGCGAGCTGGGCGGCACGACCATCGTGGTGCCGCGGCTGAACGTGCTCTTGCGCGCGGACCGCGACACCGAGATCGTCGCTCGTTACCGCTCCGGCGAGTCGGCCTGCGCGCTCGCGCGCGACTACGCGCTGAACTACCGCACCATCCAAAGGATAGTCGCGAGCGGCGGACCTTCCGCCGGCGAAACCTCGGCCGCCGAGCCGCACGCAGGGCCTCAGCTCGAGCTGGCCCTGGGCGACACGCGCCGCACTAACCCCTGAGCCGGACTCCTGGTCTCCTGTCGATGCAAGCCATCGACAGGAGACCTTCGTCATGGAGCCCAGCGCTCACCTCGACCTCATCAATGCTCTCGTCGTTGCCGTGGGCTCGGCGCTCATCGCGCTGGCCACCTTCGGCATCCGCTGGATCTACCTGCGCATCAGGAGCGAGCTCCTCGACCGGGCGCTGCAGGCCGTGGTCTCGGCCGCGCACCTGGCTGTGCGCGAGGTCTGGACCTGCTACGTGGAGGAGCTGAAAGCCTCCGCCGCGGACGGCAAGCTGACCGACGCCGAGAAGCAGGAGGCGCGCGAGCGCGCCATCGAGCTGATTCGCTCCTTCGTCGGCCGCAAGGGACTGGCGCTGCTCGTGCGCGAGTTCGGGTTCGACGATGCCAACCTCGAGCGGTTCTTGGGCTCGAGCGTCGAACAGGCTCTGGCCGCCGAGAAGAGCGCCGGCGCGATGGGCGAGGTGGCGTGATGGAATGGGAGATGCTCGGCGTGACCCTCGGCATCCTGGTCACCTGGAGCGCAGTCTTGCTCAAGGCCTTCGACTGGATGCTCAAGCGGCTGCTCGAGGAGCTGGACGGCAAGATGCGCCGGTTGGAGACCCGGCTCGAGACGGTCGAGAGTCAGTACGTCAAGCGCGAGGACTGGATGCGCTTGACGACGACGTTCGAGGCGCGCTTCGACCTGTTGATGACGCGGCTCGACACGCTGCGCTTCGGAGGGCCTCGTGCTAATTGACATCAAGCTCTCGCGCGTCGAGCGCGCGCGCTGGTATCTGCTCGTCGCGCTCGCGTCGAGCCGACCTATCGCGGCCAGCGAGGGGACGCTGCAGCGCGTGCTCGACTCGACCGACATGGCGCTGACCGACGCAGAGATGCGCTCGGAGCTCGACTACCTCGAGCAGCGCGGCCTGGTCGCCATCGCTCGCGACGAGCTCACTGATGAGTGGAGCGCGCGCCTGACCGCCGACGGGGTCGACTTCGTGCAGTACCGGGCGCGGGCGGTCACCGGCATCGCTCGGCCGAAGAGGTCCTGATGGCTCCCCGCGGGCTCGCATCCCGGCTGCCGTCTGAGGTGCGCGCATGGCTCGAGGCCGAGCTCGTGCGGCGCGGCTTCAGTGACTACTCGAGCATCGCCGACGAGCTGAATCGCCGCCTCGCCGAGGCCGGCGAACCCGAGACTTCCCGCGCCTCGGTTCATCGGTTCGGCCAAACGGTGGAGGAGCGCATCGAGGCGCTGCGACGCACGACCGAGATTGCCCAGACGCTCGCGCGCGAGGCCGGAGACGACGAGGGCGTGATGAACGATGCGCTCGTCCGGCTGACGCAGCAGCGCATCTTCGACGTGATGCTCTCGCTCGAGGTCGACCCCGAGGATGTCGACCTGGCGACGCTCGGGCGGACCGTCGCTCAGCTCACTCGGGCGAGCGTCGACCAGAAGAAGCATCAGCTCGAGACGCGAAAGAAGCTCGAGGAGAAGCTCGCCAAGCTCGATGAGGAAGCGAAAGGTGGCGGCAAGGGGCTCGACGCCGAGACCCTGCGGCGAGTGCGTGAGGCGTTCTACGGGGTCGTCTGATGGCCGCCATCACCATCTATCCCTACCAGCGCCGATGGCTCGCGGACCGGTCGCGATTCAAGATCGCGATGTTCGCGCGACAGACCGGGAAGAGCTTCACCACGACTTTGGAGCTCGTCGACGACTGTCTCGACGCGGAGGCCGACGGCCGCAAGGTCCACTGGGTCATCCTCTCGACCGGTGAGCGTCAGGCAATCGAGGTGATGGAGGTCGGGGTCAAGCGACACCTCGGCGCCTATCAGGTCGGCTTCGAGGCGATGGCCAGCGAGTGGCGCGCCGACGATGGCGAGACCTTCAGGTCGAGCGCGGTGGCGCTGCCGGGCGGCTCGCGCATCACGGCGCTGCCCGCGGCCCCGAAGACCGCGCGAGGTTTCTCCGCGAACGTCTTCTTGGACGAATTCGCTTTCCACCAGGACTCGAGGAGCATCTGGAAAGCTTTGATGCCCGTGATAAGCGCGGGCCACAAGATCCGCATCTGCTCGACGCCGAACGGGAAGGGCAACAAGTTCCACGAGCTGATGACCAATGGCGATCCCATCTGGTCTCGCCACGTCGTCGACATCCACCAGGCAGTCGCCGATGGCCTGCCCCGCGACGTCGACGCGCTGCGCACGGCGATGGCCGACGAGGACGCCTGGGCGCAGGAGTTCGAGTGCCAGTGGCTCGACGAGGCGAGCGCCTGGCTCGACTTCGAGCTGATAGCCTCGTGCGAGTCGGGCGAGGCCGGAGAGCCGAGCAGGTACTCCGGCGGCCAGACCTTCATCGGCAACGACATCGGCGCGCGTGGCGACCTCTGGGTGGCCTGGGTGTTGGAGCGCGTCGGAGACGTGCTATGGGCGCGCGAGCTCCGCATCCTCAAGCGCGCCTCGTTTGCCGAGCACGAGGCGACCCTGGGCGAGCTCATCGAGCGCTATCGGCCGCTCGCCGTGCGGATTGACCAGACCGGCATGGGCGAGAAGCCGGTGGAGGATGCGCGCCGGAGGTGGGGCTCCCGGGTCGAGGGCGTCATCTTCAACAATTCCTCGAAGCAGGCTCTCGCCAATGAGATCAAGGACTGCTTCCAAGACCGGCGCGTCCGCGTCCCGGCCGGCGACCCGGTGCTCCGGGCCGACCTTCACAGGGTCCAGCGCGTGATGTCGGCGACCGGCATGCCGCGGTTCCTCGCCGAGCGCGACGGCGCGGGCCACGCCGATCGCTTCTGGGCGCTCGCCCTGGCGGTGTCAGCGGCCAGCTCTCCGCCCGCTCCCATCGAGTTCGAAGCGATAGGTCGCGAGAGAGCGCGGCTCGACGACGACTTCGAGCCGTGGCTCCACGAGGGTCGGCGCACCGACCTGAGAGGATGGTGACGGAGTGACCATGCTCGTCGACGCCCACGGACGTCCCATCACCCCACCGGACCTCGAGGAGATCGCGACCACCAACGATGGCCGCGACGTGACTCGCGGGTACGTCGATGCGCTCGACTATCTGCGGCCTCAAGACAAGATCCTCGAGCAGCGCTGCCGAGGTGACTGGGAGGTCTACGAGGAGTTGCTGCGCGATGACCAGGTGCAGCCTGCATGGCAGCAGCGTCGCCTCGCGGTGGTCAGCCACGAGTGGGTGGTAGAGCCCGCGTCCGAGGAACCGGCCGACGTAGAGGCCGCCGACTTCGTCCGCGAGCAGCTCGCCCAGGTCGAGCTCGACCGCATCACCTTCAAAATGCTCTCCGGCGTCTTCTTCGGATACTCAGTCGGTGAGTGCCTCTGGGGCGAGGACTCTGGGCGCGTGGTGTTGCGAGACATCCGCGTCCGCAAGCAGAGGCGCTTCAGGTTCAGCCCCAAGGGCGAGCTGCTGCTGTTGACCACGCGCAGCCCGCGGGGCGAGGTAATGCCGGACCGCAAATTCTGGATATTCTCCTGCGGCGCGGACGACGACGACGAACCCTATGGGCGCGGGCTCGCGCATCACCTCTACTGGCCCTGCTTCTTCAAGCGGAACGGGTTGCGCTACTGGGCAAACTTCTTGGACAAGTTTGGCGACCCGACCGTCATCGGGAAGTACGGCCCCGGAGCGACACCCGAAGAGAAGCAGCTCCTCAAGCAGGTGGTCGCCGCCGTGCGCAACGACTCCGGCATCACCATGCCCGAGTCGATGCAGATAACCCTGCTCGAGTCCGCGAGGTCCGCCGGCGGGGACTTTGGCGCCTTCGTCGATCGCATGGACGCCTCCATCGCCAAGGTCATCGTCAGCCAAACGATGACGACCGATGACGGGTCGTCGCTGGCGCAGTCGAAGACCCATCTCTCGGTACGTGACCAGGTGGTGAAGTCCGACGCGGACCTGCTCTGCGCGTCCTTCAACGCGCAGGTCATCGCCTGGCTGGTCGATTGGAATTTCCCGGGGTCGCAGCCGCCGCAGGTCTGGCGCCGGTTCGTGGAGACCGAGGACCTAGGCGCGAGGGCGCACCGCGATGTCGCCGTCAGCCAGCTCGGCTATCGCCCCACCATCGATGAAGTTCGTGAAGTCTACGGCGGCGAGTGGGAGCCGATGCCTCAGGCCGCGGCGCCGAGCGGGATGCCGGAATTCGCCGAGGGCGAGGAGGAAGTGTCGAACACGCCCGAGCTGCTGGAGGCGAAGCTCGAGCGCGCGGCCGCCCCGGCGCTCGAGCAGATGATCGAAGAGGTACGCGCGCTGCTCGAGGAATCGACGAGTCTCGAAGAAGTGCGCGACCGGCTCATCGACATTTATGCGTCGGTGGACCCCGCGGGACTCGCGGACGCGCTCGCGGGTGGCCTGCTCGTCGCCGACCTCACAGGGCGCGCCGAGGCCGCGGATGCCTGACGTGCGCTCGAAGATTGAGGTGGCGGACCTGCCGTTTGAAGAGCAGATCCGGCACCTGAAGGACAAGGTCCGCGTCCCGACAAAGAAGTGGACGGACATTTGGCAAGGCGCGCACACGAGGGCGTTCGTCGTCGCGGGGGCCACGAAAGAGGAGCTGCTCTGCGACTTCCAGTCGGCGATCATCAAGGCCCTCGAAACAGGCAGCACGCTGCAGGACTTCCGGCGCGACTTCGATGAGACGGTCGCGCGGCATGGCTGGAGCTACAAGGGTGGCCGCAACTGGCGCTCCAGGGTCATCTTCGAGACCAATCTGCGCACGAGCTACCAGGCCGCCCGGTTCGAGCAGATGAAGGAGCTCGGCGGCGAGCGGCCCTATTGGCGATATCGCCATGGCGACAGCAGGAAGCCGCGCAAAGAGCATCTCGCCTGGGATGGGCTCGTGCTGCGGTATGACGACCCGTGGTGGAAGACGCACTACCCGCCGAACGGATGGGGGTGCCGCTGCACGGTGGTCGCGCTCACCGAGAGCGAAATGAAGGCCCTTGGGAAAGAGCATCCTGACCAGGCGCCCAAGGAGAAGTGGCAGCGCGCCCCGGCTGGATCGCCGGTGTCACGGACGCCGAAGGGCATCGACCCGGGATGGGCCTACAACGTCGGCGAGGCGGCCGTGGGCCAGGTCAAGATGCTCTCGGCCGAGGAGATGAAGGCGAAGTGGGAACCAATCGACGTCTTGCATACCACTGCATCAGGCCTCGGCCTGCCGGCCATTCGACCCGATAAACCTATCGCTGAGCTCGGCAGGCACGCTGTCGATGTAAGGCACTTCAAAGAAAACACAGTCGCGGCTATTGGCGGCGAGCAGGCGGTGTTTGAACTACCCACCGAGAAGTTCAGGATCCCGGTTACAGTCGATGCCGGCCACATTGCTGGGCATATGGATACGCCGGAGAAGGAAAAACTCCTTCGGTCCCCCTATGTAACGAGAATACCTGAGCTGCTGACTGACCCTGCCGAGATCTGGGCGACATTCGTGCGTCACCCAAAGAGCGGGCAGGTCGGACTCCGCCTCATGATTCTCAAGCGCTTCGACGACCCAAAGAAAAACGACGGGCTTGTAATGGTAGCCAATGTCGTCGGCGGCAAGTTCGTTGATTGGACCTTCTACCCAACCAAGAAAATCAATGATCGCCTCAGGGGCGGCAGGCTCATCTATCGGCGGGACAAATAGCTCACCGCCAGCGATGCGGCGCCAGCGGCAGGCTCGCGCATCCATCGGGCCGCATCCCCGACACGCGAGTCTTGCTTCCAGGATGGAGATGACGATGGCCGGAGTCAAGATGGCGGTCTCGGTCGAGAGCGACGAGTGGAAGCGCGCGCTCGAGCAGCTCTCTGGCAAGGTGTCGGCCATACGCCCGGTCCTACTGTCGGTCGGCGAGTACGTGCTCGGCCAGACCCTGGAACGGTTCCGAAAACAGACTGCGCCAGACGGGTCGCGATGGAAGCGCGTCGAGCCGCGCTACTGGCGCAAGAAGAAGGTCAAGAAGATCCTCACCGAGAGCTCGCGCCTGCGCGAAAGCATCAACTACCGCGTCGTTGGCGACCGCGTGCTCATTGGCACCAACCTCCGCTACGCGGCCATCCACCAGCTCGGCGGAGAGATAGATGTGCCGGCCCAAACGCGCACTGCGAAGCGCGGCACCAAGGGCAAGAACAAGGGCCGCTTCATGGTCGGCACGACCAAGGCGAAGCACGCCATCTCGTCGACGTTCACCATCCCGGCACACAAGGTCAGGATCAAGCCTCGGCCGTTCCTGGGGCTGCCGGACAAGGAGCGCGAGCACGTCCGGGACCTGGTCAGGGAATACCTGAACAGGTCGCTCTCGGGCGGCCAGTAGCGAGACTGAACAACCGTGCAGGTCTACCCGGACGCATCGCGGTGACGCATCGCTGCCGCCCGGGCACGTGATTTCGCTGGGTTGCGTCGCCCGGGTCTTGTGAAGCGCCGTCAAAAAGTTGAGTCACGGTGCGGCGGCTTCTCCGACCCAACCCCGCGCTTTCTCTGACTATCTCGTCTCATCTCGGGTCGTCCCGCCTGGTCTCACAAAAGTTGAGTCTGGGTGACTCTCAACAAAGACCTCGGTCTGGAGCCCGTCGAGGCTGGCGGCGGTCGGGGCCGCCGCGCCGGGCTCGACCGACGCGAAAACAACGAGAGCGAGAACCGCTGCGCACCACCGCATGGGCACCTCCTGGCAACGTCTGGAGTCTAGCCGAGGAAGCGGAGTCGAGGGCGCTGCGCTGCGAGGAGTGGTGAGTATCGAGTTGGGAGTGGGGAGCCGCCGGGATCGCCCGTGCATCTGCTCGATTCCGGGACGGGCGCTTTGCGAAGCGCCCCTACCAACCTGCGACCGATGTGCTCGGGTTCCGGGCGATGCCCGGGCTGTCGACTCTCGACCGCCGTCAGACGAAGAGCGCTGCCGCGAGCGTCGAGGCGATGGGGATCGTCAGGTTGTCGTCGAGCCGGTCGGTGAACAGCTCGGCCGCCGCGCCCGCGAGCGCCGCGCCGAAGCCGGCCGCGAGGCGCGAGGCGAGAGGCAAGTCGGGATAGAACCCCAGCAGGAATCCGGCGGCGACGAGAGTGCCGGCCACGAGAAAGGCGAGCGAGCCCTGCAGGCTCTTCTTGCCGTAAAGCTTGAGCGTGCCGAAGCGCCGGCCAAACCAGGCCGCGGCGGGATCGGCAAAGCCGAGCACCAGCACGCCGGCGAGCACCGCGGGCCGCGAGAAGACCGGGGTGATGAAGCAGAGCGCGAGCAGGTACCAGGTCGAAGAGTTGACCCGGTAGTACTCGTGGGGCCGCGCGATGAGCCGGAAGACCTTCTTTACCAGCACATCGTTCCAGCGCGCGAAGAAGCGGCGCGAGATCTCGAGCGAGAGGAACACACCGAGCACCGTCAGCAGCACCGCCATCGACTGCGCGCGCGTGAGCACGAACTGATAGAGCACGGTGCACAGCACGCCCATCGACATGTGGAACAGCGTGCGAGGGCCGATGAGCGGCTTGAGCGATGCGAGGGCGCGTCGCTGGCCGGCGGCGGCGCGGTAGGCCTTGATCCACGCCTCGTACGAGCGGGCCGCGTCCTCGTAAGCGGCGAGCAGTCGCTTGCGGCCTTCGCCAGACTCGAGCGCGACCTTGAGCTGGGCGAGCGATTCGTACAGCCCGGACCAGGGCCGCTGGGCCGCCTGCGTCTCGTTGACCGGGGCCTTCGCGAGCAGCCGCGCGCAGTGTTGACGAGCCTCCTCGAGTCGACCCTTCTTCAAGTGGGAAGGGAGGCTGTCGAGGAAGGCACCGGCCTCCTCGGCGAATTGCAGGAGCTGCAGCTCGAGCGGCGAAACGGCGATGGACGTGGACATGGGCGCTCGGGGGACCGGATTGGAGGCGCGCATGGTGTGCGATCGCGCACAGTGCGGTCAAGCGGTTGGCGCGGGCACGCGCGCGGAATCGCTAAGAAGGCGAGGCCTTCGCGATGGGAGAGACCGGCGCAAAAGGGAGCGCCGCGAGCCCGGCGGGGCGCGCGGCGCTGAGAACGGCCTTTGCCGATGCCTGGGCTACTTGAACGCGACGTGGAATGCGGCGATCCGCTCGACGACCGCGCGGATCTTCTCGGTCGGCGGCAGGATGGTGGTGCGAAAGTGCGCCGTGCCCGCGCGCTGGCCAAAGCCGGTACCGGGCACGACGCAGATTCCGGTCTGCTCGAGCAGGGCCATGCAGTACTCGCCGTCGGTGCGCCCGGGCGGCAGCGTGATGCGCGGGAAGGCGTACATCGAGCCGGCGACGGGGACGCACTGGATGCCGGGGATGCGGTTGAGGCCCTCGACGAGCAGCTTGGCGCGCTCCTTCAGGTTGTTGAGGACGGTGTCGCGCTCGCGCACGTAGAGCTCGTGGCTCGCCTCGCCCGGCTTCGGCGGACGCACCATGCAGTAGGTCGCCACCTGGCCGGTGACGTTCGAGCAGAGGCTGACGCTCTGCAGCTTGGTGACCTGGGTGAAGACGTCGGCCGGGACGTTGCGGATCTCCATGTAGCCGCCGCGCTGGCCGCACTCACCGAGGAAGCCCTTGGAGCAAGAGTGGAAGCTGAAGAGGCTGACGTCCTTCTCGCCGCTCTCGACGAGCACCTTGGCCAAGCTCACGAACGAGTCGCCGTCGCGGTAGACGTTCTCCTGGTAGACCTCGTCGGCCAGGATAGCGAGGTGGTGCTCCTTGGCGAAGCCGAGGAGCATCTCGATGTTGGCGCGGTCGAGGACGCTGCCAGTCGGGTTGCCAGGGTTCAGGACGCAGAGGCCCTTCACCTTGATCCCGGCGTTGGTGGCCTCGCGCAGGCTCTGCTGCAGCAGAGCCTCGCTCAGCTTCCAGTCGTGGGCTTCGTCGAGGTAGTAGCCGACCTGTCGGCCCTCGTAGAGCGCCAGGGTGGCGCTGTAGAGCGGGTACTGCGGGATGGGGATCATCACCCCGTCGTTGGGACCGGAGATGAGCAGGCGCAGGGCGGTCTGCACACCCTTGCTGGCGCCGTCGGTCAGCCAGATCATCTCGGGGTCGGTCGGGATGCCGTCACGCTCGTGGATGAAGCTGGCGACCGCTTCGCGGATGAACCGGATGCCCTTGCTGTCGGAGTAGGCGCCCAGACCGTGCTTCGAGCCCTTGAGAACCGCCTTCGCGGTGGCGAGCACGTCGGCCGGGAAGAGCTGAGGCGCCTGTTCGATGAGCGCCGGGTACTGGCAGAGGGCGAGGACCTGGCGGATGTACGTGAGGGGCTTCTGCTCCAGCGACTGCGGGTTGCCGATGTTGCAGTAGATGATCTCTCTGCCGTCGCGCTCGAGCTCCTGAGCTCGTGCGACGATGGGGCCGCGCACCGCGTACTCGGTCTTGAGGACGGCGTTGCCGAGGTCCTTGAGCTGGATGGTCATGGTTGTCTCCTGACGGCGAAAGAAGCGGCCTGCATGGTCGCCCGGAAAAGCGGCGAGAGTCTGCTAGATGGCCCCGGGAGGTTCAAGGGGGAGAGTAGTCTCGCAGAAGAGGCGACTCCCCGCGAAAACCATCAACGATTCGGCCAGGCGGCGACCGTCTCGAGCCCCGGCGCTCGTCGCCGCGTGACGAACGCCGACCCCCAAGCCTCGACGGATGCCGATGGTGAGCGAGGCTCCGAGCGCCGCCGTAGAAAAGCCGAGCGCCGGCCGGGTTAGCATCGCGCGCATGGACACCGAGAAACTCCTCGACCACTTCAAGAAGGACCGCTTCGCGACCGGCAATGGAATCGAGCTGCTCGAGATCTCCCCAGGCCACGCCAGGGCACGGATGAAGGTGGAGGAGCGCCATCTCAACGCCGCTGGCGTCGTCCAGGGCGGGGCGGTCTTCACTTTGGCGGACTATGCGTTCGCGGGGGCCTCCAACTCTCGCGGGCAGCTCGCGCTCGGCGTCGGCGCCCACGTCTCGTTTCTCAAGGCAGTGAGCGGAGGCGTGCTCGTGGCCGACGCGCACGAAGAGGCGGCCAGCCGCAGGCTGTGCACCTGCACGGTGCGGGTCACCGACGAGGGCGGCGAGCTGGTCGCGCTCTTTGCCGGAACCGCGTACCGCAAGGACGAGCCGGTGCCTCCCGCCCGCTGAAGCGATCGGCACGCTGGCCTCTTCATGAGGTGTCGGGAACTCTTCTGCGACGTATCGCGCCGAGGCGGGGAGCACCGCCGTCTCGGCGGCCTGCGTATAAGGGTGAAGAAGAGGCGCCCAAGTGAGGCTGAGAAGGACTTATCGACGGATCTTCAGGCGTTCGCTCTGATCACTTCCTGGACCGGTTGGCATCCAAGGGCTGGAGGAGACACCCATGACACGCAAGATGCTCGCTCGGACCGCGGTGCTCGCCCTGCTCGCGCTCGGACTTGTCTCCTGTGGCTGTCGCGAGGACGAGATCGGCTCGGCGGATGCCTGCTCGCGGTTCACAGACACGCTCACGCAAGCTCTCACCGACTGCGGGATGGACACCACGTTCGCCTCGTACCTGTGCTACGCGACCTGCGGCAGCGCCTGCATCGAAGCGGCTCGGGTCGAGGCGTGTACCGGCGCCATCCGGGCGCTCGGCTGTGAGCGGTTGAGCACGGTGGCGGTCACCTCGATCGAGAGTTGCAGTCAGGTCCTCGACGAGATCGCCGACGACGGAAGATGCGGCGGCTTCGACGACGATGACGATTGACCGGTCGGGCGTCCGTTCCCCGAGTCGTGCAAGGCGAGAGGTGGGCAGACTCCGCGATCCGGGCGGCGCCTGCCCGCATCCCTGGCGGTCGAGCGCGGGATTCCTCCCATCGGTTTGGCGAATTGCAGTAAACCGGCGCGCGCCGCCCGGCACTCACCGCCTGGCCGAACGACCTCCAGGGACCGCCATCACGTGATTCGTTTCGACCGCATCAGCAAGCAGCACGGGAAACAGCTCCTGTTCATCGAGGCCTCCGCCGCCGTCAACCGCGGCGAGAAGGTCGGCCTCGTCGGCCCCAACGGCTCCGGCAAGTCGACGCTCTTTCGCATGGTCATGCGCGAGGAGCAGCCCGACGAGGGCCAGGTCTCCATCGACCGCGGCGTGACCGTCGGCTACTTCAGCCAGGATGTCGGCGAGATGGCCGGCAAGACCGTGGTCGAGGAGACCATGGACGGCGCCGGGCCGGTCTCCGAGGTCGCGGCCGAGCTGCATGCGCTCGAGCAGGCGATGGCCGACCCCGAGCGCTTCGACGAGCTCGACGAGCTCATCGCGCGCTTCGGCGAGGTCCAGGCGCGCTACGAGGAGCTCGGCGGCTACGGGCTCGAGGCGCGGGCCCGGGAGATCCTCGCCGGCCTCGGGTTCGAGCAGGAGGTGATGGACGGCGACGTCGCCCAGCTCTCCGGCGGCTGGAAGATGCGCGTCGCGCTCGCCCGCATCCTGCTGATGCGCCCGGACGCGATGCTCCTCGACGAGCCGACCAACCACCTCGACATCGAGTCGATCATCTGGCTCGAGGGCTTCCTCAAGGCCTACCCGGGCGCGGTGCTGATGACCTGCCACGACCGCGCCTTCTTGAACCGCGTCGTCACCAAGATCATCGAGATCGACGGCGGCGAGCTGCAGAGCTTCTCGGGCGACTACGACTTCTACGAGCGCCAGCGCGCCCTCAACGAGGCGCAGGCCGAGGCCCAGTACCAGCGCCAGCAGGCGATGCTCGCCAAGGAGATGCAGTTCATCGAGCGCTTCAAGGCGCAGGCGGCGAAGGCCGCGCAGGTGCAGTCACGCGTCAAGAAGTTGGAGAAGATTGACAAGGTCGAGCCGCCGCAGCGGCGCAAGAAGCTCACCTTCGAGTTCCTACCCGCGCCGCGCTCGGGCGAGGACGTCGCCCGGCTCGCGAAGGTGCGCAAGGCGTGGGGGGCCAAGGTCATCTACGACCGCTTCGACCTCCTGGTGCGCCGCCAGGAGCGCTGGTGCGTGATGGGCGTCAACGGCGCCGGCAAGTCGACGCTGCTCAAGCTCATCGCCGGCGCCGCCCAGGCCGACTCGGGCGAGGTGACCGTCGGGGCCCGCGTGAAGATGGGCTACTTCGCCCAGCACGCGATGGAGCTGCTCGACCCGCAGAAGAGCGTCTGGGACGTGCTCGTCGATGCCTTCCCCAAGGCCTCGGTCGGCTCGCTGCGCACGCTCGCCGGCTGCTTCGGGTTCTCGGGCGACGACATCCTCAAGCCCTGCCGCATCCTCTCCGGCGGCGAGAAGGCGCGGCTGGTGCTCGCGCGGATGCTCTACGACCCGCCCAACTTCCTCGTGCTCGACGAGCCGACCAACCACCTCGACATGGCGACCAAGGAGATGCTCATCGAGGCCCTCGGAAGGTTCGAGGGCACGATGCTCTTCGTCTCGCACGACCGGCACTTTCTCGGCGCCCTTTCGAATCGGGTGCTCGAGCTGACGCCGGAGGGCGTCCACGTCTACGGCGGCGGGTACCTCGAGTACGTCGAGAGCAGCGGCCACGAGGCGCCGGGACTCAGGAGCTGAGAAAAGGGATTGAGGGCGGGCGGACGGCGGGCAGTAGGGATGGACGGCGGGCGGAAGATTGGACGGCGGGCAGTAGGGATGGACGGCGGGCGGAAGATTGGACGGCGGAGCTCCAGCTCCGCCTCCTGACCGAATCGCGAGGGACCCTGTCGCGAACGCATGGACCCTGAGCTGCGCTCGTGGACCGAAGAAGCCCTCGTTCACCGGGCCAACAGGTTGCGAATCCTCTCCAAGCCCGCGGGATGCGCGCGCACGCGCAGCCGCGCGCCGGCCTCGTCGTACTCCTCGGCGAGCACCCGCGCCTCCTCGTGGACTGCGCCGAGCAGGTTCTGCTTGCCGTAGGGCACGAGCAATTCGTCCTCCACCATCGAGGCCTCGAAGAAGGCCACCATCTGCTCGCACAGTCCGGCGACGTCCGCGGGAGCCTTCGCCGAGAGGAGCGTCGCCTCCGGATACTCGGCCCGGAGCGCCTCGCGCTCCTCGGGGGCGACGCGGTCGATCTTGTTGAGCAGCACCCGGCTCGGGATCTCCCCCGCGCCTATCTCCGCGAGCACCGAGCGCGTCACCTCGAGCTGCTCGCGGCGCATCGGGTCCGAGGCGTCGACCACGTAGAGCAGCAGGCTCGCCTCGAGCGCCTCGTCGAGCGTCGAGCGGAACGAGGCGACCAGGTCGTGGGGCAGCTTCTTGATGAATCCCACGGTGTCGGAGACGAGCAGCCGGGGCCGCACCTCGGGCAGGGCGCGCACGGTGGTGTCGAGCGTGGCGAAGAGCTTGTCGGCGACCAGCACCTCGCTGCCGGTCAGTGCCCTCATCAGCGAGGACTTGCCGGCGTTGGTGTAGCCGACGAGCGCGACGCGGCGCTGCTCGCGCCGATGGGCGCGGCGGTTCTGCTGGTCGCGTTGGATGGCGGCGATCTCCAAACGCAGGGCGGCCATCCGGTCGCGGACGCGCCGGCGGTCGAGCTCGAGCTCGGACTCGCCCGCGCCCTTGCCGCCGATGCCTCCGCGCTGGCGGTCGCCTCCGCCGCCGGTCTCGCGCAGCCGCGGGGCGACATAGGCGAGGCGCGCCAGCTCGACCTGCAGCTTCGCCTCCCGGCTGCGCGCGTGCCGGTGGAAGATCTCGACGATGACCCCGGCCCGGTCGAGCACCTGGGCCCCGGTGGCGCGCTCGAGGTTGCGCGTCTGGCTCGGCGTGATCTCGTGATCGACGACCACCAGGGTCGCGAGCCGGCTCGGCTTCTCGCCCTCCGATTCCGAGCCGGCCTCGGAGTCCTCTTCGTCATCGAGCCTGCGCCCAGGCTCGCTCTCTTCGCGGGCGGCGCGCACCTTGTTCTTCGGCTCGGGCGCGCCCGAAGGCACGACGCCGGTGCCGCCGGTCAGCTTGCCCAGCTCGAGAAGCTTGCCGCTGCCGAGCACCGCCGCGGCGGCCGGCGACGAGCGGCGCTGAGTCACGGTGGCGACGACCTCGGCGCCGAGGGTATGGACGAGGCGGCGCAGCTCGGCGAGCTCGGCGGCGAGCTCGGTGTCGGTGACGCCGGGGAGCTGGATGGCGACGAGCACCGCCGCGGGACGTTCGGATTTGGGGTCGGACATGGTTGAGCGAGGCGCGAGGGACGTGCGGTCCCGCAGCGGGCCGGCGCATTAAGCAGGAGTGCCCGCCCGGCGGCAAGCAGCAGGCAAAGCTGGGGCCCGCCTCGACGGCTGGTTCTCGGACCGTGAGCGCGGCGCCGCCGGCGCGACGCGTCCTCTCCGAGGGGCGCCCGCCTCGGCGTGTCCGGCACCTGTGGTATGCGACGGTGCATCCTTCGCGGAGGTCTTCGAGATGCCCAAGTTCATCCACGCAGCCGACCTGCACATCGACTCGCCCCTCGTTGGCCTCGATGCCTACGAAGGCGCTCCGGTCGAGCGCATCCGCGGCGCCACGCGCGAGGCACTCAAGAACCTGGTGCAGCTCGCCCTGGACGAGCGCGCCGCTTTCCTCGTCATCGCCGGCGACGTCTATGACCAGCGCCCGTTGCTCGAGACCTCGCTCTTCTTCCGCGGGCAGATGCAGCGGCTCGCCGACGCGTCGATTCCGGTGGTCATCGTCCGTGGCAACCACGACCACGCCGGCATCGCGCCGCGGAACGTCGTGCTCCCGGACAACGTCCACGTGCTCGACGACGCCAAGGCCGAGAGCGTCTTGCTGCCGGAGGCTGGAGCGGTCGTCCACGGCCGCAGCTACCCGCGGCCGGACTGCGTCGCCGACCTCGTCGACGGCTATCCCGCCCCCGTCCCCGGCCTGCTCAACGTCGGCCTGCTGCACACCGGGCTCGGCAGCGTCGATCCCGAGCACCCCAATTACGCCCCGACGTCCTCCGCCAGGCTCTCGGCGTTCGGCTACCAGTACTGGGCGCTCGGCCACGTCCACAACCGCAGCAGCCACGGCGCTGGCGCGGTCCCGGTCGAGTTCCCGGGCAACCTGCAGGGCCGTCACATCCGAGAGACCGGCCCCAAGGGCGCGCTCGTCGTCGAGTACGAGGGAACGAAGGTGGGCCCGCCCGCCTTCCGGCCGCTCGACGTGATGCGCTGGCACGACGTGCCGATCGCGGTGCGCGGCGTCGCCGGGGCCAAGGAGCTTCGCGCGCTCGTCACGCAGCACATCCTCGAGAGCACCGGCGCCGACCGCGAGGCGGGCCGACTCTGTGCGGTGCGCGTGAGAGTCGCGGGCACTCTGGCCGAGGGCGGCGGGGCGCCGCCGACCGGCCTCGATCTGCGCGAATACCTGCAAGGTTCCCTGCAGCAAGCGGCCGGCCTGCTGTGGCTCGAGAAGGTCCGGGTCGACCTTCGACAGACGGCAGCCGACGGTTCGGTCGTCGAGCAACAGCTCAGCGGCCTGGCCGAGGTGCTCGCCCACGATTTTGAGGCGCGCCGCTCGCTGATCGAGGAGCTGGGGCCGGTGCCCGCGCTGATCCGCAAGCACTTCCCGCTGCTTCTCGAAGAGGCCGATTTCCTTCCCAACGACGCGTCCCGGCAGGAAGACGCCGAGGCGGTCCTCGCCCGCGCCCTCGAGCTGCTGCGCGCCGAGCTGCGATAGGAGGCCACGATGCACCTGACCGAGCTCGAATTCCTGCGGGTAGGGCACTGGGCGAACCTCGAGCCGCTGCGCTTCGGCCCGCGGATGACCGTGGTCCTGGGTGACAACGAGGCGGGCAAGTCGACCGCGATGCGCGCCATCGAGGCGCTGCTCTTCGGTCCGAGCCGCGAGCTGATCCTCCCGCTCGTCAGCGAACAGCTCTTCCACGCCGCGGCGTCCCTCCGGCTGCCCGACGGCCGCGAAGTGCGCTGGACCTGGCGCGACCGGAAGATCTCGCCGGCCGAGGCTGCCGAGGCGCTCAGGTCCGCCGCGCCCCCGGAGACGGCCGCCCGTTTCCGCGACCTCTTTCGCCTCGGTCACGACAGCGTTCGCGCGCCGGCGAGCTTCCTCTCCGACGCCGGGGCTATCGGCAGCGTGCTCTTCGCCGCCTCCTCGGGCGCCTCGGCGGCACGGCTCGCTTCGCTCGAGGAGGAGCTCCAGAAGCGGCTCAAGGCCGCCGAGTCGGGCGCGGCCGCCAAGGACGGCCTGCCACTGCATCTGAAGCGCTGTGCCGAGCTGAAGGCCGCGCTCGACGCGCGCGCGGACTTCGCGGCCCATGACGTCGAGCACGGGCACCTTCGCGAGGCCCAGGAGCGCATCGAGGCGCTGACCCGGGAGATTCGGGCCATCGACACAGACCTCGCCCGGCTGACCGCCTTTCAGGCGGGGCTCGACGAGTACGCCGCGCTCCGCGCGGCGGAAGAGGAGCTCGCCGCGCTCGAGGCGCGAGGCCCGGTTCCGCGCGCCGGCTGGGCGCGCGAGATCGAGCGGGCCGTCGAGCGCGTGGGCGACGCGACCTCGGCCTTCCGCGCCGCGGAGGAGGCGGCGCGCGCGGCCGAGGATGAGCTGGCGCAGCTTCCCCCGGTGCCCGCGGTCGTCGATTTCGCGAACGCCATCGATGCGCTGGTTCGCCAGGTCGGCAGCGTGGGCAAGGAGCGCGACGGGCTCGCCAAGGCCCAGCGCAGCCTGGCCGAGGCGAGGCGGGAGCTTTGCGAGCTGCTGGCGGGTCTTGGCAAGCCGGCCGACGAGGCGACGCTCGTCGCGACCGCGGTCGGGCTCGTCGTCCCCAAGCCCCGGCGCAGGGTCTTCGAGAAGCTGCTCGAGGAGCATCGGGACGCCGAGAACGATCGCAAGAGCGCCACCGGTGCCCTCGGCGCCGCGCGCCGGGCGCTCGAGGACGCGCAGAAGACCGCCTCCGAGCGGGCCGAGCGACCGGTCGATGGGCTCGAGAAGGCGCGGGAGCTGGTGATTCAGCTCGCGCAGCTCGAGAAGGAGGCGAAGGAGCTCGAGAACGAGCGCGCCGAAGAGCCCGCGGCCGCGAAGGAAGCGGCGGCCAGGCTTGGGCTCGCCGACAAGGACTGCGCCGCGATAGCCGCGTTGCCGGTCGCCGAACGCCCCGCGCTCGACGCGGCGTGGCTGCAGCTCTCCGAGGCCCGCGGCGACAAGAGCGCCCTCGACAAGGAGCTCAAGACCGCCGAGGGCCAGCTCGAGCAGGCGCGCGCGAAGGCCGCCGCGCTCAGGTCGCAGTCGGGCGCGCCGCCGACCGCGGAGTCGCTCGAGGCCGCCCGTGCCGAGAGGCAAGTCGCGTGGGAAGCGGTCAAGTCGACCTGGTCGCCCGCGTGGCGTCTGGGCGCGGAGGCCGAGCTTCCGGAGCTTGGGAACGCCTTCGAGCGCACCGTCGGCGCCGCCGACCGCGTCGCCGACCAGCGCTTCGACGGCGCCGAACGCGTCGGGGCACTCGACGCGGCGGAGCAGGCGGCACGCGAGGCGGGCGCCGCCGTCGAAGGGCTCCGCCAACGCGTTGCTGGCGCAGCCGAATCGCTCGAAGCCGCCGAAGCGCGGTGGTCGAGCGCCTGGAGCTTTTTGCCGTGCGCGCCCGCCAGCCATCAGGACTGGCTCGCCCATCACGAGCGGCTGTGCGCGAGCGTGTCGCGGATGCGGACCATCGAGACGAAGCTCGCTTCGCGGCGGGCGATGGCCGACGACCTGCGGGCCGATGCGCTCACGCTGCTCGACGGCACGCTGTCCGACGCCGGTGCGCTCAAGACCGCCGGCGCGCTCAAGGCCGCCATCGACTCCGAGCTGAAGCGCCGCGTCGCGCACAACAAGGAGGTCACCGGGCTGCACGCGACGGTAGAGGCGCAGCGCGGGAACCTGCGAAGGGCCGAGGGCGAGCTGGCCGCCGCGGTCGAGCGGCTCGACGAGGCCTCGGCGCGGTGGGCAAAGGCGATTGAGGAGCTGCCGCCGGGTATCGGCGGGGCGGCGGCCGAGGTCGAAGGGTGGCTCGCCGAGCAGGAGCGGCTCGAGCGCCTGGCGGCGGAGGTCGGCCGTTTCTCGAGCGACGGGAAGGCCTGCGGCGACGCGATTGACCGGTTCGAGAGCGAGGTCGGCGCGTTGCTCGCGGCCATCCGCGCCGTGGATCCGGGCTTGTCGATCTCCGACGCCTTGTCGCCCGCCGACGCTATCGAGGAGCTCAAACGCCAAGCGGCTTCGGCCGGCAAGGTGCGCGAGCGGCGCGAGAAGGCGAGCGAGCAGCTCGACGAGCGAAAGGGCGATCTCGCGGGCAAGCAGAAGACCCTCGAAGCGCGTCGCCTCGAGCTCGAGGCGCTGTGGCGCGAAAGCGGCTGTGCCGAGGCCTGGACCGAGGAGCTCGGAGGGCGCGAGAGCGCGCGCGCCGATCTCGCCCACGAGCTGCGCGGGAAGATAGAGGCGAGTCGCAAAGTCCTCGCCAAGGACTGGCCGATGGGCGTGGAGGCCGCGCTCGCGGGGATTGCGGGGCGCGGCCGCGACGAGCTCGAGCTGGCGGCGCACGAGCTGCGTGGCCGGCGTGAGGATCTGGACGCCCGGCGCACGGAGAGCATCGCGCAGAAGGGCGTCGTCCAGTCGAAGCTCGACGCGCTCGAGCTGTCGGCGCCCGGCGAAGCTACCGCACAGGAGCTGGAGCACGCGAAGGCGCGCGCGCTCGAGAAGGCCGAGGAGGCCGCGACGCTGCGGGCCTCGCTTTGGCTCCTCGCCCGAGCCCGCGAGAAGGCGGGGGAGGGCTCGCGGCCGCTCATCGACGCGGCGTCGGGCTACTTCGAGAGGCTGACCGGCGGCGCGTATACGGGCCTGGAGATCGACCGGGGAGGCAAGGAGCCCCGGCTCTGGGCCCAGCCCGCCTCGGGCCCGGCCAAGGATCTCGCGGCGCTCTCCGACGGAACCCGCGACCAGATCTGGTTTGCCCTGCGGCTGGCCGTCGTCCGCAAGGCGGCGCGCAAGACACCCTTCCCGCTGCTGCTCGACGACGTCTTCGTCCACTTCGACGACGTGCGCACCACCCGCGCCTTGCGACTGCTGCACGAACTCTCCGAAGAGCTGCAGGTCGTCATCTTCACGCACCACGACCACCTGCTCGACCTGGCGCGCCAGAGCTGCGGCGACGGGCTGGCCGAGGTGGTGCTCGCCTGCCCCGAGTCGCCCAAGGGCGAGCGGGTGCTGCCGGCCGAGCGTGAGCGCCACGAGCGGCCGGCGCCTCCGGTCGCCGCCGTTCCCGAGCCGTCGGGGCGCGCCGCGCGCGGGGGCGGCGATGCCGAGGAGGCTGCCGAGGCAGTTCTCGAAGCGCTCCGGGCGGCCGCCGAACCGCTGTCGAAGAGCGAGGTGCTCGAGGCCATCGAGAGGCAGCGCGGGCTGCAGCTCGGCACCTCGGCCTGGAACGCGACCATCAAGGCGCTCAAGGAACAGAACGCCGTGGTCCAGGAGGGCGAGAAGAAGGGCGCCAGGTATCGGCTCTCCGAGTAGCGAGGCGGCGTGTCGGGTGCGGGCCGCTTCGTGGAGGCGGCCTGTCGCCGGCCGGTCGCCTCCGCGAACTCGAGCAGCAGCGGGCGGCCCTCGCTAGAACCAAGAGCCGACGCCCACTCGCAGTTGCGGAAGGCACGGTCCGAGGCCCAGGTCGCCCTCCGCGCTGTTCCTCCAGAGAAGGACGGTGAGACCGAGCGCGCCGGAGAGCGAAAACCCGCTCGAGAGCTCGCGCTCGAAGCCGAGCAGGTCGGCGTTGAGCCAGACGCTCGTCTCGTCGCCGCCGTGGAAGGGCCGCGAGTCGGCGTAGGAAGGGCCGATCCCGAACACGTAGTAGATGCCCTCCGAGCCCAACCTGAGCTTGGGCATCAGCGAGAGCTGAACGCCGCTCACCCCGAAGCCAGCCGCGGCCTCGAGGGTCATCGAATCGAGCAGGTAGGCGTAGGTGGCGCCCGCGAATCCCACCGCGGAGAAGAGCCCGAGGTCCAGACCGAACCGGTGGCGACGGGACGGGGTCGAAGAAGGAGCTCTCGACGGTTCTTGAGTCGAGGGCAAACCCGTGGCCTGCGCGGCCGGGGCCGAAGCCGGCTGTGCCGCGGGCGCCACCAGTGGCGGCGGCTTCCCGAGGGCAGACGCGCTCCCAGCATCGGGCTGCGCCGAGCCCTGTTCGCCGCTCCCGATGCTCGTCGCGGCGACTGGCGTGCCGGCGGGGAGCGGCTTTGTCGCCGGGGAAGCCGGTCGCGAACCGAACCAGCCACCAATCCCGAATCGAGCCTGCGGCAAGGGGCCTCCGCCGCTGCCCAGCATGTAGGTGAGCCCCACGGCGGCCGAGAGCAGCAGCCCCGATTTGCCCAGATGCTCGTAGCCGGCGAGATCGGCATTGAGCCAACCCGACGCGCCCATGGGGCCGTAGGCGAAGGCTCCACCGAGGCCGAGCAGGAACCGGTCGCGGCTCGAACCGAAGGAGACCTTGGGCATGACCGAGCCGACGAGCCCTGAATGGCCCAACCCCGCGCCGAGCTCGAGGTGCGCCGCCGATTCAGGCGACCAGGTGTACGTGCCACCCGCGAAGCCGACGGCCGAGCCGACACCGAGGTCGAAGCGCAGCCGATGGGGAGCGTGAACCTGCGCGGGCGTCTCGGCGCGCGCATTCGCGGCGCAGAAGAAGAGCCCGGTAACGGCGAGTACTCTGACCGCGAGAAGGGGTGCACTCATTTGCCCTCCGCAGGATAGGCGCCGAGTCCCGCCGTGCCTGCGAACGAGCCGCAGCCGCCTGAAGCTCGAGTGCAAGAAGGAAGGAGGGGGGCTCTATTCGCCCCGCTGCGTTCGCCGGCCGCCGGCACGGTCGCCGCGGTTCGTTCGATCGCCCGGGTTCGAGCGGTCGCCGCGGTTCGAGGGATCGCCGCGATTGACTCGGTCGGCGCGATTCGCGCGGCCGCCGTGGCGGTCTTCCTGCCGCATCTCCTCGAACTGCGAGAACTGGTCGGCGCTCAGCAGGCTCTTCGCCTGCTCGTTGGTCTCTTCGCTCAGGGCGCGCATCTGCTGGAAGGCCTGACGGCGATCGCCCCCGCCACGGTTCGTCTGGAGCTCTTGGCGCTTCTTCGCCTCCGCGTCGAGCAGCTTGCGGACTTCGTCCTCCTGCGACGGCGAGAGCCGGGCCTCTTGCGCGAAGCGCGCGATCCGCTCGTTGGTGGCGGCCTCGCGGGCTGCGGTTCGCTCCCGGACCCGCTCGGCGAAGACCTCGTTCTGGATCTCGCCCACCAGCTCCTTGAGGCGCGTGCGGCCCGACTCGGTCTCGATGACCTCGCCGGTCAGCAGCGCGTCGACGTCGCTGCGCAGGCTCTCGAGCTGCTGACGCTCGTTGCCGGGCCGGGCCGCGGCGGTTCCGGGGGCGGTCGCGCCGGCGGTCTGCGCCTTCTCCAGCGCCACCACGCGGTTCACCAGGTGCGTCACCGTCCACTCGAGCGCGGAGATCTTCTGGTCGCGCTCGGCGAGCTCTTCCTCCAGGTCGCTGTCCGAGAGCGCGGCGGTTGGCGTTGCGAGAGGGGGGACAAACGGCGCGGGTTCGGGGCTCGGGTCGCGCAGCAACGCCACGAGCAGAGCGGCCACCGAAGCGACTATCGCGAGGACGGGAAGGGTTCGATTCATGGTGCTCTCCTTGCGTGGGCGACGGCTCGAGCTGCCGGAGGATTGCAAAGCATAAGCCCTGCGACTCGATATCTGGCGAAAGGCGCCGGAGCGCCGCGAGCGCGAGCTCCCAGGGGTAGGCCGCGCTGCCTCGGGTCTGCAAAGCGCGCCAAAGGCGTGTCGAAAACTGCGACGGCGAACGTGCGTTTTCCCCCGCGCTTCCCTCCCGGTGCCTGGGGTAAGTGTCCGATACTGCGGTTGTTTGGCCGACGGCATTCGTCTTGCCACAGGCGACCGCCCTAAACACCGTGCAAAGCCGCGAGCCCGCTCGCGGCCTTGCGAACCTCCAGGAGAATTCGTCCCATGCTTGCAACCCACCGCTTTGCTCGATGTGCATTCGCCGCGCTGCTCGCTTGCAGCCTCTGGGGTTGCGACAGCGGCAAGGGCCTTGGTGAGCTCAAAGAGCCGCGACTGATCCTCGAGGTGATCTTGGACGACACCGACGACCCCAACGAGCCCCGAGAGATCGAAATCTCCGTGGACTACGCCGGGGAGTGCGTCGAGCTCGCCTCCGCGAAGGCAAAGCTCAACGGCGTCGATATCCCTGAGTCGAGCCAAGGAGGCATGGAAACATCGAAGGTGGGCGAGGAATACTGCGCGCCCAAGTCCTTCAGGCTCAATCAGGAGAACGGAAGCAAGCGTCTGCCGTCCGTCGATGGGCTGGTCTCGGTGCGCGTCTCGGACGGGGAGACGAGCTTCGAGGCCCAATTCGACGGGATTTGCGAGGACCGCACCCTGGTTCTCCGCTCGCCCGCGCAGCCACTGAAGGGCGGCGACGAGGTCGAGCTCGAGTGGCTGCCCGCGAGCGACGAGTTCGAGGTCATCAAGGTTTGGATCGAATCGTTGAACGGCGCCTGGGCCACGAAGATCCTCGGCGAAGCGGTGAGGCAGGAGGGCAACCGCATCTTCTTCACCATGCCCGAGGTCCCCGCCGAGGCCGCGGGTGAGCTCCAGGTCTACATGTACACCTCGCCCCCGCCCCCGGGCACTTGGTCCCCCGGCTCCTTCTTCGCCAAGGCCTCGAAGTGCGAGGGCGCGTCAGCCTGCCTCGCCAATTGCATCGATGCGAGCGGCGGGGTTGTCGTGGTGGTCGCGAACGCCACCGGTGCAAACGTGGTGAACGGCGCCTTGTCCGACGGCAGCCGGCTCGTGGTCGGCAGCGCGCTTCACTCTGCGGTCGAAAGCGATGACCTCGGGTATGCCGGGTCGGTCACGATGATGCTCTCCGACCTCGCCCAGGCCTGCGAGCTCATCGGCGCGAACACCATCGCGAGCGAGTCGCGCTCGCTCGGCTTCCAGCTCTTCAACTCGGACGGCACGAAGAACCTGCCGCTCGTGCCCGGCGAGTACACGGTGGGCGGCGAGGGCTCCGGCGCTGGCAGGTTCGCCGAGGTCGTCTTCCTCAAGCGCGAGGCCTGCAACCCGGTGTTCGACGACCCGGCCACCGGCGGCACGGTGACGGTCAGCGCCAGCAGCGCGAACGGGACGCTCGAGGGCAGCTTCGTGCTCTCGTTCGGCGAGCGGAGCGTCTCCGGGAACTTCCTCGCCGAGCACTGCCCGCGGCCTGAGTTTGAGGGGCCGCCCGTCTGCCAGTGAGCGCAGCCGCTGGGAACCCTCGCCCGAGGGCCTCCGAGGCTCTGGAGGCCCTCGCTGCGCTTGCCACCCTAAACACCGTGCGAAGCCGCGAGCCCGCTCGCGGGCCTTGCGAACGTCCAGGAGAATTCGACCCATGATTGCGACCCACCGCTTTGCTCGATGTGCGTTCGCCGCGCTGCTCGCTGGCAGCCTTTGGGGTTGCGACAGCGGCCTCGGTGAGCTCAAAGAGCCGCGACTGATCCTCGAAGTGGGCTTGGCTACCGACGTGCCCGACCCCAAGAATCCCACGTGGCTCGACATCTACGTGGCCTACGACGGGGAGTGCGTAGACCTGGCCCCCGCGACGGCGGAGGTCAACGGCATCGATATCCCTGAGCTCGAACCCGGAGGAATGAAATCGGACTTGGGCGCCAAGCACTGCGAGATCAAGCAATTCCGGAGCTACTCGGGTCTGCCGTCCGTGGATGGGGCGGTCTCGGTGCGCGTCTCGGACGGGGAGACGACCTTCGAGGCCGAATTCGCCGGGATTTGCGACAAACGCACCCTCGCCGTCCGCTCTCCCGCGGGGCCACTGAAGGGTGGCGACGAGGTCGAGCTCGAGTGGCTGCCCGCGAGCGACGTGTTCGAGGCCATCGCGGTTCTGCTCGTGTCGGCAGACGGCCGTTGGGACGCGGGGCTCGACGGCGATGCGGTGAGGCAGGAGGGCAACCGCGTCTTCTTCACCATGCCCGAGGTTCCCGTCGAGGCCGCGGGCAAGCTCAGCCTCGAGCTGAACACCACGCGCGGCGGATTTCTGAGCGGCTTCTTGGCCAAGGCCTCGAAGTGCGAGGGCGCGTCGGCGTGCTTCGCGGGCTGCTGGAATGCGGCGCCCGAGCCCATCGAGGTGATCGCGAACTAACCACGCAAGCGGCCCAACCCCAAGTCGTTCGAAGAGACTCACAGGAAGTCTGGGGCTCATGAGTTCCGAGGCTTTGGAGGCCCTCGCTGCGCATGGAGCGGCGCGATTCACCCGCTGCCTCCCGCGACAGGAAGCATCCGAAGCGACGGCACGCTCGGGCAGAGGGCAGCCATGCCGGGCGCTCGCCCAGATCCTGCTGTCCCTGGCAGCGGTTGACCGGCCGTGGCCGCATGGCCAACGCACCCTCAGGGCATGCAAGCCTGGCCCCGGGGGGTCGCGATGGCGAGCAGGCGGCATCGGTTCGAGCGGCTCCTCGCCGCGATGGCGCTGGCAGGGGCCGTGCTGCTGTGGCCGGGCGCGGGGCAGGCCGCCGCGCGCGCCGACCCGCGGCCACCGCTGATGGTCGACCTCGAGGTCGGCCTCGCCGGGCTCATGTCGCTGACCGAGCTCGAGTTCCAGAAGATGTCCGAGGCGCTGCAGCAGGTGGCGATGAGCGACGTGGCCGCCTCGGCCCGACTTTGACACGGCTAGGCATGCGAGAGAGCGAGATTTCCCCGT
>ENA-UOOR01001214-UOOR01001214.1-fermentation-metagenome-genome-assembly--contig:-NODE-1214-length-31721-cov-5.648140_pt1 | contig 31721 bp, 36 predicted proteins | sample MGYA00245780_ERZ724029 | MGnify/ENA primary metagenome ERZ724029 (study PRJEB28704, sample SAMN03018315) | fermentation metagenome | biome: anthropogenic terrestrial biome; feature: soil; material... | reverse complement strand
CTTATTTTGTAATAAGGAACGGAGAAATGCATCACCGCAGGAGATATGATAATGTCATTCATATGCATGTGTGGTTTTATGGCGTAAATATAACGGATATAGAGAAGCTGACTGCAGAAAAGCTCATTAAGGCAAATTCAATTAATTTTAATTCAGTGGTTGAGGATATTTCCTTTTATAACAGTATTACGGAAATGAGAGGACAATTACTATGAAAACAGCATTAATAAATGGAAGTCCCAAGCTCAAAGAATCAGCCTCCGGCTGTATTTTATGTGATTTAAAATCCTTATTGGATAACGGAAACCATGTGGTTTACGAGTGTTCCTTCAGAAAACCTCAGCTGAGTCTCGAAGAAATGAAGAATTTGGCGGAATGTGATGTTTTTGTATTTGCATTTCCTCTTTATGTAGATTCAATTCCGTCTCATTTACTGAATTGTATGATTCAATTAGAAGATTTTTTATCAGAATTAAAAGAAAGAGATATAAAAGTTTATGCAGTGGTAAATTGCGGATTCTATGAAGGGCATCAAAATAAACCGGCAATTGAAATAATGAAAAACTGGTGTGTGAAATCCGGACTTATATGGGGTCAGGGAATTGGGATTGGAGCAGGAGGTATGATTACATCGTTGAAAAATGTTCCAATGGGACAAGGTCCCAAGAGAAATCATGGCATTGCATTGAAACAGCTTGCAAGTAATATTTTATCAGGCGTTTCTGCTGATGATTTATACATTACAGCCAATTTTCCAAGATTTTTATATAAGCTTGCTGCCGAAAGGAACTGGATCCAATCTGCCAAAGCAAATGGGCTAAAAAGAAAAGACCTGTTTTTAAAAAAATAGAGTACAATATTTTAGTGAGAAACGATATATAATAAGCAAATATTGGTGCAGAGTGCGAACATAAAAAACTGGACGCATATAAGATCTCATTCGTCCTAACCAATAATAAACAGAAATTATAAAAAATATGAGGATGATGTAGATTTAAAATGGATAAATATATAGAAATAAAAAAAGGATTTGAAGCAAGAGCAGATGAAGAAAATGCGGATATGAAAAAATTATAGGCAGTAACATACTTTTTATTGTTTCGCCACATTATGCCCCGATACCAGCAAAATTGTGTATGCTTTTAGAAAAGATGGAACAAATTACTTTTTTACATTGGGCAAAAGATAATAACTATAAGGCAGAAGTATTTGGCATCCCTACTGGAATTATATCTCATGGTGGTGGCTCTGATTGGGCATTATCAAGCTATAAAGCTATGGTTAATGATACAATAGCTAATGCTCTTGATACCATTCAATTAAAGATAATACCATATTCACAAGAATGGAATACAGGTATTTCCATACCAGTAGCAAATATTGTAAATAACAGGGATGATATTTTTCCGCATCAAGAGTATGATTGGGACAAAATAAAAGATAGAGTTGCAGAATATATTTCTAAAGTAATTAAATTATATATATGAGATTTTTTTCTATAGTATCATGGAACACTTCTTACCGTGCTGAAAGGATATAACGATTTTTTTATAAATTATATTGAAACATACACAGGAGTTTGATATAATTTTAAAAAGGAATTGCCACAACGGAATAGGCTGTACGGCTCCCTGAAAAAGGGAGGTGATAATGTGGTTACTTATGGGGATTTATTTACGTTAGGGTTACTCATAGTAGCGATTATCGCCTTGTTTAAAGACAAGCTTAAATAAGATATTTTTATACATATAAGGGAAAACGGAGTATAAAAAAATCAACCGCTTATGTCTTCCCGGACTTTCGGTTGGTTTTTTATCGAATACTATGGGAGCTTACCGTTTATTCGGCAACTCCTTTTCTTTCAATCAATTATAAACTAACAGTAAGTTAATTGTCAAGTCTAATTTCTTCAATTTTACCTCTTGAAGGTAAACTATAATGGTTGGAATGGCATGGAAGAATGCTATAAAGATTCTTTAAATGGATCATATTTATATATTTGTTGCTATGAAGAAAAATTGATTATTTCAATGAATAACCATGGACTTGAGTATTTACCAGGAAATAAATATGGATTATGTCAGGTCAAAGTAATGGCATTATAAGAATGTAGACAGAGGGATTTTTATTAGATTTGGAGGAGGTTAAGTTTGAATAACATAACAAAAAGACCATTTATGATTCTTTCTGATTTTATGGCAGTGTATCAGTTCATGATTGATATATATGAAAAGGACTGGGGAAATGGAGTTCCAGCACCATTTTTTGAATATGCACTTTCTTCTGATTGGTCGGATAAAACAATGAGTCACAGAAATATGATTTGGGGAGATAAAAGCACAATCGCAGGATTTTGCTTTTATGAAAGCCAGCTTGGAAAAGCGTTTTTTAATTTAAGACCCGGATATGAGGAAATAGCACCTGAAATGATCAAACATGCAGCTGAATTTCTGGCTGGCAAGGATGGTAATCTTAGACTCAATATTTTTAAAGGGCAGAATGCCGTAAAAGAAGCCGCTATAAGTGCGGGATTTAAACAAAATGGTGAGTATGTTGATATGATTTATGACTTCGGAAAGTCTCTGAATTATAAACTTCCGGAAGGATTCAGTTTTGTCGAACCGGCAAAAATTGATACGGCAACAGCATTAATATGCTGTTGGAAAGGTTTTGATCATGAAGAAGAAGGTCCGTGGGATGGCAATGTTGATGTTGGATATCATCTGGAAGCCTCCCCGCATGCAACGACGCAGTATGATGTTGCAATCCAGAATGAGGAAGGTGAGTATGTGTGCTGGTCTGGTATGTGGTGGACACCTGATAATCATCTGGCATATATGGAACCGTTATGTACAGTGCCTGAATATCGTCACAAAGGTCTTGCGGCAGCTGCATTATCCGAAATGTACAAAAGAATGAAGCTTCTTGGTGCAACACATATGACAGGTGGTGGAAGTAAATTCTACAGTTCAATCGGATATGAACCAATGATTACATGGACACACTGGGAAAAGTGATTATTTGTGGATGAGGTATACTTTATGAACGACTTGAACTGCTGCTAATTTGAATGGAGAGAAAGTTTGAAAAAGCAAAAATGCAATGCAACAGGAGATAAAAATGGACATTAATGCAAGACTGATGACGAAAGATGAATATATTACAACAGCGTGGTCAGGAGGTAAATCAGCAGAGGATGTAAAGATTTATTTTATTACAATTCCCACACATAAGTTTTTGCATATTAAGAACTATGAGAGTATTGGGTATTGGGACTTCTGGCAAAAGCAGAGTCTCGTTCCGGAACAGGATTGTGAAGAATGTGTGGATTAAAAGTAAAATCCGTAGATACATTTAAAAAATGTAAAGAAACTTAAAGGAGATAATATGGCGAAGGTAAAAATAACGGTTGTTGAAAGTAAGTGCCGATGTGGTTATCATAAAAAAGGAGATTGCTTTGTAATAGAAGATTTATGCCCGCCTTTGTGCCATGAGCTGTGGAATTGCGCTTATCCGTTGATATATGCTTTACAAAATGGAGCTATTTTAGATTATGGTGATGCAAGGGCTCCTGAATTTGATATAAAATGTCCTGATGAAGGACGAGTAATTATTCATGGGGAACAGATGGATGCCTTTATGAACGACTTGAACTGATGCTAATTGGGCAATGTTAGACAATTTAGTGAATCAATCTGAAATTGTGATTGACAGGACAAAGGCTAAGGTCAATCTTGGAAAAGGGAGGATAACATGGAATTTGATATGATGAATTTAATGATGAAAAGAAGGTCTGTCAGAAAGTTTAAAGAGGAAAAACCATCTGATGAAATAATTCAAAAAATAGTTCAAGCAGGACTATTAGCACCTACATCAAAGAATAATAAATCAGTTGAATTTATTGTTGTTGATGACAAAGATACAATTCTTAAATTAAAGGATTGCAGAAGTATTGGAACCATCGGTCTTGAAACTGCACCCTGTGCAATAGTTGTTTTTGCAGACAGCCAAAAAAGCGATGTATGGGTAGAGGATGCATCAATTGCAGCGTCCTATATGCAGCTCAGGGCAGAGGATTTGGGGTTAAGTTCGGTTTGGATACAAATGAGAAATAGAACCAATGAAAATGGAAGCTCGGAAAATGAAGTTAGAAGAGTATTAAACATACCGGAAAAATACGGAGTTTTATGTATTATAGCTCTTGGCAAAAAAAATGAAAATATAAAAGCTTACACGGAAAATGATATTGATAAATCAAGAGTTCATTATGGGTGAGTTAATTAGAATCTGTAATAAATTCCAAGTAATTGTGTTATATAGCGGCTTATTCGAATAAATTACTAATTATGAAATTGAGGGGGTTAAATAAAGTGAAAGTTGTGGTTATACACGGTCAAAGCCATAAAGGTTCAACATATCATATTGCCAGATTAATTACAGAAAAATTACAAGGAGAGGTTACTGAATTTTTTCTTCCAAAAGATTTCAGCTCATTTTGCGTTGGATGTAACAATTGCTTTGTAAAGTCCGAAAGTCTATGTCCCCATTATGAAGAATTGAAGCCCTTTACTGAATCAATTGACAGTGCAGATGTAATTATATTGGCAAGTCCTGTATATGTATTTCATGCAACAGGATCAATGAAAGTATTTTTGGACCATTACGGATATAGGTGGATGGTACATAGACCGGAAGAAAAAATGTTCAGAAAGCAGGCTGTATGTATATCGACTGCTGCAGGTGCAGGAATGAACAGGACTAACAAAGATATGGCTGACAGTACATTCTTTTGGGGTGTTGCAAAAACTTATAAATATGGTGTAGGTGTCGCGGAGGTGTCATGGGACAGAGTCAGTTCAAAAATAAAGAAGCGTATTGACAGAAAAACAACTGTTATTGCAAATAGAATAAAAAAGAATGCGAACCACATATCACCTTCCATAAAGACTAAAGTGTATTTTAATATCATGAGATTAATGCAGAAGAATGGATGGAATAAGGCAGATATGGATTACTGGGAAGAAAAAGGATGGACAGGTAAAGCACGACCCTGGATAGAGGACTAAATCCGATAAGGAGGGAATTGGACATATAGGAATCCATTGGAATCATAGAAGGGAAGTGGTATTTACAAGATAAAATCTGTACCAATAGCCGCCATTTAAGAAGCAAGAATTTTTAATTGTCGACCTTAAATTTTTTAGGTTTTTCATAATAACTATATGGTGCAAAAACAGCAGGAATAGTGTTTTTGTTTATTGAAGAACCTGATTATGTACGGTCAATATGGCCCGAAGAAGCTGGAATGCAGCAAAAACAAATGCATTTTGATTTTCAGGTTGATGATGTTTTAGAGATGATGAAAAAGGCAGAAGAATTGGGTGCCGTGAAAGCCAATGTGCAATTTGGAAATGAAAACTTTATTACGATGATTGATCCGGCAGGGCACCCATTTTGTTTGTGCAGAAAATGACGTAGATTTCCGAAAGATTCAATAAATAGACCAGGACCAGTATGTCCAATTTGCACAGAATACTGGAGTTTATTCAAAAATGAGATTACTTTGTTTCTATTTTTGTGAAGAGCAAGTTTGACACAGGGGAGATTCCGAGCTGGCGGATACTTTGTAAAGGGCCTATTTCAAATAAGGAGATATACAAGAAAGGAAGTAAAGTCCTCAAGATGAGGAATAAATAATAAAATTCGGATAATTGTAAGGAGAATATTATGTCAAATACGGCGCTTTTAATAGTGGATATGCAGAAAAATTGTAAAGAAGAAACATCTTGTAAGGCATCCTTTGAAAAGGCAGTAGAATATATTAATGAAATTAGTCAATATTTTCGAAGAAAAAAACATCCTGTTATAATTATACAAGATGTAGAAGCAGGAGGATCGGAGACGGACGGTTTTAAATGTGTGGATGAATTGATAGTATCAGACAGTGACTTTTTTGTACAAAAATCCTTTAGTAATGCTTTTTGGGAAACGGAGCTGGATACCATACTTCAGAGAGAAGGTGTGGACTGCGTTGTTATAAGCGGATTCGCTGCAGAGTATTGTGTACTGTTTACATACAATGGTGCTATTGAAAGAGGATATAATGTTTTTTTGCTGCAAAACGGCATAGCCGGATTCAGTGATGATGAAATCAAACGTATACAGTTACTGAGATCTGTTGTCAGCTATGAGGCTATTGAATACTTTTTAAAAGAATCTTAAGATAAATTGGAACATAAATCAATAAAAAGAGCAACCACTTCATTATATCTTTCTTATGGCAATGAAGCGGAGATCCCTAAGCAAGGAGATTTAAGCATAATAACTAACTGGAATGGCGAAGCACAGTGTATCACAAATTTCAATTTGTAGAGGAGAAAGCAATATGTATGCTGTAGAGGTTATTAATTTAACAAAGTGCTACGGAAAAGTCATGGCATTAGATGACGTTTCTTTCAAAGTTAAAAAGGGAAGCATATGTGGAATACTTGGTCCCAATGGTTCCGGTAAAACTACAACTATTAAAAGTATATGCAATTTGATAATTCCTGATAGTGGGGAAATTAAAATATATGGCAAAGACAATGGAAAGTGTACTAACCGGATTTCGGCAGTGTTTGAGGGCAGCAGGAACCTTTACTGGAGGCTTACCCCCAGGGAAAACCTGCGATATTTTGCAGGTATAAGGGGATTGGGAGGGAAAACACTAGAAAAAGATATAGATATTCTTTTAGATAGATTTAATTTGACTGATAAAAAAAACGTTTCGGTAAACAATCTTTCAAGAGGTATGCAGCAGAAGGTTGCAATAGCTATGACGTTAATCTGTAATACAGATGTGATTTTGTTAGATGAACCTACCCTTGGATTAGATGTTCAAAGTCAATTGGACATCAGGAATGTATTAAATGATATAACTTCCGGCATGGATAAAACTATTTTGTTAAGTACACACGATATGAATCTGGTTGAGGATATTTGTGATGATGTAGCTATTTTAAATAAAGGGAAAATAGTTGCAATGGATAATATACAGAGCTTATTAGATATGTTTAAAACCATGAAATATGAAATTGTTCTTTCAGAGCGCATTACCGAAGAAGGAAAAAACTTGTTAATGGAGTCAGGCTATGATTTTTATTTTGCAGATAATGAATCAAAAATAGAAATTGATATACTAAATTTACAAGATATATATAAAATTATCGAGGTGTTAAAAAGCATAAATGTCTTTATAAAAGAGATAAAGCAAAAGGATGTAGATTTTGAGAGTGTATATTTAAATTTTACAGAAGAAGGTGATCGGATTGGCTAAGTATTATTATCTATGCAAGGTATCTATGGAAAAAGCTCTAAAGGAATTGACCAGGTATAAATTTAATACAATTTCAGACGTAATATTTCTTTATGTTGTGTTTATGGCAATGTTTTTAGGTATTAAAAGCTTTGGGAAAAGTTTTGGGGTTTCTCCTATAGATATGGGCGATAGTCTGGAAGGGTTTATAGCCGGATTTTTTTTGTGGACAATAATGATGATGACTTATTCCGGAGTTGCCTATGGTTTGACAAATGATGCAAACAGAGGTACATTGGAACAATTGAATATGTCAGGTATAAGACTTTCAACTATAGTGACTGCAAGAAGCCTGTCTGATTTGTTCATAAACATAATAGTTTCTGTAGTCCTATTATTTATTATTATGGCAACAACAGGTTACAAGCTTGAAATAAGGATGCTTCCGATTTTATTCCCTGTAATTGTCGGCATGTTTAGTATACTTGGAATAGGACTGATTTTCGGAGGTCTGGCTCTTATTTTTAAAAAGATACAAACTTTGCTGAATATAGTGCAATATTTTTTTATAGCTTTGATTATGATTAATCCCGGAAATAAAATTATATATAATTTGCTTCCTTTCAAGACCGCATCTGATATGGTTATAAGTTCAATGAGATATGGATATTCGCTTACCGATTTTTCAATATATTATTATGTAATTATGGCAGGTAATTCAGCTTTATATTTTGGCATAGGGCTGTTTATTTTTAACAGATGTGTTAAATTAGCTAAAATGAAAGGCCTTTTAGGTCAGTATTGACTTAGGTGAAGGGTTAACAAAACATTGTAATTTTATTGACAATCTCTCTATGTTGTTATAGTATGTAGATACATTATATTAAAACAACTGTGGAGGAAGTGTTAAGTAAATGGGCGATACGGCATTAGATAACATGATAGACAACATGAGTATGTTGGAGAATGTTATAGAAACATCTTACGATGGTATTTACATTACTGATGGGAATGCAAAAACAATAATGATTAACAAGAGCTATGAAAGAATAACAGGTCTGAATCGTGAAGTTCTCATGGGGAAAAATATGTCTGAGCTGGTGGAGAAACATATTATTTCGGAGTCGGCAACTCTTGCTGTTCTTAAGAATAAAAAGGTCGTCACTTTGCACCAACAGTTTAACTCAGGCAAGTGTGCCCTGGTTACGGGAACTCCTTTTTTTGATAAAGAAAAAAACATAAAGATGGTAGTTACAAACGTAAGGGATATAACAGATCTACAAAAATTGAGAGAAAAGATTTCTGAGAGCCAGTCCCAGAATGAAAAATATAAAGTTTTGATTGAGGAGCTTAATAAACAGATAACAGGCAATGAGTGTATAATTGCTGAGGATGAAGAAATGCTTAATCTTTTACTCCTGGCAAAAAGAGTTGCAAAAGTTGACACTACTGTAATGATATACGGAGAAACCGGAGCAGGAAAAGAGATAGTGGCGAAGTATATATATAATAAAAGCTTAAGAAAAAACAAGCCGTACATTAAGGTAAACTGTGGAGCAATACCGGAAAACCTTATGGAATCCGAATTTTTCGGATATACGGACGGAGCATTTACAGGAGCATTAAAAGGCGGTAAAATCGGCATTTTTGAGTCGGCTAACACAGGTACACTATTACTGGATGAAATAGGGGAGCTTCCTATTTCCATGCAGGTTAAGCTTCTCAGAGTATTGCAGGAGGGTGAAATAGAAAAAATAGGCTCCAACAGTATGATAAAAGTTGACGTAAGAATAATAGCATCAACAAACAGAGACTTGGAACAAATGGTTAAGCAGGGTACCTTCAGAGAAGACTTATATTACAGGCTTAATGTTGTGCCTCTGAAAGTCCTTCCTTTAAGAGAGAGAAAAAGCAGCATACTACCCCTGGTACAATCTTTTCTTGAGCTGTTTAATAAAAAGTACGGGATGAACAAGGAAATATCAAAGGATGCCTTTAGGTATCTTTATGAATACAGCTGGCCCGGAAATGTGAGGGAGTTGAAAAATCTTTTGGAAAGGGTGATTGTTACAAGCCCTGATGATGTAATAACTTCAAAAGACTTGCCCCTCCATATATTTGAGAACAGTTTTTCAGGTGCTTCGCATGAGGGGAGAACTCTGTCAAGTGCTGTGGAGAGAGTTGAAAAAGAAATGATATTCAATGCATATGAAAAACATAAAAATGTAAGAAAAGCAGCCGAGGAGTTGGGAATAGATCCATCAACATTTGTAAGAAAAAGGAAAAAATATATTTAACGAGTTGCACATATGCAACAAGCAGGCAATTTTGCAACATTGAAAATGCCGTGTTAGAGTGATTTGTCAGCAGATTTGTTTGTTAAAATGCAAACAAGTCTGTTTTTTTTAAAAAAGAAACATAGATAAATGCCCATTCTGTAATGAAATAGAAGTTGGCACAGAAATTGCTAATAAATTAATGATGATATATTTAATATGGAGGTTATCATGAAACAACTGGTTATAAGGCCGCAGTTGCACAAAGTTAGCACATTTAATGAATTTTATGATGAATTTAAAATAAGTGACAGGGATTTGATTCTTACGATTGATCCGGTATATAACACTTATTTGAAAGAAAGAAAAGAAAAGTTTAATGTGGTTTTCCCCGAACATTATGCTTTGGGTGAACCTACTGATGAAATGATCGACAAAATACTTATGGATATTCGAAATATCGAATTTAATCGTGTCATAGCTATTGGCGGAGGAAGTATTGTGGACATTGCCAAACTTTTTGCGTTGAAACAGGCGGAAAAATCCGAAATGCTCTTTATGAGAGAGGTTCCGATAGTTAAGGAAAAGGAATTGATAATAGTGCCCACAACATGCGGCACCGGCAGTGAAGTAACAAATATATCTATAGCCTTGCTTACAAACAAAAAGACCAAAATTGGTCTTGCAGGGGATGAGTTGTTCGCAGATTATGCCGTGATGATTCCGGAGCTTTTGTCTAAGCTTCCATACAAGGTTTTTGTAACAAGCTCTGTGGATGCACTAATACATGCTGCTGAATCCTTTGTGTCTCCGGGAAGTAACAGCTATACTGAGCTGTTCAGCATCAAGGCCATGGAGATGATTATTAAAGGATATGCCGAGGTAATAAACAATGGGCAAGAATATTTCAGGAATATAATTGATGATTTTCTTGTTGCAAGCAATTATGCCGGAATTGCATTTGGAAATACAGGAGTAGGTGCAGTGCATGCAATGTCGTACCCTTTGGGAGGAGTGTATCATGTGCCTCACGGTGAAGCTAATTATCAGTTCTTTATTGAAGTGTTCCGATATTATGAAAATAAAAAGCCCCATGGGAAAATTCAGGAGCTTAAGGAAATTATAGCTTCTGTAATTGGTTGTTCTCAAAAAGATGCTTTTGATGAGCTTGGAAATATGCTTAATAAGCTCCTTATGCTTAAACCGCTGAGAGAATATGGGATGAAGGAAGCGGAAGTTTCAGGTTTTGCAAAAAATGTAATAGATACACAGCAAAGACTTCTTAAAAATAATTATGTGACCTTCACGGAAGAGGATTTGGTCAGTATTTATTCAAAATTGTATTAAAAGAAATTAAAACGGAAAAGGAGTACGTCTATGGGTGTTAATGAATTGGTCAGCGATTTGGTAGTAAATGCAAAAAAGGCACAGGAGGAATTAGCTGGATATACACAGGAGGAATTGGATGCTATAGTTAAGGTTATTGCAAGGACTGTGTATGACAATGCGGAGGAACTTGCGAAGATGGCTGTTGAAGAGACAGGCATGGGTGTATATGAAGATAAGGTAGTTAAAAACATAGGTAAATCTAAAACAATATACAATAATCTTAAGGATAAAAAGACGGTAGGGGTCATAGGAACAGATGAAAAAAGCAGTCTTACGTTTGTTGCCAAGCCAATAGGAGTTGTGGGTGCTGTTACTCCTACAACCAATCCTACTGTAACCCCTATGTGCAATTCTATGTTTGCAATTAAGGGCGGTAATTCCATAATAATCGCACCACATCCCAGATCGAAGAAATGCAGTTCCTACACTGTGGAGCTAATTAATAAGGAATTGAAGGCACAAAATGTTAAGCATCCGGAAAATGCAATACAGATTATAAAAGAGCCGTCAATAGAAATGTCCGGTGAGCTGATGAAAAGCGTTGATGTTGTTCTTGCAACCGGAGGAATGGGAATGGTAAGAGCTGCATATTCCAGCGGAAAGCCCTCCTACGGAGTAGGGGCGGGAAATGTTCAGGTTATAGTTGACAGGGATGTGGATTACGTTGATGCAACTTCTAAGATAATTGCGGGAAGAAAATTTGACAACGGCATTATATGCTCCGGAGAACAGTCTATTATTGCTCCTGAGGAAGTGTATGATGATGTTATGGAAGCAGCCGTCAAAAATGGAGCATTTTATGCTGATGATGATGAAACAGTGGAAAAATTCAGAAGGATTCTGTTTATTGACGGAATAATCAATAAGGATGTTGTAGGTCAGTCTGTTCAGACTATTGCCAAATTGGCCGGAGTAAATGTTCCCTTGAACGCAAAGGTGATAATTCTGAAGGCTTCAGGCATAGGAAATGAGGATGTGCTGTGCAAAGAAAAAATGTGTCCGGTATTATCAGCATTTAAGTATAAGACTTTTGAAGAAGCAGTAAAGATAGCTCAGACAAATCTTAACGTTGAGGGAAGAGGTCATACTGCGGCAATTCACTCCAACAATCAGGAGCATATCGAATATGCAGGCCTAAAGCTTACGATAAGCAGGCTTGTGGTAAATGCACCTTCATCTACAACAGCAGGAGGTTCTCTTGTAAATGGATTTGCTCCTACGACTACATTGGGATGCGGTACCTGGGGGAATAATATAATATCCGAAAATCTTGACTATAAGCATTTGATAAATATTTCAAGGATAGGAAAAGTAATTGAAGGTAAAACACCTCCTACAGATGATGAAATCTGGAGTTGAAGAGGATAAAAATGGAGGAAAAGATAAGAAAGATAATTTCAGAAAAAATAAATCCGGTTCTTGCACAACATTTTGGAGGTGCAGAGCTTGTTGAAATAATAGGGAAAACCGTATATATCAGGATGAATGGAGCATGCGGAGCATGTCCGTCATCACAGATTACTCTAAAAAGCATTATTGAGGCAGCCATAAGGGAAGAAATGCCGGAAATTGAAGAAGTTTGTCTATATCAGGGCGTCAGTGATGACATGATCGACTTCGCAAAAAAGTTAATTAAAAGTGAAAGGGATAAAGAATCAGCGCATTAATTAAATAGATAATTAAAGATATTGAATAACAAAATACTAAATAAAGGGAGATATTATGGCACTTATGACAGGTAAAGAATATATTGAGAGTTTAAGGAAATTGAAAACAAGAGTATACATCATGGGAGAAAGAGTTGAAAATTTCGTTGATCATCCACTGGTGAGACCTTCGATCAATTCTGTCGCAATGACCTATGACTTGGCATTAGATCCTGAGTACGAGGATCTTATGACAGCAACATCAAATTTAACAGGTAAAAAAATTAACCGTTTCTGCCATCTGCATCAAAGCACTGAGGATTTGGTTAAAAAAGTTAAAATGCAAAGATTGCTTGGACAAAAAACAGCATCATGCTTCCAAAGATGTGTAGGTATGGATGCATTTAATGCAATCTGGTCAACTACATATGAAACAGACCAGAAGTATGGTACAAATTATCATGAAAATTTCAAAAAATATTTGGAATATGTACAGGAAAATGACTTAACTATTGACGGAGCAATGACAGATCCTAAGGGAGACAGAGGTTTATCTCCAAGTCAGCAGTCAGATCCGGATATGTATGTGCATATAGTTGAAAAGAGAGTAGATGGAATAGTAGTCATAGGAGCAAAAGCTCATCAGACAGGTGCAATAAACTCTCACGAGCATCTGATTATGCCTACTGTGGCAATGAAGGAAGAAGATAAGGCATATGCAGTGTCATTTGCAGTTCCTTCTGACGCAGAGGGCGTATTTATGATTTACGGAAGACAGTCATGTGACACAAGAAAGCTTGAAAAGAATGCGGATATTGATTTGGGAAACAAAAATTTCGGTGGTCAGGAAGCACTTGTTGTATTTGATAATGTATTTGTTCCGTGGGATAAAGTGTTTCTGTGCGAAGAATATGATTTTTCCGGTATGATGGTTGAAAGATTTGCGGGATATCACAGACAGAGCTACGGAGGATGTAAGGTTGGAGTGGGTGATGTGCTTATTGGCGCTGCCGCATTGGCAGCAGATTACAACGGTGCGGCAAAAGCATCTCATGTAAAAGATAAGCTTATCGAAATGACACATCTCAATGAAACCCTTTACTGCTGCGGTATTGCATGTTCAGCTGAAGGGAGCAGGACTTTGGCAGGCAACTATTATATTGATAACCTGCTGGCAAATGTATGTAAACAAAATGTAACCAGATTCCCTTATGAAATAGTGAGATTGGCTGAGGATATTGCCGGAGGTCTCATGGTTACCATGCCGTCACAGGCAGACTTTGAATCTCCTGAAATCGGAGAATATTGTAACAAATATTTACGTGGAAAAGCTGACATTTCAACTGAAAACAGGATGAGAATACTGAGGTTCATAGAAAATATGTGTCTGGGCTCTTCGGCTGTGGGTTACAGAACAGAGTCAATGCACGGAGCTGGCTCACCTCAGGCTCAGAGAATCATGATAGCAAGACAGGGAAACTTGGAATACAAGAAAGAGCTTGCAAAGAAAATTGCAGGAATTAAAGAGTAAATAAGGTAAGGGCAGGAATAAATTCGAGGATTTGTTTCTGCACATATTCAATAAAATATATATGAAAAGAGTTGGTGTGATGGATTGGAAGGAATTATATAAACAGAAACTGACTACTGCAGAAGAAGCAGTTAAGCATATACCCTCAAACTGCAGGGTAGTTACAGGTCACGCTGCCGGAGAACCTACAGTCGTAGTTGATGCCATGACAGCAAATTATATGCAATATGAAAATGTTGAGGTTGTCCACATGGTTGCTATGGGAAGCTGCGGATATTGCAGACCTGAGATGAAGGGTCATCTGAGGCATAATGCGCTTTTTGTGGGCGGAGGAACCAGAGAAGCTGTGAATGACGGAAGAGCAGACTTTTCCCCAACCTTTTTTTATGAGGTTCCAAGGCTGTTCAAAACAGAATTGCCTGTGGATGTTGCCTTGATTCAGGTTTCACCACCGGATAATCACGGATACTGCAGCTATGGCATATCCTGTGATTTTACAAAGCCTGCGGCAGATTGTGCAAGACTGATAATAGCACAGATAAATGACCAGATGCCCAGAACATTTGGGGACAATTTTATCCATGTATCGGATATTGATTACATCGTCGAAGTATCAGAGCCATTGCTGGAACTTCAGCCTCCCGAAATAGGAGAAGTGGAAAGAGCAGTTGGAAAGTACTGTGCCGAGCTGATAGAGGACGGCTCTACGCTTCAGTTGGGAATAGGAGCGATACCAGATGCGGTTCTTTTATCCTTAAGGGATAAAAAAGACTTGGGAATTCATTCGGAAATGTTTTCTGACGGAGTGGTAGAACTTTACAACATGGGAGTTATCAACAACAGTAAAAAATCAATACACAAGGGCAAAATGGTGGTTACATTTTTGATGGGTACAAAAAAACTATATGAATTTGTAAATGATAACCCTGAGGTTGAAATGTATCCTGTTGACTATGTAAATGATCCTATGGTTGTTATGAAAAATAAAAAGATGGTGTCAATAAATTCATGTCTTCAGGTTGACCTTATGGGACAAATTTGTGCAGAGTCCATAGGCTTGAAACAGTTTAGCGGTGTGGGAGGACAGGTTGACTACATAAGAGGAACTGCCATGTCGGAGGATGGAATATCCATAATAGCAATGCCTTCAACGGCATCAAAAGGAAAGCTTTCAAGAATAGTACCTGTATTAGATAGTGGAAGTGCGGTTACAACTTCAAGAAACGACGTACAATACATTGTCACCGAGTACGGAATTGCAAACCTGAAAGGCAAAACGCTGAAACAGAGAGCAGAGGCCTTGATAAAAATAGCACACCCTGATTTCAGGGAAGATCTGTCAAAGGAATATGAGAGCAGATTTAACGGAAAATAGGTACTATATAACGAATGTTTTTGCAAATACTGCAAAAACATTCGTTTTTGTATTTTTTGCGCAGTGTATTGTTTTTTTGTACACATGAGATATAATAAGTAGCATCCGTCCTTAATGTAAGGGCTTATCAACAGCTGTGTACAGTAATAAGTTACGGGACAGATGAAAAGTATTTTTATATTGCTAATAATTTTAAAATATTATACAATAAACTTAGCAAACTTATAAGAAAATAATAATTTATAGGTGATAGGAACTGACAGGAGTTACAACAGGGTTACATACAGTCAACAGATATAGTGACTATATCCTGAAAAATGAGAATAGTGTTTCTTCGGAACATCAAGATGAGATAGTGATGCCGAGAATAAATGGCGAAGAAAAAGAGAAGTACAAGAAGTGCTGTGGAAAAGATGCATAAGAACAACCCGATATGGAGATGATTAAATGGAAAAGTTGAATGAATTATTCTGGTCCATGAAAAAAGAAGATATTTTTTCTGCACTGGACACTTCAGAGGAAGGTCTGACAAATGGTGATGCGGCAGAACGCATCAGAAAAAACAGACAAAATTCATACGGTACTAAAAAAAACAATGGTGTTGTTAAGCTTTTACTGGCTCAATACAAAAGTCCTATAATAATTATTCTAATTTTTGCCACAGGGCTTTCATATATTTTTCATGATACAAGTGATGCGGTAATAATAATGACTATTGTAATACTCAGCGGACTTTTGAGTTTCTGGCAGGAATACGGAGCTAACGATGCTGTCAGCAAGCTTTTAAAGACGGTAAAAACAAATGTTGTGGTTCTTAGAGACAGAAGTCCCCAGGAGGTAGGAGTAGATGAGGTAGTCCCGGGGGATGTTGTAATACTCAGAGCCGGTGCGGTGGTTCCGGCAGATTGCATTATAATTGAATCAGATTCATTGAATGTGGATGAATCAACTTTGACAGGAGAGACATTTCCTGTTGAAAAGCAGGCGGAGATCCTTTCAGCGGATACACCAATGAACAACAGAATAAATTCATTGTGGATGGGAACACACGTGATAAGCGGAACTGCAAAGGCTTTGGTTGTAATGACAGGAAAAGATACAGAGTTCGGCAAAATTTCAGAGAGGCTAAAATTAACGCCTGACGAAACCGACTTTGAAAAGGGAATACGAAAATTCGGATATTTTTTAATGGAAGTAACATTGATATTAGTTATTGTAATATTTGCATTGAATGTATTTTTTAAACGTCCTGTGCTGGATTCTTTCATGTTTTCTCTGGCGCTTGCGGTAGGTCTTACACCACAGCTTCTTCCTGCTATAATAAGTATAAACCTTGCCCACGGTGCAAAAACTATGGCGGGAAAAAAGGTAATAGTCAAGAAACTTGCTTCTATTGAGAATTTCGGTAGTATGGATGTGCTGTGTTCTGACAAGACAGGAACATTAACAGACGGCTCGGTTAAAATACATGCTGCTGTTGATGCAAATGGAAATCCAAGCGAAAAAGTGTTTTTATATGCATATATTAATGCGTATTTTGAATCCGGATACATAAATCCCATAGATGAAGCTATACGGCAACACCGGTCTATAGATATGAAGGATTATATCAAGCTTGATGAGCACCCATATGATTTCATAAGAAAAAGGCTGAGCATAATGGTTGTAAATACTTCTGAAAATCAGGATAACAACTTTATGGTTTCTAAAGGGGCTCTTAAAAACATACTGGATGTTTGTACTAAGGCTGAAACTGAAAATGGAAGTATTGTTGACATAAATCAGGTATACACAGATATCGAAAACAGGTTTAAAGAGTTCAGTCAAAAAGGTTACAGAACATTAGGCATAGCATATAAAAATATATCAAAAAGATCAACTATAGAAGATGAGCTTGAATCTGACATGATTTTTTTGGGATTTATAACATTGTTTGACCCTCTTAAGGAAAATATTGCAGCTACCATAGGGAGCTTGAAAGATTACGGTGTTTCTTTAAAAATAATTACAGGAGACAACAGGCTTATTGCTGAAAATATAGTGTCCCAAATGGGTTACAGCAATATGAAAATTCTTACAGGCTCGGAAATTCACGCTATGAGTGACGGAGCACTTATGAAAAGGGTTGGGGAAACGTCTGTTTTTGCAGAGGTTGAACCAAATCAAAAAGAGAGAATTATAATAGCCCTTAAAAAATCCGGAAGCATTGTGGGGTATATGGGTGATGGCATAAATGACGTTTCGGCTCTGCATGCAGCTGATGTCAGCATTTCTGTAGACAGTGCCGTTGATGTTGCCAAGGAAGCGGCAGATATAGTATTGATGGAAAAAAATCTTGAGGTTTTAGTTGATGGAATAAAGGCAGGAAGAATAACTTTTGCAAATACAATTAAATATGTATTTATGGCAACCAGCGCTAATTTCGGCAATATGTTCAGTATGGCAGGCGCCTCAATATTTTTACCGTTTCTGCCGCTCCTTCCCAAGCAGATACTTGTTACAAATTTATTGACGGATCTGCCCGAAATGACTATTGCAACCGACTCTGTTGATGATGAAATGATAATGAGTCCGAAACGCTGGGATATTGACTTCATCCGTAAATTCATGCTTACCTTTGGGTTCATAAGCTCTGTATTTGATTTTATCACCTTTATTGTTCTAAGATATGTGGTTTTTGCGTCAGAAGCGCAATTCAGGGCAGGATGGTTTATAGAATCTGTTGTATCAGCAGCTTTCATTGTAATGGTTATAAGAACCAGGCAGCCATTTTACAAGAGTACTCCAGGTAAGTATCTGCTTATTACTACCATTTGCACTGCAGCCGCATCCGTAATTATTGCACTTACACCTCCACTGGAGAAATTATTAGGATTTGAGGCTGTGGATGCATGGGTTCTCGCAGCTATTGCAGCAATAATTATTGTGTATATTTTCACTGCGGAGGCTGCAAAAAGAGTATTTTATAAAATTACAGATAAACCGAAGCGTTAGTATAGTAAAAATTGTTCAATAAATCCCTCATAAGAATTGAATTAATATACTCTTGAGGGATTTATCATGAAGCCCGTATCATTACTTTCACGGTGTCTCTGTTATTGCCCATAAAAAAATAAAGATAATGTGTGAAAATTAAACTGCAAAAAAATTATTATTTAAAAAAGTAATAATTTTTTTTGCAGTAATTTATATTTTATCTGCGTTATAATATATGAACGGAAAGGAGGGGAGATATGGAAGGGGAAAGCTTGCTGATTAAAGAATCCATCGATGGCAGTGAGAAGGCTTTTGCCGAGTTAGTCAATATTTATAAAAATTATGTTTTTGCAATTATATTAAATTTTATTAAAGACTACGGAGAGGCAGAAAATGTTGCACAGGAAGTGTTCATACAAATCTATATCTCGCTTCCCACCTATGATAGTGACAATTTTAAGGCTTGGATAGGTAAAATAGCTGCAAACAAGTCCATTGACTGGCTGAGAAGGAAGAAATCTAAATTTCGGGAGGAAGCGGTTGAAAATACAATAGATTTAATAGACAGCCGGATTTCAGACAAAGACAGCCCTGAAATGTCTGCGATTCGGAAAGAAAGGAAAGAAATTCTTTTCAAAGCTATAAATAATATGCCGGAAATCTACAGAGATGCTATTGAAAAGTTTTATTTCCAGGAAAAAACTTACGAAGTGATTGCCGGGGAAGAGAATGTTTCTGTAAAGACAATTGCGTCAAGGCTTTACAGGGCAAAGATATTATTAAAGGAGAAATGGAGGGAAGAAAATGAAGCACTATGATTACATTGAGTGGTTACTATATAAAAATGAAATGCTGTCAAAAGAAAAGTCAGAAGAGATGAAAGAGCATTTATATGGCTGTGATACGTGTATGGAAATTTTTCTGTCCCTAATTGATGAAAACGAAGAGGAAACAGCCGGAGAAATAATATCTGACGATTTTACTTCTAAGGTTTTGAATAATACTCCAAAAGCAAACAAAAGAAATCCAGAAGTAAAGCAAAACAAGCAAAACAAACAAAACAGGAAGACATTTTATTATCAGTTCGGCTATTATGCGGCAGTAGCGTCCGTAACCATAATTTTAACTCTCAGCGGGCTATATACCAATTTGGTGGATGCGGTGCCGAAGCTTACTGATTCCATACAAATAACAGAAGAGAGTTCAAATTTAATAGCGGATTTATCAAATAGTATTGTGAATTCAACATCAGGGTTTTTATTCAGCATTGAAAATTTTGATAGAAATAACGGGAGGAATGAATGATGGGAGACAAGAACAAATTTGTGGCGGTTGTATTATCTGTGGTACCGGGGTTATCACATTTTTATATCGGATTGAAGGGAAGAGGAATGATATTCTTCATTTTGCTCATTGTGGGAGTTATAGGCGGCATAGGTCTGTCTGCGTTGTCAGGTCAGGAAGCCTTCCTGTTCCTTACAATTATAGGATATCTTGTTTTGTGGCTTATTGCACTGATAGATGTGTTTTCAGCATGGAGGAGTATTGAGGCAAATCAGATGTACAATAATCCTGAAATGCCCGGCAGCATACCGGATAAAAAACTGAACAGAAAGAGTACTGCCCTTGCACTGTCAGTTATGCCGGGAGCAGGACACATGTATCTGGGATATCAGAAAAAAGGATTGCTTATAATGGGCACATTTCTGTTTTCTATATTTTTTATGGGATGGCTGGGGATATCAATGCTTTTGTTTCTTCTCCCACTCATATGGTTTTACAGCTTCTTTGATGCAATGCATATAGCAGACGGTTCTCAGGACGAGGTAAAAAATCAGGATTTAACTCTTCCAGACATAAAACCAGAATGGATTGGCTTTGCTTTAATAGGTATAGGTGTGCTGACTTTAGCGGAACGAATACTGTTTCCCCTTATCGATTATCGAATACGCCAATATGTACAAACAACTATTGTATCCTTAATCTTTATTTTAGGCGGAATATTTATGCTGATGAAAAATAAGAGAAGTGGGTTTGTTGATGAAGCAGAAGAGGAAGAAGAGGAAGACCGGGGAAAAGAAGAGAAAGAGGAAGGAGACAATACAGATGAAGATTAAACGAGTCGGAACCATCTCAATGGGCATAGTTCTGATAGCATTCGGAGTAATATTATTTCTCTCACAAATTAATAAATTTTCTGCTCTTAACATGGTGTTGAAAATATGGCCCGTAATATTAATACTGCTGGGTCTGGAAGTCTTATGGTACAGATATTCCTCAAGGGGCGAAGATGTGGTAATTAAATATGATTTCTTCAGCATTATATGCATATTTATGGTGCTGATTGTGAATATAGGAATATTTGCAATCAATGAGAGCGGCATAATGAATAGAATTCAGGCAGAAGTTATGTCTTCAACCTATGATATGGATATGGTCATTGATGAATATGAAGTTGATGAAGGTATAAATAAAATAATTATCGGTGATGTAAATAATATGGTTGTCAGGTCAACTTCTGATAAAAAAATAAGCGGCATAGGCAAATTGAATGTTTATGCCACAGGCAAGGCGGAAGCAGATGAACTGGTAAAGCTGAACAGCATCAGGTATGAAATATCCGGGAACACCCTGTATATTTACACACCGGATAACAGAAAGGATAATAATTATTCACATTTGAGATATCTTGAAATTTTCCTGCCCGGGGATATTGATGTTGAAGTTATAAATAGCGGAAACCTGGATTTAGTTTTTAATGGGTTCAGCAACAACTGGAATCTTGACAGAGTTAATAATGTGAACATCAGACTTGATAAAGTTTCAAGTGTTGCCGTCAAGGCATTTGTAGAATCTTTAGATTATCTAAGCGGAAATATAAAATGGTCCTTTGATAATTTTGGAGAGTATGTAAACGGTGAGGGTGCCAATGTAATAAACATCCTCAACGGCAGAGATGTGACAGTGAATGAAGTATAGAGCCTCAGGGCTCTTTTTTTAATGTAACAAGGGTATTGTAATATCCGTTCTATACATATATAATAAAAAATAACATATATTTATTTATTTGAACAGTGGAATAATGATAGAATTGTGCTGTAAATGAAAGGAACATTATGGAGTTGCAAATTAAAATAGTACTGATTGTTATGCTTTTTATAATATTAATCAGCATACAGTACACACTGAACAAAATACTTATGGCTCTTAGGGAGATAAGAGCAATACTGCTTATAAAAAAGGAAAAAAAAGAATAAATTTGAGGTATTCAACCATAATAATCTTATAACATATGGAGGTTATCATGGCTGAAAAAAAGTTAAGGAAAGAAAAAAAGAAAAAAGAGCTTACGGCTGATGATTTGATGAAGCTGGAAATTGCAAAGGAATTAGGGCTGATGGACAAAGTCGAAGAACTTGGATGGGGAGGACTTACAGCCAAGGAAACAGGCAGAATCGGCGGATTGATGACTGCCAAGAAAAAACAAAGGAAGAAATAAAATGCTTAACAAAAGCTATAAGAGCTATACAGAGTTCTCAGAAATATATGATTTGCTCATGGATGATGTGGATTACAATAAATGGACATCATTTATAGTCAATAAGATCAATAAAACAGAAACTAAAAAGATTCTTGAGGCGGCTTGCGGCACAGGAAGCATAACCCGGCTGCTGGCGGCAGAAAATTACAGGGTTACCGCCTTTGACCTGTCTCAGGACATGCTTATGAGAGCTTACGAGAAACTGGGCAGAAGCCCCGGTGTCAAACTTCTGAACCTTGACATGACAGATTTTAAAATAGACGACAGGTTTGATGCTGCCATATGCTGCTGTGATGGAATAAATTATCTTGACGGAAATCAGGTGAGCAAGTTTTTTAATAGTGTTTACAATCATTTAAATAATAATTCGAAGTTTATTTTTGATATGAGTACAGAATATAAATTTAAAAGCATGTTTAATGATACCTATGTTTATGATGATGGAGAAATTTTTTATGTCTGGGAAAATGAAATGGACGAGTCAGACAATACTGTGAACATGGAAATAAACTTTTTTGTAAGAGATGCATCAGATAAATATGTGAGAATCAATGAAGTTCAGACACAATATATACATTCCTCAGAAATGGTAATAAAGCTTTTAAGTGAAGCAGGTTTCAAGGATATTGAAGCTTATGACGATTACAGTGACAGGAAATTGATCGAAAAATCTTTGCGGGCAGTTTTTTGTGCGACTAAAAAATAATATTATTCAGAATTAGAAAGGGAAATTTATGGATTACATACTAAGGGCAATAGATAAAAAACAGACGTTCAGGCTGTTTATGGTTAAATCCACCAACACGGTTGAGGAAGCAAGAAAGCGCCACAACACAACACCTACGGTTTCAGCAGCTTTGGGGAGGACTCTTACCGCAGGTCTCATGATGGGATATATGATGAAAAACGAAAATGACAGGCTTACAGTCAATATAAACGGAGGAGGTCCCATAGGAACAATCTTGACTGTATCAGACAACAGCGGACACATTAAAGGCTATGTTGATAATCCCAATGTGGATTTGCCACTTAAAGCAAATGGTAAATTGGATGTAGGCGGAGCCGTCGGTACAGACGGAAAGGTTACGGTTATGATGGATTTGGGATTAAAGGAGCCATATGTAGGAAGTACGGACATAGTCACAGGTGAAATAGGTGAAGACATAGCCATGTATTATTGGCTGTCAGAACAGCAGAATTCTGCGGTGGCATTGGGAGTACTGGTTGATACGGATTACAGCATTAAATCCTCAGGGGGCTTCATAGTGCAGACACTTCCGTTTATTGAAGATGAAGATTTGGATAAGCTTGAAAGCACATTGAACAGTCTTGCATCAGTTTCCGATTATTTTGATAACGATGATGATGTTGAGGAAGTGGCAAAAAGGATATTTTCTGATTTTGATATTGAAATAACTGACAAGATACCCGCTGAATTCAGGTGTGACTGTTCAGAAGAGCGAATGGAGCGGGCTCTTATGACCATAGGTAAAGATGACCTGAAGCAGCTTATAGAGGAAGATGGAAAAATAGAAACAGTCTGCCATTTCTGCAATGAAAAATATATGTTTGAAGAGGATAAGCTGAAAAATATTCTGAAGTATATTGAAAAATAGCGGTGGGTTAAGTTTAATCAAAACCAGCATATTATGTGAAAATAATTATGATTTTAGATTCAGTGATGAACAATGAGATAGCTAATGTTCATCACTGGATTTTTTTATGCATGCTTCATATAATAAATAATTGGTGGCTAAGGCTGAAAATACTGTATTTTATTAGGACTGATAAAATGGTATAATTAATTATTAATATTTAGGAGCAGTTTTTATGAATCCATACATACCAACAAAAAAACCACGTTATGTACTAATTGATTACAGAGCCGGCGAAGAAATTTTAAATTATTTAAAAAAATTAAATATAGAACCAATAAGAACAATAAAATGTACCGAATTGCAGGAGCCTGTGAGCGGTCACCCTGATATGGTAATCCATCCGGTTGATTACAAAACCTTTATAGTCGCTCCAAATGTATTTGATTATTACAGAAATGTTTTAGAGGACAAAGGAATAAAAGTTATTAAAGGTGGAAAAACTCTATGTAGAAACTATCCCGAGGATATAGCATATAATGTAGCAAGAATAGGGAGATATGCTGTGCATAACCTGCAGCATACAGACCAGGTTTTAAAATATTATTTGGAAGAAGCAGGCATTGAATTTATTCATGTAAATCAAGGATATTCCAAATGTTCGGCTGCAGCTGTAGGTGAAAACAAGGCTTTGACATCGGATGTCCGGATTCATGAAACACTCAAATCATATAATATAGACTGTATGTATATAAATCCCAAGGCAGTATACCTTAAAGGCTACGACTATGGATTTATAGGAGGCTGTGCAGGTTTAATCAGTGAAAAAATATTCTTGTCAACAGGAAAAATTCTTGATGAGAATATTTTAAACACATTAAAAAAATTTATCCAGTCAGCAGGGTATATATATGATGAAGCTTCAAGTGGGCAAATAATAGATTTGGGATCTCTGATACCGATAATATAAACCTCCCTAAAAGAGAGGAGTTGACTAGAGTGGAGCTTTTATCATTAGAGTTAAATGAAAATGAAAATCATGAAATGTTTAATAATATAAAAATTATCACAAATATGGAAGAAAGTGATATAAATATAGAAATAGTTTCCTCGGATGAAGGAAATATACGAATAAGATATTTTACAGATGACAAAATAAACAAAAGGGAATACATTGAAAAGATAATTGCAAAGATTACAAAGCTTCTGATTGAATATACAAAACTTGAAAGTATAAATTTTTTAAAAGAAAACTATTGTTATTTTGATGAAGCTGAATTATCCGCAATAATTGAAGATATAGAAGATGAAATAGATAACGATGTAAAAATTCAGCTTATAATTAAAAACAAATTCAAGGAAATTTCAGAAAGGTCAAATCTGATAAATTTAAATGGGTTTATAAACTTCAGGCTTAAGTTCATAAAGTTGTATTCTGCTCAGATTGTTGAAAGGTGCATAGACAGCTATCTTATGAAAAGAGATTACATGGATTTTATAAGCATTATAAAGCTTATTTCTGATGCAGATGAAACAAGTTATGATGTGGTAAATGTAATCTGCAACAATAAGACGCTTCAGGTCTATGACAATAATATGAAGAAATTGACTTACATCAGTAACGAAGAATTTGCTGCCGAGCTGAATAATAAAGTGGCGTATAATGAGACTGTTATCAATATACTTCTGAGCGTGTCACCAAAAAAAATAATACTTCATGAAGCAAATTTGAATAATGGGAATAAAGAGGTACAAAATACAATAGAAATAATCAAAAAGATTTTCGAAGGTAAAATTGAAATTTGCAGCGGCTGCAAATATTGTAACCTGCTGCAGTAGTGCAAGTATTCGCAGGCTCTTGAAACAGGAAAAACTGCACACTTTTTCAAGAACCTGCAGATTTAAAGCTAATGGGGTCATTTATTTAAGGAAACGATAAGGTTATAATAATAAAATAATATAAAAGGGAATAAAGGGAGGAATACATATGTCATTTTTAGTATTTACAACATTGATTATTGTTACGGTTACAACAACGATTCATTTGCTGAGTATAAAAGAAGCAGAAGCAAACAGTGAGAATTAATTCGACTAACAATTAGAGCTGTTATCAGAACCCGGAAGTGTGCATTAGCATACTTCCGGGTTTTTAGTCTACGGAGCGTGGATTATTTTTTTTATTTTTAAAGTATATAATAGCACTGAGGTGAAAAGAATGGATATGAAAAGAAAAAAAGAGCTTTTGGAAATATATAAAAACAGGAAGCCTGAAATGGGTGTGTTTTCATACCGCTGCAAGGAAACGGGGGATGCATTCTTAGGCATATCGAAGGATACAAGGGCGGACTTTAACAGTGCAAACGCAAAATTGGCGTCAAATATGCACCCTAATAATCAATTGCAGGAGCTTTGGAATAAGTATGGACGTGAAGGCTTTGAAATGTCAGTTATAAAAATACTGAAATATGATGATCCAAACGAAGACCACACAGAAGAATTAGAAAAATTAAGAGAGGAATGTCTTGCCTCTGATCCAATGGCAAGGAGGATATGGAAATGAATGAGAAGATTGTTATTGAATCAAAGGACTATGACCGCATTGATGGAAGAAATGCTTACCAATCCACTATAAAACGTATAACATTGGGAGAGCCCATGTTGGAAGAAAATAAAAAGATGCAGATTGCCGCACAGCTATGGAAAACAGGTACAGATGATGAATTGATTCTGGCAGAAGAGCTGCCTGTTCACCAGGTATTTGACCTGATAATATTATTATCCAGGACGCTGCTTTACTTCAAGGAGGCATACCGTCTCCCTCTTTTATATGATCCCGAAAAACCAACGGTGGATAGAATAGGAGTGCAGGGCGGAGTATTACCGGTTGAGATTTGCACAGATAACGAAAACATCAATGAGGATATCAGGGAATTTGCCCAGAGCCTGAATGATTTAGGAGAACTGATCGGAGAGCGTCAGCGTACGCTTATCCGTATTTTAGATGAATTGGAGTTGTATTAAAATGAATCAAAATTGTATTTTGTCACCGAAAAGACGATTGACAGATATAGAGCAGTCACTTGTGTGGCAAAAACCGTCTTCACACATAGACAGCGAAGCAGAAGAGCGCATATATAGTGAGGTGGTAAGAAACTGGAATAGTGGAGAAATGAAAATCAGTACAATTTTATTAGAGGGAGATGCAGGTTCGGGGAAAACCCAGATTGCAAAAGCTCTGTCTGCTGATTTTAACCTTCCCTATACAAAAGTAACCTGCTTTGCAGATATGGATAAATCTGATGTGTTAGGTTCCATACTTCCGGTATTGTCTGAAAATGATGAATCAGATGAATCTAATGGGATTGAATACAAATATTATCCCTCGGAAATCGTCCGTGCCTATGAAAATGGGTGGTTATTGGAAATTCAGGAACCTACCGTTATTCGTGACGCCGCTGTGTTGATGTCTCTTAATTCTGCGTTGGAACCGGATGGCAGCTTAAATTTGCCGACTCGCATTGCACGGCGCCATCCGGATTTTATTGCTGTTATTACAACAAACAGGGGATACAACGGATACCGTCCGCTAAATGAAGCCTTGCGTGACAGAGTTCAACATGCTGAAAAATTGGATCTTCCATCTAAGGAGGTTATGATGGAACGAGCTAATGCCAAGACAGGATATAAAAATGAAAATGTCCTTTCACTTTTGGCCGATACGATTATATTGCTGGATGAAACGGCAAGGGCAAATGCAATCAAGGGTGTTGCAGGCATGCGCTCATACATTTTTTGGGTTGATGCAGTGGCAGGCGGTGCGTCCATACGCAGTTCATTACGCTACAAGGTGCTTTATAAAATTACCACAGACCCACAGGAGCTGGCTATTTTGGAACAGGCATTGTCAAGTCATGGACTGATTGATAAACTTGGAGAATCAGATATTATGCCTAATATCACTTCGTCGGGAGATAATACAGAAATTATGGAACTCAATATTTCTGAGAATGGTGAATATGAAGCTGAAGCAGATAAACCCGGCAATAGCGCAATAGGTATGAGGAAGTCAGCAGACAGTGAGGGTCATACGGATATTAGCAGTGATAAAACTACTGAGGTTTCAAGCAATGACAATGGGGAAAATGGTACTCCATTTTATCACGAGCTTGATAAACCTGTTACAGATGAAGAAAAAAGAGAATTTCGCAAAAAATTAAATAAGGAAGCACGAAAAAGCGTTCAGGGGAGTTGTCATGAAAAAATTAAGCTTATAGTACATCGTCCCGAAGCCACAGCTCAGGACAGGGAAGAGTACAACAGAATGGCTGCCGAATTGCATCCGGTCATTATGGAATTAATCCGTAAAACAAATCCTCTTTTAGAGTATGAGCTTTCATCCGAATTTGCGAAATCACGGCTTTACGGGACAAAATTCTGTGCAGAAAAAACAGCTTCTGCGGATTTTCGCATATTTGCCCGCAAGCGTCCTCCGGAAGAAGAGCCTTCTCTTGCGGTTGCTTTAAGAATAGATGAATCAGCATCTATGTCTGCCTTTGGGCGCCTTGATGCTGCAAGACAGGCTGCTGTAGCATTGTATGAATTTTGTAGCGGTTGCGGTATTCCAATAATGGTTTACGGAGATACAGCAGATCGTTCCAGAATGGAGCAAATGTCCGTTTATGCATACGTGGATTTTGAAAGCAAAGATGCGGATGATAAATATACTCTTATGAATATTCAGGCACGCAGCAATAACCGTGACGGAATGGCACTGCGCATTATAGGTGACAGACTGATTAATGCTCCCCAAAAAACTAAACTGATCATAAGCATCAGTGATGGACAGCCTAAAGCCATGCCTAATTATTCAGGTGAACAGGCAGCTCGTGATATGAAGGAAACATTGCAGGAATATCGCCGTAAAGGAATTCAGTTTCTGGCTGCCGCTATCGGCCAGGACAAAGAGGATATACGTGAGCTGTACGGATCCGAAAACACATTGGACATAGATGACTTGAGGAATCTTCCTGCAAGATTGGTACAAATTATAGCAAGATTTCTTTAAATATGTTATACTAAGCAGAAAGGAGGCGGAGACATGGACTGTGTTAAAATAGGAAAATTGATTTTTAAATTGCGAAAAGAAAAAAATCTCACTCAGAAAAACATTGCAGATGCATTAGGTATTCAAAGTAAGACTGTTTCAAAATGGGAATGCGGGTTAGGGTGTCCGGATCTGTCCCTGTGGCCTGACTTATCTGCCATTTTGGGTGTTGACATGAAGCAGATGATGGAAGGCGAAATTACACCAAACAAGCCTGACAGCGGCAACATTGAAAAGGTGCGATTTTATGTATGCCCTTCCTGCGGGAATATCTTAGTCAGCACAGGAAGTGCGTCCATCTTTTGCTGCGGCAGGCAATTGGAATATCTCTTGCCTTCAGATGCATCTTCTGCGCCCAAAATCACAGTGGAAGAAATGGATACAGACTACTATGCTACTCTTGATCATCCTATGACCAAGGAGCATTATATATCCTTTGTAGCCGCCGTAAAAAATGACAGAGTATTTTTAAACCGTTTGTATCCGGAACAAAACCCCACATGCAGAATTCCCATAACCATAGGAGGCAAGCTGTATGTTTACTGTATAAAACACGGATTATCGGTGTATTCTGATGTTATATAAAAACCTCTTGTCAGATCTTTTGTCCTATATACATGGCGTGTTCGGAATAGCTTAAAAACTCTTCTCTTTCGCATAGCTGCTCTGCAATGTCTATCCATTTGTCCGTTACTATTTGAGTTTGATTGAGTAAATTCAGTTCACAAGGAGCAAGTATGCTTTCCTGACCGAAAAGGTGCTTCTTTTTGAGATTAAATCTGTTCATAAATGGTATAATGCACTTTTGGTCAATAAAAAATGCTTTTGTAAATGCATCTCCTGCGTAGGATTTTCCCTTTAAAACTGCGTCGATAAAAACCTCTTCATTTTCAAAAAGCAGCATTTCAGGAGAGTTTTTCATTCCAAAGATCATTCCGGAAAACATAAGGATAAAAGAAACATATATCATACCTCTGTCTTTAAGCAAGGATATGGCTTCGTTTAAAGCTTTGATTCTGTCATCTTCTTCGAGCAGATGATACATTGGACCCATTACAAATATATGGTCAAATTCTCCCGTTATAAATTTACTTACCTCTCTTGCATCACACGAAACGGCCTTAATTTTGGCATTAAGTTCTTTAGCTTTTTCAAGAGCAAATTTTACATTTTCAGTGGACAAATCAACAAGAGTGACATCACAGCCCCTTTGTGCATAGTAAATAGAATATCTCCCGGGACCACCGCCTATATCCAGAATTTTGTCACCATGCTTGATATGTCTGTCCATCATTTTTGTAGTTATTTCAAATTCAAAAGGATGCCTTTCAAGCCTGTCCCACTCATATTGTACATCACTATCATAATGCTCCTGAACGATACGTATGCAATCTTCCATACTTATCCCCTTTATAAGATTTTTGAAATTCTACCGCAAATTATCGTGACAGTCAACATAAATTTAATGATTATGGAATTCAAATAATGAATATTTTATGACTTATGATTTCAAAACTTAATATAAAAGATATTTTCATAGATGAAGCTCATAAATTACAATAACAGCACATAGGTTTTAAAGTCTGTGTGCTGTTATTTAACAAAACATCAAGTTTTTTATTCTGCCATTATTTCAGTCCATCTTTGGGTGTATAGATCTATGAATTCTTTTGGATCTCTGAACATTTCCATTTTATCGATATCTTCCTTTGGAATATTGAAAGCATGATTGTTCAGCAGCTCTTCATCAACCTGTTTTAAGGCTTCTGTTTGAACTGTTGAATAGCCAACCTCATCAATGTCTTTTAAAGTTGCCTCTGTTGAACATAAAAAATCAATGAATTTTTCTGCCATTTCCTGATTCTTGGCGTTGGATGGAACGAACATGGCATCAATCCATATATTGCTGCCTTCTTTCGGAATAACAAAATCAAGGTTTTCATTTTCTGCCATTGCAGAAACAGCTTCACCTGACCACACCAGAGCCATATCCGCTTCTTCCGCAATCATAATTTCCGGAGCGCCGTCCGTAATATAGGCCATTACGAGAGGTCGTTGTTTTATAAGCAGAGCTTTTGCTTCATCTAATTCATCCTCGTTGACTGTGTTAAGGGAATAGCCCAATAATTTAAGTGCTGCCGCAAACGCATCTCTTTGAGAATCCATCATTATTATTCTTTTTTCATGATTTTGGTCCCAAAGCATTTCCCAGCTTTTAGATGATGCATCCACAGTGTTTTTATTGTACAGTATCCCCAATGTTCCCCAGAAATAAGGGACTGCATATTTGTTTTCAGGGTCGTAAGGCTGGTTTTTAAATGTTTCATCTATATATTTATAGTTTGGTATGTTGTCATAATTTAATTTATTGACCATTCCTTCGTTTATCATGCGTTCAACCATATATTCGCTGGAAATTATCAGGTCGTAGTTAGAAGCTCCCGCTTTTGCTTTAATGTACATTTCTTCCGGAGTTGCATAGGTGTCATATTTAATTTTAACATCATTTGCTTTTTCAAATTCCGAAAGCAGGCTTTTGTCAATATAAATGTCATAGTTCAATACATTCAATGTTTGTTTTTCTTCTGAGCCGCAGCCTGTTGCCGCAATTAAAACAAGGCTTAGAAGGGCGATAACTAAAAGCATTCTTTTTTTCATTTCTATACCTCACTTTTTATTGTTTTCTTAGATTTTTCCGAGTCGTTTGACCTTTTATTTATTAAAATCATTAATAATAACACGGATGTGAGCATTATTGTGGATAATGCGTTTATTGTGGGGCGAACACCTCTTCGTGCCATGGAGTATATTACAATTGAAAGATTTGTAACACCTTCACCCTTGGTAAAATAGCTTATTATGAAATCATCAATTGACATTGTGAATGCCATCAAAAATCCGTTTATAATTCCCGGTTTGATTTCAGGTATGATTACTTTTCTCAAAGCATACATTGGGGTTGCCCCCAAATCCATGGCTGCCTCCGTCATATTG